>Ga0182737_1000547_pt1 | contig 51564 bp, 56 predicted proteins | sample eDN5th30CBELigOP_FD_128878 | JGI IMG/M metagenome (GOLD analysis project Ga0182737, IMG submission 128878) | Enriched Organic Plus compost microbial communities from Emeryville, California, USA - eDNA 5th pass 30_C BE-Lig OP (version 2) (version 2) ...
CGCGTCCGGCGCGATCCGCAGCGCCGCGACCTCGAGCCCGTCGAAGATGGTGCCGCCCCCGTCGTTCCCGACGACGACGAGCACGCGCGGACGCCGCTCCCCCGCGCCGAACGCGAGCCCGCCGGCGTCGTGCAGGAACGCGAGATCCCCGGTCAGCAGCCTGGTGACGCCGGCCTGCCCGTGCTCCTGCCCCGCGGCGCTCTGCTGCGCCAGGGCGACCCCGATCGCCGTCGAGGTGTTGCCGTCGATGCCGGCCAGTCCCCGGTTGGCGTGCACCGGGATCGCCTTGCCGGGCGCCCACTGGTCGAGGTCGCGGACGAGCCGCGACGAGGCGACGACCAGGCGGTCGTGCGGCCAGCTGGCCCGCCACACCGCCTCGACGAGCGCGCGGCGGCTGACCGGCTGCCGCACGGCGCCGAGCTCGTGCCGCGCCTTGTCGCCCGCGCCGGCGAAGACCTCCGGCGCGACGTCCTCGGATCGCTCGAGGTGGCGCCGCGAGGCGGCGACCCACGGGCCGATCCAGGCGCGGGCGGTCCCGTCATCGAGGCGCCCGACGACCTCGATCTCATCGGCGAACTCGGTGACCGCATGCCCCGGGTTGTAGGCGTCGGCGCCGGGGCGCCGCAGCACGAGGACCGTCGCGCCGCTCGACGCCGCGCGCTCGACGAGCCACGGCACCTCGCGCGACAGCGTCGGCCGCCCGACGACGACGAGCCGCTCGAGCGCCTCGAGGAAGCCCTCGTCGCGGATGACCCCGCGGTAGGGCACGACGAGGTTCGGCCCGAAGTGCGCGCCGGAGACGACTTCGGCGAACAGCACGGCGCCGAGCTCGCGGGCGAGCGCCTCGGCGCGCGGGCCGGCTCCGGCACCGGCGACGACCGCCGTCCGGGGTCCCACCGGCATCCGCACCACGAGTCGCGCCGACACCTGCACGTCCCCGTCCCGAGCCGTCGCTCGCGGGGCCTCCGGCTCGCCGGATGCGCCGATGCGTGACGGCTCGGCAGAGGGGCCGGGGGTCCAGGGGCCGGAGAGCGGCTCGGTGAACGCGACGTTGAGGTGGACGGGGCCGGTTGCACTCGGCAGACCGGAGCCGCGGGCCGCGTCGGCGACGGCGCGCGCGATCGCGACCGCCGCCTCGGCCTCGCCCGGCTCGCCCGTCGGCGCGCCGACGTCCCAGGTGCGCCGGACCGCCTCGCCGAACATCCCGACGTGCGTCGTCGTCTGGTTGGCGCCGACGCCGTGCAGCTCGTCCGGGCGATCCGCCGTGAGCACGACCATCGGCACCCCCGAGTGATGCGCCTCGAGGACGGCAGGATGGAGGTTCGCGACGGCCGTGCCGGAGGTGGTGACGACGACCGCGGGCTCCCCCGACTCGCGCGCCAGGCCGAGCGCGAGGAAGCCCGCCGACCGCTCGTCGACGCGGACCCGGAGCCGGATGCGGCCCACGCGGTCGAGCGCGGCGGCGACGAGCGCGAGGGCCTGCGAGCGCGAGCCCGGCGCGACGACGACGTCGCGGACGCCGAGTCGGGCGAGCTCGCCGAGGAGCGCCGCGGCGAAGCCGGTCGCCGGGCCGGGAGCGCCGCCCGGACCCGGGCCGCGGCTCACGGCTCGGGCTTCGAGTCGTCGTCGAGGTCGCGCAGCTGCCGTTCGAGGTCGCGGATCCGCTCCTCCTGCTCCCGGTTGACGCGGCGCTGCTCGATGTTGTCGAGGAAGCCCGGGTCGTCCTCGGGGCCGCGGGGCCGCGGCCTCGCGCTCGGGCGCGCGGGGGAGCCGCCCTGCCCGCGGCGCTCGCGGCCGATCGCGAACCACAGGATCGAGCCGAGGATCGACGTGAAGATGACGAGGATGATCCAGACGGCCTTCGGCAGATGGCGGACTCGATCACGGTCGATCGTCGCGATGTCGACGATCGAGAACACCATGATCGCCGTCAGGACGAGCGGCAGGATGACGCGCCACATGCCGTCGAGTCTAGGCCGCGCGGCTTCCGCCGAGGCTGGGCGTACTACCCTTGCCCGGTGCGCGCCTGGGTCCTCTACTCGCTGCTGCGCCTCGGAATCTTCGCGGCCGCGTTCGCCCTGCTCTATTGGCTGCTGCCGCAGAGCCTCTGGTGGCTCGCGGCGATCTGCGCCGCGCTCATCGCCCTGAGCCTGTCCTACATCTTCCTCGGCCGCCTGCGGGACCGGGTCACCACGGACCTCGCCGAGCGCGCGGCGGCGCGGCGCGCCGGGCGTGCGGACCCGGACGCGGAGGCCGAGGACGCGGAGTCCCACTGACCGCGCCGCACGGAGTCGGGACTCAGAACCCGATCGCCCAGCCGAGCAGCAGCGCGTAGACGAGCGAGCCGGACGCGGTCAGCTTGAGCACCGTGACGAGCTCTCGCGGGGTGCGCGCGGCGAGCGCGATGACGACCGCGGGCACGGTGAGCACGAGCGCGAAGAACGCGAACCACCCCCGGTCGCTGAACAGCGCGCCGAAGAGCGCCGCGACCGCGTACGGGACCGCGACGAGCACGACGTAGAGGATCCGCGAGGGCAGGTCGCCGATGAGGACGCTCAGCGTGCGCTTGCCGGCGACCGCGTCGTTCGCCCGATCCCGGGTGTTCGCGATGAGGATCGTCGCGGTCGCGAACGCGCCGGCGGCGACCGCGACGAGCCAGCCGTCGTCGGTCACCCGGCCGAGCAGCGCGAACTGGGTGCCGAGCGTCGCGACGAGCCCGAAGAACAGGAACACGGCGACCTCGCCGAGCGCGTAGTAGCCGTACGGCCGCCTCCCGCCCGTGTAGAACCATGCGGCGGCGATGCATGCCGCCCCGACGGCGAGGAACCACCAGTGCTCGGTGCGGATCGTGATGACGAGCCCGACCGCCGCCGCGAGGCCGAGGAACACCAGCGCGACCGTCAGCACCGTCCGAGGCCGCGCGGCGCCGGAGGCGGTCAGCCGCGCGGGACCGGAGCGCACCCGGTCGGTGCCGCGGACGCCGTCGGAGTAGTCGTTCGCGAAGTTGACGCCGATCTGCAGCAGGACGGCGACGGCGAGGCAGGCGGCGGCGCGCCACCAGTGCCAGCCGGGGCCGTCCTCGTCGCCGCGGAACGCGTACGCGACGGCGGTGCCGAGCACGACGGGCGCGATCGAGAGCGGCAGCGTGGGGATGCGCGCGGCGCGGATCCAGTCCCGCGCGCCGGCCTTCCGCACCGGCGCCGGCCCCGGCCTCCTGCCCCCCGGTCGTCCGCCGGTCTTCCGCCTCTTCGTCGCGTTCGCCACCCGAGCATCCTACGAACCCGGCGGCTCGCCCGAGGTCAGGTCAGTCGTGCAGCAGCGCGCGGATGGCGAGCCGGTCGGGCTTGCCGGAGGCGAGCAGCGGGATCGCGGCGACGCGGCGCAGCAGGACGGGACGGGCGGCCGGGCCGAGGTTCGCGGCGACCCACTCGCGCACCTCGTCGAGGTCCGCCTCGCCCGTGCTGACGATCGCCGGCGCCGCTCCCCACCCGGGGCGGTCGACGGCGACGACGACCGCGTCGGACAGGCCCGGTCGGGTCCTCACCACGAACTCGACCTCGGTCAGGCTCACCTTGACGCCACCGGTGACGATGACGTCGTCGAGCCGTCCGAGCACGAACAGTCGTCCCGCGCGCAGCTCGCCGTGGTCGCGGGTGCGGTGCCAGCGCCGGCCGTCCTGCTCGACGAAGCCCTCGGCGTCGCGCTCCGCGTCGACCGAGCCGTCCGCGAGGACGTAGCCGTCGGCGAGCGTCGAGCCGGTCAGATGGACGACGCCGTCGACGAGGCGGAGCTCCGTGTCGCCGATCGGCAGTCCGTCCCACACGACGCCGCCGCAGGTCTCGCTCGCGCCGTAGGTGATCGTCACCGCGAGGCCCTCCTGCCGCGCGCGCCGCAGCAGCGCCGGGTCGGGCGCCTGCCCGCCGAGCAGGATCCGATCGCAGCGGCGCAGCGCGTCGAGCCCGGGCACGGAGTCGAGCAGGCGCTCGAGCTGGATCGGCACCAGGCTGACGTAGCGCGGCCCGTCCAGCCCGCCGATGACCGCGGCGAAGCCCATCGCGGAGAACGCGGGCCCGCCGACCGCGACGACCGGCTCGCGGCCCCAGAACGCGGCGCGGGCGACGACGTTGAGCCCGGCGACGTACGTCGTCGGCAGCGTGAGGATCCAGTGGCCGGGCTCGCCGAGCTCCGCCGCGGCCGCCGCGGCGCTCGCCCGGAAGGCGGCGCCGCTCAGCCGGACCCGCTTCGGCCGGCCGGTCGAGCCGGAGGTCTCGACGACCGCGCCGTCCCGCAGCAGCTCCGCGCCCGAGGGAGGGTTCAGAAGTGCCACGGGTAGGGGGACCAGTCGGGCTCGCGCTTGCCGAGGAACGCGTCGCGTCCCTCCGCCGCCTCCGCGGTCGCATAGGCGAGCCGGGTCGCCTCGCCCGCGAACACCTGCTGGCCGACGAGCCCGTCGTCGACCGCGTTCATCGCGAACTTGAGCATCCGGATCGCGGTGGGCGACTGCTCGAGGATGCGCCGTGCCATGGCGACCGCCTCGCGCTCGAGCTCGGCGTGGGGGACGACCCGGTTGACCGCGCCCGCGTCGAGCGCGCGCTGCGCGTCGTACTCCTCGGCGAGGAAGAACACCTCGCGGGCGAACTTCTGGCCGACCTGCCGCGCGAAGTACGCGGAGCCGTAGCCCGCGTCGAAGGAGCCCACCGTCGCGTCCGTCTGCTTGAAGCGGGCGTGCTCGCGGCTCGCGATCGTGAGGTCGCAGACGACGTGCAGCGAGTGGCCGCCGCCGGCCGCCCAGCCGGGGACGACCGCGATGACGACCTTCGGCATGAACCGGATGAGCCGCTGCACCTCGAGGATGTGCAGCCGACCGGTGCCGCCGCCGGCCGCCTCATAGCCGTTCGCGCCGCGGGCCCGCTGGTCGCCGCCCGAGCAGAACGCCCAGCCGCCGTCCTTCGGGCTCGGGCCGTTGCCGGTGAGCAGCACGACGCCGATGCGCGGGTTCTGCGCCGCGTCGGTGAGGACGCGCAGCAGCTCGTCGACCGTCTCCGGGCGGAACGCGTTCCGCACCTCGGGCCGGTCGAACGCGATCCGGGCGATGCCGGCGCCGCTCGCGTGGTGGTAGGTGACGTCGGTCAGGTCCTCGAAGCCGGGGACGACGCGCCAGATCGTCGCGTCGAACAGCTCGGAGACCACGTCCCCAGCGTAAGCCCCCGGCAGTCACCGCTGGTTGAGGAGGCCGCGACGCGGCCGTCTCGAAACCAGCTCCCCCTAGACGGCGAACAGCCGCAGCACCTGCAGCACGACCCAGGGGTTCGCGAGGAAGCCGCACACCGCGCCGATGACGCCGAGCCACCGTCCGCGACCGAGCACCGCCGCGGTGACGCCGAGCACGACCGCGGCGACGGAGGCCGCGATGGCGCCCCAGGCGAGGGCCGTCCCGAGGCCGGGGTCGACGTAGCCCGCGGCCGCGACGGCGAGGCCGTGGAGCACGGCGGTGACGACCGCGGCGAGCACGGAGAGCCAGCCGAGCAGTCGGCGCGGCCGAGGGAGGACGCCGTCGTACTCCGCCGCCTCCGCCTCCGCGAACTCGTCGGCCTCGATGCGGCGCAGATCCTCCTCGACGAGCGCCCCCCACACCGGCGTCGGGATGTCGACCGGCTCGCCCTGGATGATCGGCGAGACGGCGGTGTCGGCCCGCGGGCGACCCGCTCCGAGCTCCCCTGCCTCGTCCGGCTCCACGCGTCCAGGGTAGGGCGTGGTCCCCGGGTGCGCACGCGGCGCGGCCGAGCCGGCTCCCGGCCGCACGCCGGACCGGGAGAGACTAGGGAGATGGACGCCGAGGAGCTGATCGGCCGAGCCCGGGTCGTCGCGCTGCCGATGCACGAGCGATTCCGCGGCATCGAGGTGCGCGAGGCGGTGATCGTCGCCGGCTGGGCGGGCTGGGCGGAGTGGTCGCCGTTCCTCGACTACGGCGACGTCGACGCCGCGCGCTGGCTCGCCTCGACGATCGAGGAGGGCTACGGCCACGACGCCTGGGACTTCGAGTGGTGGTCGCACCCGGGCGTCCGGGTCAACGCGACGGTGCCCGCGGTGGACCCGGAGGACGTGCCCGGCGTGCTCGCCCGCTTCCCCGGCACGCGGACCGCGAAGGTGAAGGTGGCGGAGCCGGGCGCACCGCTGTCCGCTGACGTCGAGCGGGTCCGCGCGGTGCGGGACGTCCTCGGGCCGGAGGGTCGCATCCGCGTCGACGCGAACGCGGCGTGGTCGCTCGACGAGGCGAGCACGGCGCTCGAGGCGCTCGGCGGGCTCGGGCTCGAGTACGCCGAGCAGCCGGTCGCGGCGGTGCGCGACCTCGCCGAGCTGCGGCGGCGCTTCGCGGGGCAGGTGCGGATCGCCGCCGACGAGTCGGTGCGCCGGGCGGAGGACCCGATCGCCGTCGCCCGTGCCGGCGCGGCCGACGTGATCGTGCTCAAGCTGCAGCCGCTCGGCGGGCACGCGAACGCGATGCGCATCGCCGAGCGGGCGCGCGCCGAGGCGGACGTCGACTTCGTCACCTCGAGCGCGCTCGAGACGAGCGTGGGCCTCGCCGCCGCCGCGCGGTTCGCGGACGCGATCGACACGGCGTTCGGCGCCGACCTCGACCACGGCCTCGGCACCGCGGCGCTGCTCGCCGCCGACGTCGCCCGCGCGCCGCTGCTGCCGGTCGACGGCCGCATCCCGCTCGGACCGGCCGCCGCCGACCCCGACCTGCTCGAGCGCTGGGCCGCGCCCCCCGACCGCACGGCGTTCTGGCACGCCCGCCTCCGCCGCGCCTTCCCCCTCCGTTTTCAGGATCCCAGCGATGCCGAGCCGCTATAGCGGCCTGGAGCCGCGGTGATCCTGAAAACGGCGGGGGAAGGCGAAGCCGCGGTCGACGGCGACGTGACCGTCCCCCGTGAGGTCGATCGAGATCGAGCGGCTGGCCGCCGGGTCCGACTCGGCGCCCGGGCCGAAATGCGGCGCCGGGTCCGAGTCGATCCGGTACGGATCCTCGGCGAGATCGATCGACACCGCCGACGCCTCGCCCGTCACCGCGACCCGCTCGACCCGATCGCCGAGGCCGTGCGGGCCGGACCAGAATCGTCGTCCGCGTCCGGCGGGCGGGGCGGGCGGGGCGATGGTCGCGGCGGCGGTCATGGTCCGACGCTACGAGCGCGGGGAGCGCCGGCCCATCCCGCCACCCGGCGTCCGGAGCGGGGCGGCTGGTTTCGAGACGCGCCTGCGGCGCTCCTCAACCAGCGAGAGCGGGACACCGGTGATTGAGGAGGCCGCCCCGCGGCCGTCTCGAAATCACCCCACCCGAAGGCTGGTTTCGAGACGCGCCTGCGGCGCTCCTCAACCAGCGGAGCGGTGCCCCTACAGGCCCGAGTAGGCGTGCAGGCCCTTGAAGAAGACGTTGACGATCGTGAAGTTGAAGATGACCGCGGTGAAGCCGATGATGGCGAGCCACGCCGCGCGGGTGCCGCGCCAGCCGCGGGTCGCGCGGGCATGGATGTAGCCGGCGAAGACGACCCAGATGACGAAGGTCCAGACCTCCTTCGTGTCCCAGCCCCAGTAGCGGCCCCAGGCGGCGTTCGCCCAGATCGCGCCGGCGATCAGGGTGAAGGTCCAGAACACGAAGCCCATGATGTTCACCCGGTACGCGAGGTCCTCGAGGCGCCCCGCGGCGGGGATCGAGTCGAGGTAGCCGGCGCGGACGAGACCGCCGTGGTCGCGGCGCTGGCGCAGCAGCTGCAGCAGCGACAGGGCCGCGCCGAGCGCGAAGAAGCCGGTGCCGAGGACGGCGACGATGATGTGGATGACGAGCCAGACCGACTGCAGCGGCGCCTGCAGCGGCGCGACGTCGACGTAGAAGCCGAGCACCGCGACCCCGAGCCAGACGGTGACGAGCCCGGTGATGAAGGCGCCGAGGTAGCGGAGGTCCTGCCAGAACTGGGCGAGCAGGAAGACGCCGGTCATGACGGCGGTCGCGCTGAGCGAGAACTCGAACATGTTCGCCCACGGCACCCGCTCCGCCGCGATGCCGCGGAAGATCGCCGCGCCGAGGTGGACGATCCAGGCGACCCAGGTGAGCGCGATCGCCGCGCGCAGGTAGCGCGGGCCGGTGTCCGGCTCGGCCTCGGGCGCGGCGGCTTCGACGAGCACGGCCGTCGTGCCGTTCGCGGCGGCCATCGACCGCTCGGCCGCGCGCTCCGCCTCCGCTGCCCGCGCGTCCGCGGCCCGGGTCGCCAGCACGGAGCGGCGCGACAGGTCGAGGGTGAAGAGGATGAACGCGAGCGCGTAGACGGCGATGGCCGACCAGACCGCGATGAGCGAGTAGTTCGCGAGGGTCTCCGTCACGGGGAGAAGCTTACTTCGCGGGCTTGCTATGCCACCTGCAGGCAGCCGGTCGCCGCGAACGCCTCGCCGACGAGCTCGACGTCCGCCGCCGTGTTCCACACGTGGAAGCCGAGCCGCAGCCGGCCCGCGCGGCGCGCGAACTTCACGCCCGCCGCCGCCAGCGCCTCGGCGCGGGCGCCGTCCGGGTCCTCGAGCGCGACGATCGCCTGGCCGCGCGGCGCGAGGCCGAGCCGGCCGAGCAGCCCGTCGGCGAGCGCGGTCGTGCGGGCCCAGGCCGCGACCGGGTCGATCGTCTCGAAGTGCTCGATCGCCGCCGCCGCGCCGACCCAGCTGAGCCAGGCCGGGCTCGTGTCGAACCGGCGCGCGGAGCCGGCGAGCGCCATCGCCGGACCGTAGGTCGAGCCCCAGACGTCCTCGCCGGCGCACCAGCCGGCGTGCAGCGGCACGATCCGCTCGGCCGCCTCCCGCGAGGCGGTGAGGAACGCCGCCCCCCGCGGCGCGCAGAGCCACTTGTAGGAGTGGCAGACGGTGAGGTCCCACGCCGCCGCGTCGACCGGGTGGACGCCGACCGCCTGCGTGGTGTCGCAGAGCGTCACGGCGCCGTTCGCGTGCGCCGCGTCGGCGATCGCCTCGGCGTCCGCCAGGCGGCCGTCCGCGGACTGGATGAGCGAGAACGCGACGAGCGCGGTCGTCGGGGCGATGGCGTCCGCGAGCGCCTCGAGCGGCACGTGCCGGACGGTCACTCCGCGATGGGCATGCTGCAGGAAGGGGTAGACGACGGACGAGAAGTCGCCATCGACGCAGAGCACCTCGCTGCCGTCCGGGAGGCTCGCGGCGACGAGGCCGACCAGCTCGGAGGTCGTCGCGCCGACCGCGACCTCGGACCTCGGGACGCCGACGAGCCGCGCGTAGGCGGCGCGGGCGCGCTCGACGGATTCGCCGTACCCGACGGCGCTCGCCTCGCCCGCCGCCCACTCGTCGACCGCGAGGCGCATCGCGTCGCGCGTCGCGAGGGTGGGCATCCCCATGGTCGCGGCGTCGAGGTAGCCCGGACGGACGCGGCCCCAGGGCTGCGCCCACGCGGCATCGCCGAGCTCGATGACGCCGTCGAATCCATCCATGCCATCCAGGGTCGGCGACCGCGTTCCATCGCACAAGGACAGCGTTCTTATCCAATCGATAAGCTTCAGTTATGAATACCTCGACCTCGCCGGCATCGGGACTGCCGCCCGGCCTCGACTGGGAGCTCGAGATGCAGGGGCTCAAGCTCGCGCTCGCGATCCAGGAGACGGGCTCCATCTCGGCCGCGGCGCGGCGGCTCGGCTACTCGCAGCCCGCCGTCAGCCAGCAGCTCCGCCGCGTCGAGTCCGCCCTCGGCGTCGCGATCGTCACCCGGGCGGGCCGCGGCGTCCGGCTCACCGAGGCGGGCGCGCTCCTCGCCGCGCGGGCCCGCGTCGTCCACGCCGAGCTCGCCGACGCGTTCGCCTCCCTCGCCGACCTCGCGGAGGGGATCACCGGGCATGTCCGGGTCGCGGCCTTCCCCTCGGCCTCCTCCGCGCTGGTGCCGGCGATCCTCGCGCACATGCGCGAGCGGCATCCGGGCATCGACGTCTCCTTCATCGAGGAGGAGCCGCCCGAGGCGCTCCGGATGCTCGCCGAGGGCACCGTCGACCTCGCGATCACCTTCTCCTACGAGTCCGACTCGGGCGACCCGCACCGCGCCTCGGTCCGGGGACTGCGCGACCGGGAGCTGTTCGCCGAGCCGATCTACGCGGTCCTGCCCGCGGGCCATCCCGTCGCCGAGGCGGCGACCGCCGACCTCGCCGCGCTCGCCGACGAGGAGTGGATCGCGGGCTGCCCGCGCTGCCGGGGCCACCTGCTCGAGGTGTGCCGGACGGCCGGCTTCGTGCCGCGCATCCGGCGGGAGACCGACAACGTCATCGCCGTGCTCGGCATGGTCCGCGCGGGGCTCGGGGTCGGACTGCTCCCCTCGATCGCGGTCGCCGGGATCGGCGTGCCCGAGGGCGTCGCGCTGCGGCCGACCTCGCCCGCCTCGCCCCGGACCGTCCACGCGGTGACGGGTCCCGACGCCGAGCGCGTCCCGGCGGTCGCGGCCGCCCTCACGGCGATCGACGCGGTCGTCGCGCCCCTCTTCCCGTGATCCGCCGAGATCGGTCCCTCGCGGGTCCCGAAGGGGACCGATCTCGGCGGATTACGGGAGGGGCTTGCCGCCGGGGACGGCGTCGGCGAGGGCGGTGACCGCCTCCGCGAGGCGCGGATCCTCGCCGCGGGCGAGGCCGGCCCACTCGAGCGAGACCGAGCCGTCGGCCGCGACGATCGCGCGCGCCCACACCCGGCGGCGCGGGATGAACAGCGAGAGCAGCAGGCCGGCGACCGCGGCGAGCACGAAGCCGAGCACCCAGCCCTGCGCCGGGTCCGAGTGGATGTCGAGCGCGACGAAGCGCGGGATCGCCGTCAGCTCGATCGAGCCGAGACCGTCCGGCAGCTCGGCCCGGTCGCCGAGCCGCAGCCCGATCGTCGCCGCGTCCGCCTCGCGGCCCGCGATCTGCGTCAGCGAATCGGTGTCGAGCACGTACGCGTTCGTCGCCCGGCCGTCGTCGAGGCCGAGGTCGCCGGTGTAGACCTCGAGGGTGACGAGCGGCCCGCGGAGGTCCGGATGGGACGAGGTGAACGCCCCGTCCTCGCGCTGGATCGCGGTCGGATAGAGGAAGCCCTGCATCCCGACCTGCTCGGCGAGCCCGTCGGGGATCTTCACCACGCCGAGCGAGGCGAGCTCGGCCGTCTGCGGCCGGAACAGGGTCGGCTGCGAGAACACGACGTTCCCCTCGGGGTCGCGCACCGTGAGCACCGGCGCGTAGCCGTTGCCGAGCAGATACACCTGCGCGTCGGCGACGGTGAGCGGGTGGTTGACCTGGAGCGACTCCTGACGCGGCTCGTGACCCCGCTCGGTGACCGTCATCGTCGCGTCGAAGTGGAGCGGCATCCCGTAGTTGTCGATGTCCTCCTCCTCGTACGTCACGGCGAGCGAGTCGAGGCGGAGGGAGAACGGCGCGAGGCGCGCGTCGGTGAAGAACCGCCCGGGGTGGAACGAGTCGTAGCCCGAGAGCACGTTCGTGAACGCGTAGCCCTCCGCGATGACCCGCTGCCCGGTGTACCCGATGCCGCCGCCGATCGCGACCGAGGCGAGGACGCCGATCAGCGAGACGTGGAAGACGAGGTTCCCGGTCTCGCGGAGGTAGCCGCGCTCGGCCGAGACGGAGGGTCCCGGGTAGTCCGCGACCCGGTACCCGCGGCGACGCAGCAGCCCCCTGGCCGCCGCGACCGCGTCCTCCGCGCCGCCGTCGAAGGCCCGGACCGTGTGCCCCTCGAGGCGGCCGAGCCGCGCCGGGGTCCGCGGCGGCGCGGCGACCATCGCCTTCGCGTGATGCCAGGCGCGCGGGATGACGCAGCCGATGAGGGACACGAACAGCAGGAGGTAGATCGCCGAGAACCACGGCGAGGAGAACGTCGAGAACAGCCCGAAGAAGTCGAGGATCGCGGCGCCGTCGGGATCGTTCGCACGCCACTGCGCGACGCCGTTCGGGTCGCTCGACTCCTGCGGCACCAGCGAGCCGGGGATCGCGGCGATCGCGAGCAGCAGCAGCAGGACGAGCGCCGTGCGCATCGACGTGAGCTGCCGCCAGAACCAGCGGAGCCAGCCGACGGGGCCGAGCCTGGGCGACTCCGGTGATTGAGGAGACGGCGAAGCCGTCGTCTCGAAATCACCGACGACCTCGTCGATGTGCCCCTCGGGCCGGTAGCCGTCAGAGGGCGGGCGCGAAGCCATTGATCACCGCCGTGAGCTGGGACATCAGCGCCTGCCACAGCCCGGAGACCATGGCGACGCCGATCAGGATGAGGAGCGCGCCGCCGACGACGTTGATGGCGCGGATGTGCCGCCGGATCCAGGCGACGCCCGTCGTCGCCCAGCCGAGGCCGAGCGCGAGAGCCAGGAACGGCACGCCGAGGCCGATCGCGTAGACCGCCGCGAGCAGGCCGCCGCGCCAGGGGTCGCCCTGGTCGAGCACGATCGCGTTGACGGCGATCAGGGTCGGGCCGAGGCACGGCGTCCAGCCGAGCGCGAACACGATGCCGAGCAGCGGGGCGCCGACGAGCCCCGTCGCGACCTTGACGCGCGGCTTGACGGTGCGCTGCATCACGCCGAACAGCCCGACGAACACGAGGCCCATGACGATGACGACGGCCCCCGCGATCCGGGTGATGAGGTCGAGCCAGGGCCGCAGCAGCAGGCCGGCGGTGCCGAACAGCACGCCGAAGACGACGAACACCACGGTGAAGCCGGCCACGAAGAGCGCGACGCCGAGCAGGAGCCTGCCGCGCCCGGCCCGCTCGCCGGAGGCGAAGCCGGACACGTAGCCGAGGTAGCCGGGCACGAGCGGCAGCACGCACGGCGAGGCGAAGGAGACCAGCCCGGCGAGCAGCGCGAGCGGGAGCGCGACGAGCAGCCCGCCGTTCAGCACGGTCTCCCCGACCGGGTCGATCACGCCTCTGCCTGCACCTTCTCGACCATCGCGCGGAGGATGTCCGGCTCGCGGATGAGGCCCGAGATGCGCGCGGCGACGCGACCCTCGCGGTCGAGCACCAGCGTCGTGGGCACGGCGTTCGGCGCGACGCTGCCCGCGAACGCGAGCTGCACCGAGCCGGAGGCGACGTCGAGGATCGACGGGTAGTCCAGCCCGTTCTCCTCGTTGAAGACGCGGGCGACGTCGGAGGTGTCGTAGACGTTGACGCCGACGAACGCGACGTCGTTGAGCTCCGCCGAGAGCGCCGCGAGGTCGGGCGCCTCCACCCGGCACGGCGGGCAGCCGGCGTACCAGAAGTTGACGACCGCGATCTCGCCGGCGAGATCCGTGCTGCCGAGCTCGCCGCCGTCGACGGTCGGGCCGGAGAACTCGACCGGCTCGCCGCGTTCCGCCGCGGGGATCTCGAGGTAGGCGCCATCGCCGGACACGTAGCCCTGACCCGTGCCGTAGCGCTCGGCGAGCCCGTCGCTCGAGGTGCAGCCGGCGAGCGCGAGCGCCGCGGCGAGCACCGCCGCCGGCGCGAGCACGGCGAGCCGCGGCGCGTGACCCCCTCGTCGTCCCACTACACCGCCCCCGTATCGATCGCGTCCGCGAGCAATCCTGCCGCGGGCTCCTGATAGTCGACCTCGACCCAGCCGGTCGGGGACGCGGCGGCGCGGCGGAACGTCGTGATCGACGAGAGCGCGGTCCGGCGCTTGCGCGGGTCGTGGTGGAGGGGCCGCCCGCGGACGCCGAGCGTCGTCGTCCAGATCGGCATCTGGTGGCTCACCATCACGACCTCGCCGCCCTCGGCCGCCTCCCACGCCTCGCCCATCGCGGCGAGCATCCGGTCGCGGACCTCGACGTAGGGCTCGCCCCAGCTCGGCACCCGCGGGCGCAGCAGGTGCCGCCAGTTCCGCGGATCGCGGACGGCCTTGCGCATCCGGGTGCCCTCGAACACGTTCCACGGCTCGACGAGCCGCTCGTCGACGGTGACGGGGAGGTCGAACGCGGCCGCCCAGGGCTCGCTCGACTCGCGGGTGCGCTGCAGCGGGCTCGAGACGAGGGCCGTGACGGGCCGCCCGGCGAGCGACTGCGCCGCGAGCTCGGCCATCCGCCGCCCGCGCTCGGAGAGCGCGTAGCCGGGGAGCCGGCCGTAGAGGATGCCCGTCGGGTTCTCGACCTCGCCATGGCGCACGAGGTGGATGAGTTCGGCGGCCACGCTCCCATTCTCCCGCACTCCCCTGAACCCCGCCGAGCCGTCACTCATCCGCCGATTCCGGGCCCGAATGGGCGGATGAGTGACGGCCCGGCGGGGTGTGTGACGGCGTGTGACGGCGGGGCCTCGCCGGCGGGCGGACGGGACCGTATCGTCGTCGCACCGGCCCCGACGGCCGAGCGAGCTGGAACGAGGTGATCCCCATGAACCGTCAGACGACGTTCGAGGTATCGGCGATCCAGCGCTGCATGGCCGTCGCGAACCCGCGCGCCTGGCGCGACGCGGTCGTCGCGGAGGCCGCCGACACGTGGGTCGGCCTCGCCTTCCTCGACGGGACCTCGGAGGTGCTCCGGGTGGTAGGCCTCCAGGTGGACCTTGCAGTGGGAGAGCCGGTCGCCTACCACCCGGTCGCCGAGATCCTCGCCGCGGGCGACCGCTGGGTCACCGCGCGCGCCTGATCCGGGCGACGGAGCGCCGGGCTCAGGCCGGCTGCATCGAGGCCATCATGGCCTCGCACTTCGCCATCATGTCCCGGCAGGCCATCGCGCAGTAGCGGCAGCACTCGGCCATCGACGCGTGCCGCTCGCACTCCGCCATGCACGCCTCGCCCATCGCCATGCACGCCGTGAGCATCGCGTTCATCGCCGCCGTGTCGTAGCCCGCGGGTCGCATCATCATGCCCATCGCGGCGCCGCACAGGTCGGCCATGTCCATGCACATCGCGGCGCACTTCTCCATGCCGCCCATCGTCATGTCCTGCCCGGCGCACATCGTGCACGCCATCTGACAGGCGTTCATCGCCATCAGGCAGTCCTGCATCGCCTCCATGTCCATGGCCATGCCCATCGGCATGGAGTCCATGGACATGGACTTCATCATCTCCATCGTGTCCACTGTCGTCTCCCGTGTTCGCGGGGCGCTGCTCCCCGAGTATGACGAAATGTTACGCCCGCCCGGGGCGATCCGGGCGGGCGTGACAGCGAACTCGCGGTGAACGGGCTACGCCTCGTCGGGGACGAGCCCGAGGAACACCCAGTGCTCGTTCGGCGCGAGGCCCGCGAGCTCCCGACCCGCATCGCGGAGGACCGGCTGCGAGGAGGTGACGTGGGTCGAGCCGACGATCATGTCCCGGACGAAGTGGTTGAGGACGCCGGGGCGGATCACCTGCGTCGCCGCGGACTTGATGACGAAGTTCATCACGTCGTACGCGGCGAACGTCAGGTTGTTCGTCGCGATCCGCACGAGCGTCTTCTGCCGCGTCGTGCACTCCTTCGCACCGTTCGCGAAGCTCTCCTCGATGTCCGCCCAGACCTCCATCGCCCACGCCCGGGCCCCGCGGAACCGCGCCTCCTGACGCGCGTACTCCTCGAGGAAGGCGCCGTCGTTCGCGATCTGGCCCGGACGCCCCTTGCCCGCCTGCGCGAGCTTGAGGAGCTCGTCGAGGAGCCGGCGGCCGACGCCGATCGCGAAGCCGGTGTGCCCGAGCAGCGCGAACTGGATGGTGCCGATGCCGAAGATCTCGCCGCCGCGCAGCGCGGTCTCCGTGAACATGTCGTACGACTGGTCCTCGGGCACGAAGACGTCGCGGAGCTTGTAGTCGATCGACCCGGTGCCGATGAGCCCCATCACGTCCCAGGAGCTCTCGTCCCAGTACTCGGGCTTGTTCTCCAGCACGAAGATGTACGCCTGGCCCGTCTCCGGGTCCGCAGCGGCCGTGTGGATCCAGTCGGCGTGCTTGATGCCCGAGCCGAAGAACCAGTCGCCGGACAGCAGGAAGCCGCCGTCGACCTTCTTCGCCGTCTGCAGGCGGGTGCCCTGGCCGGCGATGATCGGGAAGCGCTTGCCCGGCTCGAAGACCCGCGGCACCGCGGACTCCTCGAGGTAGGCGCCGCCGGTGCCGGTCGCGAGCGCCGAGGCCATCGTGACCCACGCCGTCGCCGGGTCGCCGTAGGTGAGCGCGGCGACCGTCTCGATCGACTCGCGCGGCGAGAGCTCGAGGCCGCCGAGCGGCTTCGGGACCCACATGCCGACGAAGCCGGCCTCGTGGATCGCCTCGACGACCTCGGGGTGCAGCGCATTGAGCTCCTCATGCGCCTCGGAATGCTGCATCAGCAGCGGCTGGATCTTGACGGCCTCCGCGACGATGTCGCGCGTAGTCGCGTTCACATTGCTCCTCTACGTCGTTGTAGGAAAACAGCGCCTGTTAAGCAGGACTGAATAGACAGTATGACAAAGTCCGGTGCCTCGTGAGGGTTCTCTCGCTGAATGGGACGAAGCCGCCGAACTAGACTCGGACACCGTGATTCCGCGCACGCTCACCGCCGACCTCGCCGCCGCCCCCGACGGGCCGATCACGGTCGCCGGGTGGGTGGACACGGTCCGCGACCAGAAGAAGGTGCAGTTCGTCGTGCTCCGCGACGAGTCCGGCGCGGTGCAGCTCGTCCACCCGCGCGCCGGCGAGGGCGAGCCGGACCCCCTGGCCGAGCAGGTCTCCGCCCTCGCCCAGGGCACCTTCCTCTCGGTCACCGGCGTCCTCAAGCACGACGAGCGGGTGAAGCTCGGCGGCGTCGAGGTCGTCATCGAGACGATCGACGTCGCCGCCGCCGCGGACCCCGAGCCGCCGATCGCCGACGACTCCTCCATCGACAAGCGCCTCGACTGGCGCTTCCTCGACCTCCGCGTGCCGCGGAACGCGCTCGTCCTCAAGGTCCAGACGACGCTCGAGCACGCGTGGCGCACCTGGTGGATCGAGCACGGCTTCGTCGAGATACATCCGCCGTCGTTCATGTCCTCGCCCTCCGAGTCGCGCGCCGAGCTCTTCGAGCTCGACTACTTCGAGCTCGGCAAGGCCTACCTCGCGCAGTCGCCGCAGAACTACAAGCAGATGGCGCAGGCCGCCGGCCTCGGCAAGGTCTTCGCGATCACGCCGGTGTTCCGCGCCGACCCCTCGTTCACCGCCCGGCACGCGACCGAGTTCACCTCCGTCGACGCCGAGATCTCCTGGATCGAGTCGCACGAGGACGTGATGGCGATGCAGGAGCAGCTCATCGCGGCCGGCCTCGCCGCCGTCGCCGAGCGCCACGGCGAGGAGATCGAGCGGCTCTTCGGCATCCCGGTCGAGGTGCCCACGACGCCGTTCCCGCGGATCCCCCTCGCCGAGGCGCACGCGATCGTCGAGGCCGGCGGCTACACGGTGCCGCGCGCCGACGGCGACCTCGATCCGGAGGGCGAGCGCCGGATCGCCGCCCACGCGAGGGAGGCGCTCGGCAGCGACTTCGTCTTCGTCACCGACTACCCGGCCGGGATCCGGCCGTTCTACCACATGCGGGACGAGGCCACCGGGCTCACCAGGTCCTACGACCTCATCTACCGCGGCACCGAGATCACGACCGGGGCGCAGCGCGAGCACCGGCTCGACGTGCTCACCGAGCAGGCGCGCGACAAGGGACTCGACCCCGCGGGCCTCGGCGAGTACCTCTCGTTCTTCCGCTACGGCGTCCCCCCGCACGGCGGCTTCGGCATGGGCCTGGCGCGCGTCCTCATGCTGCTGCTCGGGCTGCCGTCCATCCGGGAGTCGACGTTCCTCTTCCGGGGGCCCACCCGGCTGACGCCCTGAGCCTCGCCGCCGTTTACCTTCATGCGGCATGATGTGCCGCATGTCGTCCAAGTCCTCGTCGAAGTCGAAGGGCAAGGCCTCGAAGTCGGGCAGGTCCCCGTCGAAGTCGAAGCTCATCCAGCAGGCGCGCAAGGCGCTCTCGAAGACCCTCAAGGAGCACGCGGAGCTCACCGCGGGCAGCGGGGTCTCGCTCAAGAAGGCGCAGCGCGCCGGCGCCAAGCTCGCCGCGGCCGCCGCCGCCTACGCCGAGGCGGTCCAGGCGAAGACGGGGCTCGAGAACCCCTTCGTGCCCGGCAACGGGAAGCTCGACCTCGACACCATCAAGTCGCTGCAGGCCGAGCGCGGCGCGATCGAGAAGATCGTGACCGGCGCCGTGCCGATCGTCGCGAGCGAGCCGGGTGCGGCGCCGGCGTCCGAGGCGGCGCCGAGGACGCCGGCGCGACGGACGCCCCCGCGCACCGCGGGCACGACCGGCGCGGCGCCCCGCGCGACGGGCGCGCGCCGCACGAACAGCTCGATCGGCACGGGCGGCACCACCCCCGCCGCGCGCCGCGCCGCGGCGCCGAAGCCCGACGCGTCCTAGTCCTCCCGCGGCCGGCTACTTCGAGAGGTCCTCGACCGACGCCTCGGCGGCCGACTTGATGATCGACTGGACGGCCCGTCTCGCCGAGGCCCTCTCCACATAGTTCTCGCTCACGGCGAGCGTCTGCCCGTTCGAGGCGACGATGCGGAAGAAGTAGGGCTGCTTCTCGCTCTTGCCCTTGACGATCTGGAACTTGAGTGCCACGGCACTCCCCTCTCGGCCGATCCGACCCCCGCTGACGGGGAGAGCCTAGCCGCCGGAGGCGACGCGGCGGGAGACCGCGGCGCGGAGCCGATCCGGGTCCACGCGCCAGTACGCGTGCTGGACGCCGTCGATGAGCACGACCGGGATCTCCTCGGCGTAGCGATCGCGCAGCGCGGTGTCGTCGAGGATCGAGCGCTCCTCGAGCCGGACGCCGGGCAGCTCGTCGAGCACGCCGCGCACGACGGCGCGGGCATCGTCGCAGAGATGGCAACCGGGCTTGCCGATGAGCGTGACGACGGTCATCAGCGCTCGGCGGACGCTACTTCTTGTTGCGACGCTGGTGGCGCGTCTTGCGCAGCAGCTTGCGGTGCTTCTTCTTCGCCATGCGCTTGCGGCGCTTCTTGATGACAGAGCCCATCGGGCACCTCCGGTCGTACGGACACCTCGGTCCGTGGTCGACCGGGGAAAGACTCGAACCGAAAGTCTAGCGCAGCGGGCCGGATGCCGGCACCGCGCCGGACGGCGGGCGGATCGGCGCCTAGCCGACGCTGCGCGACGACGAGTCCGGGATCGTCACCAGGTCGACGACCGCCGCCTCCGGGATCCGGTACGAGCGCCCGAAGCGCACGGCCGGGAGCTCCCCCGACTGCACCATGCGATAGACCGTCATGACCGAGACGCGCATCAGCTCCGCGACCTCGGCGACGGTGAGGAACCGCACGTTCGACAGGTCCCCGCGCATGGCCCCCTCCTGAGCATGGTGTGACGGATGTGGAGAATGTGAGAGAAGACTACTACTCGCCCCGTTTCACGGGCAAGCAGAGGCGGCCGATAGACTCTCCCGAGTTCCGATCGCGGCCGAGGAGGTCCTGGGGATGGAGGCCGGCTCCGGCTCCGAGCGGGCGCGCGCCACGCTCGCCTACCTGCGTCAGCGCATCGCGACGGGCGAGTGGCCGATCAACGGTCGCATCCCGAAGGAGCCCGAGCTGATGGAGCTGCTCGGCGTCGGCAAGACCACCGTGCGCGAGGCGGTGCGCTCGCTGGCGAGCGTCGGGATGCTCGAGACACTGCCCGGTCGCGGCACCTTCGTGCGGTCCAGGACGCCGGTCAGCTCCGTCCTGACGTCCTACCTCGCGGACTTCGAGATCGGCGAGGTGCTCGGGTACCGGCGCGCGCTCGAGGTCGAGGCGGCGCAGCAGGCGGCCCTCCATCGGAGCGAGTCGCAGCTCGCCGCGCTCCGGGCCGCGTACCAGCGGGATCTCAGCGCGGAGCCCGACTATCCGCGCACGATCGAGCGAGGCGTGACGCCGGGCCCGTTCCACCACCTCGTCTTCGAGGCGACCGGCAACCGCCTGCTCCCGAGCCTCTACTCGGGCGTGATGGCGGAGCTGCGCCGCGCGATCGACAGCGGCGAGATCGGCTACGGGGCGGACCACGAGCTGCGGCATCACGACCACGCCGCGATCCTCGCCGCGATCGAGGCGCGGGACCCGATCGGCGCCGCGCACGCGATGGCCCTCCACGCGGACCGCGACCTCATCCCCCGACCGGCGAGCGAGGCGTAGCCGACCGCTGCGCGGTCGCTACTCGACGAGCTTGCCCGCCGCCGAGACCTCGCGGACGAGGCCCGCGATGTCGTCCGGGACCGGCGGGATCGCCTCCCGCTCGACGCTGCCGTCGGCCGACCACACGAGGTTGACCTGCAGCGCCGGATCGAGCTCCGGGTAGTCGCTCCGGTTGTGGCAGCCGCGGGTCTCCCGCCGCTCGAGCGCCGTCCGCAGCGTCGCGCGCGCGGCGAGCGCCGCGGCCTCGAGGTCGAAGGCGTGCGCGAGGTCCTGATAGCCCGCGATGTCCGGGTGCACGCCGACCGAGCGCATCCGCTCCTCGATCTCGCCCAGCTCGTTGAGCCCCATGATGAGCCCGGCCTCGTCCCGGACCACGCCGGCGTGCTCGGTCATGGTGTCCCGGATCGCCCGCTGCAGGGCCCGGACGTTCTCCGGACCGTCGGACGCGAGCAGCCGGTCGATCTCCGCCCGCGCCTGACCGATCGCCTCGCCCGATCGCCACTGGGCGTCGAGGGCGCCGGCGCGCTCGGCCGCCGCCTCGCCGACGATCCGGCCGTAGACGAGGAGCTCGATGAGGGAGTTGCCGCCGAGCCGGTTCGCGCCGTGCAGCCCGCTCGAGGCCTCGCCGATCGCGTAGAGCCCCTCCACGTCGGTCGAGTGGTCCTCGGGCCGCACCCAGACGCCGCCCATCGAGTAGTGCGCCGTGGGCGCGATCTCCATCGGCTCCTTCGTGATGTCGAGCATCTGCAGCTCGAGCATCGTCTGGTAGACCCGCGGGAGCCGCCGCATGATCGTCTCGCGCGGCAGGTGCGACACGTCGAGCCAGACCCCGCCGCGCTCGGTGCCCCGGCCCTCCTTGATCTCCGTGTACCCCGCGAGCGCGACGCGGTCGCGGGTGGACAGCTCCATCCGCTCCGGGTCGTAGCGCGCCATGTAGCGCTCGCCGAGCGCGTTGCGCAGCACCCCGCCCTCGCCGCGCGCCGCCTCCGAGATGAGCGTCCCCGCGGCGCTCTCCGGCTCGATGATGCCCGAGGGGTGGAACTGGACGAGCTCCGGATCGCGCAGCCGCGCGCCCGCGAGCACCGCGAGCCGGAACGAGTCGCCCGTGTTCTCGTCGCGCCGCGACGAGGTGCGCCGCCAGATCCGGTTGTGCCCGCCGGCGGCGAGGATCACCGCGTCGGCGAGGATCAGGTATCTCGTGCCGTCCTGCACGTCGAAGCCGTAGGCGCCGAACGCGACCCCGTCGCGCACCAGGATCCGGGTGACGTACACGGTGTCGATGACGGGGATGTGCAGCTGGGCGGCCCGGTTGACGAGGGTGCGCTGGATCTCCAGGCCGGTGTAGTCGCCGCTGAACGCGGTGCGCCGGTAGGTGTGCGCCCCGAAGAACCGCTGCGAGATGCGGCCGTCGTCCTCCCGGGCGAACGGCATGCCGTAGCGCTCGAGATCCTCGATCCCGCGCGCCGCGCCCTCGCAGACCACCCGCACGGTGTGCGGGTTCGCGAGGAAGTAGCTCTCCTTGATGGTGTCGGCGGCGTGCTGCTGCCAGCTGTCCTCCGCGTCCATCGTCCCGAGCGCGGCGTTGATGCCGCCCGCGGCGAGCGAGGTGTGCGCGTCCTGCTTCGGGCGCTTGCCGAGCACGAGCACGTCGGTGCCGCGCTCGGCGAGCTCGATCGCCGCGCGCAGGCCGGAGCCTCCGCTGCCGATCACCAGGACCGAGGTCGAGATGCGGCGTTCTGTCGTGGTCATGCGAACTCCTTGACTTGGTGCGTGGATTCAGTCCTCCGCGGCCGCCGGCCCGGGATGCACGGGGCCGAGCCGACGACGCAGCTCGTCGTGGAGGGGGTTCAGGAGCGAGCTCGTCGCGCCGCCGAGCCAGACCAGGCCGGGGATCAGCGGCGCCTCGTCGGGCAGCCATTCGGACATCCACGCGGCGACGGCGCGGGCGAGCAGCTCGCCCTTCGGGAACACCGTGGAGAGCGCGCGGCGATCGAGGTCGCGGCGCAGCCAGGTGACGACGACGCCGTCCGGCGCGGGCCAGCGGCGGATCTGCACGGGCGAGGCGACCTCGACGTAGACCTGGCCGTAGGTCGCCGGCGGCAGCTGGGCGAGCAGCGCGCCGATCGCGGGAACGTCGGCGCTGCAGCCGGCGATGAGCACGCGCGCGTCTGCCTCGTGGAACGGGTGGTGGTGGATGACGTCCTCCGTTTCCGGGCCGCCGCAACCGTCTCCATCTTAGGGAAGCCTTACCTTATGCTCAAGCCCAGGTTCCGAGCAGGTATCGCAGCCCGTCCGCGATCCCGCCGCGCCAGCAGGCGTAGTCGTGGCCGCCGTCGTACTCGACGAAGCGCAGCTCGGCGCCCGCTGCGGCGAGACCGGCGGCCAGCCGCGCGTTCGGCTCGCGCAGCACCCACTCCTGGCTGCCGACCTCCTGGTAGACGCGGATGCCCGAGCGATCGCGCGCCCCGACCGCGGCGAGCAGATCCTGCTGCCACAGCGACGCCGACTGGCTGAGCGCGCCACGGGCGGCGTCGGGGCGCTCGAGGACCGTGCGCAGCGCGGTGAGGGCGCCGAGGCTCTGCCCCGCCACGACGACATCCGCGGGATCGTCGCTCAGCGGCCAGCGCGCGCGAGCCCAGGGCAGCAGCGCGTCCGCGAGCCAGTCCGGCCCGTCGCCTGCCCCGAGCTCCTCCCAGCGCCGATCCCGGCCCCCCGACTCGGGCATCACGAGCAGGCTCGGGCGCAGCTCGCCGTCGTCGAGGAGGTTGTCGACCGTCGTCGCCAGATCCTGGACGCCCGTCCACACCTCCCCGTCGAGGACGATCGCGACCGGCAGCGGCCCATCGCCCGGCACGGCGGGCTCGTACACCCGCACGGTCCGGCCGTCGGGGCCCGCATGCGCGCCGACGGTCCCGCGCGCCGCGAGGCGCCCGCGCCGCGCGAGCCACGGCTGCGGCGGCGCGTCGGGGAGCGAGACGACCGACAGTGATGTCCCCGCGCGGTTGCGGCAGGACGCCGGGTTGCGGGGGTCCGCCCGGGCGCCGTCGAGCGCCCGCCGGATCGCGAGCTGGCCGCCCTCGGCACCCGCCCATGGCCGCCCGGGGGTCCGCGGCACGAAGCCGTACGAGGCGCGCCAGTCCGAGCGCATCCGGTAGGAGAGGTGCCAGAGGTCGGACCCGGGCACGCGGCGCATGAGGCTGTCGGCGAGCCGGCGCTCGTCGGTGATCCGGTTCACGAACAGGAGCACCTCCTCCGCCTCGGCGTCGCGCCAGAGGAACGTGACGATCGACTCCCCCGGACCCGCCGGCGTGACGACCGGCGTCGCGCCCGCGTGCGCGAGCGCGGGCGCCGGCGTCTCCACGATCGGTGCCGGCTCGGGGCGCGGGACCTTCGGCGGGGTGCGGGGCGCGCTCACTCGCCGCCCCCCAGCGGCACCACGATCGGCCGCCCGGAGACGGGATCGGCGATGAGCGTGCACGGGAGCCCGTAGACCTCCTCGACGAGCTCCGCCGTGACGACGTCGCCCACCGCGCCGCGCGCGACGATCGCCCCGTCCTTCATGACGATCAGGTGGTCGGCGTAGCGGAACGCGAGGTGCAGCTCGTGCAGCACGACGACGACGGTGGTGCCGTCGCGCCGCAGCCCGCGCGCGAGCTCGAGGACCTCGACCTGGTGCGCGATGTCCAGGTAGGTGGTCGGCTCGTCGAGCAGCAGGATCGGCGTCTCCTGGGCGAGCGCCATCGCGATCCACGCCCGCTGCCGCTGGCCGCCGGAGAGCTCCGAGACCATCCGGTCGGCGAGCGCGGCGACCCCCGCCCTCGCCATCGCCGACCGGACGGCGTCCTCGTCCCGCTCCGACCACTGGCGCAGCACGCCCTGGTGCGGATACCGTCCCCGGGCCACGAGATCCTCGACGACGATGCCGTCCGGCGCGATCGGCGACTGCGGGAGCAGGCCGAGGCGGCGGGCGACCTCCTTCGGCGGATAGGCGCCGATCGGCCGCCCGTCCAGCTCGACCGCCCCGGCGCGCGCCGGCAGCATGCGGGCGAGCGCGCGCAGCAGCGTGGACTTGCCGCAGGCGTTCGGGCCGACGATCACGGTGAGCGCTCCGGTCGGGATCGCGATGTCGAGGTCGGCGATGATCGCCTGGTCGCCGTAGCCGGCCTTGAGGCCGCGGCCGGCGAGGCGGACGGCGCGCTCCGGGCGGTCCGGTTCGGTCATGCGGGGGTCCTCCTCCACTCGCGGGCGAGCAGCCAGATCAGGTAGGCGCCGCCGAGCGAGCCGGTGACGACGCCGACCGGCAGCTGGGTCGGCGCGAACAGCCGCTGGGCGACGATGTCCGAGACGAGCACGAGCAGGCCGCCCATGAGCGCGGCGGTCCCCATGCCGATGCCGCTCGTGCGCGTCAGGCGCCGGGCGAGCTGCGGCGCGGCGAGGGCGACGAACGCGATCGGGCCGGCGGCGGCGACGGCGAGGGCGACGAGGGCCACGCCGACGAGCACGAGCAGCAGCCGCGTGCGCTCCGTCCGCACGCCGAGTCCCGTCGCCAGCTCGTCGCCCATCACCAGCGCGCCGAGCGGCCGGGCGAGCAGCAGGGCGAGCGGGACGAGCACCGCCACGGCGACGAGCACCACCAGCGTCTCGTTCCACGTCGTCGCGTTGAAGGAGCCGGCGAGCCACTGGGCCGCCGTCTGCGCGGCGGTCAGCGAGGCGCGCACGATGAGGAGGGCGTTGACGCCCTGGAGCACGGCGGCGACGCCGACGCCGACGAGCACGAGCCGGAACCCGGCGAGGCCGCGGCGCCAGGCGAGCAGATAGACGACGAATGCGGTCCCGAAGCCGCCGAGGACGGCGCCGAGCGCGATCGCGCCGGGGCCGGCGTCGAGCACGACGATCTGGAGCAGCGCGCCGGTCGCCGCGCCGGTCGTGAAGCCGATCACGTCGGGACTGCCGAGCGGGTTCGCGGAGATGGACTGGAAGATCGCGCCCGACCCCCCGAGCGCGGCGCCGACGAGGACGGCGGCGGCGACGCGCGGGGCGCGCTGCTCCTGGACGAAGTACTGCGCGAGCGGATCGCCGCCGCCCCCGAACAGGCTCGCGACGGCCTGCCACGGCGCCATCGGATAGTCGCCGATGAGCAGCCCGCCGACGGCGAGTCCGAGGATCGCGAGCGCGAGGACCGAGCCGGTCAGCACGCCGCGCCGCTCCAGCCGGAGCGCGACGCGACCGAGGCGGAGGACGCGATGGCGCGGGGCGCGGCTCACAGCGCCTCGATCCGGCGTCGGCGGACGATCGCGATGAACACGGGGCCGCCGAGGATGGCGGACATGATGCCGACCTGGATCTCCTGCGGCGCGATGACGACCCGGGCCAGCACGTCGGCCAGCAGCATCACGACCGGCGCGGCGAGGATCGAGGCCGGGATCACCCAGCGCTGGTCCGGCCCGCAGATCGCGCGCGCGAGGTAGGGGACGCCGAGGCCGACGAACATGATCGGCCCGACCGCCGCGGTCGCAGCCCCGGCGAGCAGCGTGACGGCGACCATCACCAGGGCGCGGGTGCGGGAGACGCGGACGCCGAGGGCCTTGCCGGTGTCCTCGCCCAGCGCCAGGGCGTTCAGCGCCGGCGCGGTGGCGAGGGCGATCACCAGGCCCAGTGCGACGAAGCCGATCACCGCCCAGAGGATCGGGTAGCCGCGGCCCTCGGCGGAGCCGGCGGCCCAGAACCGGAACTCGTTGTACGCGTGCTGGTTCGACAGGATCACGGTCTGCACCAGGGCGGACACGGCCATGCTGATCGCCACCCCGGCCAGCGCGAGGCGCACCGGCGTCGGCGATTGGCGGCCCGAGCCGCCGAGCAGGTAGACGGCGACCGAGGCGAGCGCGGCGCCGGCGAAGGCGAACCACAGGTAGAACCACACCGAGGCGATCCCGAAGACCGCGACCGCGAGCACGACGGCCAGGGACGCGCCGGCGTTCACGCCGAGGATGCCCGGGTCGGCCAGCGGGTTGCGGGTCAGGGACTGCATGAGCGCCCCGGCGACGCCGAGCGCGGCGCCCACGACCAGGACCAGGAGGGTGCGGGGGATGCGCTGCTCGTGGACCACGACGGACTCGAAGCTGCCGTCGGGGTGGAGCAGCAGCTCCCACACCTGGCCGAACGGGATCGGGTTCGACCCGACCGACACCGAGGCGAGCACGACCAGCACGAGCAGCACCGCGGCGACCGCGAGCCCCGCCGCCCGCCGCGCGCCGAGGCGTCGGCGGGGCGGGGCGGCCGAGCTCGCCGCGGGCGCCGTCACGAATGCACGGCCGCCGTCCGACCCCGGCGGAGGAGCAGCCACACGGCGACCGCCACCCCGGCGAGCACGAGCACGCCGCCGCCGATCAGGCCGACGAGCGGGATGCCGTCCCCGGTGCCCGCGGCGGGGTCGGCGGGCACCGCGGCGGCGAGCGGCGTCGGGGCCGGCGTCGCCGTCCGGGCCGGCGCCGCGGACGGCGTGGGGGTCGGGGTCGCCGCGGGCGCGACGAGGCTCGGGTCGATGCCGAGCGTCGCGCCGGAGCCGGCGACCTGCTCCGCGCCGGAGCCGGCGGTCTGGCCGGCGCCGGGCGCGGCGCCGCCGACGCCGACATCGCCGCCCCCGCCCCCGGAGCCGCCGGGGACGACCGCGAAGTCGTTGCCGCCGCGCCGGGTGAAGCCGAGCACCCCGGCGCCCGGATCGCTCGGGTTCACGTATTGCGAGGCGAGCATCCGCAGCCAGTGCGCGCCGGGCGCGATGTCGCAGGGCAGCTCGAAGGAGCCCGACGCGCTGCCCGAGGAGTTGATCGCCGCCGTCGCGAACACGCCCGAGCCCTGCACGCTGGTGTCGCCGTAGCCCACGCCGTCGTCGATCTTGATGTACAGCGTCTCGCCGGCCGGATAGCCGGACACCGTGTAGCCGATCGTCGAGCACGGCGTCAGGGTGGTCGGGGACACGGACGAGGCGGTGCCGGGCGTGTCCGGACCCGGCCCGTCCGGCGGGATCGCGACCGCGGGTCCCGCGGCGACGAGCCCGGCGAGCAGGGCACCGAGGGCGGCCGCGCCGAGCAGGGCGCCGCGTGCGCGGCGTCGAACGGTTGGCGTCGTCATGACGCGCTCCTCTCCGCGGCGAGGCCACGCCGCCGTACCAGTACGACCGTCAGGACGAGGGCCGCGAGGATGACCGCGCCACCGGCGAGCAGCCACCAGTCCGTGGCCGACAGGCCGCCGACCGGAACCGGCGCGGCGGTCACGTCCTGGGGCGCCTCGGCCGCGATCGGGGCATCGTCCGCCTCGTCCGCGACCACGGTCCCGCCGCCGGCCGGGGTCGCCGGCCCTGCGATGGTCGCGCCGACCCAGCCGACCAGGGCGCCGTCCTCGCCGATCGCCGCGACCTTGTGCCGGCCGGCCGGCAGGCCATTCAGATCGACTCGGACCTGACGCTGCTCGTCGACCTGGATCCAGCCGATCGGGATCGGCGTCGAATAGGCGTAGAGATAGACCCAGTCGCCCGGCTCGCTGTCCGGCAGGGAGATGGTGACCAGCGTGCCGTCTTGCACCCCGCTCAGGCCGCCCGTGTTCTGCGGGGTCAGCCCGGCGTCCGTGGGGAACGGCGCGGCCGGCACCGAGGTAGGCGCGGGAGTCGACGTGCGCGGCACGATCGTGACCACCGGCCGGTTCGTCGTGCCGGGGTCCGGCACGGTCGCGGGCGGCGAGTCCGCACGCGGCGCCTCGACGGTCAGCCAGGCCCAGCCGAGCAGCTCGCCCCGGTGGCCCTGGTTGCCGTCCTGCGCGACGACCTTCAGCGTCCCGACCGGCAGCGTCACGCCCGACAGGGATGCGGTGATCTTCCCGTCCGAGCCGACTCGGAACCAGGTCCCGCCCCAGGGCAGGCGCGGCGAGCCGTCCTCGACGTAGGCCGACAGATAGACCCAGTCCCCCTCGACCGCGCCCGGGATGGTCGCGACGACTGCAGTGTCGGTCTTGGCGACCGACACGCCGCCCTTGACCGAGTCCTGCAGGTCCTCGGTGTACTCCAGCGGGTCCGGCACGCCGTTCGGCGCGTACTCGCCGACCACGAACGACGTGTCGTAGCCCGACGGGGTGCCCAGCGTGCGGATGCGGTCGCCGGCCTTGAGCGTGCCGGTGAGGAAGCGCAGCCAGTGCGAGCCCTCGGTGAACGCAGGGACGGACCCGTGCGCGCCGGAGGTGGCGCCGTCCGGGAGGTCGATGTCGATCTCCCAGTTCCCGGTCAGCGGGTCGGCCTCGACGACCGCCCAGACCGTGGCGTTGCTGTCCGGACCGTCCGCAGCGCGGCTGTAGAGGCCGTCGTCGAGCTTGATCGCGACGGTCGAGCCGCCGTCCGTCGGGTGGCACCAGCCCTGGCCGACGACGTGCAGCGTGCCGCCGAGCGCGCCGTTCGGCTCGACGCTGACCGACAGGCCCTCCTCCGGCGGGACGCACTGGATCTGCCCGCCGGCGTTCTCGTCCGGCCATTCCCGGCCGCCGACGACCAGCGGCTCGCTGGCGACCGAGCGCGGGGTGTCGCCCTCGACGAAGCGCGCGGTGCTCAGCAGCACGGACAGCTTCTGCCCGGCGACGAGCTGCGGCGAGGCCGGCAGGTCGATCACGGTGTCGAACGAGCCGTCCGGGTTCGCCTCGATGAGCGCCCAGATCGTCGTGTCGCCCGGCGCGGTCGGGTGCTCGATCACGTCGTCGCCGGTGCGCTCGTAGCGGCCGACATCGCCGTAGAGCGACTCGTAGCTCAGCTTCACCGCGATCACCGAGCCGGCCGGCTCCTCGTGCGCCGTCACCCAGCCCTCGCCGACGATCCTCGCCGTGCCGCCGGGCTCCACGTCGCGCTGGATGTACGCGATCGCGGTCTGCCCCGCCTCGGTGGTGGACTCGACGGTGACATGCGGCCAGGCCGGGCTGCCGTCGCCGGGATCGAACCAAGTGCGCGCGGTGTAACTGCGGGACTGGCCGGCCTCGTTGACCGCCGTGACGGTGAGCACGCCGCCGTGCCCGGTGGCGGTGCCGCCGAAGCTGGAGAGGTCCCGGCTGTACTCGAGCATGCCGTAGCCGCCGGTCTTGACGACGGTGTTGTCTCCCGCCGCCTGGTACGTCCAGAGGACGTAGGTGTCCTCGGGGTCGCCCGCGACCTCGATCGCCGCCCGCAGGATGCGATCCGCCGGCACCGTGATGGCCTCGGGCAGGCCCGCCGTGATCTCCGGCGCCTCGACCCCGCTTCCGGCATCGGGCGCCCTCGTGGTGATGCTGGTGTAGACGGCGCTCGCGTAGTTGGTGCTCCCGACCGCGAAGCGCTCGGTCCCGGCCTGCCGCGGCACGTAGTCGCCGTCGTCGTCCTGCGTCAGCTTCGGCAGCTGGATCTCGACCTCGAACTCGCCGTTCGCGTCGGTCGGCACCCGGACCCCGGCGGAGACGCCGACGGGGAGCACCTGGGTGTCGTCCATGCCGACGAGCAGGCGGTTGTTGCCGCTGACCAGGTTCGGCGGGAAGCCGCTGCCGCGCAGCGTCACCGTGGACCCGGCCACCGGGCTCGGGTCGCTCCAGGTCACCACCGGCGTGCGGTCGGTGTAGGTGTTGCTCAGCAGCCGGGTCACGGTCGCCTCGCTGGAGACCTCGCCGCCGGCGTTCGAGACGACCACCCGGACGTGCCGCGTCGTCGCCGGGCGGCCGTTCACGGTCGCGACGTAGGAACTGCCGGTCGCGGCGCTGACCAGCGCCCACTTGGAGCCGTTGGAGGTCCGGGTGTACCAGCGGTAGCTGAGCGGCGCGTCGGACTCGGCCACGACGCTCAGCGCGGGCGCCGCCCCGCCGAGCCCGACGCCGGTGCCGACGAAGCTGACGTCCTCGAGGCCCTGGACGAGCACGGGCGGCGCGATCTCGCCGAGCGGCTCGACCACCTCGACGACGCGCGGGGTCGTCTCGGTGCGCACCCGGTCGCCGGCGATCCAGCCGCCGGTGACGAACTGCACGCGGTAGCTTTCCCCGGCCTGCCAGGCGTCCGGCACCGGCAGCTCGGCGGAGAAGTCGCCGAACTTGGTGGCACGCGCGAAGCCCCAGATCGTCGGGTCCGGCTCGACCTCGCCGGTCAGCGGGTGGCGCACCTCGGCCGCGGCGCGCAGCCAGCCCTCGCCGCCGTCGCTGAGCCGCACGCCGACGACCGAGCCGAGCCCCCCGCTCTCGGTCTTCCAGCCGGTGCCGCTCACCGCCATGGTCGCCTCGCCGACGGTCACTGCCGTCGGCACCGTGAAGGTCACGCCGGGGTCGCCGTCGAGGGCCCCCCAGTAGGAGCCGGCGGGCAGCGCCGTGCGGATGGTGACGGTCGCGATGTCGCTGTAGACCGTGCCGTGCTCGTTCGTGAACCTCGCCCGGACCTGCGTCCCGCTGTCGGCGTTGTTGACGCAGACACCGCCGTACGTGTTCGGCCAGAGCTGGCCCACGCGCGGCGCGGCCTGGACCCAGGCCTCTCCCGGCGCCCTCATCTGCCACTGGAGCAAGGGGTACGGGTTGCCCTCCGCGTAGGCGGTGAAGGTCGAGCACACGCTTCCGTCTGTCCCCGGCTCGCGGACGACGGACTGCGGGTGCGTCGTGACGACCGGGTAGCCGGCGTCCGGCGGCGAGAGCGTCTGTCCTCCTTCATCCACGACCGTCAGGGTCGCCTCGTCATAGCCGACCGGGGCGCCCGAGCCGTCGTACTCGTAGGCGAACCAGTAGATCAGCCCGTCCACCTCGTCGACGGGATTCGGTCCGTACAGATCGATCGCGGCGGTCCGCAGCCGTAGCCCGCTCATGCTCGCCGTGACCGGCTCGAGGACCAGGCTCCTCACGCGATCGCGGTCGGACCCTTCACGGATGTTGAGGTTGTCGAGCGGATTCTCTTCGACGCCGTACCACTTGGTCGTGCCGGGGAGCTGGTAATACATCCCCCACGGCCGGCGCGGGTGGTCGCCCGAGGCGACACCGGTGATCTCGACCCGGCCGCCCCCGGCCGCCGAGACGTCCTCCACCGTCACGGTGTACGGGGCGCCCTGCGCCTCGGTGAGCAGCGTGTACTCGTCACGGTGCAGCACCGCGCGCTCGGCGGTCGCGCCGCTGTCGGCCGGCACCGCGAGCTCGACGATCAGCCTCTCCGTGCCCGGCTCCGTGGCATCCGCGCCGATGCCGCGCAGCAGGAACGTCGTCCCGTTCGTCGCGGACGACCTCCGGCTCCACACGCCCTCCGCCTCCTCGCCCTCGAGGTAGGCGAAGACCCACGCCTGGCCGCCGGAGGAGTCGACGGCGCCCCAGTCGACCCGGAAGTTGCCGGCGTAGAGGTCCTCGCCGTGGAACCTGGTCGACGCGAAGTCCACCGAGACGACGCCGTCGGTGAACCGGGGAGCGTCGAGGAACGGGATCGCCGGCGTGGACGCTTCGTCGAGGGCTTCGGCGTCGAGTCCCTCGGACACCCCGCGCTCGCCGATGACGGCCTCCTCCTCGCCGCCGTCCGCGGTCACGGTGAGAGCTGCGGACTCGGAGGCGAGCTCGGCGCCGTCCTTCGCTCTGATGGCGGCGCGGTAGCGGCGACCATCCTGCGCCGCCTCGACCGCGTCGAGCACGAGCCGCTCGGTCGCCGCGGACGGGTTCGCCTCGGCGTCGAGGTCCGCCCAGGCGTCCGCCGCGTTCGGATCCTCGACATAGGTGCCGGTGCTCTCCTGCCAGCGCACCGAGGCCGCGTGCTCGAACTCGACCGAGAACTCGGCGGGCTGTCCGGCCTCGGCGGTCACCGGCTCGGGCTGGCGGAGGAACGCCGGCTCGGCGGCCGGCTCCTCCTGCGCCGCGGGCGCCGGTTGCGCCTCCCGCGCGGGCTCCGAGACGGGGGGCTCCGGCGCGGCCTCGCCGACGGCGGGCGTCTCCGTCTCGGCGATCGGAGCCTCCGGCGACTCGTCCGCGAACGCGGCCGGCGCCGTGCCGAGGGCGAGCGCGGCGCTCAGCACCACGCCGAGCAGGGTGCGCAGGAGGGGGCGGCTCGGCCGGGGGGCGGTGATGGACTTGGCATGCATGGCAGGGATCAGGTCTCGTCTCGGGTCGTGCGGTGGTCTCGGTGCAAGGTCTTGGATGCCGCTGGCATCGCGCGCGGCGGCCGGGAGCCGGCGCTCCGATGGATGTCGGAGCGCCGGCCCGGTCAGGGATCAGAAGGTCCGCAGGTAGCTGCGGGGCTGGTCGGTGCCGCCCAGTCCGGAGTTGCCCGGCTGGTTGCCCATCGAGCCGCTGAGCACCTGGATGGTGCCGGCGGTCACGCCGGTCGGCAAGGGGACGACGACCTCGAAGGCGCCGTTCTTGATCTGCGGGTCGGACCCGGCCGCGATCGGCGCGAGGTCGCCGTCGAGCGCAGCGTACGTCGCATTCGGCAGGATCGACGGCTCGAACGGCGAGCTCGGGTCATCCTGACCAGGGCCGATGTAGAACCAGAGCTGGGCCGTCGAGCCCATCCCGGTCACCACCGAGCGAGCCGGCGTCGGGTTCTCGTCCCCGAGGGCGCCGGTGTGCGTCTCGGGCGTGCCGCCGGGCGGCGGATTCGAGACGTCCCAGAGCTTGATGCCGACGACCGAGTTCCCGTCCGGGTTGTCGTTCCCGTCCTTCCGGTACCAGCCGGAGCCCTCGACCGTGATGCTGGTCGAGGTCACGTTGCTGATCGTCACCGTCGCGGTGCCATCCCAGTCGATCACCTCGAGGGCGAAGGCGAGGAAGTTCACCCCGTCATCCGCGGCCAGCCGGTAGTCGGTCGACGCCGGGAGCGGCGTCGACGGGTCGGACTCGTCGATGATCTGGATGCGCGTGTATGCGATCTCCGGGTTGCCGTCCTCGTCGAGCTCGTAGTCGATGGCGTTCAGATAGTTCCAGCCGCTGCCGTCCCAGAACTCGAGCGTGACGGTGACCGTCCCGTCGTCCTCGAAGTCCTCGACGAAGAACGTCTGGAAGGTGCCCGCCTGGACGACGTAGGTGTCGGCGGAGAAGTTCGCCGCGGCGTGGGCCGCGGTCGCCGTCCCCAGGGTGAGCCCCGTGGCGGCGAGCGCCGCCACGGTGAGCGCGGCGAGCCGCGACTTGCTCGACCAGCGACGCGTCGGCGCCGCGGTCGATTCGGTGTTCACAGACATGCTGCATTACCTTTCTTGCTTCGGCGCGGTCCGTGGTCCGGTTTCGCTTGCGGCTCGGTACACCCCTCGTGGGTGCGCCCCGGCCACGGGCCGCGCCCCCTTCGCCGCTCGTCGCGGTCAGGGCCTTCGAGCGCCCCGATGCGGGCGCGAGACGACGGCAGCGGCGGGGTCGTCCCAGCGCCTCCAGCACGTCGTCGATGGGAGTGTTCCCCCACAGAGGAGACGCTGGCGAGCGTCATCCACAGTTCAGGTCCTGTCGAACGCAGGCGCAGGCGGGCACCGCTACCGTTCCTTTGGCGCCCGCTCGTGCCACCAGAGCAGAATGGAGACGTGGACATGGACGTGACGAATCTCGTCGCGACGATCGCGGCGGCCGTCGCCGTCGTCGGGGTGCTCGGTGCCGTCATGTGGCGCATGGAGAAGCGCCTGACCGCGAAGATCGACAGGACGGAACAGCGCCTCGATGCCAAGATCGACGGGACGGAACAGCGCCTCGATGCGAAGATCGACGGCGTCAAGACCGATCTCGGCGGCGTCGATCGGCGCCTCACCGCACAGATCGGCGACCTGGACAAGCGCCTCACCGGCCAGATCGGCGACCTCGACAAGCGGCTCACGACGCAGCTCCGCGACGTGGACAACCGGCTCACCGCGCTGATCCCGCGGCCGGCGCGATCCCGCGCCGGCGACTGAGCCGCGACCGCGCTCATCCGAGCGCCGCCAGCACGTCGTCGACGAGCTTGTTCATCAGGATGGGACCGCCCGTGGAGCCCCAGGCCGAGCCGTCGACGAGGACGATCCGGTCGTTCCGGTAGGCATCCAGCTCCGTGAACCCGGGCACCTGCTCGGCCTCGGCGAGCGCGAGCCGCGCGCCGTCGAGGTCGGTGCTCCCGCCGGCGTTCGGATTGGAGACGCTCGAGCCGCCGAGGGTGCCGAAGAACATCCAGTCCGCGTCGATGTCCTTCAGGTTCTCCAGCGACACCGGCTCCGAGTGCCCCCGGCCGATGGTGTCCTGGTTCGGCGGGCGCTGCAGGCCGAGGTCCGTGAGCGCCCGGCCCGGCAGCAGCTCCTTGAGCATGAGGCCGGCGGAGTTGCCCTGCCAGCGGACGATCGAGAAGGTCTGCCCGGCGTACCGTTCGAGCGGGGGCCGGGCCTCCTCGACGCGCCGGTCGTACTCGGCGATCACGGCCTCGCCCTCATCGACCAGGTTCAGCGCGTCCGCGACGAGCCGGAAATTGTCCCGCCAGTCGCCGCCGGCGTAGCCCGTGTAGACGACCGGCGCGATCACCCGCAGGGCCTCGATCACCGGCGGGTTGTTGTTGATGCTCGTGCCGTCCACGAGGATCAGGTCCGGCTTCGCCGCGCCGATCGCCTCGAAGTTCGGCTGGGCGATGCCGCCGAGGATCGGGAGATCGGAGGCCCGATCGGCGAGATAGTTCGGGACCGTCTGCTGGCCTCGGCCGGTGACGGTGCCGATGGGCGTCACGCCGAGGGCGAGCACGCCGTCCAGGGTCGGCTCCGAGAGGGTGACGACCCGCTGCGGGTGCTCCGGCACCTCGACCTCGGTGCCCTCGATGTCGATGACCGTACGAACGCTCGTCCCGCCGGTGTCGCCCACGGACGGCGTGCCGGCGCAGGCGCCGAGCGCGAGGGACGCCGAGGCGACGAGGATCAGCGCCGACAGGCGCGCGACGAGCTTCATGTGATCGATGGGTCTCCGGGGCCGAGCGGCGCGATTCCCCAGCGGAGCGCCACTTCATCTGCTGTAACTTAGGTTATGCATACCTATGAGGACGGTCAAGTCGGATTCCCGCACGAGGGAGTGCGGGGCGAGGGAGAGGGACGGATGGACGACCTGGTCGACACGACCGAGATGTATCTCAAGGCCGTGCTCGAGCTCGAGGAGGCCGGCATCGAGCCGCTGCGGGTGCGCATCGCCGAGCGCCTCCATCACGCCAAGCCGACGGTGTCGCAGACCGTCGCCAGGCTCGAGCGCGGCGCCTGGCTCTCGCTCGCGCCCGAGACCCATCGCCTGGCCCTCTCCGCGACCGGTCGCCGGCGCGCCTTCGGCGTCCTCCGGAAGCATCGCATCGCCGAGTGCTTCCTCGACCGGGTCGTCGGCCTGGACTGGGCGCACGTCCACGAGGAGGCCTGCCGCTGGGAGCACGTCATGAGCGACGGCGTCGCCGAGCGCATGGCCGCGCTGCTCGGGCATCCCGAGCGCTCCCCCTACGGGAACCCGATCCCGCCGGTGGGCGCGACCCATTGGGTCGCCGAGGTGGAGCCGGTGCGCAACCTCGTCCGCCACGTCGCCGCCGACGAGTCGCCGACCGAGGGCCGGATAGCCTGGATCGGCGAGGCCGCGCAGAGCGACCCGCGCGCGCTCGAGCGCCTCGCCGAGGCCGGGATCCTGCCGGCGGCGAGCGGGACGTTCCAACGGCACGGCCCGGCGGTGCTCAGCTCCACCCCGCGCGGCGAGGCCGAGCTGCCGCACGAGCTCGCGGCGCAGGTCTTCGTCGCGGCCTGAGCCGCGGCGACGACGACGGGTGGGATCAGGCCTGGCCGCTCGCGCGGCGGGTCGCCTCCGTCAGCCGCTCGCGCGCCTGCTCGGTCGCCTCCTGGAGGGTGTGCAGCACCTCGCGCGCCTGATGGAACGTCGTCGCCGCGGCGCGGCCGATCTGCTCGCCCGCGCCGGCGCCCGACCAGGCGATCAACGGGGTCAGCCCAGGCTGCGCCAGTGGCCCCGGCCCCTGCGCCGCGGCGGAGACCGGGGCGAACGCGGCGAGCCAGTCGGCGACCTCGGCCAGCGGAGCGGGATCCAGATGGTAGTACCGGTGCTGCGCCTCCTCGCGCACGGCGACGAGGCCCTGCTCCCGGAGCACCTTGAGGTGCTTGGAGACGGTCGGCTGGCTGAGGCCGGTCTGCTCGACGAGCGAGCCCACCGACAGCTCGCCGTCGGCACCCGCCGCGAGCAGGCGCCCGAGCAGCTCCCGCCGCGTCGGGTCGGAGAGCACGTCGAAGATGTCCGCCATGAAGTCACCCTAGCCCGGGCCCCCGCATACCTCTACGGGCATACGCCGAGACTTCGCTCCATTCGCCACGGTGCACCTGCGACTCCTCAGCGGCGGCGACCATGCCGGGATGTCGCAAGTGCACCGTTGCGGCGGCGGGCAGCGGGCAGCAGGGCGCGGCGGCGCGGGCGGCGGGCTTCAGCCGGCGGCGAGCTCGCGGGCTCGGGCGATCGCCGCCGCCGCCGCGCGCTCGAAGAGCTCCGCGAGCTCGGCGGACTCGAGCACGGCGATCGCGCGCTCCGTCGTCCCCTTGGGACTGGTCACCCGGCGGCGCAGCTCCGCGGGATCCTCCCCGGAGGACTCGAGCAGCGCCCCCGCGCCGACGAACGTCCCCTCCGCGAGCACGCGCGCCTCCGTCTCGGAGAAGCCGAGCCGGATCGCCGCCGCGGTGAGCCGCTCGACGAGGAAGTACACGTAGGCCGGGCCCGAGCCGCTGATCGCCGACAGCGCGTCGATCTGCGACTCCGGCACCACGAGCACCGACCCGACGGTTTCGAACAGCCGCGAGACGAGGGCGACGATCGACGCGGTCGCGCGGGCGCCCGGCGCGATCCCGGTCACGCCGCGGCCGACCGTCGACGGCGTGTTCGGCATCGTCCGCACGACGGCGTTCGGCACCAGCGCCTCCATGCGCGCGGTCGTCACGCCCGCCGCGATCGAGACGACGACCGCGTCCGGGTCGAGCATCGGCGCGATCTCCTCGAGCAGCGCCGGGATGCCCGCCGGCTTCACCCCGAGCACGACGAGCTTCGCGCCCGCGAGCGCTCGCTCCGTCGCGTCGTCCTCGGCCTCGTACGAGAGCGAGAGCACGCCGGGCGAGCGCAGCGCGGCCGCCTTCTCCTCCGTGCGGTTGACCGCGCGGATGTCGCCGTGGACCGCGATGCCGGAGTCGACGAGCCCCCGCAGGATCGCGCCGCCCATCGACCCCGCGCCGAGGAACGCCACAGCGGGCAGCGCCTCCGCGGATCCGACCATGCGCCCATCCTAGGATTGCCGCTATGAGCGCGGAGGGCAGCACCAAGGCGATCGTCGCGGCGATGGCGGCGAACCTCGGGATCGCGATCACGAAGTTCCTCGCGTTCCTGCTCTCGGGCGCCTCCTCGATGCTCGCCGAGTCGATCCACTCCGTCGCGGACACCACGAACCAGATCCTGCTGCTCGTCGGCCAGCGCCGCGCGAAGCGGCAGGCCGACGAGGAGCACCCCTTCGGCTACGGTCGCTCCCGCTACGTCTACGCCTTCATCGTCGCGATCATCCTGTTCTCCGTCGGCGGCGTCTTCGCGCTCTACGAGGGCTATGAGAAGGTTCTCCACATCCAGCAGCACCCCGACGAGCCGGCGCTCGACCCGGCGTGGTGGTGGCTCCCGCTCGTCGTGCTCGTCATCGCGATCGGCCTCGAGTCGTTCTCGCTCGCCACCGCCGTGCGCGAGTCGCGGAGGTCCAAGGGCCCGGAGTCGTGGATCGGCTTCATCCGGCGCGCCAAGTCGCCCGAGCTGCCGGTCGTCCTGCTCGAGGACTTCGCGGCGCTCATCGGCCTGGTGTTCGCCCTGCTCGGCGTCGGCCTCACCGCGATCACGGGCAACGGCCTCTTCGACGCGATCGGCACCTTCGCCATCGGGGTCCTCCTGGTGCTCGTCGCGATCGTCCTCGGGATCGAGATGGGCAGCCTCCTCGTCGGCGAGGGCGCGACGACGAAGGACCTGCGGGCGATCCGGAACGCCATCGAGTCGCACCCCGCGGTCGAGCGCATCATCCACATCAAGACGCTCTACGTCGGGCCGGAGGAGCTCATGGTGGGCGCGAAGCTCGCCTTCCCGCCGGGGCGGACGCTCGGCGAGCTCGCGCCGGCGATCGACGACGTCGAGCGGGCGGTGCGCGAGGCGGTGCCGGCGGCGCGGATCATCTACTTCGAGCCGGACGTGTGGCGGGCCGACGCCGCCGGGCGCGCCGCCCCGCCGACCGACGCGATCATCATCCGCTCGGTCGACTGAGATACTCCCTGCATGACCCCGCTCGTCGCGATCCTCGTCGTCCTCCACCTGCTCGGCATGGCGCTGCTCGTCGGCACCTTCTTCGCCCAGATGCGCTCGAAGGACCGCTTCGCGACGGAGGTGATGCTCGCCGGTGCCATCCTGCAGCTCGTCAGCGGCGCGGCGCTGGCGTTCCTCAGCATCTCGGGCGGGGCGGGCGACCACGTCAAGCTCGCGGTCCACGGCGTGATCGGCCTCGTCGTCCTCGCCGCGACGATCGTCGCGCAGGTGCAGAAGGGCCGGCGCGGCCGGATCAAGCCGTGGTTCCACACAGCCGGCGGTCTCGCCCTGGTCAACCTCCTCATCGCGGTCCTCTGGCGCACCTACGCCTGACCCGGCGCGCTCGATTTCGCCGAGCCGTCACTCATCGGCCGGAATCGGCTCCGACGGCGGCGATGAGTGACGGCTCGGCGCGGGGGCGCGGGCCGCGGGCGGTCGGCGGGAGCTCAGCGGCGGGCGTCGAAGAAGGCGCGCAGCAGCGAGCGCGATGCCGCCTCCTCGATGCCGGCGACGACCTCGACGCCGTGCGGCAGCCCGGCCTCGCGGACGACATCGAGACGCCCGCCGACGGCGCCCGCCTTCTCGTCCCAGGCGCCGAACACGATCCGGGCGAGCCGGGACTGCAGCGCGGCGCCGGCGCACATGACGCACGGCTCGAGCGTCACGACGAGCGTGCAGCCGTCGAGCCGCCAGCCGCCGAGCGCCGCGGCGGCCTCGCGGATGGCGACGATCTCGGCATGCGCGGTCGGGTCGTGACCCGACTCCCTGGCGTTCCGCCCGCGCCCGAGGATCGCCCCGTCGGGGCCGGCGACGACCGCGCCGACCGGCACGTCGCCGACCGCCGCCGCCTCGCCCGCGAGCGCGAGCGCCTCGGCCATCCAGTCGCGGTACCGGTCCATCGGCCTGAGCCTATGCTGTGCGTATGCGCGTGCACGTCGCCGACCATCCCCTCGTGACGCACAAGCTCACCGTCCTCCGCGACGTCCGCACCTCCTCCTCCACGTTCCGGTCCCTCGTCAGCGAGCTCGTCACGCTGCTCGCCTACGAGGCCACCCGCGACGTCCGGATCGAGCCGGTCGACATCACGACGCCGGTCGCCCCGACCCGGGGCGTGCAGATCGCCTCCCCGCGACCGCTCGTCGTGCCGATCCTGCGCGCCGGCCTCGGGATGCTCGACGGCATGACCTCGCTGCTGCCGACCGCCGAGGTCGGCTTCCTCGGCATGGTGCGCAACGAGGAGACGCTCCAGCCGACCACCTACGCGAACCGCCTCCCCGACGACCTGTCCGGCCGGCAGGTGTACGTCCTCGATCCGATGCTCGCGACCGGCGGCTCGATGCTCGCCGCGATCCGCTACCTCTTCGACCGCGGCGCGCGCGACGTCACGGCGGTCTGCCTGCTCGGCGCGCCGGAGGGCGTCGCCCTGCTCGAGGAGGCGCTCGACGGGCGCGAGGTCACGGTCGTGCTCGGCGCGCTCGACGAGCGGCTCAACGAGAAGGGGTACATCGTCCCGGGTCTCGGCGACGCCGGCGACCGGCTGTACGGCACCGCGGGAAGTTGACGCGCCCGAGGTTCTGCCGCAGACTTCTCCTATGACCTCGAGCCGGTTCACGTCGTCGACCATGTCGATGATGGGTTGCGCCTGCATGCCGCAGGCGTCGGCTTCGTGTCGCATGTGCGCCTGAGCCGACGCCGCCCCGTCCCGCACCCTCCTCTCGGCTGATCTCAGCCACGGGTGTTCCGGGAACCACACAACCCAGCTCATCCGCACCCAGAAGGATTCGACCGATGTCCACGACCACCACCAACTCCGCCCCGAGCGCGACCGCCCAGGCCCGCGGCTTCGCGCTCTACGTCGGCCTCGACGAGGCGAAGGCCGCAGCCGCGGGCACGACGCTGCCCGAGCTCGTCGAGCGGCTCCGCCGGCTCGTCGACGAGCTCGTCCCCGGCGCGCAGACCCACGCGACCGTCGCGATCGCCCCGGTCGGCGCAGGCGGCCGCGACATCGACGTCGTCCGCGCCGCCCTCCACGAGCCCGGGCTCGCGAAGCAGCGCGCCGACGCCGAGCCCGCGCCGCGCCGCCGCACCGGCGTCGTCGTCGACATCTCGCGCAAGCGGGTCGTCCTCGACGGCGACACCGCGCCGCTGACGTTCACCGAGTTCGAGCTGCTGCAGTTCCTCGTCCTTCGCGAGGGCCGCGCCGTCGACCGCCAGGAGATCATCGACGGCGTCTGGCGCGACGCCCCCGAGGAGGAGACGCCGAACGCCCGCACGATCGACGTCCACATCCGGCGGCTCCGCGCGAAGCTCGGCGACTACGAGGACATCGTGCGGACGGTGCGTGGCTCCGGCTACCGCTTCGACCGTCATGCCGACGTGTCGATCCGGCTCGCCGCGACGCCTTCGCCCGACATTTTCTGAGCGTCGCTTGACGCCGTTACCGTTTCGTTATAGTTTCGTTGTCAGCAGAGGTCGTTCGCTGTGGCGGCTGAAGCGGAATGTGATTGCAGGACACTCTTGGTGCAACGGGACGAGGGCCGGAATCCGAAGCAGGAATCCGGCCCTCGACTCATTCCCGGCTCCGTCTGAGGCGGAAGATCCGCAGCTCCCGCCCTGAGTCGCGTTCGTAGGCCCGATAGTCCGGCCACTGCGCCTCGAGCGCCGGCCACAGCGCCTCGCGCTCCTCGCCGGCCATCAGCTCTGCCGTGACGCGCCGAACCCGACCCCGGTAGCGCACGAGCGCCTCGGGGTGCGCAAGCAGGTTCGCCGTCCAGGCGGGATGGGTCGGCTCGCCGAAATTGCTGCCGACGACGATGAGATCGTCCCCGTCCGGGAGGCACATCAGCGCCGTCTCGCGGACCAGACCCGACCTCGCGCCGGTGGAGCGCAGGGTGAGCGACGGGACGAGCGCGGAGCTCAGCTGCAGCCGCCCCCGAGTCACCGCCGCGACGAACCGCTCGGCCGGCGGCAGCAGCACGCGGGCCGCCGCCCTCGCCGGGCGCGTGCGCATGATCCGGGAGAACGATCGGCGCAGGGCCCGGCGGAACATGCCTCGATCATGCCAGTTGTATTCACACGCATGGGCAGCCGTAGGCTGTCTGCCATGCCCGCCAAGCGCATCGCCATCGACGCGTGGGAGGCGCTCTTCCGTACGCAGGTCTCGATCCTGCGCGACATCAACGCCGAGTTCCCCAGCGAGCAGCTCACCATCGTCGAGTACGACGTGCTCTTCAACCTCTCCAAGCTGCCCGCCCGGTCCGCACGCCCGCGCGACCTCACCCCGCTGCTGCTGCTCAGCCAGCCGAGCGTCTCGCGGATGATCGACCGGCTCGTCGAGCGGGGACTCGTGACCAAGCGCCCCGATCCGGAGGACGGGCGCGGCATCGTCGTGACGCTCACCGAGGCCGGGCACGAGCTCTTCCGCCGCGTCGCCGCGATCCACTCGACGGCGATCGCGAAGCGCTTCGGGGACCGGCTGAGCGACGAGGAGCTCGCGCAGCTCATCGACCTCTGCGACCGGCTCCGCGGCGAGCCGTGACCGTACGGCGGCTCCTCAGCACCGACGCGCTCCGGCTGATCGACGGGCTCGGGCCGATCGCCTCGACCGAGGAGGCCGTCGTCGCGCTCGACCGGCTGCGCAAGGGTGGCGTCGACCCCGAGCTCGCCGCGCTCGCCCTCACGCAGGCGCGGCTGCGGGCGAGGGCCGTCGCGAAGTTCGGCGAGTTCGCGCGGAGCATGCTCTTCACCGAGGAGGGGCTGCAGCAGGCGACGCGGCTCGGCGTCGCCGCCCGGCACGCCGCACGATTCCGCGACGCCGGCCTGACCGTCGTCGCCGACCTCGGCTGCGGGATCGGCGGGGACGCGATGGCGTTCGCCGGGCTCGGGCTCGGCGTGCGGGCGACCGACCGCGATCCGGACACCGCTGCGATCGCCGCCTACAACCTCGCCTCGTTCCCGACCGCGACCGTCGGCATCGGCGACGCCGAGGACGCGGACCTGGGCAGCGTCGACGGCGCCTGGCTCGACCCGGCACGACGGAACGGCGCCCGCCGGCTCCGCGATCCGGCGGACTGGTCGCCCCCGCTCGACTTCGCCTTCGGCCTTGACATCCCGACCGGCGTCAAGCTCGGTCCCGGCATCGACCGCGAGCTCATCCCGGCGGGCTGGGAGGCGCAGTGGGTCTCCGACGCCGGCGAGGTCGTCGAGCTCGCCGTCTGGTCCGGGCCGCTCGCCCGCCCCGGCGTCGGCCGCGCCGCGCTCGTCGTCACGGCCGACGGCGCCCACGAGCTCACCGCGCCGGGCGATGCCGAGGACGCACCCGTCGGCGCGCTCGGCGAGTACCTCCTCGAGCCGGACGGCGCGGTCATCCGCGCGCGGCTCATCGGGGACCTCGCCCGCGCGCTCGGCCCGACCGCGCGCATGCTCCACGAGACGATCGCCTACGTGACGCTCGACGCCGAGCCGCGCACCCCCTTCGGCCGGGCGTTCCGCGTCCTCGACGTGCTCCCGCTCGACGCGAAGGCGGTGCGGCGCGCCCTCGCGGAGCGCGGTGCCGGCGCCGTCGAGGTCAAGAAGCGCGGCGTCGACATCGACCCGGCCGCGTTCCGCCGGCAGCTCCGACTGGCCGGCGACCCCTCGCGCTCCGCCGTGGTCATCCTCACCCGGGTCGGCGAGCGCCGCCGCGCCATCCTCGCCGAGCGCCTCTGACGCCTCGCCGCTCTCCCCGAAACGAGGGGATCCGGCGGCGATAGGAGAAATCCGGCGCGAAAACTCCTATCGCCGCCGGATCCCCTCTTTTCCGCGGGTCAGGACTGGACGGTGGAGGCCGGGAGGGTCGAGTCGGCGGCGAACGCGAGGCCGCTCGGCGCGCGGCCGGCGAGCACGAGCTGGGCGCCGAGGGCGGCGATCATCGCGCCGTTGTCGGTGCAGAGCGCGAGCGGCGGGACGCGCAGCGCGATTCCCGCCGCCGCGCAGCGCTCCTCCGCGAGCGCGCGGATGCGGGCGTTCGCCGCGACGCCGCCGCCGAGCAGCAGCCGCGGGATGCCGAGGTCGTCGCACGCGGCGAGCGCCTTCGACACCAGGACGTCGGCGACCGCCTCCCGGAAGCTCGCCGCGATGTCGCCGACCGGCACCGGCTCGCCCGCGTCCCGCCTGGCCTCGACGTGGCGCGCCACCGCGGTCTTCAGCCCGGAGAAGGAGAAGTCGTAGCGGTGGCGCTCGAGGTCCTTCGGCCGGGTGAGCGCCCGGGGGAACGCGATCGCGCGCGGGTCGCCGTCGGCCGCGGCCCGATCGATCTGCGGGCCGCCGGGATAGGGCAGCCCGAGCAGCCGGGCTACCTTGTCGAAGGCCTCCCCCGCCGCGTCGTCGATCGTCTCGCCGAGCAGCTCGACGTCGTCGACGAGATCGCGGACGAGCAGCAGCGAGGTGTGGCCGCCGCTCACCAGGAGGGCCACCGTCGGCATCGCCAGCGGCTCGTCGGCGAGGACGTCGACGCCGACATGGCCGACGAGGTGGTTGACGGCGTACAGCGGGACGCCGAGCGAGACGCTGAGCGCCTTCGCCGCGGCGACGCCGACCATGAGCGCACCGGAGAGCCCGGGGCCGTTGGTGACGGCGATCGCGTCGAGCTCGCCGAGCGAGACCCCGGCCGTCGCGAGCGCGGCGTCGAGCGTCGGCAGCAGCGCCTCGAGATGCGCGCGCGCCGCGACCTCGGGGACGACGCCGCCGTAGCGGGCGTGCTCCTCCATCGAGCTCGCGATCGCGTTCGCGAGCAGGCGCGTGCCGCGCACGATCCCGATGCCCGTCTCGTCGCAGGAGGTCTCGATCCCGAGCACGAGCGGGGCGCCGCGCCCCCCGCTCACGGGCCGCCGTCCCCTCGCCGCAACGGCGCGCTTGCGACTCCTCGGCCCCCTCGGACCTGCTCATCGGTCGCAAGTGCACCGTGGCGACGCGCACGCGGCGGGCGGACGCGGCGGACATCGAGACGCATCACGAGGGCGTCGATCGGCGCGCCGCCGGGGACCAGCGGCGGGTAGTAGCCGGGCCGGACCGCGAGGTGCTCGAAGCCGAGCGCCTCGTAGAGCGCGATCGCGCCGGGATTGTCCGCGCGCACCTCGAGGAACACCTCGCGCGCGCGGCGGCGCCCGGCCTCGACGAGCAGCTCGAGGAGCAGCGCCCGCGCGATCCCCTGCCGCCGGTGCGAGGGCGCGACGGCGATCGTCTGGATGTCCCCCTGATCGCCGACGACGCGCAGGCCGGCGTACGCGACGACCGCGCCGCCGTCCGTCGCGACGAGGTAGCGGGAATGCGCGGCCCCGAGCTCGACGGCCATGAGCTCCTCGGGCCAGGCGTCGGCGGGGAACACCGACCGCTCGATCCCCATGATCGCGGCGAGGTCGTCCGGCGTCGCGTCGCGAGCGATGACGCTCATCCGGTCACCCGCTTCGGACCGGCCGACGGCGTGACGTCCGGCTCGCGGAGGTACAGCGGCTGCTCGGGGCCGGTGGGGACGCCGGTCGCCGCACGGGCGAGCGCGACCCGCGCGAGCGCCGCCGCCGAGACCGCGGCGACGTGCCTGGCGTCCGTCGCGCCATCGTGGACGAGGCGCGTCTCGCCGCTCGCCGAGACGTAGTGGCCGCGGCGACCGGCCGGGGTGGCGAGCAGCGCGCCCTCCGCGAGGCCGAGCTCCTCGCGGACCGCGTCGTGGGAAGGGACGGGCAGCAGCGGCAGGTCCCGCCCGCGGGCGAAGGCCCGGGCCGCCGCGATCCCGACGCGGAGTCCCGTGTAGGCGCCGGGCCCCATGCCGACGGCGACGGCGGTCGGGCTCCCCTCCGCGCCCACCTCTTCGAGGAAGGCGCCGATCGACTCGGCGTGACCGCGGACGTCCGGGGAGGACCGCTCCGCGATGACGACGCCGTCCGCCGCGACGAGAGCGACGGACGTGCCGATCGAGGTGTCGATCGCGAGGATCACCACGCCGCCCCCGCCCAGCGCGGGCCGACGAACTCGAGCTCGACCCGGCGGGGCGTGTCGTCCTCTTCCCCCGCGCCGCCAGCCGTGCCCGCGCCACCGCCGCGGTCGATCGTCACGTGGAGCCAGGAGTCGGACACGCCGTCGAGGAGCCCGTCGCCCCATTCGACGACGACGACGGAGCCGTCGAAGTCGAGGTCGAGGTCGTCGAGCTCCCGGGCATCGGCGAGGCGATAGGCGTCGACGTGGACGAGCGGCGCCGTCGCACCGGGCTGCGCCGGAGGGTGCACCCGGGAGAGGACGAAGGTCGGCGAGGTGATCGGCCCTCGCACCCCCAGCGCCTCGCCGATCCCGCGGGTCAGCGTCGTCTTGCCCGCGCCGAGCTCGCCGCGGAGGATCACGAGGTCGCCCGCGCGGAGCAGTGCCCCGATCCGCCGCCCGAGCGCCTCCATCTGCTCGGCGGTCGCGACGTCGAGCCGCGCGGTGCTCATCGCGCCGTCCGGCGCTGCACGCGAGGGCCCACCCCGGTGACGATCTCGTACGGGATCGTCCCGGCGGCGGCGGCCCACTCCTCCGCCGTCGGATATCCGCGCGCCGGATCGCCCCAGAGCACCGCGCGGTCCCCGACCTGGACCGCATCGTCGCCGACGTCGACGACGACCTGGTCCATCGCGATCGTGCCGGCGATCGTGTACCGGCGCCCGTTGAGCCACACCGGCGCGCGCCCGGTCGCCGCGCGCGGCAGGCCGTCGGCGTAGCCGAGCGGCACGAGCGCGAGCGTCGTCTCCCGCTCCGTCACGTAGCGGTGGCCATAGGAGACCCCGAGCCCGGCGGGGACCCGCTTGACGGAGACCACCTCGCCCGCGAGCTCCATCGCGGGCCGCAGGCCGAGCGAGGCGGCGGAGCGGCCGGGGAAGGTCGAGAGCCCGTAGAGCGCGAGTCCCGCCCGCACCATCCCGCGATGCTGGTCCGGGTGCGAGACCATCGAGGCGGAGGACGCCGCGTGCTCGATCTCCGGGGAGAGCCCGACGGACCGGGCGAGCGCGACCGCGTCGTCGAACGCGAGGAACTGCGCCTGGTCGGCCTCGTCGGAGGCGTTCGCCAGGTGGGTCCAGACCCCGCGGACGAGGATCGTGCCGGCGTCCTGGTGCTGGGCGGCCCGGCCGACGAGCTCGCGCCACTCGTCCCCGAGCGCGCCGCCGCGGCCGAGCCCGGTGTCGGCCTTGAGATGGACGACGGCGGGGCGGACCTCGGCGCCGGCACGGCGTGCGAACGCCTGCACCTCGGCCGCCGCGAGCGCGACCCGGTCGAGCTGGGCGACGGCGCCGATGCCGAGCTCGACGGCCGAGGAGACGGCCCAGCCGAAGTCGGCGTCGCGCCCGTGGATCCAGGCGAGGATCGGCTGCGCGATCCCCGCCTGCCGCAGGCGCCTCGCCTCCTCGATGTCGACGACCCCGAACTCGTCCGCGCCCGCCTCCGCCATCGCCCGGGCGACCGGCACGAGCCCGTGCCCGTACGCGTCCGCCTTGACGACCGCCATCAGCCGGGCCGGGGCGACCTGCGCGGCGAGCGCCCGGACGTTCTCCCGGATCGCGTCCAGATCGACGACCATCTCGCGCACGGCTAGGACTCCACGACGACGAACGCGACCGCCATGCCCGCGTCGTGCGTCATCGTCACGTGCACGTTCGCGACGCCGAGGTCTCGCGCGGCGGCCGCGGCGTGGCCCTCCAGGGAGAACGCCGGATTGCCGTGCGCGTCCGAGACGACGCGCATGTCGTGCCAACCGATGTCCCAGGACTGCCCGAGCGCCTTGATGAGCGCCTCCTTCGCGGCGAAGCGGCCGGCGAGGGAGCGCAGCGGCAGCGCCTTGCCGCCCCGGACCAGCTCGTCGGCCGCGAACAGGCGCCCGCGCAGTCGCGGCGTGCGGCCCATCGCGCGCTCGAACCGCGCGATGTCGACGAGGTCGACGCCGACGCCGATCACCGGCACGATGCGCCCGACGCCGCCGCGGTCACTCGACGGTCACCGACTTCGCGAGATTGCGCGGCTGGTCGACATCGAGGCCCTTCGCGGCGGCCAGCTCGAGCGCGAACAGCTGGAGCGGCGCGACGGCGAGCAGCGGCTCCGACCACGGGCCCGCGAGCGGCAGCGGGATGAGCTCGTCCGCGTGCGGGATGACCGCCGTGTCGCCCTCCTCCGCGAGCGCGATGACGCGGGCGCCGCGCGCCCGGATCTCCTGGATGTTCGAGACGACCTTCGCGTGGAGCTGCGCCGAGTGGCGCGGCGAGGGGACGATGACGAAGACCACCTGGCCGTGGTCGATGAGCGCGATCGGACCGTGCTTCAGCTCGCCCGCAGCGAAGCCCTCCGCGTGGATGTACGCCAGCTCCTTGAGCTTGAGCGCGCCCTCGAGGGCGATCGGGAAGCCGACGTGACGCCCGAGGTAGAGGACCGAGCGGGTGTCCGCCATCCAGTGCGCGAGCGTCTCGATGCGCGGCCACGACTCCTCGATGACCGCGCGGAGCTTCTCAGGCGTGTTGAACAGGTCGGCGACGATCGCGCGGTGCACGGTGTCGTCGAGCGTCCCGCGGATGCGGCCGAGGTGCAGGCCGAGCAGATAGAGCGCCGCGATCTGGGCGGTGAACGCCTTCGTCGACGCGACCGCGACCTCCGGCCCCGCGTGCGTGTAGACGACGGCGTCGGACTCGCGCGGGATCGTCGCGCCCTGGGTGTTGCAGACGGAGAGGGTGAGGGCACCGTGCGCGCGGGCGTGCTGCACCGCGAGCAGCGTGTCCATCGTCTCGCCGGACTGCGAGATGGAGACGACGAGCGTGCGCTCGTCGAGGAGCGGCTCGCGGTAGTGGAACTCGTGCGCCAGCTCGACATCGACGGGGATGCGCGCCCACGCCTCGATCGCGTAGCGGGCGACCTGCGCCGCGTAGGCCGCGGTCCCCGCGGCGATGAGGACGATGCGATCGAGGGAGCCGAGCACCTCGTCGCTCAGGCCGGTGTCGGCGAGCTCGACGAGCCCGTCGCGAGTGCGCCCGAGCAGCGTGTTCGCGAGCGCCTCGGGCTGCTCGTGGATCTCCTTCGCCATGAACCACGGCCAGCCGCCCTTGTCGGCGGCCTCGGCGTCCCAGGCGATCTCGTACTCCTGCCCGTCGACGCTCGCCCCGACGAAGTCGGTGATCTCGACCGAGTCGGGGCGGATCGTCACGATCTGGTCCTGCCCGATCGCGACCGCGCGCTTCGTGTGCTCGACGAACGCGGCGACGTCGCTGCCGAGGAAGTTCTCCCCCTCGCCGAGCCCGACGACGAGCGGCGAGTTGCGCCGGGCCCCGACGACCACCTCGGGCTCGTCCTGGTGCATCGCCAGCAGCGTGAAGGCGCCCTGCAGCCGCCCCACGATCCGGCGGAACGCCTCCGTGAGGTCGCCCGTCTGCGCGTATGCCCGCGAGATCATATGCGCGGCCACCTCGGTGTCCGTCTCCGAGCTGAAGACGACGCCGTCCGCGACGAGCTCCGCCTTCAGCTCGGCGTAGTTCTCGATGATCCCGTTGTGGATGACGGCGAGCCGGCCGTCCTCGGAGAGGTGCGGATGCGCGTTCCGGTCGGTCGGGCCGCCGTGGGTGGCCCAGCGGGTGTGGCCGATGCCGGTGCCGCCGTCGCCGATCGGCGCCTGCGCGAGGTCGTCGGCGAGGACCTTGAGCTTCCCTGCGCGCTTGCGGGTCCCGAGGTGGCCGGCGCGATCGAGCACGGCGACGCCGGCGGAGTCGTAGCCGCGGTACTCGAGCCGCTTGAGCCCCGCCATGATGAGGTCCGCCGAGTCGCGCGGCCCGACGTATCCGATGATCCCGCACATGCCGGAGATTCTACGTTCTCGGCCGCTGAGCGGCCCTCGACGGGCGCATGCACCGCGGCGGTTCGAAGCGCGGAATGCCGCGAACTAGGGTGGAGGCGTGAGCGAGGCCGCGTCCGTCTTCCACGAGATCGCGCGGGACGAGTGGGCGGCGCTCGCCGCCGGCATCGAGGCCCCGCTCACGCCGGCCGAGATCGCGGCGCTCCGCGGGACGGGCGACCAGCTCGACCTGAGCGAGGTCCGCGATGTCTACCTGCCGCTCAGCCGGCTCCTCTCGCTCTACGCCTCGGGCGCGCGGCGCCTCTACGCGGACACCCGCGAGTTCCTGAACGGCGCGGTGAGCGTGCCCGACGTCACCCCGTTCATCATCGGCGTCGCCGGCTCGGTCGCGGTCGGCAAGTCGACGATCTCCCGCGTGCTGCGCGAGCTGCTCTCGCGCTGGCCCGGCACGCCGAGCGTCGAGCTGGTGACGACGGACGGCTTCCTGTACCCGAACGCCGAGCTCGAGCGCCGCGGCCTCATGCAGCGCAAGGGATTCCCGGAGTCCTACGACCGGCGCGCGCTCATCGAGTTCGTCTCCGCGATCAAGGCCGGCGAGCCGGAGGTCCGCGCGCCGCTGTACTCGCACCTGGTGTACGACATCGTCCCGGGCGCCGAGGTCGTCGTGCGGCGCCCCGACGTCGTCATCGTCGAGGGTTTGAACGTCCTGCAGCCGGCGCCGCAGGGCCAGGCGCTCGCCCTCTCCGACCTCTTCGACTTCACGGTGTACGTCGACGCGGAGGCCGCGCACGTCGAGCAGTGGTACGTCGAGCGGTTCCTGCGGCTGCAGCAGGGCGCGTTCGCGAACCCGGACTCCTACTTCCACCGCTACTCGGGCCTCTCGGAGCGCGAGGCGATCGCGACCGCGCGCGACATCTGGGCGCGCATCAACGGCCGGAACCTCGCCGAGAACGTGCTGCCGACGCGGGAGCGCGCGACGCTCGTCCTGCGCAAGGGCGCGAACCACATCGTCGACCGCGTCCTGCTGCGGAAGATCTGAGCCATGACCGCACCGACCCCCATCGCCCCGGACACCTGGACCATCCCGATCCCGATCGCGCCGATCGGGATGTCGCCGCCGCAGACGAACTGCGTCGTGCTCGTCGACCGGCAGGACGTGCATCTGGTGGACGCCGGCGAGGACACCGGCGAGGCGCTTGCGGCGCTCCTCGCCGGGCTCGCGGAGCTGGGCCTCGCGCCCGAGCGCGTCCGCACGGTGACGGCGACGCACCTGCACCGGGACCACCTCGGCCTGGCCGGCCCGCTGCACGAGCGCTACGGCGCCGAGATCGTCCTGCACCGCCTCGAGCAGCAGAGCCTCGACGAGGGGACGCTGGGCCCGAGCACCGACCGGGCCACGCTCGAGCGATGGGGCGTGCCGACCGAGCGCTGGGCGGAGCTGCTCGAGCCGTCGGCGACGGCCGCGGCACTCCTTCCCGCCGCCGCGACCGTCCTGGTCGAGGATGGCGAGCGGCTGCCGATCGCCGGCCGCGAGCTCCGGGTCGTGCACACGCCCGGTCACACAGCCGGGCACATCGCGATCCACGAGCCCGCGCGCGGGCTCCTGCTCACCGGCGACCACGTGCTCTTCGACCAGTTCCCGGGCGTCGGGCTCGGCGGCCGGAGCGAGAACGCGCTCCGCGACTATCTGCGGAGCCTCGACCGGACGCCGGTCGACGGCGTGACGACGACGGTCCCCGGCCACGGGAGGCAGGACCGCCCTCTCGCGGAACGGGTGGCGGAGATCGGTGCGCACCACCGCAGGCGGACCGAGGAGGCCGCGGCCGCGCTGCGCGAGGTCGAGCGCCCCGCCGTCTGGGAGGTGGCGCGGCGGCTCACCTGGTCCCGCGGCTGGGAGGGCATGCGCGGCTACACGCTCCGCTCGGCACTCGCCCAGGTCGAGATGCACCTCGGCCTGCTGACGGGCTGAGCGGGTTCAGGCGACCGCGAGGCGCTCGGCGACGAGCGCCGCGAGCCGGTCCGCGACCTGCTGCGCCGTCTCCTGCCGCTCCGCCTCCACCATGACGCGGACCATCGGCTCGGTGCCCGACGGCCGCAGCAGCACGCGGCCGGTCTCCCCGAGCGCGGCCTCCTCGTCCCGGACCGCGGCGGCGATCGCGTCGTCGCCCTCGAGCCGGGCCCGGTCGACGCCGCGCACGTTGACGAGGACCTGCGGGTAGACGGTCATGCAGTCGGCGAGCTCCGAGAGCGGCTTGCCGGTGCGCGCCATCTCGGCGACGAGGTGGAGGCCCGTGAGGACGCCGTCGCC
>Ga0182737_1000552_pt1 | contig 51352 bp, 53 predicted proteins | sample eDN5th30CBELigOP_FD_128878 | JGI IMG/M metagenome (GOLD analysis project Ga0182737, IMG submission 128878) | Enriched Organic Plus compost microbial communities from Emeryville, California, USA - eDNA 5th pass 30_C BE-Lig OP (version 2) (version 2) ...
TCGAATTCCTTAAGAATCTTACTGATCTGCTCCGGTTTGAATCGTTTACCTTTCATAATACACTGTTAAAGTTATCAATCATTTTTCTATTCTCTAACAGTCTTTTTTTTAGGGAAGCTTACATTTGCTGTGTCAAAAGTTGCTTGATTAAATTGCCCATACTTTTTAATCCATTTCGGAAGAATTTTAGTTGTAAGGGAATAATATCCACTTTTGTACACAAATTCAAGTAAATCATCTGGAGAATCTTCAAAATCTAAGTCTTCAAAGTGTATTTTAAGCTCGTTCAGTATCTGTTTTAATTTTCCTTTATCCTGTATTATGCCTAGAAATGAAGTGTTTTCTTGTATACGTATTCTAAAATTCGACTGATCGGCTATTTGAGTGATATCTTCTACTTCAGCAGATTCTATTATATTTTTAAAGTATTGAGTTTTCCTTTCCGAAGTAATATCAGAAGTCTCAAGGAAGTTCCAAACATTAATCCAAAACTTGCAGAGAATTCTAATAAATTTTTCGGTATTTGTTCCATTGTTTACAAAATTCTCAATAAACTTAATTGATACTTCTGATTCATCCTTCAATTTGCTAAAGATAGCATCTCTTTGTTCATGGTACGAAGGCGCTAGAAGTATAAAATCGACTAAGGCATTATTCAGAATGAAGTCTTTAGTGAAATCTAATATGTTTATTTTCCTTATTAGTTTGTCAATTTTGTACAACTTATAGTCAAAGCCCGATGGGATTTGGCTTTTAACATTCAGTAAAAAATCGTAGTCCGGTCTCGTGATGCTACCCTCATAAAAAATAGATATATAATCGAGATAGTCTTCTGTAATATAGCCATTTCTTAGCAATACGCTGATTAGTTTCTGTTGTTTTAATTCAATAGTATTTTGTTTGAATTCGGGCTCTTTTAGGTTAACGGATTTGTCAGCGAAAAGATCTTTGATTTTCGACGCGCGAATAACAGCTTTCTTGTTGTCTAGTTGTTGATTTTTTGTTTGCAGGGAATTTATTTTGTCATTATGCCAATCTTCCGTTTCTCTAAATCTAGTAATATAATCCTTTATCTCATTTACCTCCTTTTCTATATCAGCGAATTTTATAGGTAGTGACTGATTGTCTACAATAGTGTAGTAAGTGCTATTATGCTTCCTGAAGTGTTTGTACTTGATTTTGTCCTTTAGAAAATATTCAAATAAATCATCATTTGTGATTTCGCTTACAGTATAATCGGTATCATTTATTGTGAAAGAAATGAAGTTAGATAGATGTTTCAAACAAATAAAAACGTATAAACTTCTTAACTCTTTTATATCTAATATTTTAATTTCTTTTAAGCGCTTTATTTCCTCCTGATTTTGAGAGATTTCGACATCTACTTTCGATATTTCATTATTGATATAATCTCTTTTGCTATTGATGGCGCTAAACAGAGCCCCCTCATTATTGCTTAACTGAGAAAAAGTCATTTGGAAATATATTTTTATATACCAAAATTGATAACAGCTTATCTTGGCTTAGCTTACCCGTCAATTTATGTTTATATAAATGGAATTCATTAGTGATATTATGTAATAAGCGCATGTCATCAATGAAGAGCGCAATGCTGTCTATTAGGTCTTCAGACCATTGATAATTATTTTTTTCTTTCTTTTTAAGTAGCTTTTGACTCGAGTTTGAAGAATTTATTACTGGAATAACAGGGATAATAAAATCGAAGAACTTAGTCCTCTCTTTGTCTGTAAACATGTCATCTCGAACTGCATAGATGAAAGTAATTTCCTTATGCCTCGTTTTCTTTGAATTATTTAAGAGTAGGTTTATTTCCCTTAGTTTAGTGAAAATTTCAGTTTGTTGAAATCTGTCCAAATCCTCTATAATGACGACATTATACGGTGTTACTTCAAAGAAGTAGATAATCTCATCAAGGTGATGATTAAGAATAGACTTGTTTATTCTATCATCAATTTCTATTTCGGCATCTTGAAATTTCAATTTGTGAATACCAAATCTCGAAATGTTTTTTACGATAAAATATGTTGCTCCAATTAGGAAACCAATGATATAAATCAACGATAAATTGTTCAATAAGCCTTCTAGATTATGCCCAATAAAACTTGAAAATTTGAAAATCCCATACCATTTCAAGAACCAAAAAGCAATGTAAATAAGCAGAAGTGAATTTAGTGCAATTAGAAAAATGGGGATGGAAAAATGAAATTTATTTTTTGTATCGCGCTTTTTTAGATATAATAGAGTATAGCTTACTCCAATCAATAACAGCGCAGGGATGAGTACTGTCCAAAATTGGTGGAAGGGCTGGTTTTTAATTATTTTTATTACATAAGGCGGTAATTTTTCTTTAAAGATGGTCAATAGTGATATTATAAATAAAATAATGCCAATTGCCCTTAATTGTATGTTCCATCTGTTTACGCTTTTTATTTTTTTAAAACGAGAATCGGGTATTTCATCGTCTTGAGCATGGTAAAATATTTGCTGGAGTACGCTTAATTCTATAAGTCGTATTAGGTTGTCTGAATTAGAATCTTCTTTTGCGTCATTTTCTGACTGTTTTTTATTTTTGTTGGCTTCCTCCTTAAATGTAGCTAATGAAATGTTTAAAAACTGTAAGTCATTATCTGTATATCTTTTTTGAAACGTTTTAAGAACACTACTTTTCCCCGAACCATAAGGGCCAGTCAGTGCGATATTCCTAATATTATTTTCTTTTCTGGTGCTTAAAGCCCAGATAAGTGCATTGGTGTAATATAAATCTTCATCGGCATTTTCAATAGGGGAGAGCGCGTTATATGCAGCCTTTAGGTTTTCAGAATTATTGTTTAATTCTTTTGCCTCTAGCCAATTTATGAGTCGATAAAGTAGATTTAAAATTTTCCTTATCATGTTTAGGGTAGAATTAGTTTAGTATTGTTTTAGATTAATAATTAGTTTGCAACTAGTTAAATATTAAAGTATACAGATAGTATTTTTTATATTTCAAATATATCTTAAAATATGTCCTAATATAGTAAGCCATAATCTCCATTACTCCATTTAAAATATTGTCTTTTAGTTACCACTTCCACCAATCTTAAAACCGATTTTTCCTTTTGTTTTAGAGGTCAGGAGAAGGTCACCTGAGAGGCCTCCTGTTTCTCCTGTAGCCTATCGATATATTCAAAAAGTAGTTCGATATTCTGGTCCTGACCTTTCTGTCTTTTGCTGATAGCTTCTACGGTCTGCTTGATTTCGGCTATTTCTAAACGGATATTCGTTGCTCCCATAATGGCGGTACGGACTTGATTGAACACGCGCATAACCCGAATATTTACCTGTATGGCTCTTGGACTATTTAATACGCTGGATAACATAAGTACCCAATGTTCTGTAAATACATATGGTATTTTCCTACGGCCTCCTCTACCTTGTTTTGATATCACAATCTGTGATATCAAAGAACTCCACTCGCCAACTGTCAACTGAAACATAAAATCCTCAGGAAAACGATACAGATTTCTATTTACGGCTTGATTCAACACCCTGGTTTCAACGCTATACAGCTCAGCTAAGTCGCTGTCTAACATGACGCTTTGTCCACGAACCAAATATATTTTATCTTGTATGTCCGTTTCTATCAATACAACTTTCTTATCATTGGTTTGGTCTTTTGCCATAGGTTTTGATTTGGTTTGATATCACAATTTGTGACTTCAAGATTGATCGGTTATTATTTAAAATCAGCTCTATAAATCTATCTAATATACGTTTCGTTCTTGTTGTTCATTTAGTTTTATTTAAATATAGTATTGGGATGGGCAAGCTTGGCTTTATGTGCATGTTTTTCCGCTCATAATCGATTGGTTTAGTTTAACGGCTTATTGTTTAACTCTAAGGTAAGAAAATATTGAGCAATTTGAAAAATATTTTTCCATAAAACCAAATAGTTCATTGCTCAAAATGTTACGAAAAGCCGTAATTTCCATTTGTACAGTAAGTGCGCTAAAAGAATTTTCAGGATTACGAATATGAAAAATGATAGGTTTCCTTTAATCTTAAAATCTTTTTGGATTTCATTATTATATGTTGGTTTGGGGACGATCAGTGTTTTATCGGTATATCCGAGTTCTCCGCTGTATGGCGGATGGGTTTTAATTGCATTGTTCATTACCTTTCCCGTTACATGTATCAGTTTTGGTATCATGTATTCCGATAATAATGCTCAAGCCACAGTGTTAGTGGTACAAGCCGTTGTTTTTTGTGTTTTTTGGATTATTTTGTTTTTATGGATGAAGTGGAAAAGGAATAGAAATCAGAACAGGTGAAATTTATGGTAGCGTAAGGTTTACTGTTGTCATACTAAGTATTTCTTACCCAACCAACCCCTCATAAATCCTATAATTTTCATCATCAAAGCATACAAAAGTCACTTCAATGGAAGTATTGTTGGTGCTGAGGAATTCATTGATGGTATTTACCGTTATTTCGACAGTCCGATATATTAGATTTCCATTGCATTCCGGAAAACCGTAATTTATATACCGCCATAAAAAAGTAGCGCCTTTTCCGTATTCTCACAATATCTCATCATTGGTGTTTTCTTTGATTTTTTTTTATTTCCATTAATCTAGCCCTGTAGATATCAATTTTTTTATAAATCAGTAGTTTAGTTTTTTTTCCGTTATTTACTGCAAAAGAAAACTCATCGTTGATTTCCATTTGGGAGAACACCTCTCGGTCACCGCCGAATAATCCATGCTTTACCTCTTCATCGATATGCAGTATTTCGTCAATAGAAACTATTCCTACTATGGCGAAGCTTGTTGCGAATGGCTTAATGCGAATTAATAGTATTGACCCACCGTTGGTGAGCGGAATTGTAAACTCTTTTTCCTTTTTGAACTTCTTGTTATAAAACCCTAAGCTTTTTATTAAGGTTATTTTTCTTTCTATCGTATGGGTGTTCATCAGCTTTTATTATATTATCTCCTCATAAATCCTATAATTCTCATCATCAAAACATACAAAAGTCACTTCAATAGCGGCATTGTTGGTGCTGAGAAATTCCTTGACAGTGCTAACTGCTATTTCAGCAGCTCGCTCCTTTGGGAACCGGTAGATACCTGTACTGATATTGGGGAAGGCGATGGACGAGAGCTTATGCTCAAGAGCCAGAGCTAAACTGCTTCGGTAAGCTGAGGCGAGCAGCACCTCTTCATTGCTCTTGCCTCCGTTCCACACGGGGCCAACGGTATGGATCACGAACTTTGCAGGTAAATCTCCTGCGGTGGTCATGACGGCTTTACCTACCTTACAGCCACCCTGTTTGGCGCGGATGCGTTTACATTCTTCCAAAATTGCGGGGCCACCCGCCCGATGTATAGCTCCATCCACACCACCGCCACCGAGCAAGGATGTGTTGGCAGCGTTTATGATGGCATCTACTTCCAATTTTGTGATATCGCCTTTTTTAAGTTTCAGAGCCACGTCATGTTTAATTTAGTATTTATTATCAATCTTTCCATACTCCGCAGCTTGCTCCCTTAATACATTGTTCTCCCGTTCAATCTCTGCGATGAGTTCTTTCTCTGAAGGTAACTCCAGCAAATACTTGCTCACGAACAATTGTTGGTCGCTATCTGCAATGGCATACTCCACTAAGGCTTTGTTTTGGTTTGTTACCAACAATAAACCTACAGGAGGATTGTCATCCTTCTGCATGATCTCCTTTTTATAATAGTTTACATATGTTTTTAATTGACCGATATGCTCATGTTTTGCTTCGTCTACTTTGAGTTCTACCAGAACATGACATTTCAATATCCGATGGTAGAAAACCAGATCAATGAAAAAATATTCGCCTCCGATCAGAATACGCTTTTGCTTTGCTTCGAAGCAAAAACCGTGGCCCATTTCGAGCAGAAAAGTTTCCAAATGATCCAAAAGTGCTCTTTCGAGGTCGTTTTCATAAACAACATCTTTACTCTTGAATCCGAGAAATTCAAAGGTAAAAGGAGATTTAATGATGTCCTCCACGCCTACACGTTCGGCTTTCTGTTGGACGATTTTCGACAGTTGATCTGGCCTTTTACTTATTCCGCTCCGTTCATAATAAAGCGTGTTGATTTGCCGCTTTAATTCGCTTACACTCCATGCTTGTCTGATGCATTCCCATTCGTAAAAAGTACGTTTTACGGAATCTTGGATAGGAAGCAATTGAACGATATGAGTAAAGGACAGTTTTGAGAGGATTTGCTCCGGAACTACCAATTGTTTGTCGTCGCTTTCGAAGCCAGCAACTTGGTCTTGTTCCAATTCATCAGTCAGCGACTGATGAATTTCACTGTATTGATTATCAGTTATTTGGAATTGGTCAGTCAGCGACTGACCAATTCTGCCAGTCTGAATCCCAAGTTGTTTTAATGTAGCTTTTATAGTTGAAAACAAGAGCGGATATGACGTGTAAAACTGTCTACAAAGCCTCAGGTTTGTCTCTGACAGGCCCTTAATTTTAACCGATGAAGCAAGATCAGAAAGTAAGCGTTCGCCATATTTGGCCCTGTCTTCACCTTGTTGCTCAAATTCAACAATGTACAAACCAATCAGCCAATTACGCACTGTAAGCGATTGGTTCACAGCTTTGAAGGCAGCACGCTGCAGACCATCGTGTGTGTCTTGTATGTTAACTACCAGCTTGTCAAATTTCATCTGTTCTAATGATTCTTCCCCTTATTTCCTCTACTCTTTGTTTCCTCATCCACAACAATAATCTCCACGACCTCCGTATCGAAAAAATTGGATGGCGTGCCATCTGCTTTGAGTTTCGGTATATATTCTACCTTTTCTTCACCCACTCGCTTTTATAAAGTAAATCTCTAATATCCACACCGAGAAATTTTGCAATAGCATTAAGTGTATTCAATGTGGGTTGTTGTTTATTATTGGCCCACCTTGATACAGTTTCCTTCTTTACTTTTAAATGAGCAACCAGATCGTTATTTTTCAATCCTTTTTCTTCTAAAACTTCAGCAATCCGGTTTATCTTATATTCACGCATAAATTTATTTCAAAATATTGTTGATTTTTAAAGTCAACATGTGTATCTTTGTGTATGATTTGATAAATAGTAAATCATACAGTTTGAGCACTAATTAGGTTGTCCTAATTGAATACAACGAGTCTCCAACTTCTCAATTGGAACCTGAGATGGAGGCGGTAAGGTTAAGCTCATTTCCTACGAAAGTTATATCTTTGCATACGTAGGGATGAGCCTTGCTGAGTAACCGCTTTCAGGTACCAACCACCTTAGGCTTTGCTTAAGGTATAACTTAGAGCCTCGGTTCTATGTAGAAAGAGTGGCGAAACGCAAGGTTTCATCCCTTACGTTTTTTATAGGCTCGTTCACATAACCAAAAAACATTATGAGAACGAACAAAACCAAACCAACAAACTCCGTATACTGCAAGTCTCTTGCGAGGCAAATGCAGCAATGCGACCTTCCAGCATTACACCCTAAGTCTCTTCAATCCATATTAAAGAACATCATTGCCTCGCCTGAATAGGCGTTCCAGAAGATAAAACAGGCTGTGAATAGGAGAGAGGCTAATACAAAAAGCCCTTACCCAAATAGGTCATAAAAAAGCCTACATCATAGTCTGTTGCCGATCCCAATGCCGTAAGAAAACATGTAGTTTGCTTAGGTTTGGAATAGGTACATATCTTTTGGTTATTGCAATTAATTCTAAAGATAGTGGCTTTCTAAGCTTTTCGCAAATAATCTTACTGTTTTTCTTCGGCTTGGTTGGTCGGTGTTTTTGAATAAAAGACAGCAACTGTTTAAATATCAACTCAATATAGCGAATGGATTTTCGCCTGAGAAACCTTTGTCTAAAAATGAACACAAACAATCCGTTTAAAATATCTGATTTAGATTATCTACCCTTGAATGCGGCTATCGCCAAGATGAGGCATTCCTTTCAAGATGAAGTATTTGAAGATGGCGATATTCAGATCGATACAGAAAAGAGCTTCCCGTCTTACCCTCCACCCAAAGATGAATATGGGGAAATTATAAAAACCTTTTTCGTATTTAATTAGCATCAAACAAGAAGATGAAAGTACATAAATTAAAATTCCACCACGATTATGCTGACTTCGCGCATAAATTTTTGGAACCTTTTGAAGAAGGTTACGACGCCTCTGCTGTCATTAACAGATTTTGGGGGAAGTATACATTGCAGGAAACAATGCTCAACCTTTATCAGATTCTTCTTAAAGCAAAAGATTGTAATAAAGATTACCCACTCTTTAGAGAAGATGCCGATACATTTATAAAAGAAATGGTGAGCGCTATTGTAGCACATTACTTCTACTTTCAAGCTGGCTTTACTGATGATGATGTCCGTATCCCGGTAAATAGAAGTTTTGACGGCGATGTTTATCCGGACAGAAGAGGGTTCGTCGAAGAGTTATATGCAGTTTTCAATTTCAGTAGCGAAGAATCTACAACCTAAATCGCTTTATCATGCCAAATCGATCAAAAAAAAAGGAATGGGCCCCATGCGCCCTTAAACCTTATACCTCAAACCGTATACCAACAGCTACCGCTGCCATGATTTTGTTCTGTGTTTGTTTGGTTCACGCCGGGCAGCGGGGATTAACCATCCCTGCTGCCACAGGCGTGGCTTCATCCACAGATTCTATCAAGCCGCTCCAAATAGGCGATACCATTCCCGAAGCTTTACGGAACCTGCCATTACAAATGGTAAAAGCAGGGCAGGAGGGAAGCACCACCGTAACGCTCAATGATTATAAGGGCAAACTGATCATCCTCGATTTTTGGGCCACTTGGTGCGGGCCTTGTGTGGCATCAATGCCTAAGCTAGATAGTTTGCAAAAAAGATTTGCGAACAATCTTCTGGTGTTGCCCAACAGTAAAGAAAATGCAAAGCAGGTATTGCCTTTCCTTGAACGGAAATCAATACAGCTACCGTCAATCGTTCATGCGCAGCTTCTCGATAGGTGGTTCCCGCATCGAACCATTCCGCATCAGGTCTGGATAAAAGATGGCAAGGTAAAGAGCATCACACGTGCCAGTAGCGCTACACCAGAAAACATCATTGCCATGCTAAAGCAAGGAAATGTAAAGATGCTCCAAAAAAATGATCAACCACTATCCGGCCAATCGAACAAAGGAACAGCAGATGCCGCTATTTATCGGTCAAACCTAACTTACCGCTCGGCAAAACATAAGAGCGGTGTCCAGATAGATAGTAATGGCATGGCAATTTATAACGTGCCTGCAGCTTATCTTTTTGTCGAGGCCTATGTAAACGAGGTGCCGCTCTACGGAAGGAAAAATAGACTGATAATAGAAACCGATTCTTTAACAAAGAAACGCCTCCAACCCGAAAAGGTCCGGCTTACGGGTAATTATCAGAGCGATAGCATTTTGATCAGCTACTTGAATGCACATACCTATTGCTATACCCTTCAATTTGATCGTGCCATGGAGCCAACTGCGCTGCGCCAATATATGCAGCATGACCTGAACCAGATCTTCGGTACACTGATGGGAGTAAAGGCAGTGGTAGAACAGCGCCGAATGAAATGCTTGGTACTCAGAAGCAAAGGTAGTGTTGCTGCCCTCTATACAAAAGGGGGGCAACCCGCATTGAAGTATATTAACGGTAACTATACGCTCGTTAACAAACCGCTCAGCACCTTGGTAAAAAGCCTTGCTGCGGCCAATTGGCAATTGCCATTGCCCATTATTAACGGAATAGATGAAGAGCTACCCATAGACCTTACCTTAAGGACGCCGCTTAAAGATCTGCCGGCAATTAAGCAGGAACTGCAAAGGTTTGGGCTGTACTTAACCGAAGAAACGTACCAAATCCCCGTCATCGTGATACGAAACGATTGAACGTCGGCGTAATCTAAAATCTTAATTCGATAAAAAACATCTAAAAATAAACTGGATGAAACTTAAACTCTGTATTTTTTTGTGTTGCCTATTACAAGTATGTACCGTTTGGGGGCAACAAACTTTTAAAGGGCGGGTTACCGATGTGAACCATGATCCTTTAGCGGACGTGACGGTCTATGCGATCACCGCTAAGAACGGTGTAAAGACACTGCATGACGGCAGCTTTTCCATACAATTGACCGTTAATGACACGCTCCGCTTTTCTGCTCTTGGCTTTAAAACATTACAAGTGCCGGTGAGTGAGGCAAACAAACACATCTTTATTTTAGAAGCATGGCAGCATGAGCTGGATGCGGTAACAGTGCAAACAGGTTATTATGGTATCTCGAAGGAACGGAGTACCGGATCCTTTGCTTTTGTAGATAGCGCCTTATTTAACCGGTCTGTAAGCAGTGATGTGATCAGCAGGTTAGAAGGGGTAACCAATGGTTTGAATTTTGACAGAAGAGGCAGTTTCTATGCAGACGATAATCCTTCCCTACAGGTGCGGGGGATCAGTACCATCAACGCCAATACAGAGCCTTTGGTCGTACTGGACAATTTTCCCTATGAAGGCGATATTTATAGCATTAACCCGAATGATATCGAGAGTGTAACGGTCTTAAAAGACGCTGCGGCAGCTTCCATTTGGGGGGCGCGTGCCGCAAATGGCGTAATCGTGATGACGACAAAGCGGGGAATGCGGGATAGGCCGCCTATCGTATCTTTCAATAGCAACATGTCACTGTCAGAAAAACCAGACCTATTGTACAGTCCGGATTTTATTCCGGCACCTGATTTTATACAGATGGAGCGGACGCTTTTTGAAAACGGATTTTATGCCGCAGCAGAATCCAATACCGCCCAGACCCCATTAACACCTGCCGTCGAGTGGTTGATCAAAGCACGCGATGGACTGATTGCTGAAAGCATATTGAATGAGCACTTGAATGAATTAGGTAAATATGATGTGCGGAAGCAGGCTGCAGACTATTTGTACCAACGTGGTTTGAAACAGCAGTATGCGCTCAATATCAAGGGCGGTGGAAAGCGGTTTGACTACTACTTATCGGGTGGTTATGATAAAAATAGTGAGCAACTGAAGGGCAATGGTAATAACCGCGTGTCTGTACGTATGCAGGGCAATTATCATCTTTTTTCAAATTTGAGCATCTCCTCAGGAATCTATTTCGTACAGAACCGCGCAAGCCGTAACGGCCTGCGTTTGTACGATATCAGGCCGGGTAGTAAAGACATCTATCCTTATGCCCAGCTGGCCGATGAACAGGGCACGCCTCTGGTCATGATCAACCGATACCGGCTGTCTTTTGTAGAAAATGCCGAGCAGGAGGGGCTGCTCAATTGGGATTATAAACCATTGGAAGATCAGGCATTGAACAATGAAGGAAGCGGTTCGAGCGATGTGCTGCTCAACACCGCTATCAATTACCGGTTCAGGCCTTTTCTGAATTTGGATGTACGCTATCAGTACCAACGCATTCATGGCGATAGTTATAATCTGCGCGATGCCGATAGTTATTATGTGCGCGATCTGGTGAATCGTTTTACGCAAAGCGATGGGACGCAGGTATTTCCTGAAGGGGATGTGCTGAATCAATCTTATAGCAACCAGGTGGTGCATGCGGGTAGGGCACAGCTTAACTTCAACAAACAATTTCATTTGCAGCACGATGTAACAGCGCTTGCCGGAATGGAAATCAGGCAAGTGCATACAACAGGGCAGGGCTGGCAGTTATTGGGTTATGACCCCAATGTGCTTACATACCAAAGCATGTTTAATTATACAACGTATTATCCGCAAAGGCCTACGGGATCTGCAAAATTACCTGCCCCTTCGGCTTCTTTGTCTGATTTGCTGGACCGCTATGTGTCTTATTATGCCAATGCCGCTTATACCTACCGATCGCGCTATATGTTGAGTGGAAGCGTACGTTGGGACGCCTCCAACCTATTCGGGGTTAAGGCCAATCAGCGTGGGGTGCCCTTGTGGTCTTTAGGAGGGAGCTGGTTGGTAGATCAAGAGAAATTTTTTCATATCGATTGGTTGTCAAGATTGAAATTACGGCTAACATATGGGTTTAACGGTAATGTAGATAAGTCATCAACAGCCTATGTAACCGCTGCATACGAAAACGATAAACTGACGGGTTTGAGAAGAGCGGTAGTGCGAAGCCCGGGAAATCCACAACTTCGTTGGGAGAAGGTTGGGGTATGGAACGCCGGAATAGATTATGCTATCCAGGGCAACAGGGTCCAGGGTTCTATTGAACTGTATAGAAAAATGGCAACCGATCTATTGGGCGATACCCCACTGGACCCCACAGTAGGATTTACTGGCGTATATCGGATAAACTATGCCGATATGCAAACGAAAGGACTCGATATCGAGATAAATAGCCTGAATATCAAAAGGCCGTTCAGCTGGCAGAGTACCCTATTGCTATCACTATTAAAGGATGAAGTGAAACGCTACAATGCAGACGATACCAAGCCCAGCGATCTGTTTACTGCTTCCTCTATTCCCCGCCCAATGGAAGGCTTGCCGCTTTACAGGGTGTACAGCTATCCGTGGCAGGGGTTGGATCACGACACGGGCGACCCTTTGGTGATGGTAAACGGGGAAGTTTCTAAAGATTACAACGCTTACATACAGCAGGTAGAAATGGATGATCTGATTTACCACGGGGCGGCAATGCCTACCATGATCGGCTCGTTAAGGAATACCTTTGGTTGGAAAGATTTTTCCTTAAGTGCTACAATAACGTGGAAGGCGGGTTATTATTTTAAGCGTAACTCCATATCATATAGCAGTTTGTTTAATCAGGGTACCGGGCACATGGATTTTCTGGAGCGTTGGCAGCAACCGGGCGATGAACGGGTAACAAATGTTCCTTCCATGCCCACAACAATAAACAGCAACCGCGATTTGGTATATACGCGCTCCGAGCTTCTGGTAGAGAAGGGCGATCATATCCGCTTGCAGGATCTGCGTGTGGGGTATACGCTCCATAAACCAGCGAAATGGGGCTTGCCCATGCACAGCTTATCTTTTTATTTATATGGCCGTAACCTGGGTATTTTGTGGCGGGCCAATAAAAAGCACTTGGATCCTGATTTACCAAAGGCGCCCTATCCGCAAACAAAAACTTTTTCTCTGGGCTTGAATGTAACACTTTAACCAATGATGATGAAACCAATTAAATTGACCGTAATATTTTTTATACTGGCCATAACGGGATGCCAGAAAGATTTTCTTGATGTGAAATCAGATAAAAAAATGGTGGTGCCCAGTAGCTTGAAAGATCTTCGGGCACTATTGGACAATACGGAACGCATGAACAGGTTGATGCCTTATATGACAGAGATCGGTTCTGATGACTATTACGTTACTACCGATCGATTCAATAGCCTGTCAAGTTTAACCATGAAATCTGCTTATACATGGGCTAAAGATTTTGTGTATCAAAACAATTCAAGCACCGATTGGGATTGGCGATATGAACAGGTCTTTCTCTCTAACTTGGTGTTGGAAGGATTGGATAAAATAGACAGAACTACCGGTAATGGGGAGGAATGGGATGCAATTAGAGGGACTGCGCTTTTTTACCGTGCTTGGGGGTACTACCAGCTGTCGCAATTGTTTTGTAAATCCTATGATGCTGGTACGGCAACAACCGACTTGGGCTTGCCTCTAAAGATGGAGAGCGATATCAATGAGAAAATACGCCGATCTACTATACAGGAAACATACGATACCATGTTGGCCGATTTACAGGAAAGTCTAGCACTTTTACCGGTAATGGAAGTAGCGAAAACGCGCCCAACAAGAACCGCTGCTTATGCCTTTTTAGCGCGTTTATATTTGTTGATGGGCAACTATCAGGCTGCGGCAGAAAATGCTACTTCAAGCTTGGCCCTGAACAATACTTTAATGGATTTTAATGACCTCGATGCAACGGCCAAATATCCTATTCCGCAATTCAACGATGAAGTAATCTTTCATAGTGTTATACTAGGGGCCTTAATCTTACGTGAGAACCGTTTGATAGTAGATTCAGTACTTTACGATACCTACGAGCCGGATGATCTGCGCAAGGTGGTTTTCTTCTATAATGATGGAGAAAGCAGATACAAAGGCTCCTATGACGGTACGAAGGAAGTTTTTTCGGGCCTTGCTGTTGATGAAGTCTATCTGATACTTGCCGAATGTTATGCCAGAATGGGGCAGGATGATGAAGCTGTACGTTATCTCAAAGAGCTGCTTGAACATCGTTATCGTAGCGGTACTGAACTAGCATTAGCCAATTTAAACCAAAATAATCTGTTGGCAAAAATTATACTCGAACGACGGAAAGAGTTGGTGTTCAGATGTCTAAGATGGCCAGACTTGAGACGCTTGAACAAGGAGCCAGCTTTTGCAGTTACCATAAAAAGGCAGCTCGATGGTAAAATTTACGAGCTGCCCCCCAATGATGAGCGGTATGTATTGCCTATTCCGCCTAATGTAATTGCACTGAGCGGGATCGAACAGAACCCGCGTTAACAGTAAGGCAGGGGGATTTATTCCCCCTGTTCTATTGCTGTTCCGGTTCACCGTACTTACGCTCGGCTGCGAGCGAAGGATCGGTAATGTTTGGCGATGGATTGGATGTGTTCGGATTATTTACCTGACTCTCTTCAAGCCTGGCAGCACACATCTCCAATGTAGTGTCATCATCCTCACAATCTTCAGACGGGCCATCTGGCAGATAGGTACTGGTGATGTCACCATCAACAACCTGAAACCAATACTCCTGTTCTTCGATTGTTCCCGATTTGAAAGCGAAGAATGCTGTTGTCAAGCCTAGCATGGCAACAAACAAAAATTGTTTTTTTATAACTTTAAAAAGCATACGTTTGTGGGTTTTTATAACAGCAAAAAGCCCTAAAAACTTTAGTGAACATATAATGGTTTATTAGGATGCCTTTTGGCCGGCTAGCCCGCTCGGAAAGCTCTCCCCACTTTCTTTGCGCGTTTGATGGTTCTTTTGTAAATAAATGGCCAAGCCATTCAGTAGACAGACAATGAGATTAAACCACAAGTGAGTTCGCCAACCCATTCGGTTCAAAATACCTCCACAAGCACATGGGCGATGCTCCCATATATGGTTGTTCAGTGCTAAAATCACATAAATTGTAAAACCCAGCATCATGAACAATGACACCCATAGGCCCCTGCGTCGTGTTCGGTGATGGGCAATCAAGAATGCCAATAGTAATTCCACACCAGGTAATACATAAAAAAGAATAGGTACCCAAGCGTAAGGTATCGGTTGCCTCCCCAGCTGCGTACGAAACAAATCGCCATCACTCCATTTACTTAATACGACATAGGTCCACATAGATACGAGTAATAAACAGATGACGTTACTAATTACATGGCGATAATCGATTGTCTTGAATATTTTCATAACGGCTTTCCTTTCTTTTTCCAAGCGGGTCGCCGATAATATTCCGATAACCTGCTATCGGCGGCCGGCCAGTAATGGAACTGTTGCCTACGATCTGGCTCTTCTACCAATCGTTTCCATAAAAGCAAAGGTAGCCTTGAAAAAAAGCTTAAATATTGAACTGGTTGTAGAAATTAATTGAAATATTTTTCGTAGAGAGCAATGCGCAAATTAAATCAGATTGCTCATTCAACGGGGGTGTTCTCACCAGAAATAGAATGGAGACTGATTTCGCTAACTGCAGAGCCAAGATAAACGTAACTTGTCCAGTTTATTCCCAATGCACCTTCATGAATGGGCAGATAGATGGTATCTTGTGGCTGTACATGCTCATATAATTCATAAGGAACAATAATGCTGCCCGTTAAATTATTGAGGTTATCTTCAAAAACAACGGTTGGGAATAAATTAGTTTCAACTTCCGAAAAGTATTTCGTTTCTACAATCTGGGGTGACGGCACTTTTTTCTCAAGACCCAGGGTACAGTTCAGGCTTTTTACAATAGCCTGTCCCCAGAGGGGCAAAACAGCCGCAACAGCTATAAAAGCAGATTTCGTTAGGTGTTGTTTAACAGATGGCTTGGTAAGAATGTAATGATAAAATAAATATGCCGGAATAAGGCCTAGCAAAAGAAAATACCAATTCTTTTCAACAAGAAAAGCGAAGTGACAGCTAAATAAAAATGAGGCAATACCGGCAATCAATAAAATAAAGCTATGGGGTTGTATGCTTTTTTCATCGCTAAACTGAACCATCCCTTTGCTATACCATACCCACCAAAATACAAATAAGGGTATAAGCGAAACAGTAAGCAGCATAAAGGGTAAACTGCCTAAAGTAAAAAAGTTAACAATTGAAATGCCCACTAAAATAACATGGATAATACGGTTCTTTTTTGTAAAATGAATGAGTGTTCTTAGACGCTCCAATATATGGGTACCATATATTTCACTATGGGTGATGGCACGGAGGTTAGGCTCCTGATTTAAGCAGATGGGAAAGCGTTGATAACAAAAGAAACTGATGCGGTGAAAGTTTTTTACAAATAAGCTGATGGCAAAGGAGTCCTTTGGATCGACACTTACCAGATGGAGTGCGCCCATATCATATTCATAGTAAAAAATATCGCGCAAGTAGTATACTTTTTGGGTTCTTAAATAGTGTATTTCGATGGTTGTTTGAGTGAGGGTAAGCTTCCAGCTTGCAATGTATAGCACGTAGTAAATACCTCCTCCAATCAAGAATAGGCATGAGACAACAAGGAAAATGAAAAAGGCTATATCTGTCCATGCCATTCCTGGTTGGATGTTGTTATAGGCTGAAAGCCCCAGTACAGCAAGTAAGAAAAAACAAACCGGACCAAATAGGTAAATGAGAAATTTGATATAGCCTTCGTATGTAAATGTTTCGTTCATGGAGATATTATTTAGGGTTTATATAACCTAGAGGTGGCTAAATAACGATTAATTTATCAAAAATCAAAACGGAGCATCTTTCATCGTTGTTTTAAATATTTGCGCAAGCCATTATAGTACATAGGATAAGAAATATTTAGTAGCGAACAGCACTCGTGAACCTGTAAAAGCATTACCCAGCTATGGAGTTCGTCTAAAGCTTGATAAAGTCGTTCTCGGGCAGGGAGTTTCAAGATTTTTATCAACGACTGAAAAGATTTCAATTTTTGCTCTTTTAATACCTGCAGCAGTTCGGCAAACGCTGGGTATTGTTGCTGTGCTTCGCGGAGGTAAGTATAAGGCAGCTCCATCACCTCGGTGGTGTGCAGAAATTGAACTTGCAGGCCATGACTTTGCTCGCTAAAAGGGTGTTTGGTGCCGGTAAAGTATTGGTTGGTTACGCTCAGCCACAGCAACTGTTGCTCGCCTTCATGTGTAGTCTTCATACCGGCAACAGCACCTGCTAAAACAAAGCACCAGTTGGATTTGGCCTCGTCTGCCAATAAATAATAATCGTGCTTGGTATACCTGCGCACCCGTGCATGTGCATTGAAAAATCGTTTTTCTTCTGGGCTTAAAACGCGGTAACGATCGGCATAGTTAAAAAATCGGGTCATGTTTTTCTAGGTTTTCGTGTTGTTTAAAATGGTTTATTTTAGTTGGTTGGTTACGCCTTGTCAAGTAAATCCCGTAGGGTAGTTCACGGTGCCTCCTTTCTGGTTTTAAGCTGGCCTATCGAGCACCGGGGCAGTTGGTGCAGATAAACGGCTTAGGTAAAACAATGTGGAAATAAGCATTAATACGTAATGTTGAAAACAACTTCTCCACTGGCTGTTGCTGTGCCATCTTCATACTGGGTAGTGATGCTGTTTTTTGTGTCTACCAGTTTCCCCTTACGTAAAGTGGGGGCACTTTCATCAGGTTTGTTCAGCATAACCGGCAAACGGTTGCTCATAGCCAGTGCGGTTAATGCACCAGCACTCTGGGTAAACGTGGCAGGCAGATTGTTTAGATAGCTTTCCTGATCGGTACTCAAGATAAAATGGTTAGCCACCCATTCTTTAAAGTTTTGTTGTACCAAGATAATTTCTTCTTGCAAAACCTCATCGGGTAGTTGGTAAAGGGCAGCGAACAGGTCCGCTGCTCCATCGTTTGTAAATGGAAATTTAGACATCATGTAAAAATTAAAATGTTAAATAATTTGTTGAATGGGCTAAATACGGTTCCAAAAGCTTTTTTTTCAAATTTTTTTGAATTAAAAAACCGTGAATTGACATTGTTTTTTGCGTGAACTGACATTTTTGTGTTACTTTAACGCTCAAACCAAAACGTCTACCCGTCATGCATACACATTTGCTTTTTTATAAGGGCTACCCCCGTTGGTGGGTATTGCACAGTTTAGCCTTAGTGGCTGCCATCTTGTTAGTACTATTTGGCGAAGAACTGCCTATGATAGAAATTGTTAAACATCCGTCTTTTACATTAGCTATGGTTGGAAGCTATATCATTGCCATCGTGCTGATTGCTTATACGCATAAACTGTCTGTTGTATTAGATAGGGTGTGGTTGTTTTACCTCCGCGAGCATATACTCCGCGCGGCACGCGTGCTCTTGCAGGCTGGTTTGGTATTTTTACCCTCGGTATGGATAGCCGGGCAATTGGCGAAAGCCTATTTTACCTGGGGCTATGGCATGGATATAGACGATACCAGTTACCCCATTTATGAAAAACAATATATTGCAGCCCTGCTACTATTTTTGAATTTGCTCTATTTAGGGCTGTCTCTCTGGAAGAGAGAGCATCAACCGCGCTATGCACAGGTGTTGGATAGTAAACTGAATCAAGAGCCCTTGTTGCTAGAGGAAGGCGTGGTAGTGCCTTTTGAAGAAAAAGAACCACGAAAAAAACAATGGTTCATCGATCTCTGGCGAGCACCTAGATGGCCAATGGAAACACCTATATCAGGCGTTGCGTTGTATGATATCGCTTATTTTGTGTTGGATAGTGGTCTATATTACTTCTACACCTTCGAGGGGGAGCGTTTGGCCTTTAATGGTTCACTGAATGGTTTGATGGAACACCTGCCGACTACCGAATTTTTTCATGCAGGTAGAACACTGATCTTGCACCGAAATGCTTTCGCGGATAAAAAGGAACTGGGAGGCTCGCGGTGGTCGGTAGAACTCATACCACCTTATAAAGAGCCCATCAACTTGAGCCGGGTGAAGACCAGGCAGCTTAAAAAGTGGTTAAAGCCACCTAAAAAATAAAAAACAACCGGCCCTTCGGGGTGAAGCAGCCGGTTGCGCTGATATGGAAAGATGGATTACTTTCTACGGCGCAGCCATTGCAGCAAGCAGCTCACGCCAAAGCTTACCACTGCACCCAAAGCGGCCAGTACAACGGTGCGCAAGAGTTCTGCCCCGCCAATAAGCGGCAAGGTGCTCAGCAGCATACCGCTGGCTGTGCCCAAACTAGTTTCCAGCCGTTTCATCGGCTTGTTCAACTAGGTGTTCGGCCGCTGCGGGTTCGTCCAAAAGCTGGTCGAGCAGGCTGATGGCCAAAGCCACATATTTAGCTCCCTGCACCCATTTCACGGGCAGTTTCAAGGGCGAGGCCACAATCAATTGGGCAGCCAGGTGCAGCCCGTCTTTCAGTTGGTGCAACCACTTGCCCGTGCTATTTACCGCGGGCTGGCTTGCGCTTGTTTGTTTATTCATGAATTTACTGTTTTAAAGGTACATCTGCGGTTAATCGTGCTGCCTCCCGTTCGCGTATCACCAGGTAAACCCGCTCGCCTTTGGCCAAAGCCGGATAAACCACGTCTTTTAGCCGTTGCAGGGCTTTCTTGCTGTAATCCCCCTGGCCCGGTGCCGTACAACGGCTTACAGGGGCAATGCAACCCTGCAACTCGCGCAGCGCAAAATTGGCCGGGTGGATCAAGATGGCTTCGCGGCCGGGCACATGGCTCAGTGCCAATTGGTCGCCATGCTTGTAGTGCATACGGCGCAGCAGTCGGTAGCGGCCTTCGGGTATGCAGCTTACCGAGCGGCGGTTGTTGCGCCAGGGCAGCTCAATGGTTTGGCAAACAGGTTTGCCCGCATAAGCGAGCAAACCGTTGGTGCCTTCAGTATGGTAGGTCCTGAACAGGTACAGCGTTATCATCCCTGATCTACTTTGATGATGGATAGCGCATTGTACGCCCCATTGTTGAGCGGGTAATGCTTGCCGTTCACCTCTTGGTAAAACGAGATACCAAAAGCCAGGAACAGCGGCAGCTCGGCCTCGGGGCCAAGGGTAGGTGCCAGCTGGATGGCCTCGGTAGCGCTATCTATCGCAAACACCTCGCTCTCTTCCATCGCAAAGCTGGAATCGGCTTCCTCCGAGAGAAAGTCGACAGCAGTCAGGGCCGTACTGAACTGGAAGTGGGTGGCCCCTTCGGGCTTGGCAATCACCACTTTGGGATCCAAAGCGGGCAGTTCTACCAAACCGGCACCGGTAGTGCGGTCTACGCTGCCACTTACTTTTAAGAACAGGGTATTGGCTAAGGAGGCCGCACTGTTAAAACCGAAGCGGTTCAGGATGCCCAGATTTTCGTTCAGCACCTGGCGCTCACCGCGGTCGCTCACCGTATCGGCTTTGATTACGCGCAGCATCCGGCTGTTTAGGCGGTTGCTCATCTTGCTGTCTGAGGTGAGCAGGATGAAGCTGCGCAAGGCATCGCGCAGGCGCTTGGCCGCTGCATTGGCGCGGCCAAACTCAGCATTGTTCTCGCGGGTACGGGCAAACTTGGGGTCGGTAGCGATGCGGTTGCCGCTCACGCCGCCCTTTTCTCTTGCTTGGTAACCATCTTTGGTTTTGTAGAAGGTAAGATCCCCGATCCGTCCTTCTAATTTGATGAAACTTTTTTGTTGTGCCATGATTTTTTCTTTTTGGCATGCTGTGATCGCGCGCTCACAACGGTACAAAGGTGTAGTAAATCATCATAGGGCCGTTCGCAAAAGTACTTTTTGTTCGCTTTTGGTATCATTTGTACCTCTTTATACCTTGAATGTAATTCCCTGAACGGTTATATTTGCCTTAATAAATAGACAGGCCTTACTCGCCTTCCCTCCGTGTGCCATTTGCCGTATATCCACGGTATATCCGTATGATATCCGCTTTAGGGGTAGTAACAGCGGGCATATAGCGGCAAACCAGCGGCAAAGTAGCGGCAAACGAGGGGGTGGAGCAGCCCGGGCGATGGGGCTAAATAATGAACTTTCTATAAAAACTTAAATTCAATGAACCAAAATAGACTCGTTATCTACCCGAAAGATGTAACCATTATAACCGGAAAAGGAGACCGACATGCACAGAAACTATTGAGAACCATACACGCTGCCCTGGGCAAAGAAGAACACCAATTGGTGTCGATGGATGATTTTGCCGATTACATGGGGCTCGACCCGGAAATGGTACGACAGGCTTGCCTGGGCAAAGTTGGCAAAAACAAGAACGACACAGAGAGGTAAGTAGAAGAAGTACCATCCGATATGGACAAAACGGTGCGCCGCTGTTTGTACCGGATGGTATTTAGCTATTGCTTATAGTTAAGTTACTTTTTCCAGTCGCTTGCTTCTAGCACAAATATTTCATTGACCGTGGTATTAAAAATCTGCGCTATTTTCATAGAGAGCAGGGTGGATGGGATAAACTTTCCAATTTCGATTGAATTGATTGTTTGACGCGATACCTGTACCTGCTCGGCCAGTTCAGCTTGGGTCATATGGCGTTTTGCCCGTTCTACTTTAATGGTATTAATCATGTACGGATTTTACTTGTAAAGGTACATTCTGAAATAATAGTTTATGAGGGCTATGAGAAATACCAAGATAATAAAATGGTTGATTTCGGTGAGTTGTAATGGAAACAGACCGTGCCGTAAATAGCATGAACAAACCAATCATTAAGGGAACACTGGCCCCGGGTTTGTGATCAAACAACAAAACCAATACGCCAAATACAGACATCACCATGCCCAGGTATTTTTGAAAGGTGAATAATTTGGTATAACTCTTTTTTGTAACCATAATCGTCAGTTAAAATGTTTGGTAAAGATAAGTAAACTTATCAAAGTGTCAAGTATAGTTTACATTTTTTATTATTTACTGAGCGTTGGAAGCGATAGTATAATAATTGCGAGTTGCCTGTTGTGAGTTGCCGGCAAGTTTGTTTTAAAATAAATCGGAGTGGGTACCGGTTCGAACTAATTCCAATAAATTGATTTGTTCATCTTCATTCCAGATAAGAAGTAAATCTGGTTTTACATGGCATTCCCAATAACCTTTATAACTGCCACTAAGTTTATGAGGGCGATGTTTTTTAGCGAGGCCTTCATGTCCTTTTTCAGCTAATATGCTAATGAGGTCTTGCAATAATTTTAGGTCTTTGGTAGAACGTTTTTTGAGTAGTTTTAGGTCTTTTAGAAACTTGGTTGAGGTAACAATTTCAAACATTAGGCTAAATCATATGCTGTTAAATAATTCGTCCACACTATTGAATTTTTTTCCTTTACCCGCTTTTAATTCATTCATAGCAGCTAGGGTAGTAGCATTAGGTTGCTTAGGTTCCTTTTTTACTTTAATAGAAACCCCAAGCTCTTTTAAATAAGCTTTCACTAAAGTGAGTTTACTTTCAGGGACTTTTATTTCGAGCGTTTCCATAAATACAAAAATACAGGAATAGCTGCAGTTTTGCAAATATCCTAATATTGCTTTTGGCACTTGATTAAATAGAAAGGATAGTTCTCCTTTACTGCTGTTATTTCAAATAGCCCGGCTTGGCCAAATTCTTCCTCTATGGTTTCCCGGTCGTAAAAGAACATCTTTACACCGCCAAACATTTCAAAACGGTCTTTACCAACCGGAGTTCCTTGCCCATAGGTTTTGGCTTCTTTGGTGATGGCTGTAAAAAATAGATAACCACCCGCTGTTAGTTGGTTATAACAGTCGTTTATGAGCTTTGCGCGTTCGTCCTTATCCAATAAATGAATCAGTGCGTAACAAAATATGCCATCATACAGCACATCGTCAAAAGGCATTTCGGTAACCGAACCGTGATAAATGGTGAAGTCGTTGCCGAAATGTTTTTGCGCTATTTCAATGGCTGTTTGGGAGATTTCAATTCCGGTTACAGCGATGCCGCTATCTTTAAAAAGCTTGGCATTTCGCCCATAGCCAATACCCGGAATCAACATGTTTTTTACACCATGAGAAACAAAAAAGTCATGCGTTAAAACAGTAGATGCTGCCGGTTCCAGTCCCCACATTTCTTGTTTGTCTTTGAAGGCTTCTTCCCAAAATTCTGCCATAGTTTTTAATTTTTAAACCCAAACTTAAACAATTTTGGTTTGTAGAAGGTAAGATCCCCGATCATATCTTGAGACATGAGCCGATTATTTCTTTTAATCGGCTCAAAAAACGGGTATATTTGAGCTGATTAGTCTATTTAATCGGCTCATGATGTACAACGGACAATATAATTTTACCTATTCAATAACACATCTATCATCGGCTATTACAAATGAAAGAGCGTAAAATAATAATCAGTGCCCTCCTGTGGATAGTAGGCGCTACCTTCAGTGCCGGTTTGGCAAACGCACAGGAAAAACCGAATGTCATCATCATACTGGCAGACGATATGGGGTACGGCGATGTATCTGCACTCAATGAAGCTGCGCGCACCCAAACACCGAATGTGGATAAATTGGCAGCAAATGGCATGCGGTTTACAGATGCGCATGCGGCCGGTGCGCTGTGTACGCCGTCGCGTTATGGACTGCTAACAGGCCGGTATTACTTCAGGGTGCCTAAGCAGCCCGGATACATGGGGTATTTAAAACCATTGATTGAAAGCGGACGGGAAACAATAGGCACCCTCATGCAAAGAGCTGGTTACGAAACGGCTTGTATAGGCAAATGGCACCTCGGGTTATCGTGGGGACTTCAAGATACCGCCTTGCCCCAAATACCTCCCAATGGCAAAAAGACAGTTACCAATACCGATTTTGAAAAGCCTGTTGCCGATGGGCCAAATACGAGGGGGTTCGACTACAGTTTTATATTGCCCGCATCGTTGGATATGCCGCCCTATGTCTTTGTGAAGAACAACGCCGTGGTAGACCCAAGCGTAGTGCTCACGGCCGATGTTTACCCGCATAAGCAGGCACATACGGTACCTGTTTGGGACAAGAAATATACCCACAACGATGATATATACTGGGAGCGGGGTATCTGGTGGCGAAACGGGGAAATGTCGCGCTCATTTAAAATGGAAGACTGCCTGGATACCATTGTTGGGCAAGGTATCTCTTTTATTACAACGCATGTGCAGAACAAACCCACCCAACCTTTTTTACTTTACCTGCCCTTAACCGGTCCGCATACCCCTTGGCTAGCAGCCGCGAGGTTCAAAAACAAAACAGCGTTGGGAAGTTATGGCGATTTTGTGCTGCAGATAGATGATGCCGTTGGCCAGATAAACAATACGTTGGAAAAACTAGGTATTGACGAACAGACGCTGGTGATTTTTGCGAGCGACAATGGGGCTCCTTGGGCAGAAGACGACATTCAGGTATATAATCATGAGAGCAATGTAGGTAGAAGAGGGCAGAAGGGCGATATCTATGACGGCGGGCATCATGTGCCCTTGATCATGAAGTGGCCTGCAAAAATTAAAAAAGGATCGAGCTATGATGCGACGGTAAATTTGGTCGATTTGATGGCCACCGTTGCAGAGATGACCGGTCAAACTATCCGAAAGCCGTATGGCGAAGATAGCTTTAGCTTTTACAAAGAGCTGACCGGTAGTGCCGAGGGGTCGTATCGGAAAAATGTTTTGTACGAATCTGGTGCCGGAAAATTGGCCATAAAGGAAGGAGATTGGAAATATATAGACTGCCTGGGCTCGGCCGGATTTACAGAGCCCACCAAGCTGGTGCCGGTTAAAGGCGGGCCCTTGGGCCAACTCTATAACGTGAAGGATGACCCCTTAGAAAGCAGGAACCTGTACCTCCAATACCCCGAAAAGGTAAAAGAGCTGAAAGCAAAGCTAGACCGCTATGTAAAGCAGGGTTATAGCATAGAATGACGATTACTTTCTTTACCGCAAAGAAAGTAACAAAGAACTGAGCATAGCGATCTCATGAGTACACCCATGTTTGTTTCCAAAGGCGTTCATGAGCTCATCGTTGCACGCTTCGGTTTGAGGTCTATTTACCCAAACGCAGCGGTTTAGGAATGATAAGCTTTTAGATATTGCGCGGCAGTCATAACAGGTAAGGTAGATTTTTTATAATCCTTTATGTTTCTGGTAATAATAAACTGACAGTTTTGTTCTACTGCAACGGCATGCTGTACGGCGTCTTCCATATCTGTAAAATCAGATAGTAAAGCCGAAGCGACTGCACTGTTGGTTGTGCTGGCTATAGAAAGTTTGCTTTGTAATAAATGAATGGACTTGATAGCGGCTGCTTTACGGGCAATTTTTCTGGTAATGTAGTTGATATTGAGTAAGCTATGAGCTGAAGCAACTAATTGATAGTCTTTTTGATCTGCAAAAGATAGTATTTTTACGGCAGCCTCATGATGAGGTATCCTGAATAGAATAGCATCCAACAAAATGTCTGAATCGATGAATAAGATCATTTGTTGGCGTATTTATCTAGCATATGCGAGCGATGGATCTTTTTATGGTCAAAATCAGCCGTCGGTTTTTTTACAGCGGTTAACTCTTGGGTCCAAGACGATATAACAGTATCCGGAACTTTTTTTTCCGAAAGGGAAGATAAATAATGTTCCACAATTTTCGATAAACTGCTATTATGTGCCTTGGCATAAGCCTTAGCTTCATCAATAATACTTTCTCTAATATTTAGCGTGAGCTTTGTGTTTGCCATAACAATTACTTTACGTGCAAAAATAATAAAAACTTACGTGCAACACAAATAATAATAAACTACGGCATGCTTGTAGAACGGCCTGAAAAAATAGGAGTTTAGGAAACTCCTACATAAAAATGTTATCAAAAACGAAAAGTCGTACATAAAAGTGTGTTAAACAACAAAAAGTCGTACGTGTTTTGTATGTTTGTGTATGAAAAGGCAAGCGCTAACATATTTGCAGGGATGGAAAGATAATCCAGAGCGGAAACCACTCATTATCCGAGGTGCCAGACAGGTGGGTAAAACCTGGCTGATGAAAGAGTTTGGAAGACAGGCCTATGAGCAGGTGGCTTACGTGAATTTGGAAAGCAATGCCATTGCCAGAGGTTTATTCGCAGTAGATTTTGATATACAACGTATCATTTCAGCAATACAAATCGATACAGGTGTACTTATTAAGCCTCAAAATACACTGTTGATTATAGATGAAATTCAGGAATCTCCGGCTGCGATTACTGCGCTCAAGTATTTTCAGGAAAATGCTCCAGAATATCATGTTGTTTGTGCAGGCTCGCTACTAGGTGTTGCATTAAACAGGAATACCTCTTTTCCTGTTGGAAAAGTGGATTTCCTTGATTTATACCCACTTAATTTTCATGAGTTTCTGGATGCGCTGCAGGAGACACCTTTAAAAGAGCTATTATTACAGGAAAACTGGAAACTTATTCAAACCTTTGCTCCGAAATATATAGCGCTATTACGTAGTTATTATTATATTGGAGGTATGCCTGAAGCAGTTCTGGCATATTCCAAAAGGCAGGATTTCATGGAGGTTCGGGCTATCCAAAAGCGGATTTTATTGTCTTATGAACAAGATTTTTCTAAACATGCGCCGAACGACATCGTACCTCGTATACGGATGTTATGGAACTCAATCCCGGCACAGCTTGCAAAGGAGAATAAAAAGTTTATTTATGGAATCATCCGTCAAGGTGCCAGGGCTAAGGATTATGAGGTGGCATTAGCCTGGCTTATCGATTGTGGTTTGGTAAAACAGGTCTTTAACGTTTCTAAGCCTGCCGTGCCGTTAAAGGCCTATGAGGATTTTGGTGCTTTTAAACTCTTTATGGTAGACGTGGGACTGTTAGGGGCAATGACAGACCTGGATGCGCGTACGCTGCTGGACGGAAATAATATTTTTCAGGAATTCAAAGGAGCGCTTACAGAGCAATATGTAACACAACAATTGGTTACACGCGAAGATTTAAGTATTTATTATTGGTCTGCGCAAAATGCCCGGGCTGAAATTGATTTTTTAGTGCAGCTTTCCGGTGAAATTATTCCTATAGAGGTGAAGGCGGAAGAAAATTTACAGGCTAAAAGTTTACGTGTTTATTATGATAAATTCCAACCTAAAATAGCTATTAGGACTTCCATGAGCAACTACCGTAAAGAAAGCTGGTTGGAGAATATTCCCTTATATGCCATTCTTGGTTTTCATCGCTAAGTTGTAAACGAATTTGGGAATAATTTTCCCATGATTAATTAAACGATTGCCTTTTTTCTTGCAAAGCCTTGACTGTATTGGCCCAATGTTGTTTCCAAAGGCGTTCATGAGTGCTCGTTGCACGCTTCGGTTTGGTTCTTTTTGTCTAAGGAAAAGAACATAAACACCCAAAAATCGAGTAAAAAAATATTTTCGTGTAAGCTACAGGCCTTTTCGTGTAAAAAACTCGTTGGTTTTAGATTTTATTTTCTACCATTGCTCACTGGGTTTTGAACCAGTATTACCTACCTCTCTGAAAAACATTTAATGTAAAACAAGCTATACTGCGTTATAAAGCGCGTGGTTATCTTGTATGGAATGAATTTATGTAGATGCCATTGAGCGTTAACAGAAGCATAACGCTTGCTTGACTTTTACTTAAAATGATAGCCATATAATGTATTGGGAAAAAACAGAATAATAAAATAGAATCAACAACGTTAACCATGAACAAAAAATCAACCTCGAACCGAAGGCTAAAAGCTTTTTCGCTGACGGAAGTATTAGTCGTATTAGTTATTATTGGTATTCTGGTGCTCTTGGCCCTGCCCAACCTGATGCCCCTGATTACCCGTGCCAAAAGTACGGAGGCCAAAGTACAGCTCGAACACCTGTATACCTTGGAGAAAAACCATTTCTTTGAACGATCCAAATACAGTACCGATCTGGTAGATATTGGCTTTGAGCAGGAGAAACTCACTACCGATGGCGGTCAGGCCAATTACCGCGTGGAGATTGTGGATGCAGGCACCACCTCGTTCCTTGCCCGGGCTACCGCCGTGGTCGATTTCAATGGCAACGGAACCTTCAACGTCTGGGAAATAGACCAAGATAAAAACCTAAAGGAAGTAACGAAAGACTAGGCCTAAACCTTTTTTTCTCTCTGATGCAAAGTTACATTATCGTGCTGCTGATGCTCACGTTGGCCTATATGGCGTGGCAGGATTTTGCCGATCGGGCGGTAGAATGGTTCTGGTTTCCGGTGCTTTGGCTGTTGCTCTTGGCCAATGAGCACGCCATGACGCTGTTCTTCTTTGATTATGCCCTGATCAATACCTGCTTTGTGGTGGTATTCTTAACCCTCTTGCACGTCTACTTGCTATGCAAGTACAACGAGCGATTATCGAACGATAAACACCTGGGTTTTGGCGATATGCTTTTCTTTATGGTGGTTACCATGGCCTTCTCGCCCGTCAACTTTGTTGGCTTCATTGTGGCCAGTGAACTGATCGTCATACTGGCTTCCCGGCTCGTTTTTTGGCTGCAGCAAAAAGAACACACCATACCCCTCGTGGGTGGCCAGGCTTGGGCCATGATGCTCGTGTTGGTATGGTGCGCCAACACGGAGGGCATTAACCGTTTTAATGATAACCAATTACTTAAACTGATATACCATGCATACCTTGCCATCCCCTGAAATGCCGATTTTCCAGTCGCGGGATATCCAACTGCTCACAACCGAGCAAGCTTGGTATTACCGGGTCATCCCATCCATACAAGATGGGGTGCTGACCTGTTATACCGATCGGCAACAAGATCAACCGGCTATGGCCGAAGAGCTGGAATTGCTATTGGGCCAGCAACCCGTATGGGTTCTGCTGGATAGCGACCAGCTGAACCATTGCCTGCATAAATATTACCTGCGCGAGCAGGCCGATGTACAGCAGGTACAAAAGGGCGACACCTACACAGGCAACTCGGACGATTTCCTGGCCGATCTGATTGCCGAGGCGCGCTCCTTGAAAAGCAGTGATATCCACCTGGAGATTTATGAAGACCGCTGCCGGGTGCGCATCCGCATTGACGGACAGATGATTGAACGATATAACCTCGACAAGACGGAGTACCCGGCCGTGGTAAACAAGATCAAAATACGCTCCAACCTGGATATTGCCGAAAAGCGGCTCCCGCAAGATGGGCGCATCCATTTTGTACACGGCGATTATCGTTTTGATATCCGCGTATCCATCTTGCCTACCTTACACGGCGAGAAGGTGGTGCTCCGGCTATTGAGCAACGATGCGGCCGACATAGATCTGGCCCAGCTGGGCTTTACCGGGTCCGAACTGGCCAATTACCTCGAAGGGGTGCGGCGCCCCAATGGCATCGTGCTCATCAGTGGCCCTACCGGTTCGGGAAAAACCACCACGCTGTATGCCACACTGAAACTCCTGAACCTCGATACGCGGAATATCCTGACCATTGAAGACCCCATTGAATATACGCTGGAAGGGATCAACCAAGTGCAGCTGCGTGAAAATATTGGCTTAACCTTTGGCGCGGCCCTCCGTACTTTTTTGAGGCAAGACCCCGATATCATTATGGTAGGCGAGATACGCGATGGCGATACAGCCACCATGGCCATCCGCTTGGCGCTCACCGGCCACCTGGTGCTTTCCACCATCCATACCAACTCGGCTTGGGGTACGGTATCGCGCCTGATTGATATGGGGGTGCCCAGCTTTCTATTGGCCAATACCCTCAATACCTCGGTGGCGCAACGGCTCTTGCGTACGCTCTGCCCAGCCTGCAAAGAAGCTGCGGCTTTTAATCCGGCATTGTACCCGCAACAGTTCAGGCCCTTTTATGCGGTAACCCAGCATTATGTGGCCAAAGGGTGCGATCGTTGTTTCCACACGGGCTATAAAGGCAGGCGGGCAGTATACGAAATCATCCCGATTGACCGGGAGCTGGCCGAGAAGATCAAGCATAATGAATATGAAATACACGATGCCCTCCAACAGCGCAAGCTGAAGACCTTGGCCGAGAATGCATTCGACCTTTTTGCAGCGGGCGAAACCAGTTTGGACGAAATCTATCCTTTACTTTTTAATTTTTAACCGTGATCAACAAATACCTTACCCTACTTTGCACCTTATGGATATGCCTGGCCACTGGCCCGGTGTGTGCACAGCAACCCGACCGCTTGGCGCGTTATGAACAGCGTTTGCATGAATTGGTGCCCCTATCGCCCGGCCTGGCCACACCGGTCACACTGTCGGTAGCAGGAGCGAGCATTCAGGAATTTTTACGTGCCCTGGCCGAAGCATCGCACACCAACATCAATGTAGATCCCAATTTACAGGTGCGGGTGTACAATAACTTCCCATCGGAAACACCCATCAACATCCTGCTTTTTATAGCCAAAGAATATAAGCTCGATCTCCAATTTACGGGCAGCATCATCTCGGTGAATGCGCTCGACCCCAATCAGGTACGGCAACCGGCCAAGCGTATCCAGGCCACCTTCGATGCGCAGGCGCATACCCTCAACCTGTCTTTGGAAAATGATAGTTTGGTGGTAGTGGCACGTACGCTAACGCAGCTAACGGGCACCAACGTGATCGTAACCAATGAGCTGCAAGGCAAGCAGGTGAGCTTGTTTGTACAGGGGATGGAGCTAGGAGCAGCGTTGCGGCAGTTGGCATTCAGCAATAAAATTAAACTGTCTGAAACGGCCAGCGGTACCTTTGTATTGCTGCCGTTGGGGCCCAATGAAGAAAACTTTATCAATGGCCAATCCGAATTGAGCACACGGCGGATGCCCATCCAGCAAAACCCGCCCAACGGCAACCCCCAATTCTTTTTGGATGTGCAAGAAGGAGATGCCGGTACGAAGATGCTCAGCATTGAAGTGCAGAATACTTCCATCGACCAGATCGTGAAGAACGCTGCTGCACAGGTAGGGGCCAATTATTTCCTTTTCAGTGCCCTACAGGGGAATGCCACCGCTAAACTGACGGGCGTAACCTTCGATCAACTGCTTACCTCTCTTTTGCGCGGAACGGCTTATACCTATAAGAAAGACAACGGGATTTACCTGATTGGCGAACGCCGGTTGGAAGGCCTGCGCGAGATCAAAGCCGTACAATTGGAACACCGTTCCATTGATACGATACAATCCATGATTCCGGCCGAATGGAAACAAGGCGTAGAGATTAAGGAGTTCCGTGAACAGAATACGCTCTTGCTGGCCGGTGCATCGCCTCAGGTAAACGAAATAGCTGCGCTGGTTAAGAAATTGGATGTGCTGGTGCCCATGATCTTGATTGAGGTCAATATGTTGGATGTACGGAAAGGACATACGGTGAGTACGGGGATTACCATGGGCGTGTCAGATAGTGTGCGTACGGGAGGTGCACTGCTGTCTCCGGATGGAACGGACTTTACTTTTGGTGCCCGATCGATCAATGATTTTCTATCGCGCATTGGTACCGGAACGTTCAACTTGGGGCGCGTAACGCCTAACTTCTATGTCAACCTGCGGGCCTTGGAACGGAATAACAATGTGGAGATGCGCTCGGTACCTAAGCTATCCACGCTGAATGGGCATGCGGCTACCCTGAGCATTGGGAGCACCCGCTATTACAGTGTTTCTACCCAGAGCCAGCTAGGTACACTGACACCGCAGAACATCATTACACAGCAATTTAATGAAGTGAAGGCCAATACCACCATCAAGATCAAGCCGATTGTTTCGGGCGATGAGCAGGTAACGCTGAATATCACGGTCGATATCTCTGATTTTACGCAGGATACGCCCTTGGATCAGCCACCACCTACTTCCACCAGTACCTTCGAATCCATCATCCGGATACGGAACGAAGAAACGGTGGTGCTGGGCGGAATAGAGCGCTATGAAACGGCCGATAATGGGGGCGGTGTGCCCTTGCTATCGCGCATACCGGTGTTGAAGTGGTTGTTTAGCAGTAAAACAAAATCAAGAAGTAAAGTGGTGTCGGTGGTGTTTATCAAGCCGACGATTATTTATCAGTAAGTAAAAATTAAAAAGTAAAAATTAAAAAGTAAAAACCGAGCAATGCGAGCTCATTGATGCCATTGAAAACAAATACAACATCAATAATTAAAAAGTAAAAACCGAGCAATGCGAGCTCATTGATGCCATTGAAAACAAATACAACATCAATAATTAAAAAATAAAAACCGAGCAAAGTGAGTTGCGTGTTGCGAGTTGTGAGAAGTAACAATGGCACGGGCAGTAGCAGCGGCGAAGATATGAACGTCACCCTGAGCGGCGTCGGAGGGTCTCGTTCTTAAATAACGAGATGTCTAGACATGACGAAGTTAGGAACGTAAAACTTAGAACTTAAAACATATTACTCAATTCTCATATCTAATTACTAAAAATGCTAAAAGCGTACATATTATCTTATCTGCGGCATATTCCCATCGTAGCGGGTGTGGAGGCGTCTTTTGACGACGAAGGGGTGCATATGCAGGTGGTATTGCTGCAACGGAAAGGCAGCACGGTGAGCACCCTACGACGGGAGGCACAGGTGCACACGTGCGAGAAGCTGTTGGAGCTGCTACCCAAAGGTGCCCCCATGGTGTTAGCGCTGCATGCCAAGGGGATGGTGCATCGTTTTGTGCCATCGGCCGGTGGGCGGACGGAAGACGATCTGCTGCGCCAGGTATTGCCAAACGCCAAAAGGCAGGATTTCTACCTGCAGCGGGTTGACATGACAGATACGACCGTTCTTTCCGTGATTCGGCGCGAACGGCTGACCGAGTTGCTGGCTTTCTTCGGCCCTTTGGCCGATCGGATATTGGCCGTGAACGTGGGCCCCTTTGCCGCTTGGCCCTTGCTGAAAGGTTGCGTGAAAGAAACGGATACATCCTGGTGTGTGGGGCACCATCGGTTTGCATTAAGCGCTGGGCAGCTAACAGGTTATGCTTGGGAAGCGGATATCCCGGTAGGTCAGGTAATACGCATGGGTGATGAAGAGATGAATGGCCAGTTTGCCCTGGCTTTTTGTCTGGGCTTTCAGCTGTTGGCCGAGCTGCCCTTGCAAAGCCTGCCAGTGGATGCTTGGGAACAGCGTTTGGAAGAGAAACACCAAGAATGGCAGTTCAAGCGTTCGGCTGTGCTGATCGGTTCGTTTTTCCTGATCGTCCTGCTGGTAAACACCTATTATTTCATGCATTACAGCAGTCGGCTGGCAGCCACTCCCGTAAGCGATACCCAGCTGTTGACAAAAGAGATGGAGCAATTGCAAGAAGTGCTGAAGGGGCAGGAGCAGCTGGTGGATATCATCCGCTATACCGATCGGACGGGTAAAGCACCTTTGAGCTATGTGGCCGATCGGTTGGGGGCGTCGGTTCCACCATCCGTACGCTTGGACGAGTTGAGTTTTTTTCCGCGCGATGAAGCGTTGAGCCGAAAGGAACGCAAACCGATTTACCAAGCCGGAAAGATTGGTGTGGTGGGCAGCACGGCTGATGTAGCCACATTGAACCATTGGGTAAAGGAAGTGGGCATGATGGGTTTTGTGCAAGATGTTGCCCTGGTAGATTATGCTTATGACGAAAAGTCGGCACGTGGACAGTTTCACCTTCAAATGACATTACGGCCATGATGAAATTTTTTAACCGATATAGCTGGCAGCAGAAAAACCGGGGCCTCTGGTGGGGCGCTTTGGTATTCTTATTCGTGGTGTACCAACTAAGTATTTCGAACACATGGGCCCTACGCACGGCTTACCGGGACGCCACCCTTGCGCTGAGCGCTTCCGAGCAGCAAGCGCAACAATTGGCCCAATTGCGTACGCGTGCAGCACAGTTGATAGGCAAGGAGCATCCGGCAGATAGCACGCAGCATACTGCTGTAGACCAGTGGGGTACGGTAGCGGCCACAGCTGCACAATATGACGTATTGGTGAAAACCGTGCCCCAAACGCAAACAGCAGCGGCCGATGGTTTAACCGTACACTATGACCAGTATGGCTTAACCGGTAGCTACGATGATTTGCTGCAGTGCTGGTATGAACTGGAAAAGAAAGGAGAAATGAATATCGTTCACGTGGCATTTAAAAAAGTGATGAACGTACAAACCAAAGAAGCCGAGCTGAATATGTATATCACCACGGCGTATGTTATTGGAGATTAAAAATTAAAAAGTAAAAACCGAGCAAAGCGAACTCATGAGTTGCCAGTTGTGAGATGTTTGGACTTGTGCATTGTCATCCAGAACGGAGCCTGAGCAGAGTGAAGGATCTTGAAGCAATCTAACAATTAGCATTATTTCTTACAACGTAAAACTTACAACTTATCACTCTTTATGCTTTCCGCTTTATGCTTTTGGCTTACTTAAAACTTACAACTTAAAACTAAAAAATAATATATGGCACCTAAAACAATATTATACCTCTTATTAGCCAGCTTCTTACTTACGTTGAGCAGCTGCGAGGAGTTCTTGGAAGAAGACATTTCCGATCGTGAAGTGACCTTGCTCTCGCCCGGTAATGCGGCCGAGATCCCTACCTATACCATCACCTTCATGTGGGAGCAGATGGAAGACGCCTTGGCCTATCGCCTGCAAGTGGCAAACCCTGATTTTGAGCGGGTAAATCTTTTCCAGGCCGATACCTTGGTAGAAACCAATCAGTTCACATTGAGCTTGGCGCCGGGTACTTATGCCTGGCGGGTAAAAGGGGTGAATGGCAGCAGCGAAGGTAAATATGCCACCCGGAGTTTTGTGATTTACGAATCTGATTTGAGTAAGCAGGTGGTGGTGCAGATCGGCCCGGCCGATGGGCAGCTTTCCAATGCCAGCAGCTTTCCGTTAAGCTGGCAACCCCTGTACGGGGCCACTCGGTACCGCTTGCAACTGGATACGAACCATTTCGCGTCGACCAACGAACTGGTTTATGATGATGTGCTAGCGGGCACACAATACCCCTATACTGCTTTGAAAGAAAAGGCTTACCAATGGCGGGTGCGGGCCGAGACCGATACATCCACATCATTATGGTCGGCCGAGCGCAGTTTCATATACGATAAGACGCCGCCCAAGGTGCCCGTTTTGAAAGAGCCAGCGAACAAGGCATCGGTGCCCCGGCCAGTCACCTTACGTTGGGAGGCCATTGCCGATGCAGCAGCATATGAAGTATATGTATATAAAAGTGATTCCGTAACGCTGTATAGCGACAGCTATCCGCTAACGGTTAGGGGTACAAGCCATGCCTTTAGTGGCGGGAGCTTGGGTGAACGCATAGTTTGGCGAGTAAAAGCCACTGACAGGGCAGGCAATAGCAGTGCCTTTTCGGGGTATTACAGTTTTACGATTAATAAATGAGTTGTGAGTTGTGTGTTGTGAGTTGCCAGCTGTGAGAAGGAAGTGGAGGAATCTCAATCATAATCAAGAGGGTTTTTAAACAAATACAAAGGAATGTATGATGACAAAGGTTTTGCAAGGAATGTGCGGCTGTCATTCCGAGGTTACGAGGAATCTTAAACAGGCCTCAACAGCTTTCTGCTCTTACAACGTAAAACTCATTGTTGAGTAGGTTTTTGTCGTCATTTCGACTGAAGCGTAGCGAAATGGAGAAATCTATAAAAGTAAAAAAGTCTTGATACTGATGTCTTGATACTTGATACTAATACATATGAAAAAAAAATTAACCATACCCTTATTGGTCCTCGTGATGCTCATCTGGGGTTGGATCTTGTTTAAAGTGATCCATGCTAGCGATGATAGCCTGCCGATGCCGAATGCCCCGGCGCAGTCGCACACACCACCAAAGAAGGCAGTTGCAGCAGCCGATACGGTGGTGAACTATCAACCACAGGGCGGCTATCCCGATCCGTTTTTAGGTACGCTCGCCGAACCCGAACCGGAGATCATGGCAGCGGAGATGCCGGTTGAAAATGTGGCCCCTCCGGTAGAAGAAGTGTTTGTCGACTGGTCGGTTATCAAATACCTGGGCGAGATCAACAGTGCAGATGCCAAGAAGCAAGTGGTGCTATTGAGCGTAGGCGATAAAGATTTTATGTTACAAGAAGGGCAGACCCAAGAAGGCGTTACCCTCTTGCAGAATACAAATGAATACATCAAAATTAAATATCAAGAAAAAGAAAATAAGCTGATGAAATAAAAATAAAAAAATGAAGAAAATATACTTACTAATCATCACACTCTTATCGCTACCGCCTTTGGCACATGCGCAAAAAGAGCTACGTGAAGGCTTGCCCTTTAAGCACACCATTACCATCCATAAAGCAGATGGCATCTATCAGATAGCCGAATTACGTGCACAAAAGGACGCCGCTCGGGCCGATCCGAAGAAAGTCTATTATTGGTACCTCCGCGATAGCATCCAGCAGACCCAAGGGGTATACCAAGGGCGCCTTTTGCATGGCAACTATCAAGAGCGTTACGCCAACAGGAGCTTAAAAGTACTGGGCCACTATTACAAAGGTTTGCGGCATGGTGAATGGCGTTACCTCGATCCCAACGGTACCTTGAGGAGGCGATCTACCTGGGTTTATGGCGAAGAAAGCGGGAAATACCGACTTTATAATGAAAATGGCCACTTAAAAGAAAAGGGTATGCTCTATCAGGGCAAACGGGAGGGCGTGGTGATTTCCTATCAAGCGCAAGACAGCGTCAAGCGCAGCTATACCCGGTATAAACATAATAAAGCAACGGAGGGGCGGGTAGGATGGCTAGGTAAAATCTGGGCAATGATTAAATTTTAAAACACTATAAAACAAAAAAGATGGCAGCAACAATTACCGTTTCAATAAGCAAGAAGCTCAAGGCCTTAAGAGTAAAGCATCAATTATCGCAAGAAAAATTAGCAAGAGTACTAGGAATTTCTCAACCTGCTTACAACAAAATAGAAATGGGTATCACATCCGTATCTGTTGAATATTTGTTGAAGCTTACGGAGTTTTATGGTCTTAGTATCTATTATTTTCTAGAATGATGTATACTCATGTCATGTTCATTCACGTATTTGGAAGCAGCTAGTGATTAAAATTATAACTTTAAGTTATAAAAAATATGTTGAAAACTTTTTTAAGTTATAACTTTAAGTTATAGGTTTTTTGGTTATTGGTGTTTATCTTTGAATGTCTGCTAAGGCAAGCGTTCCAAATGGCTTGGCAGGCCATATAAGAGATAAATAAAATCAATGATGAACCAGAAGCTTAAAAAATTAGCTGGCCGTTACCGTAAACTCGCTTTGTTATTGCTAATGGCGATGAACACCTATACGCTACGTGCCCAGCTTTATACCGGAGTGTTCCAAACCGTGACAGGGAATACCAATTATCACCTTTTCACCCGCGTAGGGGGCGGTGCTGCGGCATACATCAACCAAGTAGACCTGACCCATCCGATACTCCGCCTTTCCAGCGGTACGGCAACAGCCAATTCGCTGGTGAAGTTTACGGTAGAAAACAATGGTAATGTCGGCATTGGCACCCTAACGCCTGCCGAAAAACTTTCGGTAAATGGCAATATCCGGGCCAAGGAAATCAAGGTAGAAACCGCCAATTGGCCGGATTATGTTTTCGCAAAAGATTATCAATTACAACCACTTACAGAGGTCGAAGCCTTCATCAACAAAAACCAACATTTGCCGGGTTTGCCCAATAAAGAAGCCGTAGCTGCGGAAGGGGTGAACCTGGGCGAAATGAACCGCAAGCTGCTGGAGAAGGTGGAGGAGCTGACGCTCCACATCATCCGGCTAGAGAAAGAACTGCATGCAGTAACCAAAACCAATCAAACCCATTAAAAATAAACCCATGAACCTACTCCGGAACCTAGTTATTGTTGCCGTGCTGGCACTTTACGGTATATCTGTGCAGGCACAGGTATATGAAGCCCTGTCTTATAATTTCAACGGTACACCCAGCCAAGGGGTGAAAATCAAGACCAATCTGCCGTTTACCAACGGATCGCAGATGATGACGCTGAATATCGAAGGATACAGTTACGGCGTGTCGGCCAATATTGGCCTTAGCCTGAGCTATTACATCTATGGCGGTGGTTTTGTGCACCCCAATATTTCTTCTTATGGTGCTTACGCACCGGATGTTTACCTAAGCAGCGAAGGGGGTAAAGTGGTCATTTTTATAGATGATAAGGTGTATTACCAGCGCTTCCATGTGCGGGCTTTTGCGCAGGGTATGCAAGAGACAGCCAGCTGGTTTGATGGTTGGACGGTGGTAGACCAAGCGGTCAGCGGTTCGCCCACGGTGAAGCTTGCCTACAAGACCAAAATGCCCGGGCAACTGCTGGCTGGTGATATCATTGCCAGTGGTAATGTGGGCATAGGTACCAATACCCCTGCCGAAAAACTGTCGGTAAACGGCAACATCCGCGCAAAGGAAATCAAGGTGGAAGCAGCCAATTGGCCGGATTATGTATTTGAGAAGGATTACCAGATGCCCTCGCTTACCGAAACCGAAGCCTTTATCAATGAGCATAAGCATTTGCCGGGCATGCCGAACAAAGATCAGGTAGCCGCAGAAGGGATCAGCTTGGGCGAGATGAACCGGAAGTTGCTGGAAAAGGTGGAGGAGTTGACGTTGCTGTTGATTGAAAAGGAGAAAGAAATCTCACTCTTAAAGATTCAAATGACAAAATTTTCAAGAGAAATGAGACAAATAAAGAGTAAGATCAAATAGATAATAAAGCTTTTTCCTTCAGAAGAGTAATCAAATAAGACTATTATGGCAATGAAGAATGTTTTTGTAAAATCTATACAGCTGTTTGCTGGCTGTTTAATCGGAAATTTTGGCTTCGCAGTTGCACAAAGTTTACCAACGGTTATTCCTGGAACACCGGAAGCCATGGATTTAGCAAAATATATCAATTATCCGGTTGATTATAGTACGGGTATACCAGATATTACCATACCGCTATATGAAATTAAGATGAATGGATTTACCTTACCCATAAGTATCAGCTATCATGCCTCAGGCTTGAAAGCCAATCAATTAAGCGGTTGTGTGGGGTATGGATGGACCCTAAACGCGGAGCCTCTGATTTCGCGCTCGATCAAGGGAAATCCAGACGAAGAACTTTACGGTTATTTCGGCACTGATTTTGATAAACTTCGTGCATTACCAGGTAACACCATACAGGATATACAGGCATATAAGAATGAATATGCGGAAGGCCGTGCAGATGGTGAACCTGACGAATTCTATTTTAAACTAGCCAATAAGTCGGGCAAGTTCTATTTTACACGACCGAATTATGGTACTATCCGAAAAATCGTCACCTATCCTTTTATGCCCGTCAAAATTGAACAGGTACAGCCACCACAACCCCCTACGAACTTTAACCAATTTAAAATAACGGATAACGATGGGACAGTTTACTACTTTGGTCCAACGATAGATCATTCAGGCATGCACGGAGAACGATCAAGTTGGAAAGCTAGTAAAATTATTACCGCAAATAATGAAGAAATAAATTTTACCTATCACAGCTCGGATTTTTTTATACAAAGGGTAAATCAGGATCGGGTAGAGGTTGAAGATAGTTTTAGTAATCAATATATGCAACCACCTATGCACAAAGGAGAGAATTATTCACCTTCTGAACATTTTTTTGCAAATTTTCTACGGGAATCACCCTCGGTAAAAAGTTATTATAAAGATGCCAATTACTATAGCGTTGTCGCAGGTGGTAGCAATGTGCTCTATGGTTTTGCTACCCTCGAAGTGGATCAACTTGTCTCCCAGTATCCTAATATATCTTCAAGCACACCTGACGAACACCATAAAGTAGCAACCGGAGTTAGCATGATCCATGAAATTAGCTTTCCGAATGGGAAGATCGTGTTCGAAAAAAGTGATGCACACTTAACGGCTGTTAAAATTTATGGGGATGGGAAATTAATCAAGCAATTTGTTTTCAATGCAAGCGCACCTTCGGGTTCAGATAATAATGCATATACATTGGATTATATCCAGATGACCGCTTCAAATAATACACCATTAGGAACGTACCGGTTTGGATATCATTCGGGAAATATAGCTGCCCCTAGTGTAACTGCCAGAGGTGATTATTGGGGGTTTTTTAACGGATTGTATACGGGGCCACATTATGGCCCTAGGGTGCCTAGCCAAACGGTAACTACAACGCGACAATATTATTCAGATGCCGATACCGGCCATGTCTATTTTGATATTGGAAACTATAATCCTGTAGCGCCAGACAGTAACCTTATAAAATCGCATGTGCTTGATAGTATCGTTTATCCAACGGGCGGTTATACAACCTTTAAATATGAACTTAATAAGTACAAGCATCATGGAGTAATCTATGACGGCGGCGGATTACGGGTAAAACAGATTGCGCATTATGAGCGATTGGGTGCATCACCAATTATTAAAACCTATAAATATGGAGAAAATGAAGATGGCGCGGGAACAACGAAAAGGCCTGTTGATCTGGCCGACTATATGACCGAACAATGGCACCTTTATTACCACTTTCCCGTGTATGATTGCAATATTTCAGGATGTGGTTGGGTATCTTTTGCAAATTCGAACCCGGTACAATCGCGTATACGTACTTATTACAGCTCCCCATTGGTTGATCCATTTTACTCGGATGGGGCACCTGTACGCTATGGCAAAGTAACGGAATACCTCGGCGATGGTAATAATTTTTCAGGTAAGAATGAGTATACCTATAATGTGGATACGATTGCGTACACCCAAATAGTCAAATGGCCGGGCACTTCGTTTTATTTAGATCCGAAGAAAGATTGGATGAACAATGAGTTGGTTGCCGAAAGGAATTATAAATACGAGAACGGCCAATTTATATTACAAAAAGAAAGACTGTTAGATTATTCTATAAGAACCAACATCGACACGGTGAGTACATTCAAGCAGTTCAAAACGAAAGTTATTCACGATTTCGATGGGGGAGGGTGGTATGGTGAAGGACAAGTGGGCTATCCTGAGTATTTGTTCAATGCTTATCCGCTTAAGTCAGGCGTAAAACTGTTGGAAAGAGAACAGGTCACGAATTATGAGAATGATCGATCTTTTACAACGACACATATTTACAGATACAACAATGCCAATCAGATTACCTATAGCGCATTGATAAACAGTGCTCAAGACAGTGTTATAACTACTTGTAAATATCCCTCTGAATATGGAAGCCAATATAGCTTTATGAAAAAAAATGATCTGTGGCTTGATAAGGCGATTGAAGAGAAACAGTATAGAAATAATGCCTATATTCAAACGGTCAAGACTCATTATGCTCTATGGAATGATAGTCTAATAGCCCCAGAGTCTGTTTCATTAAAGCAAGGTAACAAGCCGCTTAAGGTAAGATTACGCTATTACGGATATACATCAAATGGTAATATCTTGAGCGTTTCGAGAGAGAACGGCACGAAATCTTCTTATCTGTGGGGGTACAATCAACAATATCCTATAGCCGAAGTGAAAAATGCCGAACAACCTGATATTGCATATGCCGGTTTCGAATCACCTGATGAAACTAGCTGGACATATGCGGGAGCTACTGCCATAGATATAACTGCTCCGGCAGGAAAATATATATATAACTTGGCTGGCGGCAATATTTCAAAATACAACATATCTACAACCAAAAAATACGTGCTGACCTACTGGGCTAAAAGCGCTTCTGCGAGTAATATAAGCGGCGGTGCAGCGACAGTTATCACAACCCGTAACGGCTGGACACTGTATCAGCGCAGTATTACAAATCAATCAAACATTATTTTGAACGGTTCTGTATATGTCGATGATGTATGCCTATATCCAGAAGGGGCACATATGACAACCTATACTTATGACCCTTTGGTTGGAATGAGTAGCAGTACAGATGCTGGCGGGCATACAATTTATTATGAATATGATGACTTCGGGCGCCTAGACGGTATAAAAAACCAAGATAAGAAGCCAGTTCAGGAGTATAAATATCACTACCAGAATGCATTTTTTTAGAATTCAACTCTCTAAGGTTATGAAAAAATTATTTTCCGTGATGCTGCTCGTAATGTCCACGGTTACGGTGTCGGCGCAACTTATTCTTGACGGTCCTACTACAGGTGTAAAAACAGATCCGGTAAGCATTAAACTTATCAACGGTTTTCAAACGACCGGTCCATTCCATGCCTATATTCTTAGCTTGCTTCCACCTGAAGTGTTGGGTAGTACACTAAGTTGGGAACAAAATTATATTTTGAAAAGGATATTTCTAAAAGATACGATATCGACTGTTCCTATGACCGATGAGGTGATGGAAGATGTAAGTTATTATGATGGTTTGGGTCGCTTGGTGCAGGTTGTATCGCCAAAAGGAAGTCCGACATACAAAGATGTTGTTGTTCAGCAGGGATACGACGTTTTCGGCAGAGAGGACAAGAAATACCTGCCATATACTACAGCTATCGGAGTGGGGGGGGAGTATAAACCTTATGCTTTATTGGCTCAAGCTGTGTTTTATAATGTTCCACCCAGTGGTGTTGTCACTATTTCTTCAAATACACTCAATCATGTTACACCAGCGTATTCAAAAACGAAGTATGATGCCTCATCATTAAACCGAATCATCGAGCAGGGATTTCCTGGAGCACTTTGGCAACCTGCAGACAGTGCATTTGGCGGGCATCGCACTATCAGAACATACTATACAACGAACAATGATAGTTCATACAATGATTTAGGCAAAACCCGTAAGGTACAACTCTATCGTGTAGGCTATAATGCCAATGGTTTTCCGCTATTGGAATTAAGTGGTTCATACGCCAAGGACGAACTTTATATAAAAACCATCCGAGATGAAAGTTGGGGGGCAAGTCCTACCGGTTTTACTTCCAGGTTGGGTACAACGGAAGAATATACAGATAAAGAAGGACGGATTGTATTAAAAAGGGCATTCAATCTGAAGGGTAGTGAAGAGGAAATGCTGAGTACCTATTATGTGTACGATGATTTTGGTAACCTTACATTTGTGCTCACACCTGGGGTAAACGCAGATATTGCAAAACCTACACAGGCGCAGCTTGAAGCATATTGCTATATATATCAATATGATGAGCGTAACCGATTGAAACGGCGACATATTCCAGGACATACGAAATGGGAGCGATTTAACTATAACGCAATGGATCAGCTGGTATTGCAACAGAATGCCAGGGATTCCGTAGAAACTTATTCTGGTTTTACGGCAGGTCAATACAATCGCTTCTATAAATACGACGGCTTAGGGCGCGTGATTATGACAGGAATAGAAAAAGGACGTGCAGACACACAGGAACAGATCGCCACTGAATTAGATGCTGCCAATCAACCGCAATGGGAAGAACGGAGCAATGCTTCTGGTAACCTATATGGATATACGAATGTGTCTATACCTTCCAATGCCACTAATCTTGATGTACTGGAAGTTAACTATTATGATAGCTATGACAGTATCCCTGGTTTTCCTGCCAATCTTGATAGAAGGAATCTATACTCTAAGATGATACGTGGATTGTTGGTGGCGAAAAAGACTAAAGTGCTTGGGACAACATCCACCTATCTATGGACAATCTATTATTACGATGATCAGGGGGATAATGTCTGTATGCTAAGTCACCATTATAAGGGCGGTACATATAATGCTAACAACTACGATGAGATCAAGAATGAATATAGCTTTACCCATAAACTAACGAAAAGCGTTCGGGAGCACCACGCCGGCAGTACTGCAGTGGTACTGACCATTACAACGGAATACACATACGATCACCGTGATCGGTTGGTAGACACCTGGAAGAAGCTGAACACCGGTGTGCGAACACTGATTGCGCGGAACGAATATAACGAAATAGGACAGCTAAAGAGCAAGAAATTGCACAGTACTGATAATGGTGGTAGTTTTGCACAGCAGGTAGAGTACGCCTATAATGAACGGGGGTGGTTAAAAGCGGATAGTTCTGCATTGTTTTCACAGCGGCTGTATTACTATGATCCACCTGTGGGGATTTTTACAGCGCAATATACGGGAAATATCAGCTACCAACAATGGCGGAGAGGCACGACTGCCTACCAGGGCTACGCATACCGGTATGATCATCTTAACAGGTTGATACATGGGGCGGTTACCGGTAACAAACGGAGTGAATCCCTTCGTTATGATCAGTTGGGCAACATAACCCATCTGGGCCGTACGGGGAGCAGTTCGGCACTGGTTGACACGCTAGCCTATACCTACGCCTCGGGAAGGCTTACGCGTGTGGTAGATGGGAGTACCAGTACGGATGTTCAGTTCCAGCTGTCTGGGCAGACCGACTATACATACGATGCCAACGGAAATGTAAAGACGAGGGTGAACAGTGCCAACACGGGAAACAACATTACGGCCACTATATACAACTATCTAGATTTGCCGCAGACCATTACTACCGCATCGGGCACAGTGGCCTACACATATGATGGTTCAGGGCGTAAACTGAGGCGGGTGGTCGGCTCGCAGGCCACAGATTACATCGATGGTATCCAATACAAGGGCACAGCGGTGGATTTCATCCAGACGGAAGAGGGGCGGATATACAATAATAATGGCACCTATGGTTACGAATATACCCTGAAGGACCATCTGGGCAATGCTCGAGTAAGCTTCGATATCCATAACGGGGCGGCACGCGAGATCCAGCACGATGATTATTATCCCTTCGGGCTGACGTTTGACAGCTATGCAAGTGGAACAAAAAATAACTATCTTTATAACGGGAAAGAGTTGCAGGATGGGCTGAAGCAGTATGATTACGGAGCAAGGTTCTATGATCCTGTTATTGGCAGGTGGGGAAGTGTTGATCCTTCTGCAGAAAAGTATGAATCAATTTCGCCTTATGTCTATACATTTGATAATCCTATGCGATTTATTGATATTGGAGGTAAAGATCCCGGAGATATTGTTGTCATATTTCCAGGGGCTAATTTTGGACAGGGAAGAACCCCAACAGCTCAGCAATTGGCGAGAATAATACAAAATAGAATTAACGGCGGTGTTGTTAGCCTACAAAATAGTTATTATATTAACAGTAAACAAGAAGGCATAGAAGATGCTTTTAATGCTATCCTGAAAAATTATGAATCCGATCCTACTGGAAAAATATTAATATATGGATATAGTTATGGTGGCGTTTTAGCCAATTACTTGGCAAAACAGTTAGCGGATAGAAATATCCAAGTTGATCTTTTGGTAACAGTAGATGCCGCTAATGCGTGGGCTAGTTTCTTTGAGAATAGAGATGTTAGTTCCAACGTGGTTCAGAATGAGAATTTTTTTCAAGAAAATAAAAATTTATTTAGCGATTTTACACTATCTCATGGAGCGCCAAATACTAATAGAAGTATGGCTACGAAATTAAACAATCACAACATGTCCAAAAGAAAATATAATGGTAAACCAATTAATCACATGAACATCGATGATGCTACTATGGGTGATGTCGTGAACGCAATGACGGAAACTTTGAATAATATGAAGGAAGATAGAAAAACAATCTCGGGAGAGGCATTGAAAAAAATATTGGACGAATTGAATAAGAACTCATCACATTAAGATTATGAAATCTACTTATATGTTTGTTATGCACCTTTTTGGTGTGATTTTGGCGTACTTAGCTCTTGGAATCGATTGGTTTTGGTTTTTTCAATCTTATCTTCCGTTTCCTAAATCTTTAATGGATAGTGTTTTACTGGCAGCTGGGGTTTGTTTTGTATTGCCTCTAATCGGTATTTTGTATATTAAAAATCACTATTTCTATTTAAGTAAATACGTTGGAACTCTTTATATTGTTTTATGGGTTATTACATTGCTCCGTTTTGTGGATATAATATTGAAAAAATGAATGATTAGACTGTTGTAACTTAATTGAAGGTGAAGAAGAGTTTGAATTTACGGAATCCGATTCGAAAGTTTTTTTCAAAAAAAGGACGACAGAATTAAGATAATTACTTCATTTTCCGATGAAGTTTTAGGGATGGGTTTCGAAGAGTTCCAGAATGGAGCTAGGATGTTTTTATAAAAGTCTTCTTTTTGAGGTTGTCGGTAAAGCAAACGAGATTAAAAATAATTCTTCATTCATTGAATATCTAAAAGAGGCTGAAAAGTTGTAAGTAATAGCCGCTAAGGGGCGAGTGAATGGATTGGAAGATAAGATGCGGTTGGAATTGTAATATCGAGAATTATTTGGTATAGTAATACATGGATGGGTAGCCAATCCAAATACTTGTGTTAATAGCAACTTTTTTATACAGATACACATATAAAATATAAAGAGTTAAGAAAAATAACGTCATCTAAAAAATTAAAGAAGTCAACCTATAACGGAAATAATTGATAGCAACCTAAAAGAAATAATATCCTATACCTATTTTTCAATTAATTCAACTTATATATGAAACAAACAATTTTACTTTTGAACATTTTTGGAGCATTGATGTTATTGGGCTGCGCATCGGGCTATAAACCCTTGGCACCCGAGAGCATGAACTACCTGTCTGGCAGTAGGGACAACAAGGTGCTGCTGGATTACAAGTACGGATTGCTACAGAAAAAATATGCCAAAAGTGAGGCAAAAAAATCGGTACGGTTGGTTTCCGTGAAACTGACGAACCAAACAGATCGGGACTTGCTGTTCGGTCGCGACCTGAAGCTGACTTATACAGGCGGAGCAGAGGTGCTATTGCTGGATGCAGACGAAACCTATCGGGAGCTGCGCCAACGTCCGGCCATCTATCTATTGTATCTATTGCTCACACCTGCGAACCTTTATGTGAACGAGGGTGAGAGCCAAGGTGCGGTTTATAAGGAGACCAAAAGTAGTACAACCCCCATCGGGCTGGTATTAGGGCCGGGTTTGGCCGGAGGAAACATGATTGCAGCCAGTAGCGCCAACAAAAAATTCAAGGCCGATCTGGAAAAATACAACTTAACGGGCCGTGTAATAAAAAAGGGAGAGACCGTTTATGGCTTGGTGGGCATGAGAACAACGGGTTATGATGCATTGAAGGTGATGGTAAGCTCATTGGAATAGGATATTTGGATGAATTTGATGGGCCGAAACTATTGAAAGAAGTGATTGAGCGGAAGTGTGGATAGTATTGTTATCTGTGAATAATTATGGCAAAATTGATTAATGTAATTTTAGTACTTTGCGGTACATTTCTATCGTATTTTTCTTTACGGATATTAATTTCTTATTTTTTTCTGTAGAACTTCCTTACCCCGAAATAGGGGGTAAGACAATGTTTTATTCTCTATATGCCGTTTTTCCTGTTTTGTGGATATGGATTGTTAAGCCGAAAGTTTGAACCGAGTACGATAAAAAATGAAAAAAGTTTATTTTATATTCATCACGTTTCTTGACATAATGATAGGTTGTTCAAGAGATTCTCAAACTTCTTTTATTGTTATAAATGCAAACGGCTTGAAAAAGTCAGGTGAAGGATTTAATAAAATGCTGTTTATAACTGAAAAAGATGGTTACCTGTTTGGTGATGCGAGTGGCAAAGTGGTTTGGAAAGATGACGGATTGGCAGAACGAACCGATACGGCTGTTGTGTATAACACAAAAGATGGAGGATTAACCTGGAATAGACAGACGCTGGGAGAGGGAAAAATAATAAATGCTACACTTTTGGGAGGTGTTTTCTATAATACAAAATTCAGGGAAGGCATTAACCCTGTATCAACCATTTATAAAATGGGAAAGGAAGATAATCAATGGGAAAGGTTGATTGATATAAATGGTTTTATAAGGGATTTTAGTCCATCTCACAAGGGGCATTTTTTCATCACAAAAGTCGATGAACGGAATAAATACAGCCTGTATGAAACAGCTGATACCGGTAGAAACTGGTATAAACATGATTCGGTAAAATCAATTTATCAGCCAATTTTCAAGGAGAAAGCAATATTGTATCTCACATCAGTACATTCGGAAACTCCAGCCTATTACGATACTTTTGTAATGTATGATCCCATTGCAAGGAAAAAAAAGACGGTTCCATTACCGCAGAATTTCACTGCCTATTTGATGAATGAGTATGAAGGAGATATCTATTTTCTAGGAACAGAGAATGATAGCGAAAAGGTAGTGCTTTACAGATATACTACCGAAGGGGAATTTGATCTGATAAATTATATCAGTGGAGAAGGCCGGATTTTTCCAAAAAGCTTACATATTTATGGAGACCAAATTGTTATATTGATTGGTAAGAGAAAATCGCTTTATATTGAGAACAGTCTGTACCAGAGCTTTGATCAGGGTAGAAATTTCAAACAAAAAGATCTGGAAAATTCCTTATATGTAGGGTCTATTGCGTATTATGATATACCGGAGACAAAGAACGTAATCACTTTGATATATTGTGGAAACGGGAAGTTACAGAAATTGAGTGAATAAAGGGCTGCGGGGTGTTAGCTACGAGCGGAACAAGGTTTTTTTTCTGATTTTGAACAATAGCTTGATAAACGCATGACTAGTCAGCAGTGTATTAAAAGTATTAAATGGAGATATATAAAGTAAATTTTATCAGTCAACTGAAAAGAGGAAGTAGTATTTGGTGGGGGATTATAATGTGTGTAATCGCAGTCCTGTTTCTGTCAGTTTTGAAAAATGAAAAGATAGAAACCATTGCTTGGATAGGACTCATTCCGTTTGCCGTGTTTGTCGTCCCAACGATGATCATCCATGCTAATTATTATTTAGTTAGCAGAGGAGATGTTTTAAAGTATAATTTTGTTGAGCAGACAATCACGCTAAGACATAACAATAAATGGATTACTTTTCATTTGGAGGATATTGATTTTGCTGTTCGGTACATGTCTTTCAATCTAGCTGCCAACCGTTCGTCTGTCCTACTGTGGGATGGTTACAATCATACGGTGATTTCTTTAAAAAGTGGCGAAATGTTAACGGTAACCAGTTTACTGGTGCCGAATCTGAATCTTCCTATTGATCAAAAGAAGATAACCATCAAGAGAGGGTTTTATAGATTGGCAAAACGGCGGTATACACCTGAAGATATTAAGGAATGGAGCCAAAAAGTATCTAAGTTAGAGTAACACAAGGCTGTTGATGCAAAAAAAGTGGATCAATTTACACTGAAAAGGATCCATAATATCCACTGAAATTTAGTCGGTCCGAAAATGTGTTGCTAGGAGTGGAAGCATTCAACCAGATAGAGAAAAGTTATGATGTTATCGCACCCCAGGTTCACGGTAAATATAGTGGTTTTATGAATTCTCTTATTCGTTCGTGGATGTTAAATAGACGCTAGGATGCTTATTAAAAATACACTTTGGAATCATTGCAGCATATTGATTACCTACTTTTGGGTTACAATTTTCTTTGCCGTATTTTATCTTTTTTATCGAGATACCAAGCCCGTATGGCTTACCTTATTGTTTTTTTATTTAATGGATGTAATACCGGGACTGTATTTACATCTCAAGTATTTCATTCAGAATAAGGGCGAAGAGTATGAGATAAGAGATAACATATTGTTGAGGAGAAAAAATGGAAGGGTATCGTATTATAGATCTGATGAAATAAGCAAAATAGAGATATTTATGACGCCAAGTGTATATAAAGGGAGTGATTTTCATTTGCTGACCATTGAAAGCTATTATTATGCGCAGATTTTATTAAAAAACTCAACAGACCGTATATTAATAACGTGTGTCATTGCACCCAACCTAGAAGAGTTCCTAAGAAAGCTGCAGGGTGTTAATTACGAGCGGAACAAGGTTTTTTTTCCTGATTTTGAACAGTAGCTTGATAAAAGCATGACTAGTCAGCAGTGTCTTAAAAGTATTAAATGGAGCTGAAATAATTACTTTTGTTCATACTTTTTGTATTGTAACTCAAAAATCCTGGAGCAGTCTGATTAATTTCTACTGCTCCTTTTTATTTTTCCCGGACAACAATGACTGTATTTATTTTTTCCTGTTTTGATTTTTCACAATATAAATTTTCTAAAAAGCTAGGATGTAATAGAATAGTACCTTTCATCTTTTCCTTTTTTGGTTGAATGCTTTGTTTTGGTTAGTTTACGCTTTATATCAGAAATAGTCGCGCTGAAGTTTTTAATAACTTTTCGCATGTTGAAAAACAATAGTGAATACTTTCAAAAATTTACAAATACCCCATAATAATACCACTCATCTTTTTTCTCTTTTGGTGCAATACCGTTTTCTGGTTGTTTTATCCTGTGTTCCAAAAGTAAGGATCTGTAGGTCTCGGCGCCTTCCCCATGCCATTGAAGGAAATGCGGAGGGATGCATGTTTGATTATTGGTTTTATAACTTTAAGTTATAAAATATAATGTTGAAAACTTTTTTAAGTTATAACTTTAAGTTATAGGAAATTTAAAAAGTACTTTTTATTTTTGATGGATATTTGTTTCACCTAGATGATGACCTGAAAGACCGGTATAAGCATTAAGAATCGATGAGATCTGCATGTCCGCAATGTTTTATAACAGATGCTTGCGAAAAACAATGGCAGCTACCATCACCCATTTAAAAATAACAGATGAAAAAAGCTCTTCTTTTAAGCCTCTTGATTTTTGGCTGCATGGATATCATGGCGCAAACTGCCATTAACTCATTGGGAAGTTATGTTTGGAATACCAATGATGAACCAAAAAGCTTCAGTACAAAATTACAGCTCTCGTTTGTAAGTAACGGCCAGGGTTTCCCTTCGTACGGGACCGTATTGGCAGGTGGTGGTTATACGTCGAGTCAGGATGGAGGTGCATTTCAGCTCTACATACCTTATTCTTCCACTTTTGGTGGAGTAGCCCCGCAGATCCGGATGGGAAAATACAATAACCAGGGATGGACTTCCTGGGCCACGTTTTTTACTTCGGCCAATGCCAACTCTGCTACAGCAAACTGGCAAGCTAAACTGCTTATCGTGCACGATAAAGTAGGCATCGGCACGCTTACTCCTGCCGAAAAGCTATCGGTAAACGGGAACATCCGTGCCAAGGAAATCAAGGTAGAAACTGCCAACTGGCCAGATTATGTGTTCGAAGAAGATTACCAGATGCCCTCACTGACCGAAACCGAAGCTTTCATCAAAAAGCACAAGCATTTGCCGGGCATGCCGAACAAGGAGCAGGTTGCCGCAGAA
>Ga0182737_1000554_pt1 | contig 51280 bp, 45 predicted proteins | sample eDN5th30CBELigOP_FD_128878 | JGI IMG/M metagenome (GOLD analysis project Ga0182737, IMG submission 128878) | Enriched Organic Plus compost microbial communities from Emeryville, California, USA - eDNA 5th pass 30_C BE-Lig OP (version 2) (version 2) ...
GATCGTCTCAAGGATACTGCCATACAGGCGGGAAGATGGCCGCAACGAACCGCGACGGCCAACAGAACTTGCAACAGACATGGCACCCGCATAACACGGACACAGCCCGTGGTTTAGAGTGGGTGGGGCGCGGCGGTGCAGGTTCGCCCTAGTTCTCCGCGCGGGCCTCGGCGGGCCGTGGCGCGCTGCCGGCCGGCGTGGCCAGGAACTCCGCCACCAGCCTGTTGTCCCGCGCGCCACGGATCGTCTCCGGCGTGCCGAACGCAGCGATCCGGCCGGCGGCCATCACCGCGACCTTGTCCGCGAGCGCGAATGCCTCCGCCTGATCATGCGTGACGAAGATCGTGGTCAGGCGCAGCCGGTCGTGCAGCGCACGTAACCAGATCCGCAACTCCTCGCGCACCTTCGCGTCCAGCGCGCCGAAGGGTTCGTCCAGCAGCAGGACCGAAGGCTCGATGGCCAGGGCGCGTGCGAGCGCGACGCGCTGGCGCTGCCCACCGGAAATCTGGTCGGGGTAGCGGCGCTCCAGTTCCCCGATATGCACCAGCGCCAGCAGTTCCCGTACGCGCCGGGTGATATCCGCGTTGCCCGGCCGCCGCGCGCGGGGACGGACACGCAGCCCGAAGGCGACATTCTCGAACACCGTCATGTGTCGGAACAGCGCATAGTGCTGAAACACGAAGCCGACATTGCGCTGCCGCGCTGGCACGTCGGACATGTCACGCCCGCCGATGCGGATCGTGCCGGCATCGGGGAATTCCAGCCCGCCGATCGTCCGCAGCAGCGTGGTCTTGCCAGACCCCGACGGGCCGAGCAGCGCGACGAAGGATCCGGCCGGCACTGTCAGATCGACTCCGTCCAGCGCGGCCACGGAGCCGAAGCGGCGTGTCACGCCCTGGACCTCGACACTCATGCAGGGCGGCTCCTTCGCTGTGTGTGCGATTCCAGCAGGCCCTTCGCCGCGAGCGTGACGAGCGCAAGCAGCGCCAGCAACGCAGCCACCGCGAACGCCGCGGCGATCTGGTACTCGTTGTACAGGATTTCGATATGCAGCGGCATCGTGTTGGTCTCACCGCGCACATGGCCGGACACGACCGAGACCGCGCCGAACTCGCCCATCGCGCGCGCATTGCACAGCAGCACGCCAGACAGCAGCGCCCAGCGGATATTGGGCAGGGTGACGCGGCGGAACACCTGCCAGCCGGAAGCGCCGAGCGTGACGGCGGCTTCTTCCTCATCCTTGCCCTGTTCCTGCATCAGCGGGATCAACTCTCGCGCGACGAAGGGGAAGGTCACGAACAGGGTCGCGAGCACCAGGCCCGGCAGCGCGAAGACGATCTGAACGTCATGTTCCTGCAGCCATGCGCCGAACCAGCCATGTGCGCCGAACAACAGGATGAACACGAGGCCCGCGATCACCGGGGAGACGGAGAAGGGCAGCTCGATCAGCGCGACAAGCACGGCCCGCCCGGGGAATTCGAACTTGGCGATGGCCCAGGCCGCCGCGACGCCGCAGACGGTGTTGATCGGCACGACGATCGCGGCCACCAGCAGCGTCAGATGGACCGCAGCCATAGCGTCCGGCTCCGCGATTGCCTCCATCGCCACGTCCCAGCCGCGGCGCAGCGCCTCGGAGAACACCATGAGCAGCGGCAGCAGCAGGAACAGGCACAGTACGGCCAGAGCCGCGAGAGTCAGGCTCCAGCGGATCCACGGGGCTTCCTCGGTCGCACCCATCATGCCGTTCCGTGACGCAGTCGCCGCGCGAAAAGGTTGAGGGCGAGCAGGATGGCGAACGCGATCAGCAGCATCGCAAGTCCGATGGCCGCGGCACCCGCGTAGTCGAACTCCTCCAGCCGCACCACGATCAGCAACGGCGCGATCTCACTGATCATTGGCATGTTGCCGGCGATGAAGATGACGGAACCGTATTCGCCCACGGTGCGGGCGAAGGCGAGGCCGAAACCCGCGATCAGCGCCGGCGCGAGCGCGGGCAGGACAACGCGGCGGAACGTGGCCCAGCGTCCCGCCCCCAGCGTTGCGGCCGCTTCCTCCGCATCGCGCGGCAGATCGCGCAGCACCGGCTCCAGCGTGCGGACGACGAAGGGCAGGCCAACAAACGCCAGTGCTACCACGATGCCGCCGGGGTTGTAGGCGAGGCGGATGCCCAGTGGCGCCAGCAATCCGCCGATCCATCCGTTCTCCGCATAGAGCGCGGTCAGCGAGATCCCGGCGACCGCGGTGGGCAACGCGAACGGCAGGTCGATCATGGCATCGGCCACGCCCCGGCCGGGGAAGCGGTAGCGGACCAGAACCCAGGTTATCAGCAGGCCCAGTGGCACATCGATCGCGGCGGCCAGAAGCGCCGCACCGAAGGAGATGCGCAGCGCGGCCAGCGCGCGGGGGGAGGTGACCATCGCCCAGACACCTCCGCCCCCCAGTTCCCACGGCCGCAGCGCCAGCGCGACCAGCGGCAGCAGCACCACGATACAGAGCCAGAGCACCGTGATGCCCATGGCCGGGCCGAAGCCGGGCAGCGCGCTCCGCGCCCGGGTGATCCCGAACGGGAGCGCGGGCGCCATCATCGCGTGGGCGTATAGATGCGGTCGAACACGCCGCCATCGTTGAAGTGCGTGGCCTGCGCCTTCTGCCAGCCGCCGAACACGTCATCTACCGTGATCAGGTTGATATCCGGGAACGTTGCCGCGTTGGCCTTCAGCACATCGGCATCGCGCGGGCGATAGAAATGCCGCGCGGCGAGTTCCTGCGCTTCCTTCGTGTAGAGCAGGTTCAGATACGCTTCGGCCGCGGCGCGCGTGCCGCGGCGATCCACGTTGGCATCGACGACAGTGACCGGTGGCTCGGCGAGGATGGAAAGCGACGGATAGATGACGTCGAACTTGTCGGCGCCGAATTCCTTCAACGCGAGATGCGCTTCGTTCTCCCAGGCGAGCAGGACGTCGCCCTGGTTGCGCTGCGCGAAGGTCACGGTCGATCCGCGTGCGCCCGTATCCAGCACCGGAACGTTGCGCAGGACGCGGCGGAGCAGATCTTCGGCCGTGGCATCGGATCCGCCCGGCTGGCGCAGCGCCCACGCCCAGGCGGCGAGGTAGTTCCAGCGTGCCCCGCCCGACGTCTTGGGGTTCGGCGTGATCACGGCCACGTCCGGCTTGCCCAGATCGCCCCAGTCCTTCAGCCCCTTCGGGTTCCCCTTGCGGACCAGGAACACGATGGTCGAGGTATAGGGCGAGCTGTTCTGCGGCAGTCGCGATTGCCAATCCTTGGGGATCAAGCCGCGCTCGGCGAGCTCATCGATATCGTAGGCGAGCGCGAGCGTAACCACGTCGGCGGCGAGCCCGTCGATCACCGCGCGGGCCTGCCGGCCGGAGCCGCCATGTGAGGCGCTGACACGGATGTCCTGCCCGGTTTGTGCCTTCCAGTGCCGCACGAACAGGGCATTGAAATCGCGATAGAATTCGCGTGTCGGATCGTAGGAGACGTTGAGGAGTTGCGATACGCCCTGCGCCCGTGCCGCTCCGGCGGCGAGGGCGAGGGAAACAGCGGTGAGGTCACGGCGGGAGAGCGTCATGGGAAGTCTCCTGCTGGATAGGGGTTATAGCGCAGTCGCTGATCCGGGGGGTGCTACGTCGAGCCAGCGCCGACGCCGCACCAGACCGGCCGTTTCCTCGGTCACGCGCGAAGCCGGCGCACCCGCTTCGCGCAAGCTGCGGCGCAGCCTTGCCGCCTCCCGCAACCGTTCGGTCCATTCCACGCCGATACGGTCCGCGAGCCACGCGCGCAGCGTGGCGGCGAGTGCCGGGCTGTGGCCGCCGGTGGACACGGTCAGCAGCAGGTCGCCGCGGCGCACCATGGCCGGCATGTGGAAGTCGCACAGCACCGGCACGTCCTCGGCATTGACCAGCAGCCCATGTGCGCGGCCTGCGGCGACGAGGTGTGAGGTGGTGTGCTCGTCGAGTCCGACGACGAAGAGCAGCCGGTGGGCGGCGATTTCGCGTTCTTCTGGCAGGCGGGCATGCAGGCGCGACCCCAGCGCGGCGGCCAGCGCGGCGTCGGCATCCGGTGTGTAGACCTCCGCCTGCGCGCCGGCGTCGTCCAGCAACGCGAGGCGCTTGCGCAGGGCGGCGCCGCGTCCCGCCAGCAGCACGGGCATGCGGGCGGCATTCAGCATGATCGGCAGCATCGCCTTATGCCTTCCGGCCCAGGTTGATGCGGATCAGCCGGTCACGCGCAGGATCGATCGGAGGAACGACAGGGGCGCCAGAGGATCGGACAGTCATGACAGCCTCCAGACGGAATGGGATCGGGGGCAGCCGGTCAGCCTGCCGCGCGACATCGCTCCCTTGGACCGCGATTGCTGTGGGCGGCATCGCCGGCAGCGGGAATCGCGCGGTCAGACAACGATCGGGAGCCTGGACCGTGAGCGTCTGCGCGCGGATCCTGTTCCAGGATGGTTTGGGCATCAGGCCGCATGGATGGCCTCGACCGGCGCCGCGGCCAGAACCGCATCCAGCGCGTCATGTCCCAGCCGCGTTGCCCAGTCGCCGAATCCTTCGCCCGGCCGCCGCCCTTGCGCCCAGGCCGCGAACAGCGGTTCCAGCGTGGCGGCGACCTGCGCTTCCGGCACGCGATCGCGGAGCTTGAAGGACAGGCGTGTGCCGGTGAAATCGCCCCCGACAAACAGCGAATAGTGACCGGCGAGGCGGCCGACGACGCCGATATCGCCGCCATAGGGCCGCGCGCAGCCGTTGGCGCAGCCGCTGAGCCGGAAACTGATGCGTTCCTGCTCCAGCCCGTGCCGGCGCAACGCGTTCTCCACCGCAGCGACCATCGGCGCACGCACCCGCTCGCCTTCCGCCAGCGATTGGCCGCAGGTCGGCAGCGCGACGCAGGCGATCGCGAAGCGGTCGAGGGGCGTGAGGTCCTCGGCCAGCCGGAACCCATGCGCGCGTAGCACCGCCTCGATCTCCGTCCGGTCGGCGGGGTCGAGATCGGCGATCAACAGATCCTGTTGCGGGGTCGCGACCAGCGAGGGACGCCAGCGCGAGATAACTTCGCGCAGCCCGGTGCGCAGCGTGAACCGTTCACGGTCGGCGATGCGTCCGGCCGCGATGGGCAGGCCGAGCCAGGCGCGCCCGTCGCCCTGATCATGCCAGCCGAGCAACTCCGGGATCGAGAAGGGCGGATGGTTCAATGCGGGCGCGAGCGTCAGCCCGTACTCGGCCGCGAGCGTGTCGCGCACCCAGTCCTCACCCTTGTCATGCACCACGTATTTCAGCCGTGCGCGCTTGCGGTCGCTGCGGTTGCCGTTGTCGCGCTGCAGGGCGATCACCGCGCGCGCGGCTTCCAGCAGGCCGTCGGGGGCGACGGAGCCGATCACGCTGCCGAAACGCGGGAAGGTGGTCGTCTTGCCATGGGTCATGCCCATGCCGCCGCCGACTGCGACGTTGTAGCCCCGCAGCGTGTCGCCTTCGAATACGGCGACGAAGCCGAGATCGTTGGCGAGCACATCGATCGAGTTGTCCCCGGGATGCGCAATCCCGATCTTGAATTTCCGCGGCAGATAGGTGGATCCGTAAAGCTCCTCCGTCTCGTCCGCGCCGGTCTCGCCTTCGTTCAGGAATATCTGATGATAGGCACGGCTGCGCGGCAGCAGCGCGTTGGACAGCATGCGCGCATCCGCCTCCAGCCGCGCGTGCACGGCGTCCCGGCGGGGGGCAGGCGTGGTCACCACATTCCGCACCACGTCTCCGCAGGCGGACATGGTGGTCATCAGCGCGTGGTTGATCTCCGCGATGGTGGATTTCAGATCGGTCTTGACGATGCCGTGGAACTGCACGCCCTGGCGTGTGGTCAGCCGCAGCGTGTGGTCGCCCACCTGATCCGCCAGCGCGTCGAGCGCGAGGTACTGATCCGCCGTCAACCGCCCGCCGGGGGCGCGGACACGGACCATGAACTGCCAGTCCTTGTCCTCGCCGCGCTGCTTGCGCTCGGTCGCGGTGTCGCGGTCGAACTGCTCATAGGTGCCGTGGAACTTGAGGAGGTTGTACGTGTCGTCGCTGACATGTGCGGACGGACCCGCTAGGTCCGCGGCGATCTCGCCACGCAGGTGGCGGCTCCGCGCCTTCGTGTCTTCCACGCCCGATGGCTTCGCCGAACCTGACATGCGCCGTTCCGATAATTCCTCTTGTATGAAGGACAACATTAGAAATAGCGTCTGTCAAACGTAGTTTGCAGATCGGCACGAACATGGATGTGACAGCGGCAGATCGCCTGCCTGCCCCAGGTGTCCGGCTTCAGCCCGGTGAGGTCTGGCTCGTCGGCGCCGGGCCGGGTGATCCCGATCTGCTGACCCTGCGCGCGGTCGCGGCCATCGGGGAGGCGGATGTCATCCTGCACGATCGCCTGGCCGTCGCCGCCCTGGCGCATGCCCGGCCCGATGCGGTGCGCGTGGCCGTGGGCAAGCGCAAGGGCGCGGCCGAACTGCCCCAGGCGGAGATCACCCGGCGCCTGATCGCGGAGGCACGCGCCGGCCGGCGTGTGGTGCGCCTGAAGGGGGGCGATCCGTTCCTGTTCGGCCGGGGCGGGGAGGAGACCGCCGCCCTGACGGCGGCCGGCATTCCCTGGCGCGTCGTGCCCGGCGTGTCCGCGGCGACCGCCGCCCCCGCCGCCGCGGGGATTCCGCTGACGGAACGCGGCACGGCCAGTGCCGTGACCCTCGTCACCGGACACGACACGCATGGCGCGATGCCGGAGACGATCGACTGGGATGCGGTCGCGCGGGCGGGCGGCACGATTGTCGCTTTCATGGCGCTGACGCGGCTCGATACCATTGCCCTGCGGCTGCTGGCGGCCGGCCGTCCGGCGGCAACGCCAGTCGCGGTGATCAGCCGCGCCTCGCTCGCCGGTTCGGTCACGCTGAACACCACGCTCGGCGCCTGCTCGCTCGACATACGCCGCGCGGCACTGGCCTCGCCGGCGACGGTGGTGATCGGCGCGGTCGCGGGCCGTGCCGCCGCTGCCGGTGCGGCCATCCCGGAGAACGGAGGCGCTCCGTGCCGCCGTATGACGGCGAGGGCGGCTGGCGCCCCCTCATGGGCAATGCGCTGATGGTCCCGGCTCCTGTCACCGCAGCGCGATCGGCGGTCGCGCTGCTGACCGCCGGTCTGCTGTGGCTGGCGCCGCATCTATAGCCGCTACGCGGCGGCGCGCTGCCAGCCTGCCAGTTCGCGCCCCAGGAACGCGGCCACGCTGCCCGGCCCCGAACGGTCGGTGCCGGCGATTCCGGCGGCCGCCTCTGCGTCCGGATTGTAGTTGGTGTTGGTGTTCACGTCGTAGACGAAGGCGCAGCCGGATGCGTCGCGGATGAATTCGACGCCGGCGATCTCGATCCCGTTCGCGGCGAGGAAGCTTTCAATCCGGCGGATCAGCGCCGTGTCGTCCGGATCGACGACACGGAACTTCGGCGCCGGAGATTCGGCCGGGCAGGCCGCGTCGCCGATGGCACAGACATCGGCCGGGCACAGCTCGAACCCATCCGATGTGTCCACTTCGACGGCGTAGAGGAAGCGGCCCCCCACGAATTCCGCCCGCGTGATCATCGGGCGCGGCGCGCGGATATGCGCCTGCAGCAGCCACAGCCCGTCCACCGGCGCTTCTTCTGCCGGAAGCTCCGCGAGGAGCGCGGCCAGTGCCGTGCTGTCGGCGAGCAGACGCACCCCCAGCCCCTTGCCGCCGCGGTTCGGCTTCAGGATCACCGGGCCGCCGCCGAAATGCTGTTCCGCGGCAGCGGCGATCGCCGTCGCATCGCCGGTCACCGCCACGGTGCGAGGCACCGTGAGGCCGGCGGCTTCAAGTGCTGCGTATTGCCGCGCCTTGCTCACCTCCAGATCGAGCGCGCGGGTGCCGTTGATCACGCGGCGGCCATGCCGCTCCAGCCAGGACAGCACTGCGGCGGTGAGCGCCGGCGCCGAGGCATGACCGCGCGTATGGGAGGAGGCGCTCATCCGGCTGTAGAACACGCCATGCGGCGGCGGTGCCGACAGGTCGAACGTGCCTGCAGACAGATCCCAGTCGCGCCACGGCAGACCGCGCCCGTCCAACGCGGCCGCGAATGGCGGAAGCCACGCCGGATTCTCATGGATCAGATGGATCGCGGCCATGGCACGCTCCTGGAAGTTGGGACTCTGGATCAGGTAACCACGTCATAAATTGATGACAAGGATATTTTCGCCGACACATGGTCGTGTAATATTGATTTGTCTGTTGATGCGTGCGTGAATTGTGCCATGGCCGCACACCGAAGCTGTCGTCCTTCCTGCGCCGACTGAACCCGCGCCTGCACGCGATCGCGCGTCTGCAACAGCCCAGGACCACGCCATGCCCAAGGATACACACGGCTTCCGCCCGGCCCTTCGTCCCGAAACGCTCGCGCTGCATGCCGGGTGGCGGGCGGATCCTGCCAATGGCGCGGTCGCCGTGCCGATCTTCCAGACCACGTCCTACCAGTTCCAGGACAGCGCCCATGCGCGCAGCCTGTTCGCGCTGGAGAAGCTCGGCTTCACCTATACGCGCACCGGCAACCCGACCGTGGACGTGCTGGAGAGGCGACTGGCCGCGCTGGAAGGCGGGGCGGCCGCACTGGCCGTGGGATCTGGGCAGGCGGCCTCGGCTTTCTCCGTGCTCGCGCTGGCGCGTGCTGGGGACAATATCGTCTCCTCGACCGACCTGTACGGCGGCACCTGGAACCTGTTCGCGAACACGCTGAAGCGGCAGGGCATCGATGTGCGCTTCGTCGATCCTGCGGACCCCGAGGCATTCCGCCGTGCCACCGACCTCAATACCCGCGCCTATTACGCGGAGACACTGCCCAATCCGAAGCTGACTGTCTTTCCCATTGCGGAGGTGGCGGAGATCGGCCGCGCCCAAGGCATTCCGCTGATCCTCGACAATACGGCCGCGCCGCTGCTCGCCCGTCCCTTCGAGCACGGGGCCGCGATCGTGGTCTATTCCGCAACCAAGTACCTGGGCGGGCACGGGACCTCGATCGGCGGGGCCATCATCGACGGCGGCAATTTCGATTGGGGCGCCTGGGCAACACGCCAGCCGGCGCTGAGCATGCCGGAACCCAGCTACCACGACGCGATCTGGACAGAGGTCGCGGCACGGCTGGGTGTGCCGGCCTATATCCTCAGCGTGCGCGCGACGCTGGAGCGCGATTTCGGCGCGCCGCTGTCGCCGTTCAACGCCTTCCAGATCCTCCAGGGCATCGAGACCCTGCCACTGCGCATCGCGCGCCACGCGGAGAACGCGGAAGCCGTCGCACGCTTCCTTGCGGAGCATCCGGCGGTCGCGCGGGTGATCCATCCTTCCCACCAGTCCGGAACGGCCCGCGAACGGGCACGGCGATACCTGCGCGGCGGATCCGGTGGGCTGGTCGGGTTTGAGCTGAAGGGCGGCGCGGAGGCCGGGGCGCGCTTCATCGACGCGCTCCAGCTTCTCTATCACGTGGCGAATATCGGCGATGCGCGCAGCCTCGCTATTCATCCTGCCACCACCACGCACAGCCAGCTCAGCGCCGCGGAGCAGCAGGCCACGGGCGTCAGCCCCGGCTACGTCCGTCTCTCGATCGGGCTGGAGCATATCGACGACATCCTGTTCGACATCGACCAGGCGCTCGCCACTGCGCTTGCGGCCGCTACGGCCTGAAGGAGATCCATGTCCACCACGCATTCGCTTCCGCTGCTCGACCTTCGCCGCCTGGATGGCGACGCCGGCGATCGCACCGCATTCCTGCGCGACCTGCGCACCGCCGCCCGCGAGGTCGGGTTCTTCTATCTGAGCGGCCACGGCGTAGCACAAACGCTTGAAGCCGCGGTGATCGAGCAGTCGCGCCGCTTCTTCGCCCTGCCGCAGGCGGACAAGCTGTCGGTGGCGATGATCAACTCGCCCCATTTCCGGGGCTACAACCGCGCTGGTGCGGAACTGACCCGCGGCAAGGCCGACTGGCGGGAGCAGTTCGACATCCATGCCGAGCGGGATCCATGGCCGCCCAGCGATGGCGCCCCTGCCTGGACGCGGCTGCAGGGGCCCAACCAGTGGCCTGCGGCGTTGCCTGGGCTGCGCCCTGTGCTGCTGCAATGGCAGGCCGCGCTGACGGCGGTCGCGATCCGCGTGGTCAGTGCCTTTGCCGAAGCGCTGGAACAGCCTGCCGGCGCCCTCGCGCAGATCTATGAGGGCACGCCGAACCAGACCATGAAGATCATCCGCTACCCGGGCCGCGCGCGGGATGCGAGCGATCAGGGCGTGGGCGCGCACAAGGACAGCGGGCTGCTGACGCTGCTGGTGCAGGACGACCGGGGCGGACTGCAGGTGCAGGCCGAGGACGGACACTGGATCGATGCCGTGCCTGTGCCCGGCACGTTCGTTGTGAATATCGGGGAGCTGCTGGAGCTTGCCTCCAACGGCTATCTGAAGGCGACGGTGCATCGCGTCGTCAGCCCGCCACCAGGCACGGAGCGGCTGTCGGTCGCCTTCTTCCTGGGCGCGCGGCTGGATGCGACCGTGCCGCTGCTGGACCTGCCGCCACATCTGGCGGCCGAGGCGACCGGGCCAACCGCGGACCCGGACAATCCATTGTTCCGCAACGTGGGCGAGAACTACCTCAAGGGCCGGCTGCGCTCGCATCCGGACGTGGCGCAGCGCTTCTACGCGGATCTGCTGGCATCATCGGCCACCTGAAGCGAGGGCAGGGGCAGTCCATCGGCCCCGCTGCCTGCGACCTGCATCCGAAGGCCATGCAGGGTCAGGGGCGGCAATCCAGAGCGTTCTGCGTGCGTTGAAAGATCCTGCGCCAGGACGCACACTCGCGTCATGGTTGAGGTAGAAAATCATGTTTTCGCCCATTCCATTCCCAAGCGTCCTGCCGCGGAGTGGGAACGCCTCACGGACCATTTGTCCGATGTCAGTGATCTGAGTGCGACCTTCGCTGGGGCGTTCGGCCTTGCCGCATCGGCGTGGGTAGCAGGAAAGCTGCATGATATCGGCAAGGTTTCTGCCGAGTATCAGGCTTATATCGCGAGGCCGGATGACGCACGGAAAGCCAGGGGGCCCGACCATTCCACTGCCGGTGCGCGCGAGGCGGCCTCCGCCTATCCGGGACTGATCGGATGCATGCTGGCCAGCATCATTGCCGGCCATCACGCAGGGCTTGGCGATGGCGACGAGATCCGCCGACGCCTTGCGCCGGATTATCGGCACCCCGCCTACGACGGATGGCAGATGCATGCCGGCCCTCTGCCGCCCGCATCGATGCTGCGGCCGCAGCGCAGATTTGATCCGGGGCGGCATAGTGGCTTCACGCCCGCTTTTCTGACCCGGATGCTGTTCTCCTGCCTTGTGGATGCGGACTTCCTTGCCACCGAGGCTTTCCATGCCAGGGCGGAAGGCCGCGACGCGGGGCGCGGAGGACACACCGACCTCGCCACACTGCGCGGTCGGCTTCGTGCCTATATTGCGGGCCTGGGGGACGGCGGGGCCGCGCCCGTGGTGCATGCACTGCGGCAGCGCGTGCTGGAGCATGCCATTGCCAAGGCGGAGCTGAGGCCGGGACTGTTCACCCTTACCGTGCCGACCGGGGGCGGCAAGACCCTGGCCTCCCTGTCCTTCGCATTGTCGCATGCGCTGCGACATGGGCTGCGCCGCGTCGTCTACGTCATCCCCTTCACTTCAATCATCGAGCAGACCGCTTCGGTGTTTCGCGATGCGCTGGGTGACGCCGATGTGGTGGAGCACCATGCCAGCTTCGACTGGGACGCGGCATACAGCGGTGACGAAGGAGCCTCCGGCGATACGATCGGCAAGCTGCGTCGCGCGGCGGAGAATTGGGATGCGCCGGTCATCATCACCACCGCTGTGCAGTTCTTCGAGAGCCTGTTCGCCAATCGTCCCTCGCGCTGCCGCAAGCTCCACAACCTCGCCGGCGCGGTCATCATTCTGGACGAGGCGCAGACCATGCCGCTGCATCTGCTGCGCCCCTGCCTCGCGGCGCTGGAAGAATTGGCGGCCAATTACGGCGCCTCCGTCGTGCTGTGCACGGCGACCCAGCCGGCATTACTGGAGCGCGACGAGTTCCCGAAGGGTCTGCACATAGGCCCTGATCGCGAGTTGGCACCCGATCCGGCCGGCCTGTACGCGGCACTGAAGCGCGCGCAGGTGGAAGTGCTGCCCGATCCGCTGGAGGACGCGGCCATCGCGGCGCGCTTCGCGGCGGCACCGCAGATGTTGTGCATCGTCAACAGCCGCGCCCATGCGCGCGCGTTGTTTGAGGAGATCCGCGACCTGCCCGGTGCGGCGCACCTGACCACATTGATGTGCCCGCTGCATCGGCGGCGGGCGTTGGAGCAGCTGCGCACGCGGCTGCGGGCGGGCGAGCCGGTGCGGCTGGTCGCCACCTCTCTCATCGAAGCCGGCGTGGACATCTCGTTTCCGGAAGTCTGGCGTGCCGAGGCCGGGCTCGACTCCGTTGCCCAGGCCGCTGGGCGCTGCAACCGCAATGGCGAACGGGAGATCGGCCGCGTGGTGGTGTTCACCCCGGCCGAGGCGAAGCCGCCGCGCGCGCTGGTCGCTTTCGCGGAATCGGCACGGCAGGTGCGCCGGACACATGAGGACCTGCTCGGGCTGGAGGCGATCCGCGCGTACTTCCAGGAAGTCTATTGGCGGAAAGGCGATGACGCGCTGGACGCAGCCATGGTCGATGGCCGCCCGGGCGTGCTGAAGGCGTTGGAAGAGCGGGCCAGGGGCGGGGACTTCCCGTTCCGCAGCATCGCCAACGTCTTTCGCCTGATCGAGGATACGATGGACCCGGTGGTGGTGCCCTGGGACGAGGCGGCGCGGACGCTGCTGCGGGAGATCGCGGCGGTGGAGCGCCCGTTGCGCGGGCATTTGCGCAAGCTGCAGCAGTACGTTGTGTCCATCCCGCGACCGGTTCGAAAGGCTTGGCTGGAAGGTGGGGCACTTGTGGCAGTGCATCCGGGGTTGGGAGATGCCCTGCTCGCCATCACGGATATTGCGAGCTACCGCGATGACACGGGGCTTGACCTGGGTGCATCCGGCCTGCGCCCTGCCAAAGACAACGTCTGGTAGGCGTGGCCGGCTGCATGGCAAAGCCATCTGCGCAGATTCGATCTGGAAGATCGGATCCTCAACGAAATGGGGATGTTACTTGACGCAATGAACCAGTAGGTTGATTATTGGAGTGTATTGACTTTGGTTTAATCAACAATCGGGAGGGGCGCGTTGGCCTATGGCGTGAAGCTTCATGTCTGGGGCGACCGTGCCTGCTTCACGCGTCCGGAGATGAAGGTTGAGCGCGTCTCCTACGACGTGATGACCCCTTCGGCGGCCCGCGGCATCCTCGAAGCCATCCACTGGAAGCCGGCCATAGCCTGGGCCGTGGATCGCATCCACGTCCTCAAGCCGATCCGCTTCCAGTCCTTCCGCCGCAATGAGGTCGGGGCCAAGGCCAGCGCCGCCAATGCTGCGCGCGCAATGCGCGCCGGCAGCACAGCCGGTCTGGGTCTGGTGGTGGAGGACAACCGCCAGCAGCGCGCCACCACCCTGCTGGTCGATGTGGCTTATGTGATCGAGGCGCATTTCGACCTGACCGCCAAGGCGGGCACCGAGGACACGCCGGCCAAGCACATCGCCATGTTCAACCGCCGTGCCGCCGCCGGGCAGTGTTTCCATCGTCCCTGCCTCGGCACGCGCGAATTCGCTGCCGAGTTCACGCTGATTGCTGAAGACGCGCCCCTGCCGGCCAGCGAATTGCCGCCGGGCCAGCAGGACCGCGACCTGGGCTGGATGCTGCTCGACATCGACCACGCCGCCGGCGGAGTCTCACGATTCTTCCGTGCCCGGCTGACCGGCGGCGTGCTGGATGTCGCCGCCTGCGCGGCGGAGGGCGTCAGCGCGTGACCATCCTTCAGGCGCTGGATGGGTACTATGGTCGCATGGCTGCGCGGGGGGAGGCGGAGGCACCCGGCTACTCGCGCGAGAAGATTCATTTTGCCATCGTCCTCACGCCCGACGGCGCCGTGGACAGCGTGATGGACCTGCGCCAGCAGAGCGGCCGCAAGCTCGTCCCGGTCCCGCGCGCCGTGCCGGCGGCGGTGAAGCGCACGGCGGGGATCGCGCCCAACCTGCTGTGGGACAAGAGTGCCTATGTGGTCGGCCGCGCGACCAAGCCAGACAAGCGCACGGAGGAGGAGCACGCCAAACGCATTGCGGATGAGCATGCGGCGTTCCGCAAGCAGCATCTGGAACTGCTCGCCAACGCCACGGATGAAGGTCTCCTGGCGCTGCGGCGCTTTCTGGAATCCTGGGCGCCGGAACGGTTCGATGCGCCACCGTTCACGCCGGACATGCTCGACGCAAACATCGTCTTCCGTCTCGCCGGGGAGCCGCGCTTCCTGCATGAGCGGGAGGCGGCACAGGCCCTGGCTGCAGCGCGCGGCAAGGATAGCGGTGGCGTGCAGGCGATGTGCCTTGTCACCGGCACGCAGGCGGTTATCGAGCGGCTGCACCCCGCCATCAAGGGCGTCGAGGGGGCGCAATCTTCCGGCGCGGCGCTGGTGTCGTTCAACCTCGATGCGTTCACTTCCTACGGCAAAGAGCAGGGGGACAACGCTCCCACCTCCACCGCTGCGGCATTCCGCTACGGCACGGCATTGAACCGCATGCTCGACCGTGGCGGCCGAAACCGGCTGCCGCACATGATCGGCGATGCGACCGTGGTGTTCTGGGCCGATGCCTCAGGCGTGGGCGAGGACGCAGCGCAGGCGGCGGATGACTGGTTCGGACAACTCTGCAATCCGGCCTCCATCGCCGAGGACAATAACGCAGCCGACGTGCAGGAGGCGGCGAAGCTCTACGACACTCTCAAGGATATCGCCGCCGGGAAGCCGTTGCAGGAAGTCGATCCGCGCCTGCGGGATGGCACCCGCTTCCACGTGCTCGGCTTGTCGCCTAACGCGGCGCGACTGTCGGTACGGTTCTGGCTGACTGACACGCTCGATACCTTCTTCCGTCGGCTGGCGCAGCATTACGACGATATCGCGATCGAACCTCTCCCCTGGCGGACCCCGCCTTCCGTGCAGCGGCTGTTGGCGAAGTCCACTGCGCTGCAGGAGAAGTTCGACAACATCCCCAGACTGCTGGCCGGCGAGGTAATGCGGGCGGTGCTTTCCGGCAGCGCCTATCCGCGCACGCTGCTCGCGGCCGCGCTGATCCGGCTGCGGGCCGGCGACGACCCCGCCACCGGCTGGCACGCCGCCGCCATCCGGGGCGTGCTGGCGCGCACCGATAGCAAGAAGGAGAACGCGCCCATGGCGCTCGATCGGGAAAACCCGAACGCCGCCTACCAGCTCGGCCGCATGTTCGCACTGATGGAGATTGCCCAGCGCATGGCGCTGGGCAAGGTCAACGCCACGATCCGCGACCGCTATTTCGGCGCCGCTTCCGCCACGCCCGCGAGCGTGTTCCCGCTGCTGATCCGTGGCGCCCAGAACCACCTGTCCAGGCTGCGCAAGGATGGTAAGGGCGGCTGGGTGGAGAAGGAGCTGGAGGAGATCGTCGCCCGGCTCGAACCTGAATTCCCCCGCGCCCTGCGGCTGGAGGAACAGGGTCGCTTCGCCATCGGCTACTACCACCAGCGCCAGACCCGCGTGGCTGGCAAGCCCGCCGCCGAGATTGCCGAAGAGGAAGGCCCCAGCGATGACGAGTGAGACCGCATCCCCCGCGCTGACGCGGCGGCACGAATTCGTGCTGTTCTTCGACGTGACGAACGGCAATCCCAACGGTGATCCGGACGCGGGCAACCTGCCGCGGCTGGACCCCGAGACCAATCGCGGCCTCGTCTCCGACGTGGCGCTGAAGCGCAAGATCCGCAACTATGTCGCGCTCGCGCGGCCCGATGCGCCGGGCCACGAGATCTACATGCGCGACGGCGCGACGCTGAACAACGAGCACAAGCGCGCCTGGTCCGCGGTGGTGCCGGACGTTACCAAGGCCGACGAGTTCAAGAAGCTGCCGAAGGACGAGGCCAAGGCCCTGGCCCTGACACGGTGGATGTGCGCCAACTTCTGGGACATCCGCGCATTCGGCGCGGTGATGACCACAGGTGTCAATGCCGGCCAGGTCCGCGGCCCGGTGCAACTGACCTTCGCGACATCCGTCGAGCCCATCCTGCCGCTGGAGATCTCCATTACCCGCCTCGCCGCGACCACCGAGAAGGACGCGGAGGACAAGGGCGGCCGCACCATGGGACGCAAGCACATCGTCCCGTACGGGTTGTACCGCGTCCATGGCTTCGTCTCTGCACCGCTCGCCTCCCATCCCGTCAAGGGCACCGGTTTCTCCGAGGCTGATCTCGATCTGTTGTTCGAGGCATTGAGCCAGATGTTCGAGCATGACCGGTCCGCCGCGCGCGGCGAGATGGCCGCGCGCCGACTGATCATATTCCGTCACGCCAGCGCGCTGGGCAACGCGCGGGCGCAGGAATTGTTTGAACGCGTGACGGTCGAACGTGTCCACAAGGGCGCGCAGCACCCGATCGGCGACGAACGCACGGACAACTGGCCCGCCGCGCGCAGCTTTGCCGATTACGCCATCATGGTGAAGCGCGAGAACCTGCCTCAGGGCGTGGAAGTGATCGAGCACTGATCCGTGCTCACCGCTCCCGACCCGGATAAGGAAGATCGGCTGATCCCGCTTTCGGCATTGCAGCACCACTTGTTCTGTCCACGCCAGAACGCGCTGATCCATGTCGAGGGGCTGTGGGCGGAGGACGGTGCCACCGCCGAAGGGCGGTTGCTGCATGAGAAGGTGGATTCCGGCCGCGCGGAGACGCGGCCTGGCGTGCGGGTAGCGCGTGGAATCGCGATCCGGTCCATGGCGCTGGGTGTCAGCGGCAAGGCGGATGCCGTGGAATTCCGCGGCCGCCCGCCTGTTCCCTTTCCCGTCGAGTACAAGCGCGGCAAGCCGAAATCGCATCGGGCCGATGAGGTCCAGCTCTGCGCCCAGGCGATCTGCCTTGAGGAGATGCTGGGCGTGCCCGTGCCGGAGGGGGCCCTGTTCTACGGCGTCACACGCCGCCGCCTGCCGGTCGTCTTCGATGCCGGATTGCGTGCGCTGACCGCGCGTGTGGCCGCGGAAGCCGGTGAGACCATTCGCGCCTCCCGGACCCCACCGCCGGTCGCGACACCGGCCTGCCGCCGCTGTTCACTGCACGACCATTGCCTGCCGGAGCGCCTGCATCGTGCACCAGCGGTTGCACGCTGGATGAGTGCGCAATTGGAGGGCTGATGCGTCGGCTGCGCAACACGATCTACGTCACCAGCGAAGGGGCGTGGCTGCGCAAGGATGGTGCCAATCTCGTTGTCGAGGTCGATGGCGAAGAGCGGGGGCGCGCGCCGCTGCACATGCTCGATGGCGTGATCGGATTCGGCCGCGCTGGCGGGTCCCCGGCATTGATGGCCGCCTGCGCCGAAGCGGGGATCACACTATCCTTCCTCAATCCGAACGGGCGGTTCCTTGCGCGCGTCGAAGGACCGCGCAGCGGCAATGTGCTGTTGCGCCGGGCGCAGTATCGGGCGGCTGATGACGCGTTGGCCCGCGTTACTGTGGTTCGCGGCATCGTCGCAGCCAAGGCTGCCAATCAGAGGACGGTCGTGCTGCGCGCCCTGCGCGATCATGGCGACGGCATGATGCACGAAGGGCGTGCGGTGTTGGAGGAGGCAGCACGGCGGCTGGCAGATGTCGCCCGGCGAACAATGCTGATCGCCGATGTGGATGGATTGCGCGGCATGGAGGGTGAAGCGGCAGCCTTGTACTTCGCGGTGTTCGACCGGCTGATCCGCAACGAGGATGCGCGGCTTCGCTTCTCCGGGCGGTCGCGTCGCCCGCCGCTGGATCGCGTGAATGCGCTGCTGTCGTTCCTGTACGCGATGCTTGGTCATGATTGCCGGTCGGCGCTGGAGGCGCACGGTCTGGACCCGCAGGTGGGCTTTCTGCACGCTGACCGCCCGGGGCGCGCAGGCTTGGCGCTCGACCTGATGGAAGAACTGCGTCCCGTCTTGGCGGATCGGCTGGCGTTGAGCCTGATCAATCGCGGACAGGTGGCGGCAGGTGATTTCGTCGTGGAAGATGCGGGCGGCGTGCGGCTGACCGACGAGGCGCGCCGCCGCGTGCTGGTGGCTTGGCAGGAGCGCAAGCGCGACGAGTTGCGTCACCCGTTTATCGGTGAGCAGTTGCCGTTCGGATTGGTGCCACATGTGCAGGCACAACTTCTGGCACGGCATCTTCGGGGCGATCTGGACGGGTATCCAGGTTTCATCTGGAGGTAGCGGCCCGTGCTGATGCTGATCACGTACGATGTCTCCACGCTGAATGCCGAGGGACGACGTCGGCTGCGCCGGGTGGCGCGTGCCTGCCTGGATTTTGGCCAGAGGGTCCAGAATTCGGTGTTCGAATGCGAGGTCGATCCGGCGCAATGGGCCGAGTTGCGGGCACGGCTGGTGGGGGAGATCGATCCGGCGCAGGACAGTCTGCGCTTCTACCGTCTGGGCCATGAGGGGCGGAGGCGCGTGGAGCACGTTGGTGCGAAGGTGGTGACGGATCTGGACGGACCGTTGGTGTTTTGATCGCCGCGCGAACGTCAAGCGGACAACGTGGGCCGGCGAGGTTCGCGGGGAATGAATATGTATAAAAATCAAATTATTATAGGAAGTCGTCCGAGCGCTTCATGCCATGATGCCGTTCAAGATTGCGAGGATCGCGAAGCACATGACCTCGATGGAGGAGAAACAATAGCTTAAACATGCCGGTGTCGCCCCTCACGCGGGGGCGTGGATCGAAACCAGCCGCAGAACCTCCCTCGCCCCGTGAAGAAGCGTCGCCCCTCACGCGGGGGCGTGGATCGAAACAGCGAATAGGACTCCACCTTGACAACATGCGCGGGGGTCGCCCCTCACGCGGGGGCGTGGATCGAAACGTAGAGATCGTCGCGCATGGTCTTCTTGACCTCGTCGCCCCTCACGCGGGGGCGTGGATCGAAACCGCGACATACGACTCCGGGCTTATCAGCCAAGAGGTCGCCCCTCACGCGGGGGCGTGGATCGAAACCGGTTCAATCCTCGTAAGGATCGGCTAAGTCTTGTCGCCCCTCACGCGGGGGCGTGGATCGAAACCACGAATACGCGGCACTCTGCCTCGAACTCGGGCGTCGCCCCTCACGCGGGGGCGTGGATCGAAACACCTGATCGCGGATGTCGCGGGCGATCTCGACCCGTCGCCCCTCACGCGGGGGCGTGGATCGAAACTCGCATCTGACGAAGGCAAGGTTCGCCCGAAGGCGTCGCCCCTCACGCGGGGGCGTGGATCGAAACGTCGCCTGGGCTGCCTCCGGTCAGCACGTGGTGGTCGCCCCTCACGCGGGGGCGTGGATCGAAACCCCTCAAAGCCTCCGGGAGATCGGCAAGGTGATCGTCGCCCCTCACGCGGGGGCGTGGATCGAAACCCGTGATCCCCGGAGGCGTCGCAGGCTACGAGCGTCGCCCCTCACGCGGGGGCGTGGATCGAAACAGACTGGCGGCCTTGCGCCCATACGTGCGCGACCGTCGCCCCTCACGCGGGGGCGTGGATCGAAACCCCGGCACGAAGCTGCAACTGCGCCCTGCCGGTTGTCGCCCCTCACGCGGGGGCGTGGATCGAAACACGGAGATCGTCGCGGGAGCTATCGCGCTGGCGGGTCGCCCCTCACGCGGGGGCGTGGATCGAAACACGGCCCTCGCCCGATCAATCACCACCCTGGAGCGTCGCCCCTCACGCGGGGGCGTGGATCGAAACACTGCGCACATAAAGGCCCAGATCGCGCAGGCGTGTCGCCCCTCACGCGGGGGCGTGGATCGAAACTTCGCTACGCCTCTTGGCCGGGTCGCCCTGATCGGGTCGCCCCTCACGCGGGGGCGTGGATCGAAACCGCCAGCTCTCAAACAGACGCGGGTCATGGCTCGTCGCCCCTCACGCGGGGGCGTGGATCGAAACCTCAACCACCCGAACATCGGAGAGGCAACCGGCCGTCGCCCCTCACGCGGGGGCGTGGATCGAAACGTTGGGACCGAAACGTTCAACTGACGGGGGTATCGTCGCCCCTCACGCGGGGGCGTGGATCGAAACACTGAAGACTCCGGGCTCACGCTGGCGGATTGCGTCGCCCCTCACGCGGGGGCGTGGATCGAAACTTCAGCGCCGCGAACTCGTCACGGGTGATCTTCTGTCGCCCCTCACGCGGGGGCGTGGATCGAAACGGCGAGCCGACCGTGGCGAGGAAGCTGCGCTCAAGTCGCCCCTCACGCGGGGGCGTGGATCGAAACGGCGAGCCGACCGTGGCGAGGAAGCTGCGCTCAAGTCGCCCCTCACGCGGGGGCGTGGATCGAAACTTCGGACGCTCTGTGTCCGGGTCGTTCGATCCCGTCGCCCCTCACGCGGGGGCGTGGATCGAAACAGGTTCCGCCGACCCAATCCGGCAGCGGCGGGAGAGTCGCCCCTCACGCGGGGGCGTGGATCGAAACACCGACACTCTGTCGCGCGTCGTGGACTTCCTCGTGGTCGCCCCTCACGCGGGGGCGTGGATCGAAACTGCAGCTCGAAATTCTGGCCGACGAAGACGTGGGGTCGCCCCTCACGCGGGGGCGTGGATCGAAACCACGACGCGGCGGCGCGCGGCGAGGTATGGGCCGAGTCGCCCCTCACGCGGGGGCGTGGATCGAAACAAGACACGCATGCCCACACGGATGTAGAACTGCGTCGCCTCTCATTGCCCATACTCGTCGCAACGTGGCGCCGGTGCGGCATTGTCGCGCAGATCGGATCATCCGATCGAAGTCAACCAGCCCACTGCCTGATGACCCGGACGACGCTATCGATGTCGTCCAAATTGAGGTGCGGTCCTATCGGCAGGCCAAGTAGGCGCTTTGCCGAGTTTTCGGTTACCGGCAGCCTCCCCGGTCCGTAGCCCAGATCCTCGTACACGGGCTGAAGATGCATCGGGGGAGAATAGAGCGCATTGCACTGGACGCCATTCGCATTGAGATGCACGGCGAGGGCGTCGCGCTGATCCAGTTCGACGACATAGTTGCGCCAGGCATGCAGATATCCGTCCTTCTGCCCGGGTAGCGACACCAGATTTCCAAGTCCGGCGGAGTAACGCTCGGCCTGCGCGCGCCGCATGGCGAGTGTGCTTTCCAGCGAAGGAAGCTTGGCTCTCAGGACGGCGGCCTGAAGTTCGGACATCCGTTCGTTGTGGCTTTCCGCCTCATAACGAAATGCCATGGGCCTCGGCTGCATGTAGTGGCGGGCGCGCGCCTGTCCGTCGCCTGAGAATAGCCGCAGCCGCTCCGCGAACGCCGCGTTCTCGGTCGCGCAGCCGCCCGCGCTGCCGATCCCTCCGAGATGCTTGCCCGACGAGAAGCTGAAGCATGTGATGTCGGCAAAGGTGCCAATGCGTCTGCCATCGATTTCTGCGCCGAGCGCAAGGCACGCGTCCTCGATCAGGGCAAGGCCGTACTTCTTTGCCAGCTGCCTGAACCTGAACATCTCCGAGGGATGGCCATACATGTCCACGGGCATCAGGGCCTTGGTCCGTGGCGAGATCGCCGCTTCGCAGGCCGCGGCATCCATGCATCGGCTGACGGGGTCTATGTCCACCCAGACAACTTTGGCGCCCACCGCGTGGATGGCGGTCGATCCCGCCATGTCCGTATTGGAGACCGTGATGACCTCATCGCCCGGACCGATGCCAACCGCGCGGAATGCTGCCTTGATGGCCGCGGTTCCGGAGCCCGCCGCAACCATGTGCGCCGCACCCAGCCAGTTTGCCATCTCGCTTTCGAATTGCGGAACCTCGTCACCCCAGTCGAACCGTCCGCTGTTCAGGACGCGTGCGATCCCGGCGTCGATCCCCTCCGCGTTGTCTTGGTAGAGCCTGGCCAGGTCGTACATCCGGATCGTCATTTGGCGCCGCCATCCTTTGGAGCGTACGCGATCACTTCGACCTCCATGCGGATCTCGGGATGGCCAAGCACGGGGACGTAGAGGCCGGTATGCGGCGGTCGGTAGTCGCCCAGATATTCCAGCCGAACCTTCGTCACCGCCTCACGGTCGGTCACGTCGGTCAGGATGGTCGTGATCTTCGCGATCTGCCGGCGCGTGGCACCCATGTGCCGTAGGATGCGGTCGATGTTACGGTAGATCTGCCGTGCCTGATTGGCCGCGTCGCCGCCGACCCAGGTTCCGTTCTCGTCCTTCGCGACCTGCCCGGAGAGAAAGATGAAATCGCCCGCCCGCGACGCGTGCTCATAACTGGCACCCGGCGCCACATCGGGCGGGCTGGATGCCTCGACTTCGTGTTTCACCGAGCTGATCCCAATCGCAAACCGCTGCGACCGACAGCCTTGATTGCCAGGCAGGCGCTGTCCAGCACCAATGCACGCTGATCATATAAACAGCGGTTATAGCCGGTGGGTTGTTGCCTTCTCGACGTCTGGTTCAATCATTCACCTTCAACGGGGACTTCCGTCCGAGCCTCTTCAGGTCGTCCCGATCGCGATGTCCAGCCACCCTTGTGCCGTGATCGTCGCGATATCCCCGGGACGCAGCAGCACCGTGGTCGTGGAGGATTCCACGATCGCCGGACCTTCGACTGCCTGTCCCTCCGCCAGTGCGTCGAAGTCGTACACATCCACCTTGCGCTGGCTGCCCAGGCGGATGATGCGGCGCGTGCGTGCCGCCGCCGGCGCACGTGCGGTGGGGCGCGGTTCGGCCGGCATTGCCGGCAACGCCCCGACCGCCGCGACACGCAGGTTCACCAGCACCGCGTCCTGGTCGCGCAATGCGTAGGTGTAGAGTTCCTCGTGCCGCGCATGGAATGCCTCGGCGATGCGGGACAGCAGATCGGGGGCGGACCAGTCGATGTGATCCAGGTTCACGCTCACCTCGAACACCTGCTCGCCATAGCGCATGTCGGCGGCGTAGCTGATGCGCACCACGCCCTCGAACTCGGCCGCCGCCAGACGCTTGCGGCCCTCGGCCTCCATCTCGGCCACGAGGTGCCGCAGCGTCTCGGCCGACAGCGTGCTGGCGTCGCCGATATGCGTGCGTGCCAGCTCGTAGCGCAGATCGGTCGCCAGCATGCCCCAGGCGGACAGCACTGAGGCAAGGCGTGGTACGATCACGCGCGACAGGTCGAGCTGGCGGGCGATGTCGGTGATGTGCAGCCCGGCCGCGCCGCCGAACGACAGCAGTGCGAATCGCCGCGGATCGACGCCACGGCGCACGGAGACCAGGCGGATGCCCTCGGCCATGCGCGTGTTCACGACGCGGTGGATGCCTTCGGCTGCCGCAAGGCGATCAATGCCGAGCGCTTCGGCGATGTGGTCCACCGCGCGCGTCGCCGCTTCCACGTCGAGCTTCGTCCGTCCGCCCAGGAAATTCCCGGCGTCCAGATAGCCCAGCACCAGATTGGCGTCCGTGACGGTCGCCAGCGTGCCGCCGCGTCCGTAGCAGGCCGGGCCGGGTTCGGCGCCCGCGCTTTCGGGGCCGACATGCAGCACGCCGCCGGCATCGACCCGCGCGATCGACCCGCCGCCCGCGCCGATGCTGACGATATCCAGGCTGGACAGGCCGACCCGCTGTCCGGCCAGCCGCCGGTCGGACGCGATAGTCGCCTCGCCATCTACCACCAGGGAGATGTCGGTGCTGGTGCCGCCCATGTCGAACGGGATCAGATCACCATGGCCGATCAGCCTCGCGGCATGGCGGCTGCCGGCCACGCCGCCGGCGGGGCCCGACAGCACCGCGCCCGCGGACAGCCGCACCGCATCCGCCACCGTGGCCACGCCGCCATGCGACTGGATGATCAGCAGCGGCCCCTCGAAACCCGCTGCGCGCAGGCGGTCTTCCAGCCGGGTCAGGTAGCGTTGCAGCGCCGGCCCGACATAGGCGTTCACGACCGTCGTGCAGATGCGTTCGTATTCCTTGATCTGGGGCAGCACATCCGATGACAGCGAGACATAGGCACCGGGTATCGCGGCGTGCACGGCCTCGCCCGTCATGTGCTCATGCATGGGGTCGCGGTAGCTGTGCAGGTAGCAGATCGCCACCGCCTGCGCGTCAGCCTCCTTCAGCGCCGCGATGGCGGCGGCGAGGGAGGTGTTGTTCAGCGGCTTTTCGACCCGTCCATCGGGCCGGATGCGTTCCGCCACGCCCAGGCGCAGGTTGCGCGGCACCAGCGGTTCGGGCGGCGGCTGACGGAGGTCGTAGCGGTCGTCCTTCAGGCCCTCGCGCATCTCCAGGATGTCGATATGGCCTTCGGTGGTCAGCAGTCCCACCTTCGCACCCTTGCGCTCCAGCAGCGCGTTGGTCGCCACCGTGGTACCGTGCACGATGCGTGCGGTGCCCGCCAGCAGCGTGTCGCGGCCGATGCCGATAGCTTCCGCCAGACGCGAAACCCCCTCCATCACGCCGAGCGACTGGTCGGCGGGCGTGGATGGGGACTTGGCGTGCACGACCCTGCCGCTGTCGTCCACCGCGACAAGATCGGTGAAGGTGCCGCCGACATCGATCCCGATCCGCCACATGCCGCTCAACGTGCCCCCGATGCCGTGACGAAACCCTGTTCGAGATCGCGGTCGCGTGCCGCCTGGCTGCGCTCGGCCGGATCGCCGAAACCGCCTCCGCCGCCGGAATGGGCCACGATCACGTCGCCGGGGCGGATCGCGATGCCGGCCTCCTTGGTCTTCAGCGGGCGGTCGGGCTGGCCCGCCGAGTGCAGCACGTAGCGATGCGGCGCGCCGTCCTGCCCGCCCATCATGCCGCAAGCACCGTATTTCACGCCGTCGCCTGCGGTGTTGGCGACCGCGGGTTCCGCCACCTCCACGGCCAGTTCCAGGATGCCGCCCGGCCCGCCGCGGAAGCGGCCCGCGCCGCCGCTGTCCGGGCGGAATTCATGGCGGCGGAAAAACAGCGGGAACCGCACCTCCGCCACTTCCAGACTGCCGAACTTGATGCCGCCCGCCGCCTGCCATTCCCCCGCACCCGGCCATCCGTCGCCGGCGGGGGAGGCGCCGCCGCCGGGGCGCGCGTGGAACATGTGCCAGATGAACGGCTTGCGGCTGCGCGGATCGGTGCCCTGGATGGCGATGCGGAAGCGGCGCCCCCATCCGGCCATGGCACGATCCGGGCAGGCCGGCGCCAGCGCCTTGATGACGGTTTCCAACACCTCCTGCCCGCAGCAATTGGTGCACAGCGTGACCGGCTTGCCCGGTCTTGGATGCACGATCGTGCCTTCGCGGGTGATCACTTTCACCGGCCGGAACGCGCCGTCGTTCTTCGGCGTCTCCGGGTCGATCAGATAGGCCAGCGCCACCACCACCGCCGAGCGCGTGTTGGGGTAGGAAGAGTTGATGAAGCCATCCACCTCCTCGTGACAGTCGGTGAGATCGACTTCCAGATCGCTGCCCCGCTTGGTGACCTTGGCGCGGATATGGATGTCATGGAAACGATGCCCGTCATCGTCGATCATCGTTTCTCCGTAATATACCCCGTCGAGCCATGAGCTGATCAGTGTGCGCACCTGGCGTTCGGCGCCGTCCAGCACCGCTTCGATCGCGGCATGCGTGGCGGCTGATCCGAACTCCGCCAGCAGCGCCTGCAGCCGCCGTTCGCCGACGCGGGCCGAGCCGATCATCGCCGCGAGATCGCCGCGGAAATCGCGCGGGTGGCGCACGTTCAGCATCAGCAGCGCGTGCACGTCCTCGCGTAGCCGACCCTGATCGTAGAGCTGAAGCGGCGGCACGCGCAGCCCTTCCTGCCAGATCTCGGTCGCGGCGGGGTTGTAGGCGCCGTGCGTGGCGCCGCCGATATCGCTCTGGTGCGAGCGGTTGATCGACCAGAAGGCCAGACGGTCGCCATCGAACACCGGCACGAAGGCGGTCAGGTCTGGCAGGTGGTTGCCGCCGTGATAGGGGTCGTTCAGCAGGTACACGTCGCCCGGCTTCACGCGGCCGCGGAAGAAGTCGTGCACCGACTTCACCGCCCAGGGCAGCGCGCCGACATGGATCGGCACGTGTTCCGCCTGCGCGAGCAGCCGCCCTTCGGGATCGCTGAGGGCGGTCGAGAAGTCGCGGCTGGAATTCAGGATCTGCGAGTAGGAAGTGCGCAGCATCGCTTCCCCCATCTCCTCGACGATGGCGCGCAGGCGGTGCTGCACGACCGAGACGGTGATGGGATCGACCTCGGTCATGCGCAGCTCCGGTCCAAGGGGAATGATGCGGGATGCATGCGCGGCGGGATGGGGCAGGGGCGTTTCGATCCCCGCCAGGCGGCGGAGAGAAAAGGCTGACCGCGGCATGGTGCATGAGTCCGTTCAGCGTGCTGTGTCGCCACAACAGCTGTCAATCCCGCCACGGAACGGGATTCGTGCGATCGGGCACTTGAAGCGCGGCGCGAAGTTCCGTCTGCTCGGCACCGGTCCGGAACGAATCGCAAAGGATGGCCGCGGGGTGGTGAACGAACGCAACTGGCCGGGCACCCATCGTTTCGCGGCTTCCGGGATTCATCGCCCTCGCACGATCGACGATCTGCGCCGGCTGGTCGCGAAGGCGGAGAAGATCCACGCTGTCGGTGCGCGTCACTCCTTCAACGGGGTCGCGGATTCGCCTGGCGCCCTGGTCGATCTCGCCGGCCTGCCGCCGCGCTGCGAGATCGATGCGGCGCGCCGTACCGTGACGGTGGATGCGGGCGCGTGCTACGGCCGCGTGGCGGCGGAGCTGCAGGCGCGAGGATGGGCCCTGCACAACATGGCCTCGCTGCCCCAGGTCACGGTGATCGGCGCCGTCGCTACCGGAACGCACGGCTCGGGCGATGGCAACGGCACGCTTTCCAGCGCCGTCGCGGGGCTGGAAGTGGTCACGGCGGCCGGGGATCTCGTGACCATGCGGCGGGGCGATGCCGGGTTCGACGGCATGGTGGTGGGGCTCGGCGCCTTCGGCATCGTCACCGCCGTGACATTGGACATCCGGCCGAGTTTCCTGGTCCGGCAGGACGCGTTCGCGGGCCTGCCGTGGTCCGCGGCGCTGACCGATCTCGGCCGGATCATGGCGGCGGCCTACAGCGTCAGCATCATGACGAAATGGTCCGGTCCGACCCTTGGCCGTCTCTGGCTCAAGACTCTGGTCGTGGATGGCATGCCGGAGGCCGTGTCCTATCCAGGGGCACACCCTGCCCCCACGGTGGGCGAACGCGCGGACGAAGCCGTGTTCCGCCGCACCGTGTTCGGCACCGTCGGCCCCTGGTCGGAGCGGCTGCCGCACTGCATTCCCGATGAGGAACCCGGCCATCCCGACCAGATACAGAGCGAATACATGCTGCCACGCGGCCAGGCGATGAAAGCCCTTGCGCTGCTGCGCGACATGGGCACGCGCATCGATCCGCATCTGCGCGTCACGGAAATCCGCTCGATGGCCGCCGACGCGCTATGGCTCAGTCCCGCCTACGGCCACGATGCGGTGGCCCTGCATTTCACGTGGCTGAAAGAACCGGAGCCTGTGGCCAAACTGACGGCCGAGATCGAGGAGATGCTGCTGCCGCTCGGCGCCCGTCCGCATTGGGGCAAGCTGATGCATGCCTCCGCGGCGCAACTGGCGCCGTTGTATCCACGGCTGGCGGCGTTTCGGGAGCTTTCCACCGCATGGGATCCCGCGGGGAAGTTCCGCAATGACTTCCTCGATCGCCATGTCTTCGGCTGATTGGCCCGGCTGCCGGTTGGTCAGGCGATGTTCTCGTTCCAGAACGGGGGCGGGCCGGGCGGGGCTGGGACAGGTGCGCGGGGCCGCGGGGCAGGAATGTCGCGATGCACGGGCGACGGTGCCGGTGAACGGTGTATCGGAGGCTCCGGCCAGATTTCCTCCCATTGCTGTCCCCAGTCGGGCGGTGGCGGCAGGTCCTCCTCGTCTGGTTCCGTGGACTCGGCCTGCGCCATTTCCTTGCGCAGATCGGCAATCGCCTCGTCGTCGAGATCGAACTCCTCGCGGAGCCGCCGCTCGTCCGGCAGCTTGCCGGTGCGCTCGATCTCATCCTGCAGTGCCTGCATCTTTTCCTTCATCCGGTCCATCTCGATTGCGAGCTGGCCGGCTATCAGTGCGCCTTGCGCCCCGAGGCTGAGCGCGGTGCCGCCCACACCGGAGACCGCGTCGCCGATATGCAGGAAGTCCGAGGCGACATCGCTGATCGCCATGCCAACCCCGGCCATGCCACGCGCGGCATGGCCGCGCAGGATGTCCTCCACCCCCGCCACTGCGTCCTTGGCCGCGAACCCCCAGCCGATCACGGGCAGCAGGGAGGCCGTGCGCTTGGCGGCCTTCGATGCCGCTGCCCGCAACAGCAGCTTGCCGGTCGCTTTGGCCACGGCCTTGCCCATGGCCTTGCCTGTGGCGGCCTTGCCTGCCGCCTGCTTTGCCACGCCCTTGAGGAAGCCAAGCTCTGCCCCGGCCGCCGCCCGGCGCAGCCGCGAAGCCGCCGCCTTGGCGATGAGGCGTCCGGTCTTGGGCGCGCGCGCCGCCGATCTGGCCGCATTCACGTCGATGAAACGGATTCCGAAACGGCTCAGCTTCTTCGCGAGTTCCGGCGCGATCCCCCTTGCGGCGCCAGCCGCGTTGGCGACCGCGAGGCTCACCTTCTTCGGCCAGGCTCCATGGCCGCCCAGCGCGCGTTCCGCCTGCTTGAGGCTCTTCAACGCGTCGTCGAGATGCTTCTGTGCCGCGGGCGGCAGATGTGCGCGGCCGCGTTCCAGTTTGGCGATGCGGTTGAGCAGCTTCTTGCGCAGATCCCTGGTGAAGGCTGAGACATCGTCGATCGCTCCGCCTGCCGCCCCGGCCTTGTTGTCCAGAATCAGGATCTCGCCCGTCTTGGGGTGATAGGCGATCATGTCCAGCCCTTTCGTCGTGGGCTGGTGGACCTTGCGTGTGTCGGCGCGGGGAAACCGTGTCGTCCCACCGGGACCGTAGAGGATGATGTAGCCGTCCTGGCCGAGATGGAAGCCGAGCGTCTGCTCGCCGTATCGCCCTACGGCATGCTGCAGGTACTCGCCTTCAGCGCTGGTCCAGTCGAGATGCGGTGACGTCATGACCAAGCTCCTGCCGTGGTGGCAGGGTGGCAAAGTCAGCGCCTGTATGAGCGTGAAGTAGGTCTCGCGATCTGTGTGCCCGGTGCCTTCGGGGCGCCGGCATCCCCGCATCGCACGCAATGGCCGGGGGGCGCAGGGGCCAGGCCGGCCTCCTGCGCCCCGCGGTTCAGCTCAGCCGCCCGCCGCCATGTTCTCGTGACGTCCCAGCGACGTCACGCCCATCTCGGCCATGGTCTCGGCGACGGCATCCATCGCCTCGGCGATATCATCCTCCGTGACCGTGCCCATGCAGGCGATGCGGAACGTGCCCGCCAGTGCGAGCCGACCGGGGAAGATGATGAAGCCGCGCTTCTTCATCCCCTCGAACAGCTTCTGGAAGCTGAAGGCGGGATGTTCGGGCTCGCGGAACGTGGCGACGATCGGGGAGGCGAAATTGTCCGGTACCACCGTCTCAAACCCCATCTGCCGCATGCCGGAGACGAGGCGCTGCCAGTTCCGCCGGTAGCGTTCCAGCCGTCCCTCGGTGCCGCCTTCTTCCGCATGCTCGCGGCAGGCCTGGGCGAAGGCGGAGACGACCTGTGTCGGCGGCGTGAAGCGGAACAGGCCCGTCCGCTCCATGTGCTGGTTCTGGTCCCACAGATCCAGCGTCAGTATGTCGGCGTTGCCCTTGGCCGATTCCAGCGCGTGGTTCTGTACCACCGCCCAGCCGACGCCCGGTACGCCCTGCATGCATTTGTTGGATGACAGCGTGATCGCCTGCACCCCGAGGGCGCGCGCATCGATCGGCACCGCACCGTAGGATGCCACCGCATCGACCAGCAGCGCTTTGCTGTGCTTGCGGCAGACCGCGGCCACGGGTTCGAGCGGGTTCAGAACGCCGGTGCTGGTCTCGCAATGCACCACGAGCACGTGCGTGATGGCCGGATCGGCCTCGATCGCCGCTTCGAATTGTGCCGCGGTCGCGGGCGTGAAGGGCTGTGTCCGCAGCACCACATGCGGCACGTGGCGATGGGCGCAGATTTCCACCAGCCGGTCGCCATACACGCCGTTGCTGTGGATCAGCACCTTGCCGCCGCTTGGAACCAGCGTTGCGATCATCGCCTCGTTGGCGTAGGTCGCGCTGCCCGGAACGGGAACCGCCGTGTAGGCGCCCTTGCCGTTGATCACTTCGACCAGATAGCTGCGCGCATGCGCGATATCGCCGGTGAACTCGACATCGCCCGCAGGCCGGTCACGCAGCATCACTTCCTTGACGGTACGTGAAACGCTGACGGGACCGGGCGTGAGAAGTAGCGGGTCGGCGGGATCGCGGGGCATTAGGCCTCTCCTGAATGGCCCGCGCAGCATTGCACTGCCGCCGAAATCTGCACAGGGTCAAATCTTTCGAGGCTACCGTGCGAATGCATATTTCATGTGCAATATGCACAAATTTCGGCATGGTATTTGCCGATGGGCGGGACATTTTGTATCGGGTTGCCGAAATAGCCCTAAAATCAGGCAGAGTTTCGTTTGACGCTGACGGCACTTCGTCGCTGAATCGATGGCGCCCGCTATCGAGGAGGCCCCGCATGAAGCGCCGCGACATCCTGGCATCCGCTGCCGCGCTGCCGTTCCTGTCAGCTCTTTCCACGCCTGCGTACGCTGCCCCCCGCCGTGGCGGGACGCTGGTCTTCGCGCGCGCGATGGACTGCATTTTCCTCGATCCGACCCAGACCTCGCAGAACGCGGATATCTGGATCTCACTGAACCTCTACGACACACTGATGCAGCCCACCGTGGACGGGCAGGGGCTGCAGCCGGGCCTGGCCGAGTCCCATGAAATCTCCGATGACGGGTTGACCGTCACCTTCAAGATGCGTCCCGGCATCAAGTTCGCGGACGGGTCGCCGATCCAGGTCAGCGATGTGAAATGGTCACTCGATCGGGCACGATCGAAGGAGGATGGCGGATCGTTCGCCTTCCTGCTGGCGGCCATCGGATCGATCGAGACGGTGGGGACCGACACCGTCATCCTCAAGATGGCGCGGCCCGATCCGACCATCCTGCAGGCGGTCGCGACCTTCAATGCCGGCATCATGTCCGAGAAGCTGCTGATGGCCGCGCCGGGGGCAAGTATGCTCGAAAAGGCCAAGGCCTTTGCCGACAAACCGGTCGGCTCGGGGCCATTTGTGCTGACAAGCTGGCGGCGCAACAGCGAGATGGTGCTGAGCCGCAACCCCCATTACTGGAAGAAGGGCGAGGACGGGCAGCCGCTGCCGTATCTCGACGCCATCCGCTGCGTGATCATCCCGGACGATGCGACCCGTATCCTGCGGCTGCGCGCGGGTGAGGCACATCTGACCGAGTTCGTTCCTTATGCACGGGTGAACGAGCTGAAGCAGGTGCCGGGCATCAAGATGGTGCTCTTCCCCGCCTCGCAGGTTCACTATTTTGCCCTGAACAACCGCCCGACCCTGAACGACGGCACCAAGAACCCGCTCTCCGACAAGAAGGTGCGGCAGGCGTTGAACTACGCCACCAACAAGCAGGCGCTGATCCAGGTGGTGACGCATGGCGTGGCCACGCCGTCGCAGTCCTTCATGCCGATGTCCACGCCGCTCGCCTACAGCAACGGGCCGCTCTACCCATACGACCTTGCGCGCGCCAAGAAGCTGCTGTCCGAATCCAGCTACCCGGGCGGGTTCGAGGTCACGTGCATGGCGCTGGCCGGTAACGCGGATGATGCGGCCAAGATCGCGGCCCTGCAGCAGATGTGGGCACCGCTTGGCGTAAAGGTGAAGATCGAACAACTCGAAAGCGCCACGCGCCTCGCCAAGTACAACAACAACGACTTCCAGATGCGCACCTCGCTCTGGACCAACGACATCAACGATCCGCGGCAGATCACCTCGATCATGGCCTACTATCCGTCGCGCCAGTCGGGCCGCACGGGCTGGAACGATGCGCGCACCAACGAGCTGTTCGAGATGAGCGAGAAGGAGCTCGACGTCGAGAAGCGCCGCGCGTTGTACAAGGAGATCCAGGAACGCTTCGCGGAGGACGCGCCGTTCATCTTCGGCATGGATGTGCCGTATCCGATCGCCATGTCCGACAAGGTGCACGACTTCGTGCAGATCCCGCTCGGCAACAACATCTTCGTCAACACCTGGCTGGACGCGTAACCGGCAGTGCATCTCGCGGGCATCCTGGGGCGGCGGCTGGGGCAGATCGCCGTCACCGTCCTGGTCGTCGCGGTGCTGGTCTTCCTGCTGATGCGCATGTTGCCGGGCGATCCGGCCATCATGCTGCTGGGCGATCGCGCCACGGATGCGGATATCGAAAGACTGCGGGCCGAGCTGCGTGTCGATGAACCGATCGCTGCGCAGTTCGGAGAGTTCCTGCTGCGCATGGTCACGCTGCATTTCGGGGATTCGATCAGCATGCGGATCCCGGTCAGCCGGCTGATCCTGGACCGGCTTCCGGTCACGCTGATGCTGACCGGAATGGCGGCAGTGCTGGCCCTGCTGATCTCCGTGCCGCTCGCCTTCGTCGCGGCATTGCGGCAGGGCGGCTGGGTGGATGCGGCGATCCGTGTCTTCGCGCAGCTCAGCGTCTCGATGCCCGTGTTCTATATCGGGCTCGTGCTGCTGATCACGCTGGCCGCCGGTCTGCGCTGGTTCCCCGTGGGCGGCATCGGCGAGAGCTTCTGGGAGGATCTGTACTACCTGTTCCTGCCGGCGCTGACGCTCGCGCTCAGCCTCGCGGCCATCCTGCTGCGCAACCTGCGCGAATCGCTCATCGAGGTCATGCACGCGGAATATGTCGGCTTTGCCACGGCCAAGGGCCTGCCGCACGGCCTCGTGCTGCGACGCCACGTGCTGCGCAACGCCTGGGTATCCACCGTCACGCTGCTCGGGCTGCAGATCGGCTCGCTGGTCGGCGGTGCTGTGATCACGGAGACGGTGTTCGCCATCCCCGGCATCGGCCGGCTGATGATCGACAGTATCTTCGCCCGTGATTACGCCGTGGTGCAGGGGTTGACCGTGGTGCTCGCGGTCATGGTCTCGATCGTGTTCCTCGCGCTGGATGCCATCCAGGCGATGCTCGACCCACGGCTCGGCACATGAGCGGAGAGACGATGGCGGCTCCCGTCACGCTCGCCGGTCCGCGCCCGCGCGCCGGCCGGCTGCTGTTATCCGTGCGCCCGCCGGGGACGCTGGTTGCGGGCGCGGCGATCCTGCTGCTGTTCCTGATCTGCGCGATCTTTCCCGGCTGGGTCGCTCCCTACGACCCGCTCGAATTCGACTACATGGCGATCATGAACCCGCCGACATGGGCGCACCCGTTCGGCACTGACAATTTCGGCCGGGACATGCTGTCCCGCACGATCTGGGCGGCGCAGGTCGATCTCCAGATCGCCATCTTCTCGACCCTGTTCCCGGCCATCTTCGGCACGCTGGCCGGCTGCCTGTTCGGCTATTTCGGCGGCTGGCCGGATGCGGTGTTCCGGCGGCTGGTGGACATCATCGTGACCATCCCCTTCGTGGTGCTGGTGATCGCGATCGTCGCCGTGCTCGGCCCCGGCCTGCTCAACATGTACATCGCCATCTCCGCCGTGGGCTGGATCATCTACGCGCGGCTGATGCGGGCGGAGATCATCTCCCAGATGCGGCGCGACTATGCGGCGGCCGGGCTGGTGATGGGGTATGGCCGGCTGCGCATCATCTTCCGCCACCTGTTGCCCAACGCGATCTCGCCCATCGTCGTTTACTGGATGACGGACATGTCGCTCGCGATCCTGCTGGGGTCGAGCCTCGGCTATCTCGGCCTGGGCGCGCAGCCCCCCACCGCCGAATGGGGCGTGCTGATCGCGGACGGCAAAAACTTCATGACCACGGCGTGGTGGATGTCGATCTTCCCCGGATTCGCCATCGTGCTCGCGGGCATGGGGTTCAGCCTGCTTGGTGACGGGATGGCCGCGCTGCTGCGGCGGCGGGCATGACCGCGCCGCTGCTGTCGCTGCAGGATGTCAGCGTCCGCATCGGCGCGGCCGCGCCGGTCGCGGGCGTGAGCCTCGACCTCGCGAAGGGGGAGGTGCTGGGGCTGGTGGGCGAATCCGGATCGGGCAAGAGCCTGACGATGCGCGCCATCCTGCGCCTGTTGCCGCCGGTGGCGCGGGTCGGCGGGCGGATCGTCTGGGATGGAAAGGATCTGGCCGGCCTGTCCGACGCCGATCTGCGCCGTGTGCGCGGCCGCGAGATCGCGATGATCTTCCAGGAACCGATGACGGCGCTGAACCCGGTGCTGACCGTGGGCCGGCAGATCGGCGAAAGTCTCGCCGTGCATCTCGGCCTGCGGGGCACAGCCGCGCGGCGGCGCGCGATCGAACTGCTCGACCAGGTCGGCATCCCGGATGCCGCGCGCCGGCTGGGGTCGTATCCGCACGAATTCTCGGGCGGCATGCGCCAGCGCGCGATGATCGCCATCGCGCTCGCCGCCGGTCCGCGCCTGCTGCTGGCGGATGAGCCCACGACCGCGCTCGACGTCACCATCCAGGACCAGATCCTGAAGCTGCTGCTGCGCCTCAAGGACGAGCTTTCGATGAGCGTGATCCTGGTGACCCACGACTTGGGCGTGGTGGCCGGCACCTGCGACCGCGTCGCCGTGCTCTATGCCGGGCGGCTGATGGAGGTCGGGCCGACCGAGCGCATCTTCGCGCGGCCGTCGCATGGCTACACGCTCGGCCTGCTGCGGTCGCTGCCAGACGCGACCCATGCGCGGCAGCGCCTGTCGGGCATTCCGGGCGCGCCGCCCGATCCGGGGGCCTTGCCGCCGGGATGCCGGTTCGAGCCGCGCTGCGCCTATGCCGTGGCGGCCTGCCGCGCGACGGAGCCGCCACTGGCACGGCTGGGGGCTGAGTTGCAGACCGCCTGCCTTCGCGCCGGCGACCTGCTCGCCGCTGCAGCCGCATGACCGCGTTGCTTCGCGCCGACGATCTGGAGCGCGGTTTCACGGTCAAGCGCGGGCTGGGCGGCTTCCTGCGCGGGGGCGGCCGCCCGGTGGTGCGTGCGCTGGCAGGTGTCAGCATCACGCTCCGGCGCGGGGAAACGCTGGCGGTGGTGGGCGAGTCCGGATGCGGCAAGTCCACGCTGGCCCGCGCCTTGGTGCGGCTGATCGAGCTCGATGCCGGCCAGATCGATTTCGATGGCCAGGATGTGCGCACCCTGGCCGGCGCGCGGTTGCGGCAGTTCAACCGTCGGGTCCAGATGGTCTTCCAGGACCCCTACGGGTCGCTCAACCCGCGCATGACCGTAGGCGAGACGCTGGCCGAGGCGCTGCGTGTCCACCGCATGGTGCCGCGCGAGCGCATCGCCGCGCGCGTGGAGGAACTGCTCGCACTGGTCCGCCTGCCATCCGACGCGGCGGGGCGGCTGCCGCATGCCTTCTCCGGTGGTCAGCGCCAGCGCATCGCCATCGCCCGCGCGCTCGCTGTCGAGCCCGACGTGCTGATCGCCGATGAGATCGTCTCCGCGCTGGATGTGTCGGTGCAGGCGCAGATCCTCAACCTGCTGCTGGATATGCAGGAACGGCTCGGCCTCGCGATCCTGTTCGTCTCGCACGACCTGCGGGTTGTGCGGCACCTCGCACACCGTGTGGCGGTGATGTATCTCGGCCGCGTTGTCGAGCTTGGCCCTGCGGAGGAGGTGTTCACCGCCCCGCGCCACCCCTACACGCGGGCGCTGCTGCGGGCCGCCCCTTCGCTCGATCCCGCCGCGCGGCGGTCCACGGTGGCGGCGCTGACCGGGGAACTGCCCAGCCCGATGCGCGTGCCCGCCGGCTGCCCGTTCCACACGCGCTGCCCGGAAGCCTTCGACCGCTGCCGGAAAGAACCGCCGCGCCTGCGTGTGGATGGCGAGCATGAGGTGACCTGCCACCTGCAGGCGGCCTGAGCCGGGCCGGGGGCGAAACACGGTCGCAGGGGAGGTGCGTGCGCATCGGCGTTGCCCCGAAAATCGGGTGGTGCTATGCCCCGCGCTCCCGCCGCTTGGGGGATAGTTTAGCGGTAGAACTCCCGGCTCTGAACCGGGCAGCCTTGGTTCGAATCCAGGTCCCCCAGCCAGCGTCTAATATATTGGTATCCAATAATTTTTTCGGCCTGACGGCAGACGCCTGACGAGGGCGATCCTGGCGCCGTCATTCCCTTATCGCCTCACCGAGGCGCCCACTGTTGCTCCATTTCGGGGCGCTGCCCCTCGGTCGAGGGAGTCGCGCGGCGTATCGCGACCGGGATGGGGCGAGTCTCCGGGTTCAAATCGCTGCCCATGAAACGAGCGTGGACGAGCGTCGTTAGGCGGGCAGGTCTCGATGAGGCTCGGCGAACCTCGATCGAAGCGGTTCGAACGATGCCGGATCGGCCTGACCTCTCGCTGTCAAGGAAACCACCATGGCACAGATGCAGCTGGACAAACTCTTCTACGAGACCCTGAAGGACATCTACTTCGCGGAACGAAAGATCCTGAAGGCGTTACCCCGCATGGCGCGGGGAGCTCAATCGGCCGAGTTGAAGGCGGCCTTTGAGAAGCACCGGGAGGAGACCGAGACGCAGGTCGAACGCCTCACTCAGGTATTCGAAATCATCGGCAAGCGAGCGCAGGCCAAGACCTGCGATGCCATTGAAGGCATTATTGCCGAGGGCGAAGAGATCCTCGAACAGTTCAAGGACGCACCTGCGCTTGATGCCGGCCTGCTCGCGGCGGCGCAGGCGGTCGAACATTACGAGATCACGCGCTACGGCACGCTGAAGCGCTGGGCCCAGGCCCTTGGCATGAACGATGCGGCTAAGCTGCTCGACGAAACCCTGAAGGAGGAGATCAAGACCGACAAGGACTTGACCCTGCTGGCCGACAAGGCCGTCAATCCCAAGGCGCTGGAAGCCGCATAGGCGTATCTGGCCTGCGGGGGCCTTGCCGCGCTGCCTGAGGCCCCCGCGTAGCGGCGATGCCTACCTGCGGAGATACTGTGCGTCGAGATCCGCGATGGTGCGCTCTTCGCCCGCAAGCCGCAGCAACGCATCGATCTTTGCCTCGACGCGGTCGCTTCCTTCCTTTGACTGCGGCGATCCGACCTGGAGAAGCCACGCCAGCCCCACCACCTGCCAGATAAGCTGCAGGAATTCCGACTGCCAGTTCTCCAGCGTGTCGCGGATCATCTCGGTGGCATATCCGCCGATATCGGCCGCCTGATGGTGGGCAAGCTGTTCATTCACATAGGCAAGCCATCCGAATATCCAGTGCCCGGTCAGGGACAGCAGAAAGAATCCTCCCGTGATCCAGGCGAAGCCGTAACGGCCCCAAACCGACATGCGCATGCCGCCTCCATGTGTCCGAAACGCAGGGCGCACACGCCCCATGGTTGGCTTAACGCGCGGCTGGGGGTCAGGTTGAACGGTTCGTCATCGATATGGGGCATATCGTCTCATGGCGACGATGAACGCGCGGACTTCCGCCTTGGTGATGTCGTCAACGTCCTGCTTGTCGCATTCACGCAACGCGATCAGAAGTGCGGCGCCAAAGGCTGGGCGGCCGTGCCCCGCCGTTCGTCTCCGCTTCAAAAGCTCGTCTAGAACCAATTGATTGGCGAGAAGTCTTGGGTGTATTGACGATGCCATCCTGACATATCCAATAAATCAATTGGTCATTTCGAGGAAAATATAATCACGACGTGAATTTTCCGTCAATGAATGATTATGGTTCGAGATGCGCAGATCACTACCGCAATGCTTGAGCTGATCATTTTCTTGGTGGAGGTATTATAGAAAATAAAATCCGGAGATCCTGCGACCGGTGCGGCACTCCCGCCGTTAGCCATAGGCGGCCAACGGAACTAGCCGCATGACCTATGGAGGATCGAATGGCCAACGAAAATCGCGGCTTTGCCGCCATGGATGCCGACAGGCAGCGCGATATCTCGAGCAAGGGCGGCCAAAGCGTGCCTGACGACAAGAGGAGCTTCGCGCAGGATCGCGAACTGGCATCGGAAGCTGGACGGAAAGGTGGCCAGAGCGTGCCCGATGAGAAGCGCAGCTTCTCCCAGGACCATGAACTGGCCGCAGAGGCAGGGCGCAAAGGCGGCCAGGCATCCGGCGGCGGTAACCGATCCGATTCAGCGGGCCACGCGTCCGGCGGCGGAAACTTCGCGCAGGATCCGGAGCGTGCGGCGGAGGCTGGCCGGAAAGGTGGGCGGCACTGACGGGGGAAGGGCGCCTGCGGGCCGTTTGGGCTGCGGGCTCCCTTGGTCTCAGTCTCCGTCGGGTGCGGGCGGTAGCCGCGTTGCTACCGCCCGCCGCGCATTATGTCGGGGAGGCAGTCTCCGGCACTGCGGCATGGGTCCGCACCGGCAGTTCGAACCGTTCGATGATGTGCTTGGCCCAATGATTGGAGTCGTATTTCTCGACCACCCGCTGCATCGCGGCCATGCGCGCCTTCTGTTCGTCCAGGGGCATGTCGAGCGCCCGGTCGATCGCAGCATCCATTGCCCGTGCCGAGTAGGGATTCGTCAGGATTGCGTTCGACAGTTCCACGGACGCGCCGGTGAACTCGGACAGGACCAGCGCGCCGCCCCTGTCCTCCCGCGCCGCCACGTATTCCTTGGCGACCAGGTTCAGCCCGTCGCGCAGCGGCGTGATCCAGCAGATATCGGCGCAGCGATAATGCGCGACCAGTTCGTCGAACGGGATCGCCTTGGTCAGCAGCAGCAGCGGCTGCCAGGAGAGGGAGCCGAAGCGGCCGTTGATGCGCCCGGCGATCTGTTCGATGTCGCGCTGGATCCCGCGATAGACATCCATGCCCGCATTGGCGGTGACGGAGGTGACCAGAAGCCTGATCTTGCCGATCAGCTCCGGCCGCCGCGTCAGCAGGCGTTCGAAGGTCAGCAGCATGTCGCGCGTGCCCTTCGTGTAGTCCGAGCGTCCCACGGAGACGATGAAGCGGCAGCCGTTCAGGTCGTGGCGGATCGACTCTTCGCGCCGGCGCGTGATCTCGGTGCGGCAGAGCTCGGCGATGTAGGGAACGTTCGCGCCGACCGGAAATGCGTCGATGCGGATTTCGCGGCCCTGGTAGCCGATCCTGGTCGGTGAGACCGGCGCCGACAGGGCGACGCCGCGCGGCGTCAGGCTGTCCTCGACCGGGACCTCCTCGATGATATCCACATCCTTCAGGCTGCGCGCCGTCGCCACGAAGCTGGCCGCGTAGCGCGGGATATGGAAGCCCACCAGGTCGCAGGCGAGCAGGCTTTCGACGATCTCTTCGCGCCATGGAAGGATGTTGAACATGCTCGGATCCGGGAACGGCGTGTGATGGAAGAAGGCCACGCGCACGTCCGGGCGGATCGCGGTGAGGTATTTCGGAACGAGCCAGAGATTGTAGTCGTGCACCCAGACCACGGCGCCCTCGGCTGCTTCCGCGGCCGCGGCTTCCGCGAACATCCGGTTGACCTCCCGGAACTCCGACCAGTTGACGGGATCGTAGTTATACTTTTCGGGGAAGAAGTGAAGGATCGGCCACAACGCCTCCTTGGAGGTCACGTGGTAGAAGCTCCGCACCTGTGCCGCGGTCAGCGGCAGCCGCGAGACGTTGTACTGGCCGTAGGAATCCGAGATGCGGACGACGCGCTCGAACTTCTTCTGCTTGGCCAGGTCGACCTGCTTCCAGGCGATCCACGCACCCTGCTCCACGGCGCCGAAGAAGCTCTTCAGTGTCGGGACGATGCCATTGGGGCTTGAATGCTCACGGTAGGTCGTCTGTCCGTTTTCGACAACCTCCTCGTAAGGCTGGCGATGATAGACGATCACGAGGTTGGACTTGGTCATCCGGATATCTCCGCGAAGCTGATATGATTGCGGATGGCATCGAGGATGCCGGCGGCTCCAGCGAACTGGCTTTGATGCACGTTGCCCATGCCGGCGATGCGCGCGCGCAGCGCCGGTTCGGAATTGCCGACGGCAACGCCCGCCAAACCCGTCTCGAAGAGGGAAAGGTCGTTCAGCGTGTCGCCTGCGACCAGAACCGTCTCGGCCGGCAGGCGCAGATGCGCGATCAGGCGCGTCAGTGTCGGCCCTTTCGAGATCCCGCGGGGCAGGACATCGAAGAAGGTGTCCGCCGAAAGCAGGCAGTCGAAGCCCGCCGCACGTACCCTATCAGGGGTCGCCGGGGGCAATACGTCCGGGTCGTAGTAGTAGCTCAGGCGATAGCGGAACGGTGTCTGCTGCAGGCGTAGTCCCGGCACGCCATCCAGCATCGCGCGGACGCGCGCACCCGCATCGCCCCACCGTTCGGCGATCGGCCGTTCCAGCTCCGCGATCGGCTCGATCGCATCACCGCCCGCGATGGTCGTGCCGACGTCGCCGATGACGTAATCGGGCTGCGGCACCGCGGTGTCGCGGACCAGCGTGCGCACGAAGGGCAGGTCGCGCCCCGTGACGAAGATCAGTGTCACATCGCCGCGGTTGGCCGCGATCCAGTCATAGAGCTCGGCGCGGCTTTCTTCCGTGCCGCCCAGGAACGTGCCGTCGAGATCCGTCGCCAGCACCAGTCTGCGCGATGTGCGATCATGCCGGTCCATCGTCTCAGCGCCTGATCGCGCGGTCCGCGGACCCTTCGGCATGGTGGCGTATATTGAGCGCGATGCCGCGCGGCTCGGCCCGGAACGGACGTGCGAGCAGGTCGTTCATCGCATCACGGATCGGCCTGCCTTCGATCGCGATGGCGCGCACCGCCTCGCAGATCGGCATCTCGATCTCCAGCCTGCGCGCGAGGTCGGTGACCGAGGCGGCGTTCTCGATGCCTTCGACGACGACCGGCCGGCCATCGAACACGTCCACCGCCGAACGTCCCGTCGCGAGCCCGATCCCGTAGCGCATGTTGCGGGACTGTTCGCTGGAGCAGGTGAGCGTCAGGTCGCCGATGCCGGAAAGGCCGGTCACCGTTTCCCGTCGCCCGCCCAGGGCCTCCGACAGGCTCTTGATCTCGTTCAGGCCGCGCGTGATCAGCGCCGCGCGGGTGTTGGATCCCAGGCCGAGGCCGGTGGCGATGCCGCATGCGATCGCGAGCACGTTCTTGACCGCGCCGCCGACCTCGACGCCGACGACGTCGTCGGACACGTAGGGACGGAAGTTCGGCGTGCCCAGCGCGCGCGCGAGCGAGGCCGCGAGCGAGGAAGGCGCATCGTCCGTGACGTCGGAGGATGCGATCGTGACCGCGGTCGGCATACCGGCGGCAACCTCGGCCGCGAAGGTGGGGCCGGACAGCACGGCGAGCGGGTGGCGCGGCAGGACATCCTGCACCACGGAGGCGAGCAGCAGGCCCGTGCCGCGCTCAATGCCCTTGGCGCAGATGACGATTGCCGCGTCGTCCGGCAGCACGCCGCGCAGTGCCATGCAGGTCGCGCGCAGGTATTGCGAGGGCACAACCAGAAGCGCGGCATGCGCGCCTCGCACGGCGGCCGCCAGATCGGCCTCCACCGCGACATCCTGCGGAATGTGGTGTCCGGGCAGGAAGACCGTGTTCTCCCGCGTCCGGCGAATTCGTTCGGCGAGATCGGCTTCGCGGACCCACAGCGATACGTCGCGCTGCGCCCGGGCGGCGGCCATGGCGAGCGCCGTTCCCCAGGCGCCGCCGCCGACCACGGCCAAGCGTTGATGGCTGCTCCTGACGGCGGCCTGCCTTGTGCTTGTGTCGGTGGTGCTGTTTCGAGTCATCTTTTCGATGAATCTCCTTTTCATCTGCGGGGCAGGGCGATCCGATGGCGCGCCGGCATTGCGGCGGCGGTCACCTGGTGTGGCCTCCAACAGTCGGCCGGATCGCGCGGGTCACCTCCGTCGGGTCCACATGATCGCGCGGCCACCATGGCCGGCGTGTGCTTCAAGCGAAGCGTTGTCTGGCGTTCCCGCGCCACACCGAGACGATGTGGTTAAGATGGGAGGCCGCCTGCGCTGATCAGTTTGAAGATGGCACCGCGTGACGCGCGCATCCCCAAGGTCGCGCCTGCCGCCTATGGCGCCAAGCGCGTCATGTGCCCAGCGGCCGCATGACCTGAGGCACGATCAACGAAACGTGCCGTGCAGCAAGGGCACGACAGGAAATGTATGTATCAACATGAGGCGTATAACTCAAGGCGTGCATCACCCTGTATCGCGATGGCAGGTATCGTGATCGCTGCCATGCATGTGCGCATGGCGTGGAGCGCCCGCGTGCACAACGCGGAAGGATTGCGCCCATCTGGAAAATGAGCAGGGATTCCGTGTCGGATGCTCCGGACATCGGCCAGGCGTGGCCAAGCTGGGCGCAGGCGTGCCGGATGGAGCGTAACAAGCAGCGGCTTCTTCCCGTAAAGGATGACGGATGACTGCGCCGTCGCGTGAGGACGACTGGGCGGCGTGGATGCGGGCGGCCATGGCCGGCGATGCGGATGCCTACCGGCGGTTCCTTGTCTCGATCGCGCCGCATCTGCGTGCCGTGGCCCGCTCCCGCTGCCGAAGTTTGGGCGTCCCGGAGGGCGAAGCGGAGGATGTTGTGCAGGAAGTTCTGCTGACGATTCATCTGAAGCGGGGATCGTGGGACTCCTCGCGGCCCATCGGCCCATGGGTCGCCGCGATCACGCGCAACAAGCTCATCGACGCGCTGCGGCGGCGGGGGCGGCATGTCAGCGTGCCGATCGAGGAGGTGGTGGACACGTTGCGGGCCGAGGACCGCACGCCCGAACTGGGCGCGCATGACATCGATGCGCTCCTGTCACGCCTCAAGGCACGGCAGAGGCAGATCGTCCAGGCCATATCGCTCGACGGCGCCAGTATCCGCGAGACGGCCGCGCGCCTGCGGATGACGGAAGGTGCCGTGCGCGTCGCGCTGCATCGCGCGCTGAAGGCGCTGGGCGGCCTGTATCGGAGCGACATGGGTGAGGACTGACGATTTCATCAGCCTGCTCGCGCAGGACACGGCTTCGCCCGGGAATTTCCGCGCCGCCTTCACCATGGCGGCCGCCGGCGGGGTCATCATCGCCGCGGTGCTGTTCTTCGCCGCACTGGGTTTCCGGCCGGACATCTCCGAGGCCATGCGGAGCGGCCGCTTCCTGTTCAAGTTCGTCGTGACCATTGCGCTTGCGGTCACCGCCGCCGGCATCGTGCGCCGCCTGGGCGCCCCCACCGGCAGCCTCGCGCGGCGCGGGGGCGTCCTGACGCTCGCGCCCGCGCTTCTTCTCGGCGCGGTCGTGTTCGAACTGATCGCCACGCCTGCGGGCCAGTGGGAGGCGCGGCTGATCGGCCGGAATGCGGGCCTTTGCCTGACGCTGATCCCGCTGCTCGCGATCGGGCCCCTGGCTTGCTTCCTGGCGGCCCTGCGCCGGGGGGCGCCGGCGAATCCCGGCCTGGCGGGGGCGATCGCCGGTCTTGCCGCCAGCGGCGTGGCCGCGACCTTCTATGCTGCGAACTGTGCGGACGACAGCCCGCTCTTCGTCGCGGCCTGGTACCCGATGGCTGCCCTGGTCGTCGCGGCGGCCGGATTTCTCATCGGCAGGAAGCTGCTGAGATGGTAAGCTTGCGCCTCGCCCCTTGATCCGGGGGGGCACTCGCGTGGATCATGACCGGCTCAGGAGATCCGGTCCATGGAGGACGCCTCCGCCCTCGCAGACGTCCTGGCTGTCCCCGCGCCCGCGCCACGCGGTCCCGAGACCTATGCCGCCCTCGATCTCGGCACCAACAATTGCCGCCTGCTGGTCGGCGCGCCAACGGGGCAGGGCTTCCGCGTGGTGGACAGTTTCAGCCGCATCGTCCGCCTGGGGGAGGGACTGGATGCGACCGGCCGCCTCTCGCCCGCCGCGATGGACCGCACCCTGGCTGCGCTGCGGCTCTGCCAGGCGCGTCTCGCTCGGCGGCGGGTGCGCCGGATCCGTGCCGTGGCGACCGAAGCCTGCCGCCAGGCCGCGAACGGGACGGATTTCATCGCCCGCGTCCGCGCCGAAACCGGCCTGCCCTTCGAGATCATCGCCCCGCGCGAGGAAGCCCAGCTGGCGATGGAAAGCTGCGCGCCCCTGCTCGGTGCGCCCGCACGGCGCGCCCTGCTGTTCGATATCGGCGGCGGCTCGACCGAGATTGCCTGGATCCGCCTGAACGGGGGGCGCCGCGACCTGATCGGCTACGATTCGCTGCCGGTGGGGGTGGTCACCCTCGCCGAACGCTACGGCCCGGCGCGGGACACGGCGGAAGGGTTCGTGGCCATGCGCGATGAGGTGGCCGCCCAGCTCGCGCATTTCGAATCGATCCATCGCATTGCGCACGAGATCGCCCGGGGCGGGGTGCGCGTGGTCGGCACCTCCGGCACCGTGACCACGCTTGCTGGGATCGCGCTCGCCCTGCCGCGCTATCGGCGGCCGCTGGTGGACGGGCAGACGCTTTCCCTGGCACAGGTGGACGCTGCACTTGCCGATATCCGTGCCATGGGACTCCGCCGTCTTGCACGTCATCCTTGCGTCGGCCCCGACCGGGTCGAATTCGTCCTGCCCGGCTGCGCCATCTTCGCGGCCATCCGCGGCGCGTGGCCGGCCCCGGAACTCACTGTCGCTGATCGCGGGCTGCGCGAAGGCATGCTGCTGCGGATGATTCGTGCCGACCGCGCCCGCCGGGTGCCGAGATGAGCGGGGGCAAGCGCCGCGCCCCGGGGGCGCGGGACCTGACCGTGTCCGTCCGCGCCGCGCGCGGCCGTACCGAATCGAGCCGCCGCTGGCTCCAGCGCCAGTTGAACGATCCGTACGTCTCAGCCGCGAAGCGGGAAGGCTGGCGTTCGCGCGCGGCGTTCAAGCTGACCGAGCTCGACGACCGGTTCGGGCTGATCCGCAGCGGTGCGCGGGTGGTCGATCTCGGCGCCGCGCCGGGCGGGTGGGCGCAGGTGGCGATGCGCCGCGGCGCGTCCCAGATTGTGGCGCTGGACCTGCTGCCGATCGATCCGATTCCGGGGGTGACGATCCTCCAGGGGGATTTCACCACCGATTCGGCACTGGAACAGGTGATGCAGGCGCTGGGCGGGCTGGCCGATCTGGTCCTGTCCGACATGGCGCCCAATACCACCGGGCATGGCGCGACCGATCACCTGCGCATCATGGCCCTGGCCGAACTCGCCGCCGATTTCGCGCTTCGCGTGCTCGCCCCCGGTGGTGCCTTTGTCTGCAAGGTGTTCCAGGGCGGGTCGGAGCGGGCGATGCTGGACGCGCTGAAGCTCGCCTTCCGGCAGGTCCGCCATGCCAAGCCGCCCGCCAGCCGCAAGGACAGCAGTGAGCTGTACGTGGTGGCGCAGGGGTTCCGGGCGGCCGGATAGGGGCGGGCCGGTGCCGGCCTGCAGGCGGGCGCAGATCAGGGTCACGCCGCGGCGCTTGCGTCGGCTACCGCGCAAGCCTATGTGGACGCGCCAAGGTAGCGGACAGCACAAGGTTCCACCATGGCCCCCGACACAGCGCGTTCGCTCGGCCCGCCCACGATCGAGGAGGCGCTGGCCTTCGACGATGTTCTGCTGGTGCCGGGCTTTTCCTCGGTCCTGCCCGCAGCCACAGACACGCGCACGCGGCTGACGCGGGAGATTGCGCTCAACATTCCGCTGGTCTCCTCGGCGATGGACACGGTGACCGAAAGCGACATGGCCATCGCCATGGCGCAGGCGGGCGGCATCGGTGTGATCCACAAGAACCTGACGCCCGAGGAACAGGCCGCGCATGTGCGGCGGGTGAAGAAGTTCGAATCGGGCATGGTGGTGAACCCCGTCACCATTCACCCCGATGCCACGCTCGCCGATCTGCGCGCACTGATGGCCCAGTTCCATATCAGCGGCATCCCGGTGGTGGAGAAGGGGTCCGGACGGCTGGTCGGCATCGTCACCAACCGCGACGTGCGCTTCGCCACCGATCCCGCAACCCGCGTCTACGAGCTGATGACGCGGGAGAACCTGGTCACCGTGACCGGCGAGGTCACGGCGGACGAGGCACGCAAGCTGCTGCACCAGCACCGCATCGAGAAGCTGCTGGTGGTGGACGACGCGCATCGCTGCGTGGGCCTCATCACCGTCAAGGACATGGACAAGGCCCAGGCCAACCCGGCCGCGATCAAGGACGCGCTCGGCCGGCTGCGCGTCGCCGCTGCCACGGGGGTGGGTGAAGACGGGCTGCGCCGGGCCGAGGCCCTGGTCGCGGCCGAGGCCGACGTGATCGTGGTCGATACCGCGCACGGACACACCGCCGGCGTGCTGGCCGCGGTGGAGCGCATCAAGCGTCTGTCCAACTCGGTGCAGGTGATCGCCGGTAATGTCGCCACGCCCGAGGGTGCCGAGGCGCTGATCGAGGCCGGGGCGGACGCGGTGAAGATCGGCATCGGTCCGGGCTCGATCTGCACCACGCGCGTGGTGGCGGGCGTGGGGGTGCCGCAGTTCACGGCCGTGCTGGAGACGGCGGCGGCCTGCCGGGCGAAAAACGTGCCGGCCATCGCCGATGGCGGCATCCGCACCTCGGGCGATCTGGCCAAGGCCATCGCGGCCGGTGCTGATGCGGTGATGGTGGGCAGCCTGTTCGCCGGCACGGATGAGGCTCCGGGCGAGGTGTTCCTGTATCAGGGGCGGTCATACAAGTCCTATCGCGGCATGGGCAGCATCAGCGCCATGGCCCGCGGTTCCGCGGATCGCTACTTCCAGCAGGAGATCAAGGACACGCTGAAGCTGGTGCCCGAGGGCATCGAGGGGCGTGTGCCTTACAAGGGCGCGGTGGGGGCGGTGATCCATCAGCTGGTCGGCGGGCTGCGTGCCTCGATGGGCTATACCGGCAACGCGACGATCAGCGAGATGCACACCGGTTGCCGTTTCCGCCGGATCACCGGCGCGGGCCTGCGCGAAAGCCATGTGCACGACGTGGCGATCACGCGCGAGGCGCCGAACTACCGGCAGGACTAGGCATTGCCCGCGGTCAAGGCCGCCATCTTCGATGCTTACGGCACGCTGCTGGACATCCATGCGGCGATGGGGCGCCATGCCGACCGGATCGGTCCGCACTGGCAGCGCGTCAGCCACGAATGGCGGGCCAAGCAGCTTGAATACACGTGGGTGCGCACGCTGACGGGGCCGTCGCATCACAAGGATTTCTGGCAGCTTACCCAGGACGCGCTGGATGTCGTGCTGGCGCGGCACCGGCTCGACCCGGCGCTGCGGCCGCTGCTGCTGGACGCCTATCGCAACCTCCAGCCCCATCCCGGCATCCCCGACATGCTTGCGCGGCTGAAGGAACTCGGCATCGGCACCGGCATCCTCTCGAACGGGGAGCCGTCGATGCTCGCCGATGCGGTGAAGTCGGCCGGGATCGCACCGTTGCTGGATGCGGTGATCAGCGTCGAGGCGGCGGGGGTGTTCAAGCCGGACCGCCGCGTCTATGGCCTGGGCACCGCACGGTTCGAAGGGCCGGCCAACAACATCGCCTTCGTTTCTGCCAATGCTTGGGATGCGTTCGGCGCGCGCGCCTTCGGCTATCGCGTGTACTGGTTGCAGCGGGAAGGCGAACCTGATGATTACGGGCTCGCATCCTCCTCCACCGTGATCAGCGACCTGACTGCACTACCCGACCTGCTCGCGTGACCCCGGCCGCCCGCATCGCCGCCACGATCGAGCTTCTCGCCGCGGTCGAGAGTGCGCCGCGCCGGCCCGCCGACGCGGTGGCGAACGATTTCTTCCGCGCGCGCCGCTTCATCGGATCGGGCGACCGGCGCGCGGTGAGCGAGCGTGCCTGGGCCGTGTTGCGCCGTCGCCGCCGGCTGGATTGGTGGCTGACGCATGAAGGTGCCGTGTCCACGCCGCGCCTGCTGACGGCGGCCGAGTTGCTGGTGGGGGAGGGATGGCGCGCCGATGGCGTGGCCCAGGCCTTCTCCGGCGGCAAGTTCGCCCCGGATCCGCTGGACCGGGCGGAGGCGCAGGCGGTGCGAGCGCTGGAAGGCCGCAGCGTCGAACATCCCGACATGCCTGTTTCCGTGCGGCTTGAAGTGCCGGACTGGCTGCTGCCGCATCTGCGCGCGACCTTCGGGGACCGGCTGGAAGCCGAGCTTGCCGCGATGGGCGATCCCGCGCCGCTCGACCTGCGCGCCAACCTGCTGAAGGCGACGCGCGAGGAGGTGCGGGCCGCGCTGCGCGACGAAGGGATCGACAGCGAGCCGACGAAGCTTTCGCCCTGGGGGCTGCGCGTTGCGGGCCGCCGCCCCGTCACCGCCACCGCGCCGTTCCGCGACGGCCGCGTGGAGATCCAGGACGAGGGCAGCCAACTCGTCGTGCTGGCCGCCGATGCGCGGCCGGGGATGCGCGTGGCCGACATCTGCGCGGGGGCGGGCGGTAAGACGCTCGCACTGGCCATGGCGATGCGGAACAGGGGGCATATCGCCGCCTGCGATGTCTCCGCACCGCGACTGGAGTCCGCCGTGCAGCGGCTGCGGCGCGCGGGCGTGCAGAATGTCGAGCGGCATCTGTTCGCGCCCGGCGACAAATGGGCCAAGCGGCGGGCCGGCGGCTTCGACCGCGTGCTGGCCGATGCGCCGTGCACGGGCACCGGCACGTGGCGGCGCAATCCGGATGCACGACTGCGCACCACGGAGACCGATCTTTCCGAGCTGGTCGCCAAGCAGGTGGCGATCCTTGATACCGCCGCGCGTCTGGTGAAGCCGGGTGGCCGGCTGATCTATGCCACGTGCTCGCTGCTCGCAGCCGAGAACGAGGACCAGATGGCCGCGTTCCTGGCGCGGGTGCCGGGCTTCGCGGTGGTGGCGCACGGCGTGCCGGGCGTGGAGGAGGGGCCGTTGCTGCGGCTGACCCCTGCGCGGCACGGCACCGACGGGTTCTTCGCCGCCGTGCTGGAGCGTGCCGCGTGATCGGCGTGCGGCCGGCGCGGACCGCGGACGCGGCAGCCATCGGGGCCGTGCATGTCGCGGCCTGGCGCAGCGCCTATCCCGCGATCCTGCCGCCGGGTTTCCTGACCAATCTCTCCGCCGCGCGGCAGGCCGTGAACTACGACGCGGCGATCCGCATGGGGCGCGGCGTGTTCGTGGCCGTGGCCTCGGGCCGGGACCTCGCCGTCGCAGGTGGCCCGCGCGTGGTGGGCTTCGCGACCGGCGGGCAGGCGCGCCGGACCGGGCTGGGTGAGGGTGAGATCGAGACGCTGTACGTGCTGGACGACTATCGCGACCATGGCGTCGGCCGCCGCCTGCTGCGCGCGCTGGCCGGCAGCCTGCGCGACGAGGGATGCGCCAGCGCTTTCGTCTGGGTGTTGCGCGACAATCCCGCGCGCTTCTTCTACGCCCATCTCGGCGGCACGCTGGCGGCCGAGGAGCCCATCACCTTCGCCGGGGCGCATCTGGTCCAGTCGGCCTATCGCTGGGATCCGATCGACCGGCTGCTGGAAGCCACCGCGCCGGCCTGACAGGGCCAGTCTGACAAGGATCGACATGACCGACCGTATCCTCATCCTCGATTTCGGCAGCCAGGTGACGCAGCTGATCGCGCGGCGGCTGCGGGAAAGCGGCGTGTACTGCGAGATCTGGCCCTTCAACGCCGTTGACGCCGCGCGCATCAGGGCGTTCGCGCCCAAGGGAATCATCTTCTCGGGCGGGCCGGCCTCGGTCACCGAAGGCGCATCGCCCCGCGCGCCGCAGGAGGTATTCGGGATGGGGCTGCCCATCCTCGGCATCTGCTATGGGCAGCAGACGCTGGCGGCACAGTTGGGCGGCACGGTCGAAGGCGGGCATGCGCGGGAGTTCGGCCGCGCCGTCGTCACCGTCACCGGCGAATGCGCGTTGACCCAGGGGCTGTGGGCCAAGGGCGCGCATGAGACAGTGTGGATGTCGCATGGTGACCGCATCACCGTGCTGCCGCCGGGCTTCCGCGTCGTCGCGGAATCCGAGGGCGCGCCGTTCGCCCTGATCGCAGACGACGAGCGCCATTACTACGGCACCATGTTCCACCCCGAGGTGGTGCACACGCCGCACGGCGCCGCGCTGCTGAGGAACTTCACTCACGGCGTGTGCGGCTGCAGCGGCGACTGGACCATGGCCGCTTTCAAGGAGACGGAGATCGCCCGCATCCGCGCCCAGGTGGGACAGGGAAGGGTAATCTGCGGCCTGTCCGGTGGTGTGGACAGTTCGGTGGCTGCGGTGCTGATCCATGAGGCGATCGGCGATCAGCTTACCTGCATCTTCGTCGATCATGGGCTGATGCGGCAGGGTGAGTCGGAGGAGGTGGTCAACACCTTCCGCGACCGCTTCAACATCAAGCTGGTGCACCGCGACGCCTCCGACCTGTTCCTCGGCGCGCTGGCCGACGTGACCGACCCGGAGGTGAAGCGCAAGACCATCGGCAAGCTGTTCATCGATGTGTTCGAGGAGGAACAGGCGAAGCTGGGTGGTGCCGATTTCCTGGCGCAGGGCACGCTGTATCCGGACGTGATCGAAAGCGTGTCCTTCGCCGGCGGGCCGAGCGTGACGATCAAGTCGCACCACAACGTGGGCGGCCTGCCCGAGCACATGCGCATGCAGCTGGTCGAGCCGCTGCGCGAGCTATTCAAGGATGAGGTGCGCGTGTTGGGCCGCGAGCTGGGCTTGCCCGAGACCATCGTCGGGCGGCATCCATTTCCCGGGCCGGGGCTTGCGATCCGCATTCCGGGCGAGATCACGCGCGAGAAGCTGGAGGTGTTGCGCAAGGCGGATGCGATCTATCTGGAGGAGATCCGTGCGGCGGGTCTGTACGATGCGATCTGGCAGGCCTTCGCGGTGCTGCTGCCGGTGCGGACCGTGGGGGTGATGGGCGACGGCCGGACCTATGACAACGCGTGCGCGCTGCGGGCGGTGACGAGCACGGATGGGATGACGGCGGATGTCTATCCGTTCGACATGGGATTCCTGACGCGGGTGGCGGGACGGATCGTCAACGAGGTGCGCGGGATCAACCGCGTGACCTATGACATCACCAGTAAGCCGCCGGGCACGATCGAGTGGGA
>Ga0182737_1000555_pt1 | contig 51241 bp, 56 predicted proteins | sample eDN5th30CBELigOP_FD_128878 | JGI IMG/M metagenome (GOLD analysis project Ga0182737, IMG submission 128878) | Enriched Organic Plus compost microbial communities from Emeryville, California, USA - eDNA 5th pass 30_C BE-Lig OP (version 2) (version 2) ...
ACTCAGGCGGCAAGGCGGCTAACTGCTCGGGCGTAATCGGCAACGACGACATGCCCCGATGGTTTCGCCAATTTTTGCCTCGGCGCGAAGAGCAATTCACGCCAGGGTGTGAACGGTTACGATCGTGCCAAGGAGTTCGTAACGACCCGTGAGCGTCAGTTTGAAGAAATGGTTGATCGAGGGGAGGAAAAGTCGGGTGTTGCTCAAGATGTTTTGGGTACGGTGGTCGGCTTCAAGGTGTACTTTCAAGAGCAAGGACTCGACCTGGACCACTTGGAGTAGAGCGCTCCAGGTCCGCCATTTTTGGAGTCGTGACTATGTGGTTCTATTTCAAGAGCGGCCATCAAATTGGTCCGGTATCACAAGAGGTGCTTCAGCAACTTGCGGCAGCAGGAACACTCTCGCAAGATGATCTCGTTTGGCAGAACGAAGCGCACCAGTTCCCCGCAGGGACGGTTTCGTGGCTCTTCCCACCGGCAGGAAGCAGCGATCAGAAAACCTCCTTTTCGGTTGAGCCGCAAGGTTTTGCGCCAAATATGCCGTCCCTCCCAGAGTTCTGTCTTATCGACCCGAAGAAGTCGAAACGCTCATCATCTCTTCGCCCGCAAAGTACGACCCCCACCGGTTTGTTCATAGCTGGCCTCTGCTTTCTCGGCGTAAGTGTAGCCGTCCTTGTGATCTACTTGAGAATGTTCTCTCAATCGGAGGATTCCACTCGCAAATCGCAATTGCGTACCGGCAGCCCAGCTTCCCGACGAGTTCAGCACAGCCAAGGATTGACCCTGATAAAGCCTACAGCGGGCGAACTTGATGACCCTCACTTTTTCAAGGGAATGGATGAGGGCGTCTCAAACGCTGATAGGATGTACCAAGCATTTCTCAAGAGCGAAGGCGATGAACGGACACAATTAGCAATCGTTGCAGATGCCGCAACGGTGGCAACTCGATATGAGCAGGACTGGAAACAGTTGGAGTCAAGTCGTGGATCGAACGACGAGGCTACGTTATTTGCAAAGGGGAGGTGGTTTGGCCTATCCGATTTTCTCGTGTCAACTGAACTGATGCCTCAGAAGAGAAGCACAAACGATGCAGGGATGCCGATGCCGATGACAAGACCTGCTGATTCCTCTCAGGCATTGAATCGAATTGTCGTCTTGGAACGGAAACAATCCGTATGGCAGAAGTCCCAAGACAATTTCGCCCGAACCGATGGCTTTGAAATGCAGGTGGGCATTGGAAACAGAGCAGACGGCGTGGGTGCCGCCTCAGCAGGATTGCTTTTAACGGGAGCCGACAAAATAGTGGTCGATGTGTCGCCAATTGGATCGCTGCGGCGTTTCGATGACAACTCATTTGCAGGATTCGTGATTGACTTCAGCACTCCTTCAGGATTCACAAAGCGTGTTGGTCTTAGCTTTGGGTTTCATTCGACAAAACGATGGGATAGCGGCCCGGCCTGGGGAACTGGAAATATGCCCAATGAGTACCACGATATTGGCAAGGCGAGCAAATATGAAATTGATTTGCGAAAATATGCTCCGCCAAGCTGGGATGGGAAAATCTGGTTCACTTCACAGTGTCAGAATGCTGGTCGTGGCATTGAGTTCAAGGCGAGGATCGTCGATCAACACGCAACTGGTAGTTTGACCGACAATGGAATCCGAGCGGCAGTGCAACGGGATGGAGAAACGTCGGTCAACGGCGTGCGTGTAGTGGACCAAAGCACATTTCTTCGAGAGCATGGAATTTCGCCAAAGGCACTTGAGCAGGCGACTCAGACAGATAGACCACCTACGGCGCAGAACAATGCTCCAAACTCGGCTCAACGAGGAAAGTCTAGCCAATACGAATCCGGCTATGCAGAGGGGAAAAGACTTGGGCGACGGTTTGCCGAGATGATTTCGAGAGCAAGTCCAAGTTCAAAGACCGACGCTCGACGAATGGCTAACAGAGAGATCGACGATGCCGAGACGCAAGCGAGAAAGTTGCGGGAGGCATTTGGAAACGGCGATGAACAAGCCAATTTCTGGCAGGGGAAAGCTGACGGAATATCGGAGGAGATACGAGGGAAATAGTTCACGGCAAACATTCTCGGCCGTCCACCGTCATCGTCAGCCCATTCCTACTCCCAAACGTATCTTCCGTCTCCCCACTACACCGTCCATCCCGCTCGAACCAGACCCTCAGCCGCCTGGAAAGCACAAGGCAGACCCGCATTCGATTGGTGGCTGCATAGTCAGCAGCGAACTCCTCCATCGCCGCCCGGTCGCCTCGCAACTCCAAGGGGATGGCGCTGCGGGAATAAAACGCCGCTACGAGCCGGACGATCAGGTGCGGCTCGATTGGTTCCGAAGCCCACGCCTCCCACTCAGCACGATCTTGTGCCACTGCTTGATGAATCTCGGTGGACGTGATTCCCAGGGCTGAGGCCAACTTGCCGAGGAGCGTCGGCTCGATCTTGCTGCTTTGCTCAAACTTTTGGATGCGGTTCGATCCCTTCGATACGTTGCTGTAGCCACACTGTCGAGCAAGATCACCGAAGCTGATCCCGGTGGCTTCACGGCGTTGGCGGAAGAGATCAGTCAGATGTGACATGAATAGAACCCGGCGACGTGCGACTTTGTTACGGCAATAGCTGGGTGAACGCCCAAATCACGCTGTAGATGGCCGCAATGCCAAGGAATACGCCCAGCATCTCTGGGCGCAGCAAGCAGATCACCGAGGTCAAGATTGCAAAAGCGAACCAAGCGCCGAAGCTCTGTTGACGATGACGGTTGATCGACATGAGGTCATACGCCGAGAGAATCCGGCTTCCATCCGTCACGGCATCGTCGTTCAAAGCCCTTGCGTATGGCGAGCCAGAAACTCTACCGGAGACTGCCGAGCTTCGTTGAGGGCTTCGAGCGCCATTGGCGTGGCAACAATCTGGCCGAGTGGGAATAGCGGTTGGTGATTCACGATTGCGACCATGTGGTCCTCATTCAACAAGTTTGTGTCGTGCCGAAGCCGAGGGCATCAAAGGCTCGCCGCAGCCAGTCCTCACTCGGATAGCCGCCTTGGTCATCGACGTTCTCGATCTCTCCGCATTCGTGCTCGGAGAGCCACGAATACACTTCAGCTTCCCAGCCATCTCGCAGGTCAAGTTCATTTTTCAGCCGCCAACCGGCGTCCTTGATGTTGTCGAGCGTGGCCTCGTACTCACGATCCGAATAGTCGGACTCGTCGAGGACCGGGTAGGCGTCCATCTGCTGTTCGAGATCAAAGTAGGTGCGAAACGCATTCGTGATCCGGCCCCGCCTGAAGACTCGAAGGCTGAAGCCGTCTACGTGACCAACCGCCCAGTGGCTATGGCTCTCGAACACAACATCGGGGTCGTCACCCTCGGTGAAAGGCGTCATCGCCCTGTGAATGACAGAAGCGTTGCTTTGGTCGAGCAGCCTCGAATCTCTGTTGTGCGTGTAGATGATCGCCCAGTTGTCGGCGTCGTTGAGTTCACGGTCACGAAACCAGACGAAGCAGTGGAACTTGCGCCAATTGCCTGCGGCGGCCTTGGCAGCCTCTTTCAGGGATAGGTCGGATAAGCGCATAGTTGTTGACCGAGCAGAGTGCGAAATGGGAGCGGTGTTTTCACTCGTCGTGAAAAGTCACGAATGTGTGATAAAGGCGTGGCTCGTCCTGAACCGACAGCGAACCTGCCACGCAGTCTTCTCGGCGGACGACCAAGGCGAGCGGACCAATCTGAAGGCATCCAAGGAAGTCCCGTTCAAGTTCTTCGTCGTTCCAGACCTGCCCGTGCTTGGATTCAAGTTGGTTACGACTCTTAGTGGCGAAGTAAGCCGCAGCCGCCTTTGCTTTCGTCTTCCGCAGTTCTCGTCGATAAGTTGATTGGCTCATGTCCAAAAAAGACCGGCGAGCGACCTCACGAGGGCGATTCAATCGTCTGCTGCGAGCGATTTGATCGCACGGAAAGTTCGAGCAGGAAGTCCTGAAAATCACGACTGCAATCAGTCGATCCAGTGACCCAATGAGCGCACTCTTCGAGCGCCACCTTGAGCAAACGGTTTGGCAGCGACTCTGCTTCAGCTTCACCAGCAGGGCCAAGGTCCGAGTTGATATACACAACGCCATCCCGGTAATAGCCGTTAACTGCCGCCGCTGCCGCTGGCGTCGGTTCCACCACCATGCGCCCCGAAAGCTCATCGGCAGACAGCACACTTGCTGGCGTTTGAACCCCGTAACGTGAAGCGGCATTCACCAAGTTCTCCGGTGCTTTCACCGGCTTGAAGCCTTTGCGCTCCAGTTGATCGACCGTGCCATTGCCAGTGAGAACAGCCGAGCGACCGGCGACCTGCATGAAGGCTTCTTGCCAGTTGCGCCGTTTGCGCTGCTCCGATTCGCTGTCGTCCCAATGCGACGGCTGAAGAGCGTAGGTGTCGAAGCCGAATTCCCATACCGGCTTCGATGAATTCAGCAAACGGTCGAAAAGAATGGCGAGGATGTTCTTGTCAGCGGCGGCCAATGCCCGACCGCAGTGATGCTTCACGTCCCAATCGGAAGCCTTCCGGGCTTCGTCGATTGTCAGGTCGTCGAGGTTGTAGTCGAAGAGCGACTCGGTGTCCGACGACTCGAACTCACGGACACGAACGCCACGCCGATAGATCACCGCAGCTTTGCGATCACCCAGGTTTCGGTTGGCCTTCGGAAGGATCGCCTTGTTGAGCGATTCCGGTTCGGAGAAGTGAAGGAACCACTTGCCGAGGTTGTTGTAGAAGTTGAGGACTTCGGGCGTCAGCGGCAAGAAGACCCGTGTGCGGTCCTTCTTTGCTCGGACCCGGCTTTCGTCCACAATCTCGATCTTGACGCCTCGCCAATCACCGAGTTCACGGATTGAGCGGTCGATGGCATTGGACACGAATTCACGAAGGGCCAGGGCAACCTCGTTCCAGTCCTGCTTGCCGTAGTCGAGTACAAAGCCCAAGTCTTCTGTGCTGGAGCGATTGGCTCCGTTGGCGTCCGTACCGCCATAGCGGACACAAACCCGGCCAAAGTCCTTGCTCGTCAGCCCGTCTGAGACTTGCTGAGGACGAGTGAGGAACTCCAGCCGCAGGTTGCCACAGAACACGACCGGGGAGATTTCGTTGCGAAGGCAAACGGCCACGCCGTGCTTGTTGCCTGAGCCGAATTGCCCAATGACGCCTTGTCGCTGACAGGTGTCGGCCAAGCTGACGCCGAGGACGGTAAAGCCTTCGGGCGGGCATACCCCGACGTTTTCGATCTTGAGAAAAGCTGGCATCGTTGTTCCTAAAATCTCGGCTCAATCCCATGCCGCCGACCGGCAGCACGCATTCCGACGACGTTGACTCGCTTGAACCACTCCAGCGCCATCGAGGCCAACTGATCGACGTACCGCCAGTCGCCGGTGAGTCCAGCCAACGTGCGACAGCCGCTCGACAGGTTGCGGGCCTGAGTGGCGTAGTATTCCGCCACGTCATCGAGCGTGATCGTCAGGTCGAGTTCTTCCTCGAAGACGTTCTGGCATCGCACGACGAGCTTCGTCTTGTGCGCCTTGCGGACGAACGGGCCAAGTTGGCTTTGGGCTTCGGCGGTGAGAGACACGGCGTCGATCCTGCGTGGTTCAATGTCGTTTTCCGGTGAAAAAGACCGACGAACCGACGAGGAGGACGGTATCGGGTGCAAGTGGGCCGACTGTCCGTGGTGCCAGCGCATTGAGTACAATTGGTCGATCAGAAATTGTCCGACCATATCCGTAGATTGCGACCGGCCACTCCTTGCCGAGCGAGGCTGCGCAGCGATGACCAGCGTTCCTCAACGGTGGTCAATCCACGGGAGAAGGAATTGCGTGAATTCTTGAGACTAACTGCGATGACACCGCAGTCAGGAGAAATCAAATGAGCGGAGATATTCGAGCCACACTGCAAACCGTGATAGAAGAGTGCCTGAGTCGAGGTCCAGGCTACGCTCAGGAAGGCGTAGTTCTCAGGGAGGTTGGGGAACGTCTGCGCATCCTTGGAGACAATGCCGCCCAGCAGAAGTTGCTGACGCTTTGGCATGACCTGTTCAGAGAGGGTGTACTGTCGTGGGGATACGACATCGACAACCCAAATGCACCTTTCTTCCACAAGCCTGTGCGTTGAGCAGACAATCTTCTGAGGCGCTCGGTGACGGCAAGGGAACGCACGATGCCTGGACGAAACCTTTTCAGTTTTGGACAAGGAATTCAGGCGTCCTCTGGGACGTGGTACAAGAACCTTCAATTGCTCGGCACAGGCGGAAATGCCGAAACATATCTGGTTGTAGCCACATCTGGTAATTTCAAGGGCGTGCCGTTCGCCATGAAGGCGTTTACGAAAGTGTGGCAAGAGGAGCGCCGAAAGAGCTTTCTGGACGAGGTTGCCTTTCTCAAGGGATGCAATCATCCCAGCATTATGCGAGTTTATGACGACGGCGTATTTGCCGAAGAGCATCCCTTCCTCGTGGCAGAGTATTTGCCAAATACTCTTGAACGAGTGATACGGGCAGATAACTCGACAACTACCGAAAAGGTATCGTTTACCCTTCAACTGCTTTCAGCGTTGGCCTACTTGGCAACCCTGGCGCCGCCAATAATTCACCGTGACATCAAGCCTCGCAACATATTCGTTAAGGGGCGATCCTGTGTTCTTGGTGACTTCGGGTTGCTCAAGCGTGAGGGTGTCGCAGGCGATGAGGGTGATCGAGAGGCATTCAAGGAGAGCATTGGTGTGGGAATGCCGTTCCGCTACCGCACGCCTGATCTCATTGCCTATTTGAACGATGGAGTACCACCTACGACAAAGAGCGACGTATTTCAGCTTGGGCTGGTTGTTGCGGAGCTATTTACCGGATGGAACCCATTGAAGCGCTCTCAAAAGGTGTCTGATCCCGTCGTCCTCGATGAGCTAGGAAATATTTCGGGGGCCCTTTCAGCAGGAATCGCCAACCTAATTTCGAGGATGCTGATCCTTTCGCCTGAACAGCGAGAGCCAGCGTCGAAATTCATTGATCCGTGGCAGGGTGTGTTTTTGGATTCAGCTAAACGTGCTCATGGTCTTGAAGGGAGAGTCTTTTAGGTCGAGCAGTTAATAGCTCAATCTTTCCGCCGCCTCGGCCAACTGATCCTGCGACCGCTTCGTGTACCGAGCCGTCGTGTTCAGCGATTCATGGCCGAGGATTTGAGCAAGGCTGACGAGATCATTTCCTGAGTTCTCAAGGAACTGGTGCGCCATCGTGTGCCGTAGCAGGTGCGGGTGCAACTTCACGCCGATCAGTGCGCTGTACTTGTCGCACAGTGCCCGCACGCCTCGATCCGTCAGTGGCCCTCGCTCTCCAACAAATACCTTGTCCGTTTGAACTGGTGGGCGGCTTTCGAGATACGATTCCAGTGCTCGACGTGCCGGAAGTGGAAGCGGCACCGACCTCTGCTTGCCGCCTTTGCCGTTGCGGAAGACGACTGAACCGCTCCGCTCTGTCACGAGAATGTCGGACATTCCGAGATTGACCAGATCACCCACTCGGCATCCCGTGTAAAGTAGCACGCTGAAGATCGCCCCCGCCCGCACGTCCTGCCGAAGCTCAATCTCACGAAGCAGCTTTCTGACCGCCGCACGATCCAGGCCCTTCGGTGCGAGTTGCTGCCGCCGAAGCTCCTTCACTGGCTTGGCCGGATTGGCAAGGATATGCCCACTCTCAGCCAGCCAACCGAAGAAGCGCCGGATCGTGACGAGGCTGCGATTGACGGTGGCAACCGCCTGTTGCTTGTCACGTCGAAGGTGCTCTCTGAAGTCGGTGACATCCCTCGTAGTAACCCGGCCCGCTACGAACCGCTCCTGGTTCGACTGGCTGAACCATGCTGCGAATTTTCGCATGTCTTGGGTAATCGCTCGGCGGCTGTTCGCTGCCATGTCGAGCGAGTTGATGTACTTCGCAAAGAGGCTCGACTCTTCCGACCCGACCGGGATGCCCTCGAAAACATTATCACTCGAATTGTGGCGGGCTTCTGGACGCTGATTGGACATCTTGGGACACCTTTCAGACACGGATTCAGGTGATAATGGCTCTTATCGCCAGACATTACCGGACTAATCCCGGCGCTGGAGGCGAAGGAAAACGGCACGGACGACCTCACCATGAGGCACCTGCTCGATGCCATCGGGGAACAATTCTTTGGTTGCTTGATCGACTTGAATGGCGGTGATCGACATCAAGCCAAGGGCACGAACGGCGTCGAGGACCGAGTTGCCCTTGCTTGGTTCGGGCTTCGGCTTACTCGCTCGTTTGATCGACACTGTGACTGCCCGTGACCTTGGTGCATAAAACAGAATTGGCTTACCGTCGATGCCGCAGTTTCGGCGGCGCACTTCGAGGCAGACCTTCTGTCCTTCTTCATCAAAGAACGGACGACCGCCTTCATCACGACTCGGTTGAGGGAACGCCTTCCCGATAAGCTGATAGAAGCGGCTGCGACTCATGCCGAGCATTCGAGCCATCTCAGCCACGGTCACGGCGGCTTTCAATTCGACATTCATTGCACACAACTCCAACACGGATCAGGCGGACAATGGGCGGGGTTTCGACACATGCTCGTAGCCAAATGCAGTCAGTTGCCTGCGCCCTTGATCGTCTTTGGTGACGAGTCCGGCACGAATTAGAAATGGCTCTATGACTTGCGATACAGTTCGAGTTGGAAGCCCCAGCGCCGAGGCCAGCAGGTTAAGGCGAATGGCGCTCTTCGACAGCAGCCGTACGTACTGTTGCTCGGTTGGACCAAGGCCAAGTTCATCTAGTCCTTCGAGTTCGCAAGCCCGGCGTAGGTGCATGAGCGTGATCGTCGATTCACCTTCTGCCCGGCAAACACGGTGACTTGCTTGGAGCAACCGCAATGCAAGCCGAGGCGTGCCACGGGATCGTGCGGCGATTAGTGGCAACAGTTCTTCCTGCACCGACCAACCAAGTCCTCGGCAACGATGCTTCAGAACAAGCGTCAGTTCCTCGACCGTGTAGAACTGGAATCGAAGCAGCAACCGCATCCGGTCACGGAGCGGCTGGAGCAGGTCGTACTCATCCGTCGTGCTGAGCAGCAGCGTGAAATTGGCAATGGGGATGCCTTGGGGCGAGCCGCCCTTCGAGCCACCGATGAAGATCGTGCGCTTGTCGATGGCTAGGTAGAGCGCCGTCTGGAATTCCTTCTTCAATTCGTGACATTCGTCGATATGCACGACAGCCTTGTCGGTCGCTCGCAGCAGCAGTGCGTTGAGTTCAGCTGGGCCACTGATCGACTGGCCGAGAACTTCGATGAAGTCGGTCGCCATCTCGGCAGCGATCACAGCCGCCATGGCGCTCTTGCCACAGCCTGGAGGACCGACGAGAAGTGCGTTGTCGAACTTTCGATTATCAGCAAAGGCGGCGTCGAGTCCCACCTTTACTTGGTCCACAACCGAGCGCTGCCCGATGATGTGCGAGATCGACGAGGGCGAAATGTCATTTACTTCGTGTGCCATCAATCGTCCTCCTCGATCCCATCCCACTCGACATCGACATCAATGCGAGCCGAATCCAGCGGGTAAAGTCCGCCATCGTCCTTCAGCCGCCATTGAAAGTTGCGTTTCAGATAATCACGCAGTTGTTCCTGTGTGAACTCGCTCGGCGCATCGACGTGAATCGTCACCATCGTGAACAACCGTCGTGGCGTGACACTGCCCTCAAGAATGGCAGCGTCCTTTTGCGCCTCTGGCTGATCGCTGTACAGAGCAGCCTTGGTGATCTCGTCGGTCCAGGCGGTCCCGGTCCAGTAGCGGTTGCCGCTATCGACGACAATCCACCGTGGATATTCTTTGTTGCCGATTCGATGTGTTTTCACACGGTAGCCGTGACGAATTGTCCTGCGCTTCACGTCATTGCCCTTTCTGCCTTACGCCTACGCCTTTTTCCCCTCGCCGCCAAGGGCGGGACGTTTCTGAAAACAAAACCGGAAGGTAGAGGGTTTACGCTCGCCAGCACTCGGTTCGCCTCGGCAGCCGATCTAGGTTCCAGATTCGTCGAAGGTGGGCACGCAGTGACCGTTCGCTGCTGAAGGTCTGTTGGGTCGGGCCAAAGGCGTGGAAAATGCCTGGAAAACGGCAGTACCACCAGCGGGTCGCCATCCTTGTCCTCTGCGTTCGTTCAAAATGACCGGCGAGAATTCAACGAGGGCGATTTAGACAACAATCGCTGGCTCGGTCGTCGGCTCCTCGGCGGCGACGAGGCCGAGCAGAAAGTCGGCCACCTTGGACGCTTGTGTGCTCGCACGAAAAATGAAGGAAGCATCGCCCTTCATCGCATCGAGCCAGTGCTTCAGATAGGAAGCATGGTTGGCGAGGCTTTCACCCTGCGGCACACCAAGCTCGGTCGCCAAGAAGGACGAGGCGATCTCGGCCACCAATTCATTCATGGCATAACCGGCTTGCTCCGAGTCCCAACCGACTCGGTGCTCTGACCAATGCGCCAACTCATGCAGCAGCGTTTCGTAGTAAGCGCCGGGCGGATCGAAGCGGGTCTTTGGCGGCACTTGGATGAAGTCTTGGGTGCGGTTGTAGAAGGCGTGGTCGCCGCCATGCCGAATGTCCGCTTGGGTTGCGGCAATCAGTTCCTCGGCAGGAGCAAAGTCGGGGACGGCCTCCGTGTTTTCGACGGCAGTGGCTTGCCACTTCTCTGCGCCGTCAACTTGGTCGGCGTTGAATACGGTGTAGGTGCGCATGACGAAGAAGCGATCTTCGACGAGTTCGCCACTATCCTTTTCGATGCGGTTCTTCTTGATGGGCGAGTAAAAGACGATGCGAGCGCCCCAATGGCCGGGTTCGACGTGATCGGGGCGCTTCTTGACCATGCAGCCAAGTTCTCGCCACTGGTCAAACGTGGCGTACCACCGAGAGCCAAGGCCGTGGCTCATGCGGTGAAGTTCAAGAATGAGCGGATTGACGCCCGAATAAGCTCGCTTGCTCACTGCGTTCGCCGCTCGCCCCGTGTTCCTCGATTGGGACCAGGGCCGACGCCACGGAAGCAGGTTTTGTTCCAGGGAGGCCACGATCTTGGCAGTGATTTCCTGGCGAATCTTCGTGTTGGTTGCCACTGGTTTTCTCCTTCAAGGAGAAAGACCGTGGTGGTTTGCACCGAGGACGAGTGGAAACTAAAAGAATGAAGGGGAAAATGGCCGCTGGTTTAACCTGGACGTGCAGCCACAATATCCTGCGGTTTTCCGGCCTGGACCCACAAAATGGCGGACCCGTGTGAAAAATGGTTCTGAAATTACTCTTTGAATTAGATTCAATCCAGAATCATTCAAGATACTTATTATTCAATTACTGACGGTCGCTGCGCTCCCGTCAGACTTCGCCCTGGCGGGCAAAGTTCAGTCTCCATACCGTACTTGTGACCTCTGGTTCCCTCTGAGTATCCCACAGGAAAAAGAGTAACCAGAAAGCAAAGTTGTTCGGGCTTTAGCCCGAACCCGCAACGAGCGAAGCGAGTGAGGACGGTTACTCACAAGTACATCTCCAACCAGTGCAAAGAGGTAGCGTTGCGCAGTCACCGGGGAAAACGGTGCTGGTCCCCACTAAATACCAGCATGAACTCCTCATTCTCAAACTGGCTGATCTGGCAGCGACCAGCCTTGCCAACCCAAGACCTGTTGCGGCTCCTCGAAGTCTCGGCGCTCTTCGACCGTCTCGGTTTCAATCAATTGTTCTATCGAGAAATCCAAAAGTGGCTCGACATGTATCCTGCCCAGGACGAGCAACTAACTCCGCTGCTGAAGTTCGATTTCGTTGGGTACATCAGCCGCTCTCTCAGAAACGCTGGCTTCCATGATTACGATCTTGATCCGCTCGTTCACGAGATCATTGTCAAGTTGCTTGTCTCGCCCGGTGGATTGTTTTCGACAGCCCCCGACCAAGCACCCTTCGAACCACGTTTCAAAGCGTCGGTGCGGAATGCAATTATTAACCTCGCCCAAAAGCACCGCACACGTCAGCGCCGAATTCCTTCGGTGTCCATTCACCAGGACGATGATACCGCTCCGATACAAATCGCCGCACGTTCAGAAGCGCCGGTCGATCAAGATGCGGTCGAGGCGTTTCGGCAGTTGGTGCGGAAGCGGTTGGGGAACACTACCCTCGCCATTCTCGATCACCGTCTTCGAGGCGGCGATTTGCGTTCCGTCGTTGGCAACGAAGACTTCGGCCAGCCAACGTCGTACAGGGTCAAAACGATTGTCCAGGGCATCAAAAAACTGGCCGAGGAATTTGCCCGTGAACGTGGTGATGAAGGCTTTCTGCGGCAGGTGCAACGGGCGATGGCGGGTAATAGCGAGGTCGTGCAGCGGCGGGTGGCAGGGAATTTTGCTCGGCGGCAGCCGATCAGCGTGGGAAGTGAAGTCGGGACCGAGGAGAAGCCGGTGGAGGTTAGGTGATGCGGTAGGTTGCTGCGGGTAAAATGGCTGAAACCATCACCAACTCGCTTGATCCCTCGTCATGCAATTCAGCCCTTCCACATTCGTAGTGACGTTCATCATCGCCGCAGCTTGCAACCTTTCGGCGTTTGCTCAAGTGGAACGTGTTTGGTTGACGCACCGCAGCCATGATCCGAGCAAGGTCGTCGTTAGCTGGACTACCAAGTCACCCACTGAATCACTCGTCAGATTTGGAACTAGCAAGGAACTCGGACAAGAGGCGAAAGTCGCCGGAACTCGCACCCTACATCACGTCGAGATTCCCATCACCGAGAAGGACACGACCTATCACTACTCGGTCGGCGCTGCCGACCTCGTTCCTCTGACAGGCACTTTCAAGTCCTGCCCACTCGACGAGCTTCGAGTCGCAGTGGTCGCCAACTGGCATTCCAAAGCTGATCTGACCGCTATCTTGAAAGACAACGTGCATCTGCTAATGACGGCTGGCGATAACATTACCAGCCTGTGGCAGCGGTGCGGTGAAGGGAAAAAGGACTGCTATAAGCCGTATGCGGATTTGATCGACGCTTACCCTGAACTCTTTCGTTCGACCCCGTTCATGCCCGTGCTGGGCAACCACGACCGGGAAATCCGCCCACGAGGAGACAAGCCGCCTGCCGAGCCAGTTTACGATGTTGACGCCACGGCTTTCCGGCATTTCTTTGATCTACCCGACGATGAATGGAAGTGGCGCTTCGATGTTCCAGAGTTTGGTGTGCGGTTCATCGCTCTCGATTTCAACCACATCTCGGACTTCGGCACGACTTGGCAGACGTGCCACGATTTCAGTCGAGAATCAGAGCAGTTTCGTTGGTACGAGAGCCTGACGAAGACGCCTCAACCATACACGATCACGCTTTACAACGAACGAAATGCCAGCATCCGATCCCAAGCGCAAGGTGGTTGGCACGAGTTGTTTCGCAAAGGCGCTGCCTGCATTACGGGCTTCGGTCACTTTGCCGAGCGAGCCGAAGTCGATGGCCTGCTCTACTATGACACGTCGCTGACCGGCAAGGGAGCGAAGTACCCTGATCCTGAGTCGAAGGCTTTGTTCAGCGAGGACAACTACGTGTTGCTGACGATTAGCCGGGAAAAAAGGACAATGACCATTGACTTGAAGAGCCTGGACGGCAAGTTGCTCGACCGCACGGAAGTCCAGCGCCCATGAACTGGCTCGACTGGTACAACTCGCTCTCCAAGCCAAGTTGGACGCCCGCCCCGGCCACCATCGGGCTGATTTGGCAGATTCTCTATCCGATCATCATCGTCACGTTCGGCTTCGTGTTCGTGCAGGCGGTGCGGCGCAAAGTTCCCTGGCTCGTGGCCCTGCCGTTCGCCATCAACCTCGTCGCCAATTTGATCTTCACGCCGATCCAGTTCGGAATGCGGAACCTGCCGCTCGCCTCGGTGGACATCTTGGTCGTGCTGGGAACCATCGTGTGGATGATTGTCGCCGTGTGGCCGCACTACCGCTGGGTGGCGCTGGCGCAAGTGCCTTATCTTGTGTGGGTGTCGATTGCGACGGTGCTGCAACTGTCGATCACGGCGATGAATTGGGGAACGGCATGACTTCTGGACCCAGGAGCAAATGCGGGAAGACATGACCACACTTATTTACCATGATCCTTCGGTTGCACCCGGCTCGGCTTCGGCATTTGATCGAACCATTATGGAGGTCGTTGCCGGGCAATCAGTTTTGATCGCATGTCCCTACTTGAATCGAGCGATACTGGAACGAATCCTCGAACGAAGCGGCAAGGAATGGCGACTCTTGACCGACATTGAGGAACTGTTCCGGTCGCTGCCAGTCAGTGGCCGCAAGCAGTTTGAAACATTCATCAATGAGCATCGAATCAACGTGCGTCATATTTCTCGCCTTCACGCAAAGGTAATCATCGCTGGAAGCAACGCAGTAGTTGGGTCTGCCAATTTCACCGTAAGCGGCATGACCCAGCGGACAGAAATGGCCGTCGTCTTGTCGAGCGGCGAAACCGTCGAGGAACTTCGGAGATGGTTCAATGTGCTTTGGGAAAGGAGTGCGGAAGTTGGGGCGAGCGAACTGGCAATGCTCGTGAAAACACTGCCTGCCGATCCGCCGCATCCAGTTGAAACTCCACCATTGCTGAGTTCTCCAGGTGTCGTCGTTCAAACGACGTTAGTTTCTGCAATGGCTCGACGCTCAGGCCGGTGGTCCGAGGCTGCATTCTTTGGGAGAGTCGTTGAGCGTTGGCCTGGGTTGCTTGAAGCGCACAGCACATTGCGTGACCAGCTAAAGCGTGCGGGTTGCGTTGTGTTTCGTGGCGATGGCCCGACCTTGGCGACGTACCATATCGTAGCGCCGGGAACGGACTTGGACGTGGCTTGGGTTTACGAGAATGGCACTGTTTATGTCCGATGGAGCAAGCTGCGAGTATTTGGCGACGATGTAATCACTGCCTATCAGAGCTTGTGGGGTGACCTGATCGACCCGACCAAAACGGACGGCACAGATAAAATCGACGGATGCAACTTGTCTGGTGGGCTAAACCGAGAAACCATTCCCTTGATCCAATCGAATCTGTTGAGGCTTGGGGAAATGATTCGGGGAGGTAAAAGAACTTGAATTGTACATGAACGCCATCGCCCTCATCCACCGCCTCCACCAGCACCGAGCCTGGGTCAACGAGAACCTTCTGGCCGCCGCCTCGGCACTGACCGACGAGCAACTTCGACGTGAGTTCCAGATCGGCCAAGGCTCGATCTGGAAGTCGCTGCTTCACCTTTACGCTGCTGAGTTCGTCTGGCTGGAAACCTTATTGGTAAACGACAACGCCGTGGTTCCCGGTGATCTACCTGGGAAGATACCCGGCAATCAATTGGGCGAAGGCAGGATCGCCTCACTCGACGAACTGCGGGAGAAGTGGGCGGGCCAGCAAAAGCGATGGGACAGCTATCTGGCCGACCTTACGCCAGAGTCCCTCGACGAACCCGTTTTCAGAATCGTCGCCAGCACGGGACAGAGAATCGGCACTCGCCGCTCAGATGTGCTGCTCCACGTCTGCACGCACGCCCAATACACGACGGCCCAGGTCGTGAACATGCTGAGGCAGTTGGGCGTGGAGAAGCTGCCAGAGACAATGTTGATTTCATTGGCGAGGAGGGAGTCCGTTTCAACATGAGCGACAAGGAAGAAGCCAACACAATCGACAAGAAGGCTGCCGCCGCTGACCGGGACTCGAAGCCCGCCTGCCCGATGTGCGGCGGCCACTTGATCGAGATTCGTGCCAAGCTCCAATGCTCCCGCTGCCACACGATTTGCGAGACATGCTGCGAGGGCGGTCGAGGGTGATGTCGGTGAAGGACCAAGCATGATCTGGGCCAAAGACCAACTGCTCGATGAGGCCGATCATCCCCATCTTGTCACCTTCTTGCGTTCGGGTGGGACGCTGGAGATCGGAGAGGATTTCACAACCGGAGCGTTTGCACGGCTACGCAAAGGTAACCGGATTGTCGTCGTAACTACCGCTTACCGTGACTTTGCGGCGATTCTCAAGGAGATGAATTCGCTGGCAAAGAATAACTTCGGACAGGAAGCATGACCCCGCACAAAATCTGGATCGAACAGTGCGAAGCGGCCAGAGGTATCGAAGCCGAGTTCGGCACGCAGAAGGCGCTGTCCTACCTGATCGGTGGGAAGTTCATCAATTTCCTTGAAGCCGCCGAAAACGATGCCGAGTTCCGAGCGGAAATCCCGGCCTTCGTCGCTGAGATTGAGACGATCTTCGAGGCGTGGCAGTTGGCCGAGTATTTGGAGACTGCCCGGCAGACCGAACCTTTCGATCCCTCGATATACGATGACGAGGAAGAAGCCGAAATGGAACGGCGGCTTGAGCTTCGCAAGTCGGCTGCCGAGTTGCTGCTGGTCGAGTGGGCCAGCGAGTGGCTGTTGGGTGAAGAACAGTGACCATCCGGAAACCCAAACGCCTTTCGTGTGTTCATAACTCAGCAGGCACTTCTTCAACTGAACCACAACGGGACGATCCCTATGAGCCATCGACGACTTACCTCCGCTCTCCTGCTCGCCTTGTTTGTGGCGATGAGTCAGGCCCAGGCCCAAGACACCAGCGAGCAGTTCAAGCGACTCGACCGCAACAAAGACGGCAAGGTGACGAAGGAAGAGTTCTCTGGCCCGATCTTCGATCAGATCGACTCGAACAAAGATGGTGTCATCACTGCCGAGGAAGATCAGGTGTTTTCTCGTCGTCGCCCTGCCGGTCCAGGCCAGCGAATTCCTGAATCCATCAAGGCCGAACTCGATCTGCCCTATGCGGGGACCGACAATCCTCGACAGCGACTCGATCTGTATTTGCCCAAGACTCGGAAGGAAGACAAGCCATTGCCGGTCGTGGTTTTTATCCACGGCGGCGCATGGCAAGCTGGCGACAAGCGTGGTGGTCTTGGAGCGGTCGCTCAGTTTGTCGAATCGGGCGAATACGCTGGCGTTTCAGTCGGGTATCGACTCACCGGCGAAGCAATTTGGCCCGCCCAAATCCATGACTGCAAAGCGGCCATTCGTTGGCTGAGAGGCAACGCCAAGAAGTACAACCTCGATCCTGACAAAATCGGCGTCACTGGCACTTCGGCAGGCGGGCATTTGGTGGCGATGCTTGGAACCACCGGCGACGTGAAAGAACTGGAAGGGAAGTTGGGCGAGCATTTGAGCGAGAGCAGTCGAGTGACTTGCGTGGTCGATCAGTTTGGCCCGACAGACCTTCTGGCAATGGGCGGTTCCCACAACAACCCAAATTCACCCGAATCGAAGTTGGTCGGCGGTGCGGTGCAGGAGACACAGAAGGTGGCTCGTGAAGCCTCTGCCACGACTCATGTCTCGAAGGATGATCCGCCGTTTATGCTGCTCCACGGCACGAACGACAACGTAGTCCCGTTCAACCAGTCAGAACTGCTTCACGATGCGCTCAAGAAGGGCGGCGTGGAGTCAATGCTCGTGCCGGTTGAAGGCGCTGGTCACGGCTTTCGCACGAACGAGGTTGCCGAACGGATGCGGCAGTTCTTCGACAAGCACTTGCGTGGGAATGACGTGAAGATTTCAGCGGAGCCAATCAAGCAGGGCGGGCGGTAATCTATTCACTTCAACAACACAAGCAGCATCACGACCGGCGTCTACGCCTTGATCGAGTGCTTGAGGTTGGCAGGCATGTGGACCCAGGTTCCAGCCTGAGCTTCCTGCGTGTCGTCACCCAGGCCCACGGTCGCCTCGCCCTGCACGAAGAACAGCATGGCAGGCTTCGCCGCCGTGTGTTCGGAGAGTTCTTGCCCCTGGCCGAAGCCGAAGACCACGGCCTTGATGCAGTCGTCCTGGTAGATCGTGCGGCTCAAAATGCCGTCAGCAGGTCGCTCAGCTTCCTTGGCGAGGTCGAGGATGTGGGTGTAGGTGGTGTTCATTGGCTTCGCCCCTTCCGTAACATCGCCCGAAGTTCCAAAGGGAAGTCGGTCAAAATGCCGTCGATCCCGACCTCGGCAGCCTGCCGCCAGTTGTCGGGAACATTTCTGCTGACGGTTGTGCCTGCGATGAAGGATCGCTTCCCTGCGCCCCGCACGGCATCCATCTGCTCCTTGGGCGGCAGGTAGCGGAAATAGACGCAATCGGTGTTGGGCGCAGCGAGTGCCTTGGGAAATTCGTCGGCGTTGTTGGCAACGGTCGCCGTTTGGGCTTTCGTCGAGGCCGCTTTGATCCGCTCTCGCACTGCTGGTTCGGTGATCGTCCTGCCGATGAATAGGAGTCGATGCAGAACCTTGTGCTGCTCGGCAAGTCGCACGACATCTTGCTCGACGCCTTCGGCTTTCAGATCGACGGCGATGAGGACATCCTTCTGTCGATGCTCGGCCACCAGCATCAAGATTTCTTCAACGGTCGGTACCTTCTCGCCAGCAAACTTCGGGTCGAACCAACTGCCTGCATCGAGTCGGCGGATTTCCTCAAGCGTCAGATCAGCCACTTTTCCTTTGCCGTTTGTGGTTCGGTCAACGGTGTTGTCGTGGATGCAGACCAGATGTCCGTCCTTCGTGCGCTGCACGTCGAACTCGAAGCCGAGTCGCAGTTCTAAGCAGGCTCGGAAGTTCGCCAAGGTGTTCTCAGGGGCGTGCTGGAGCAACCCTCGGTGAGCGACGATCAGAGGGCGAGTTGGTTCCTCGGCAACGGCGCTCGCATACATCACGAAGAGAAGGAGGGCTGCTGTGGGAAGGCTGATATGCGTCATGTAGATGCCTCGTTTGCTCTCGGCTCGCTTCCAAGCCATAGAACATTGCCGTCGATGTCCGCAATCTTCATCTCGTAGGCCCAAGGGCGGTTCAACGGCTCCTGCAAGACCTTGACACCTTTGGCTCGAACTTCGTCAAACAACGAATCATCCTCCAAGCCAATCCACACCCAGGTGGGCGGCGAAGGCGCTGGCCGCTTCATCAACATGATCGGACGCCCATCCCTGGATACCGAACACACGGAATCGTTCTGAACGTCGCCCCAATCAAGCGAGAATCCCAAGATGTCAGTGTAGAATTCAACGCTGGCCGCCAAATCAGAAACAGGCAGGACAGGAATCGTGCATTCGACTTTGAGCGACTTGTTCTCCGTTGGCATCGTTATTCGTCCTGCTCCCACGGCCCATCATGTTTGTACTTCATCGCCAGATCACGAGCTTCCTCGCCTGAATAAACCCTCCGCACTTCCGGCCTCGTCGTGCGGTAGTACGTTTCCTTGGCGATGATCCGGTGTGCCTCCGGTAGGGTCATCTCGACCACAAAGCCTTCTCGCTCGCACCAAGCATGGTCGATCCGCTTTTCAAGCTCTTCGCTCCAAACCGATCCGTGAACGACGTTCCAGTCTTCTTCTGCTTCTCGCACCCAGGCCAACACCGCCGTGTAGCACAAGCCGGTCCAATCTCGTTCGTTGATGGGGAGGAACTCTTCATCGACCTCTTCCTCTTCACCCCTGCCGCACGCTTCCAGCATGATCTCCAACGATTCTGGGTCAGCGAGGCGGTGATCGCTGCCCGTCTCGATCAGCGTATAGACCGGCAGGCCGCTGTTGCGTACAAGTTCTTCTGAATGGGCAAAAGGAACCACATCGTCGGCACGGCTGTGAAGGATAGTGTCGTTCTCCTTGATGGTCTTGGCTGTGCCGTACTTCTTCCACGCCGGGCAGAGCAGCACGAGTGGAGTTTCCCCAGCTTCGAGGTTCATCGCCAGTGCGCCGCCACGACTGCTGCCGACGATCACGTCGGGCTTGTGCTTGTCGAACTCGGCTTGGGCGATGTTGAGTGCGGCTGTGAAGTCGTCGTCAGGTAGAGCGGGGTTTATGACTGCGTGGCCGTGCTGCGCCAGGAAGGTCGGCTTTACGCCGCCTGGGATGGAGTGGAGGCCGTGAAGAAAGAGGATGAGCATGGTGCGCATTACCTTGACGACATCCCCAAATAAATCTCCTGCGTTGCCTCACCGAGCGATTCCAAATTCTGACTTACGTCGTGTCGCCCTGAGTGCTTTTTGAATGGCTCTCCCATTTCCTCCCAGCAATACGGTGGGCCAGATTGAGCGAATAGCTCATTGCCAGTGAGGATAACGACGGTGTGGCGCTCCCGCCGCATTCGCCCCTTTGGGCGACATCGTTTGACCAGCGGCACGAGCGCTCGCTGCTCTTCCTCGTTCAAAGTGTCGTTGAGCGTTGCGAAAACCAGGACGGCCTCGTTAAAGTGCTTTCTGACGACCTCCATGCGATGCACATCCTTTCGGAGAAACTTGTTGAACGTCTTGCACTCTGCAAATACGACCGTCCTTCGGCGCTCCATCATCGTCTGATACTCAGTGATTGCACCGTAATCGACCTCAATATCTTCGGCTCCCTTCTTCGCCACGATGCCAAACACCGGCGTCGTTGGAAAACGCAGCATCTCCGAAAAGAACCGGGCAAGAAGCAACACGCAGTACACCCCTTGAGCCTTATTGGGAAGATCGAAAGCACCCCTTGCCCGGTATGCCCACTTCATCTCGTCAGGCGCATGAGATGGTAGCACAAAGTGGTCCTCACACTTCGGGCAGCGCACCTCGTAGTCGATTTCCGAGAGCGAATGCCACGACCGCTGAGAACACGTCGGACATTGAATCTCCACGCCCAGGCGAACGACACCCCGTTCAACAAGTCGATCCATCACTCGCCCCGGATCGCCCATGAGATGCCCTTCGTTTGCGATCCGTGACACTTCACGTTTGACCTCGGCGTGCAACACGCACTTCCCGGCCATGTTGCCGAGCATCTGTAGTAGCCGCTTCTGGGCAATAACCCCCACGCCATGAACGCCCCCTAACGTGCGTAGGAGCTGTCCCGCCAGTCGCCCAGGCGATGACGCTGAAACATGCCAGCCCAGCCATTCCATCCATTTGATAAATACCTGCTGCGAAACAGGTGGCTTCATCCAAATGGATTCGTTGGAATAGTGAGGAAAGTACACCATTCCTTGGTCAGAGAAGCGCCACTGCTTGTGACCAAGCGCCTGAATTGCCTCACACATCCTGTCGTCGCATTCAGGAATGGCCTCTGCTAGTGGCGCAATCGCTGCATACGATTGAACATACACGTTGTTGGCGAAGCGTGGCCCTGCCTGCCGCCGAAGGTCGTCAATGCAAGATGGAGCTACAACGGAAACACGCACCGTGTCGTCAAGAGAATCGGGGAACTCGTTCTCGGCCTTTCCTGCTTCAACGACACAGCAGTAAGTGTCGTCGGCCTGCCAATAGCTCCGGTCCCACATCCGGGGATACCATCGCTGAAACACCAGTTTCGGCTGAGTCGAGTCAGTGGGAGCCAATGGTAAGGAAGCAATGAATGAGGTTGCCTCTGCCTCAGTGCAACGACGGCTCTTTACGAGCGTGGTACGGGCAAACAAATTGGGGTTGCTTCGATACGGTGCAAAAGTGGCCTCGACTCGGCTCGACACATGCTGCTTGACAGTCTCGTCGCCTGCCGCCTTTCGAGGCACAGGAAAAACTTTCCAACCCAGCGCCCGTAGGTTCCAGAAGTCCACAACGTCGCTTGAACTCTCCGAGTCGCAGAAGAAGATGCAGGATTCATGGCCCCAGCCGGGTTGCCGGTTGGTTCGCAGAAACAACGAGCCGATTCGCCGCAGGAAGAGATTATCGGGATTCAAGAAGGAAACATAGTTCAAGTGGCTGCAAGCAGACTCCTCGATTCCAATGTGGGCGGCGTACCGCTGCTTGAAGTGTTCGGCCAACGTAGCTTCCAGTGACCCAAAAAGCGCCGCAAGAAACAGTTCGTGCGAGCCGGAAAAACGTGGCAGGCGAAACTGAATTGGCCGAGAGCGGACAAAGCGAAGTTCTGAGCCGATTAGGTGATCCAGCACTTCAAACAGCCCCACACCATTATTCGGCGCTCCGTGCCCTTCGACATCTCCCAGGACTCGCTCAAGTCGGACCAGTTCCCTGCACCCAACCTGGGAGGCGTCAAGTGTGGTGTTCCCGACCGGCACAACAATGTCGGGGTCAAACAGAGTGAGGTATCCGTGAAAAACGGAATGCCGATCAAACCGATCCAATGGCAAGTCTGACCAGTTGCGAGGTCGCCTACGATAGAACGGAATGATTGGGTTGAACTGGCCGCCCCAAAGAAACGAGTTGATCTCGATGGCCGTGCGAATCGCTTGTGCGTCGGTGGGATCGACGACGAACCCTATCTTGATCGGACGGCAGGATCGAGAGATAAGCATAGAACATCCAGTGGCACGTCATGGAGCGGAATCGCAGCCGGGAGGCAACCCACACATTCGTTCAAACATTTCGCCATAGTGAAAGGGAACACACCGAGAGGCCAGGAGAATCTGCTGGATCATTGCGATCATCGTTGCCATAGCCGCAACGTCGCAGTCCGTAGTCATGGTCACGTAATGCCCCGCCTGAATCGTATGGCCTTCATGTATCATGTCCTTCCAGAATTTGACCAGTCGATACTTTCCAAGGACATGAATCATGTCGGGCTGCCGATTGCGAGGGTAATTGCCGTACTGCGTGGAGAAGTCGTGCATTCCCTGCTTGACCGTATCCACAGTAGCTCCGTCGAAGGCGAACAATACTTTGTAGGGCCACTGGTGAAGGTGTGTCTCCTCGTTGAATGGCACAGGCTCCCAATCAATGCGTTGTTGGGGAATCGAAGCGAGATTGCTTAGCGCTTCAAAGACTTCCTTGCGATCCAGGAAGCTCTTCACTGACACGGCAGCAAGTGTTCCGTCCACGCAAGCGATTGCCTTGCCGGTTCCATCTCGGTTGTGATGATTGAACTGCGGGCACACGTCATTGGTGACAACTATGTCGATCTGCTTCGACAACTCGCCCCTCTGGTTGAAGATGCTGCCTCCGAACAAGACGTTGCACGCTGACGGCAAGTGATCTCGCAACATCTGCGAATAGACCCGCTCTCTGGACATACCCTTGTCGGTCGAGTTTGGAAACAGTGTGGCCGCAGAAGCCTCACCACGCAGCACTTGAGCGACGTGCTGAAAATACCGCCGTAGGTTGTCTAAGAATGGCTGCGGCATTGACAACCTGTCCTCATCGAAGGGCGGTGAAGTGCGAACAATAGTGGCAAAGGGCGATTTAGCTGTCCTCGTCGAAGTTGGGCCGGTCGAGCCACGCTTCTTCGATTGCGCCGAGAACCCGACTGCAATTCTCGTCTTCGAGTGCTTCGCTTCTGCCATCAGCGTAGTACAGAAACGCTGCGCCCGGCTGATCCGCTGGAAGGTGAATCCGTGCCACTTGGTCGAGATTCAAGTATGACTTTCCCATGTAGCCCTTTTCAGGTCGAAGATTGTTGACTTCGATCCATCCGAGGCCGTATAGGCGCTTCGGTGCTGCTGCCATTGATCCGTCTCCTGGTTGTAATTGCCGCCGCTCGAATCACATCTTTGCCAGCCCCACAATCAGGACAATATGGGCCGAGGTCAACTGGATCATGTGATCCACATGCTCTTTGCCGACAGCGTACATTGGCGCAGGCCCTCGACCGTGGGCATCGCCCAGCTTATTGCGGATTGTTCCCGTCGCCTCGAAGATCGGTGCATAGAAGGGAGGGAACAGTCCGTTGTCCCGGCAAATGCTGACGAGCTTTGAGCAGGTGTCCTTGTCGGGATCGAAGGGCCACCTGTGGTGATCGCAGATTGTTTTCAGAACGCTCTCGAATGCCGAACCGCTGGCCGTGATCGCATCGGCGTAGTTTCCTTTGCGGTAGTTCTCATGGGCTTTGAGCATCTCAGCGTTAGCTGTCAAGAACTTTGGGTTTGCCAATACCTCCAGGCACGGGCGAATCGACTGTTCATGGAGCAAATTCTTGTCCTTGCGGACGAACTTTGGGAAATCGAATCGAAGGGTCTTTCCCGATAATCGACCACCGAAGAGGTAACCCGGTTTGTCCGATTCGTGCTGAACGAGAGGCGAAAGCTCGTATCCGATGGCATCCTCTCGAAAGATCGTATTGACCGCCTCAACGAAGCGATTGCCGACTCGCAGCGGCTCGACCTGCACGCATAGTTCGATGAAATCGAGCGCCTCTTCGTGACGGCACGAGAAAAAGTGTTGAATTACCGGATCATTGCTCTGGCGGGCAGCTTCATAGGCCGGTCGGCGCAGGCCGCCATATTGGGCCAGCAAACGCTCTCCAACTTTTTCCAGAAGGCTCTCGAAGCCAACGTGGTTGACGAGATCGTGGTAGTCGCCTAATTTGCCCTCAGGACGATCCCGAACGCTCGAATGGGTTTAAAGTCCTTAACTTGCGGGAATATGCTTTGACTGGCCCGCATAAAGCACGTCTTTGGCAAGGGACGCTCGGCTCGTCTGCGGCTAGTTTCCCTACAGGTTTCGTTTCAAGTGTTCTTCGAAACTTTCCCGGACAGGCATGTCAAGCGTGGGATGAACCTCTTGCTTTGCTCTCTCCCAGTCGTGCTTCAGAAGCAAAGACACTCTAACCGCGAACTCCTTGGCTTGTTCTTCTTCCCGGCCAGGGGGGGCAGCGACAATAGAACGAACGATCGCTTGATCCATCGGGCATCGCGGATTTAACCGCAATGCAAAGGCGGAGCGAAGAGCGCTCAATTGACTTTCGTCTGCCTTAATTATTGCCAAATGGACTTTCTCTGCCAGTTCGCGAATCTTTTCACGCCAGTTCGCACGCTCAGCAGTAATGTTCTCTACCTTGATGCGTCGTTCCGCCATGTACATCGCTGCGACGGCAGCAACGATTCCGGCAACTACCGTGGAAGTTAAGAAAACGTCCATTTGTTACCCACTAAATGCTACGATTAGGTTCGATGGGAGAGGTTGTTCACACCCCGTCCCTCCACCCAACCAGTCCTACCGAGATCGGTAAACCCCGAATGATTTCCCGCAGTGCCTCAAGTTCATCTGACGGGTGCTTCCATACATAGGACCGAAGGATTTCGGGAACCATCCCTTCTTTGCCGTTCTCTTGGAAGACCAGAGTGATGATCGAGAACCGGTCTGCCTTCTCAGTTTTCTCTTCGACTGCGTAATTGATTTCGTTCCGCAGATAACTTTCATCTCTGAAGTTCGGCGTGATGAAGAACACGACTGCGCACGAGTCCTTGAATCCTTGTCTGATGCCGCGATGCAACTCGGTCCCGCCAGGCATGTTGTCTTTGTCCAACCAAGGGTCGAAGCCGAGGAGGCGAAGCGTTTCAGAGAATCGCTCGACCATCGGCTTGTCAGCACCTTTGTGGCTGAGAAAGATTTTCGTTTTGGCAGTCACTAGGTACTCCGATTTAAAAATATTGAAGTGAACTTTGGTGTCGATCTTGCCGTTCCGTCGCACGTCGTAATCGACCTCGGGTGTCACCCGGACGGCTCCAGTAAGCCACGAGAGGTTTTGCAGCATCTGGCCGTAGACGGATTCCTCAGTGTCCTTCTTCAGCCAATGGCGAAACTTCTCGCTGTCGAGAATCCACTCCGTACCGCGCTGCGCGAGCCAATCGATCTCTTCTCGCTCAAGTATCGACACAATCGTCCGCGCTGCCTCGCGTTCCTTCCGTTCACCGCTTAGCGAAAACTTAACGCGGAAGCCCTCGTCAGGGCTATCCTCTCGATGAAGCCAGATCGTCCAATCCACTTCGCCGCTTAAGAACGGCGTTGCTGTAATCGTGTCCATCGATTTCCTTCCTAATCACAAAACCTGCACCGGGTGCCATTTTAATGTATCGCACTTGATTCGATCTTCACCTGCCTAATTTGAGCCCTCCCACGTTCGAACCTCCGCAGCACTGAAAAGTCCTTCCGCTAGGTCCAGATTCCTAGCAACTTTCGGTGCAGCAATGACATCCTGGTTCTCCCCGCTTTTTCCCGACGCGAAGTCCGAATGCGACCTGATCTCGCTCTATTCCTTGTTCACGCCGATTGGCACTTGGCAGATCAAGACGCCGGTTCGAACGTTCTCATTCGGAGCACGCCGGTATCCGATTCGTTTCTCCGTCGCGTTTGACAACGAAGACTCGCGAACGCCCTATGACTCGATTTACTGGGCGATTGCCGCCATTAACGGCCACGACACCGGCTTCAAGACGTGGGACCGAGCCGGCCTTTCAGTGTCCGACTTTTTGATGATGTGGCACCGCGAGGTGCCTAAGCGAGCGGTGTTCAACTATGTCGCGCGTTGGGTCGACGAGCATCCGGAGGGCACCACCCACGAAATGCTGAGATGGTTCGAGTCCGATGAGACGCATCTGCTCGACCGCTACACGATCCGCGACTACTTGGTTGAGATGATCCTGACCGGCCAGTTGCAACGCTTCCCGCTCGTGTCACGGCCTCTTGACCCCGCGCTGCGTCAAGTAGTTCGGATGGCGAAAAAGTTTGGTTTGAATCCGAAAGCGGCATGACTCTGCAACTCGAAGCAATTACCGTCGCGGGTGATGGATTGGCTTCTGAACTATTCCGCCGCCATTTATTCGCATTGCCGGCTGCGTGCGTTTCATTTCGGCGAACTTTTCCAGGAATTCGGACTCCCCCCAAACGACTTCACCTTTCCACAAGAGCGGAACATCGATCTGCGGCGCGAATAGATACTGACGTGCCATCGACGCGCGCATAAGGTTGCAGTTAGCGACCTCCAGGTCGCCTGCCTCGAACACCTTCGATTTTCCACCATGCGTAAGGACGAGGCAGCAATCCTTCGTAAGTGGAAAAGTTGCTTCCACTTCAGGAGTCAGCCATCCGACCCCCACCAATCCGCTCTCCCGTCGTTGTTCATTGCAATCAAAACAATGGATCGGGGCATCGCTGGTAATGAATCTTCCCTTGCCGACCGCCACCATTAGATGTGGAGTCATTTTCACCATTACGCTGGCCAATTTCGGTGCGATGTGAAGCATCAACTCGATGTGGTAGTTTTGCGGTACTTCAGCGACTAGTTCGCCTGACTCAATCAGTTGCTTGGCGTCCTCGAATGTTCCCCCCAGGTCCTCGCCAGTTCTCTCCTTGTGCTGCTTTTGAAAGGCTTCGAATGCTTCCGGTGTTCTGCAAGTTGCTGCCGAGACTACGTTGAAAAGGTGCTGCGCTACTTCCAAGTTGGCGTGCCTAAGTTGAGGGGTTCTTACTTGCACGAAGGCAAGGAAGACACAGAACGCAGACCAATCCTCACCAGTCGGTAGTTTTCTTGTTTCATCGATCCGACGCAGGAGGGTGGCAGCGTCATTGTCGACTCGCTGAAACAACTCAGTTTCAATTCGGTAATCCAGTCCGCCGTTGACGCTCTCGAAGGCATAGTAGTCTCTTATCTTTGCGACGTCTTTGGGACGGCATCCGAACGAACGCCGTTCGAGAAGGTCGATCGCTCTCAGCGTTCCATTCTTAGACTGATGGCCATGCGCAGTGAATCCCTTCAGGTAGCCCTGTGGGAGGTAATGCTGCATTCGTGGAATATTGGGCTTTGCAGTCATTGCAGCATGGCCGGTTGCTTATCGAGAACAAACCTCAAGGAGTAAGTAACTGCATTCTAGGGGACATGCTCCTGCTTACGCAGGTTCACCAGCCGCCCGAGTTGTTCCTCGCCTCCAACATTCCCGCCGCGACGCCGGCCCAGTATTGGCATGCAGGGTCGTCAGTTCCGGACGGTGAGTTCTCGGCAGCCGTCCTCGTACTCTCGCAGGCCCCTTGGTAGGCGAATTCCCATGTCACGCGGCCTGAACCCTTATTTTTCAGCATTTGGGTCCCTCGCGCGAGTCCATCCGCGTGCCCCTGGGTGAAGCGCGCCGAGACTGAACCTCCAGAGCCAACATCTTCATAATCAGACGGGCCAATCGCCTCATTGCCGCTATCGGACACCTGCATCAACCCTCGCAATGCTCCGCCGCAGAGTACCAGCACTCCCAACGCGATCGGTAGCATAATCGCGAGCGGCGACGTTCGCTTTTTGACCTGTCCCTGAGCCGTGGTCGCCCGGGTATTGATCACGATCGGACCAGCGTCACTGCCGGTGTTCATTTGAAGTGGCGGAGTTTTCACACTCGAAATCTCGATCGACGCGGCGGGCATTTGAAGTTGGCGCTGGCAATGCGGGCAGGAAACGAGATGGCCGGCGAGACGCGGATCGGCCTGAATGAGGCCATTACAGTGAGGGCAAGAAACGTTGGACATGGCTGCGGCTCCTTTGAAAGAAAGGCATTGCAATGAGCAAAGCCGGAGCAGGCAGAGGCCGTCGTGTCGGCGCAAAAAAGAGGAGCGCCGTACCGAGGCCGAAATCCCAACCCCCGCCAGGGGGCGCAAGATCAGCGCAAGGCCGGCGCTCCCCGTTCGCACGGGGAGCGCTCAGTCAGGCACTGCGTCTTGCGGTCGAGCCTTTCGGCCCGACTCATACTGGCGGTATTTGGGATTCGCAGTTACCGACGATTGCTCGTCGTTCGATTTGTAGCGCGGCTTTTCACCGCGAAAACTTGGCGAGTAATCTCCGATTTAAAGTGAAATCTCTCGGTGCGCTTTGAACCTAGTCGAGATTTTCGCGGAATCAAGGACCCCAACCCACATCGCCAGGATTTGCCCGTACAATCTCCGGCATGGCCAAAAAGAAAAAGAAACAGCCCACTTCGCTCACCAGCCGTATCGACCTACGACTGTCGCCTGCCGAGAAGAAGCAGTACGAAGACGCAGCAGCCCGCCAAGGGATAGGAGTCTCGCTGTGGCTTCGACTGGCTGCGCGACGAGTCGTCGCCGAGCACGGCGGAAAAGTTCAGTTAGTCGATTTTGGCGAGCGCAAAGGCTAGCTTTGATCCTGCGTTTCGGCGTACATTCGGGACCGTGCTTCTGAGAGGAGCACGGTTTTTTTGTGGAAACGAGGGTCGGAGTAGCGTTTAGTTTTTCTGTGAAAAAAGAATGGCCCGCAGAGGACTGGTACTCCTCTACGGGCCTCAGTGAGTGCGACTGGCTAAGTCCATTGGAAGCGTCTGGTTTGCGTATGCAATACAGCGACCGCTCCCTTTTTGCGCTCACCACAGGATCAAAGTTACTCGACGATCCGATTCAAATCAACGCTTCAGTTTTAAAATATTTTTGAAGCGCGAACCGATTGCGAAACCGCCTATCTTAACTAGCATGCCTATGTACACACAAAATCCGCCAGCAAGGGAATCCGCCATGCCACCACGTTTCACCGACCGCGTCGATTCATGCTCACAACTGCTTGCTTCAATGGATTACTTCAAATGAGTGCACGCAATCGCAGTTTAATGCCCAAGCCATCGGTGCTGTCCGCCACCCTCGTGATTAGTGGCGAAGACTGTGGCCGAATGATGGGCTGCCTCGGAGCGGCCGGATAATGCCGCCCGCCATGTACTGGGCACGCGGGCCACCATCTGGCGGCTTAGCGTCGGCCCAAGACTTGGCAATGAAAGGACCAAACCAATGACTAGTGCTCGCTCGCCACCATGACCGGCTACCTGCCGGGACCCATTAGTTACTCCAACCAGGGAATCCAAATGACCCCAGAACCACCACGACCACGATCGCGATCCCCACCAGCAACCCGAGCGGCGGAGCCGCTTTGAATTACCTGCTGCGACCGGCATGGAGGCCGGGAGCGGCATTTCAATACCAACTCACATGTACTGTCTAAGCGAAGAGAAACAACTCAACGTCCTCCGCCTCCTCGTGGAGGGGAACTCGATAAGTGGAGTGTCTAGAATCACGGGGGTCCACCGCGACACCTGCATGCGACTCATGGTCCGGTTTGGGCATGGCTGCCAAAGGTTTCTCGATCGGGAAATTCGAGACCTCGAACTGCGGCATATCGAGATCGACGAAATCTGGACGTTCGTGGGAAAGCGTCGGCGCATGACGCCTGAAGAAAAGGCGGGATTCGAAAAAGGAATCTTCTTCATTTTTGTCGCGTTCGATGAGGACACGAAACTTGTCCCGGCATTTAAGGTCGGGCGACGCACGTCAGAGACCACCAATGCGTTCGTGACCGACCTCGCTTCGCGGCTGAGTTGGCCTACAGCGCACGAAACTGATGACCACGCGTATCGGCTCGGAGGAATTAAACCCATCACCCGTATAAGCAGCGATGGCTATCAGTCCTATCCTGAGGCGATCGATTTAGCGTTTGGCCGAAGGGCCATCTACGCTCAGATCATTAAGGATACCGACAGACCGAAGCAGGGCCTGTTCGTTACGAAGAAGCAAGTGTTCGGACGAGTTGAAGAAAAGGCGATCTCTACATCGCTCGTAGAGCGAAACAACTTGACCATCCGCACCTTTATGAAGCGGTTGGTACGTCGGTCTCTTTGTTTCTCGAAGAAAGTCGCCAATCTGGAAGCCGCAACCGCGATGCACTTCGCTTTCTACAACTACTGCTGGCGGCATAAAACTCTCGGAACCAGCCCGGCTGTCGCGGCAGGGCTCGCGTACAAGCGGTTCACGCTGGAGGAGTTAGTGAGCGAGGTGCGAAAGTTGACTGATGGCGATAAAAAACAGAGGCTCCGCAACTACAATAGGAATGGTTAGGAGGAGCAACAATGCCTGAACATGCCATCGCGGTGGGGGCGGTCGATCTAGTGGTTGAAAGCGGAGACGTCGGACGTCGCCCGGCAGCCATCCGTTCCTTTCGCATAAGCCGCTCGCGCGGTCGATTGACGCTCATACTCGACCGCTCGATCCGAGCAGACGTTCCGACGACAATGTGGAGGGGCCTGTACAGGCAGGTGAGAGAACGAACCTTGACGCGCTGGAAGCATTTTGATGTCGGTGGTCCGCTCGGAACGCCTCGGATGAGAAGGCTGGTCATGGCCCTAGACTCCACCGCATCGTACCAATTGTTCTTGGCAGCGTTCGATATAGCCAACTACTTGCGCTTGCCATACGCGAGCAACGAACAAGTCGAAACCGGTTTTGCTGAGTTGTCTGACCGTCGAATTGGTGGCCAGTCCGGCGACTTCCTCTACTTCCTTCCCACGTCTTGGGAAATGGAACAAGAGGTTGTTGAAACGCTAATCGTAAACAACAAATTGTGCCGCGCTACGATCAGCAGCCGTGAGGGTCGGTACAGAGTAAGCCGGCTGCACACCCCTTACCTAACTCCGAGCGGGTTTGCATCGGCCGTAGGTAACGATGTAATTCGAGCATGGAATGAAGTGCGAAGTCGCCTCGCGGTAGCACACTAGGGTGCGATTGTCTCAATGGAACTGCTATTACTACTAGTACTTGCAAGCATTCTGAAGCACATGGACACTGCTGCAGCACTTCAGACAACAAGCCTTTTCTTGGTATCAATCCTTTCGGCAGTATTTGGAACAATAAAAAGCCTCTATTGGACGCCAAGCCCTCTCAACGAACAGGACCCGGTTCATTTTACCGACCCCCAAACCGATCTTGTTCTTGAAGATGAAGAACAAGACGATGCAATCGAAGTAGCACAACACCCTGCGTTTTGGGTTTGGGCGAGTGACTCGTTTTGGAGCCTGATCCCTGATTGGGCGCTCAGAGAAACCTTTTATAGGTCCTGTGCGATTAATCTTGTGGTAGGTGCCCTTGCGGCTGCCTTGATCGGAGACGCCTTGGCCGAATCACGCGTAGTGCAATTGCTGTCAATTATGAATCTATTGTGGGTTCCACTGGTGTCATACATGCTTGCAGAGAACGAGCGGAAAATTGACAGGGACAACATTGTCAAGGTAGTATTTTACGCCGTGGTAAGCGTCGTCCTGTTTTTTCCTACTGTTTATCTGTCCGTCGTCGAAGCACCGTCGGCCAGTCCATCGAAGGGCTGCACATTCCCATTCGAAGAGGTGATAGATACATCGTATCTGGAATGGGACTATGGCAACAGCATTTCGTTGTCCCCTGGTCTGTCCATCATTGCTCTTGGCCCTTCCATCGTGAACGCGATATACGGGTGAATGGTCGCGTTCTCTTGTGCGTTGACATCGCCGGGACCGACATATACCTCAACCCCCAGTTCTGGTACAAATGCGTAGTATCTCTCGTGAGCACGTTTTAGCACGCCCTGAACTCGCTTAGGCAAGCCCTCAGGGCCGAGCAGATAGTTGCGGATGCTGCGTCTTATTTCAGGCGTGGGCTTGATGCGGGTCCGCAAATTCTCGAATACGTTCAGTGCCTTTGAATATTCGCCGCAGTGGTAAAGCGCCACGCCGTAATAATAGTGCCGAATATAGTCGTCGCGATACTTGCTATTCGCTACGATCGCTTCGAGCCCCTGCGAAATGGAAGGCCAGTCAATGGGACCACGTGGTTTCTGGACTCTCCATCGGATCATCAGGTCGACTCGCAGCGCAACTAATTCAATGCTAACCTCCGAACCACTTCCTTTTATGAGGCCATAGACCGTGTCGAGATAATCCAGGACGTCTTTGAAGTCACTTCCTTTGTCACTCCGTGAGGCATTAACTAACATCTTCCTGCCGCAGACCTCAAATCCGCTTTGCAGACCGCTAGAGATGAAAGCGTCGCGGGCAAAGGCTTGCAGTTGCTCAACATCTCCAACGTTGTCAAGAATCTCCGCTTGCAGTTCTTGAAACATCTGCAAATCCTTTGCGTATCGAATACGTTTTCGGCCCTCGGCTCCAATAACCTGTAGTGACCTTTCGATTGTTCGCAGGGACTCCGAAAACGATTCAAGCGCTACATTGGCGTCGTGCTCATCCCGGCTACGTCGAGCGATCTGGTAGAAGAGATTCGAAAATACGTGCATTGAGTGAGGGTCGAATGATCTCGGCTGAGACGCCTCGCGCAAGTGGTGCTGTACTAGATTAAGCCCCGTTTGTGTATCTTGGCTACCCTCTTTTACACGAGCAACGACGGCGGCTGCCGAAGATGTGTGGATATGTTCTTCGGGTTCAGTGCGGGTCGCGTACATATAATTGGGTGTTTCTAGCGCTGTCTGGTATTCATGGTAGGCCCCAGCATAGTCTCGACCGGCTTGGTGTTTCCAGCGACCATATCGGTAGCGAAGGTGACGGTCCAACTCAGGAAAGACAGCCAGTGCCGTCTCGTAAAGTTCTGCCCCTTGTTCGTAACTCAGAATGTCCATGAGTCGATGCTGCTGCCTGCCCAACAAGTCTGACAGGAAGGTGCGGTAGACCACGCCTCCGATGCTGCAGGCCTCGATGAGTTGCTTCAGACGACGGAATTCGCCGGCGTGGCCAATTCCACCATTCACGATGTCTAGTAAAATCCGTGTGACGATCTCATTGCGAGTGTAGTAGAGGATTTGTCCGGATTCCGGGTCCAAAACATCGTAAAGCAACCCCCACAGAGCCTCGCCTTCTTTGCTGGAACTGAGCCATGACTCGTACGTCGCGCCGGTGGCTCTCAGCAGCACCTGAATGGGCATGCCCATTCCAAGATTTGACATTACGGCCACGCACTCGTATGCAAGCCTAACCTGCTCTCCAAGATCATCAGCCTGTGAGGCAATTTGCTTGACCGCGTTGCTGAGGCCTAGACGTCCGTATTCGTCGTGAATTGAACCCGAGAGTTGGGAGTGAGTCTGTGGTAGCAGGTACCAGAGACTGCAAAGCACATCGTCCGAGTGATCAGTTGGCATGCTTTGGATTTTTGCAGCCGCCTCGGCCTCATTTGCTGCAACATTTACGCGAACCAGAAGTTGCTTTAGTTCCTCTATGTCTTCCGGCGACAGGCTAAACTGTAATGTTATTTCATCGTCAGGCTTGCTTGGAAACGATAATTTTGTGTTGCTGTCTGTCAGCGAGTCGCTCAGTCGTACAAAGAAAAGAAAGATCGTCGGCAAACCGGCCTGCTCGAACACGCTCATAAGTTCAATGGGCAGGACCCGTGCTCCCCACGGATCGTCGCAAATCACAACCACCGGCTTGCCGGCGAGATTATCGTCATTCTGGATTGCCTCACGTAATGAGAGGGCCATCTTGCGTAATGTATGAGGAGTAAATGACGGCGACTTGCGGCACCAGAGAACTATCTCCCCTTTTTTGGAGAGGTTGACCGCGACTCTCTTCGCCAGAGTGGTTTTGCCAATTCCCGCTTCGCCCTTCACGATTACGAACGGGTGGGGTTGATGTGCTATGTATTGCTTCTTTAGTGCAACGGTTTCCTCAATCGCCGAAACCTCCGAGCGTCGCATGTCGTAGTCGCACAAATATGGCAACCAATCGAGCGATGTTGGGCGGAATAACCCATCGATCAATCGCAAATGACTGCTCCGAGCGTCAAACCCCTCTGGCAGGCCGCTTGGAACAAGATCAACCAACATGCGGTAGTCTTCCATGACCATCGCAAGTCGCTTATTTCGAATAGGCAGATTTGCAGCCTCTTCAATCTTCAACAGAGACGTTGGTTTTGCTGCTGCTGTGGCTTCACAAAAGTCGCGTAGCGTTGCATCGACTTGAAAAACCGCCGTTTGTGGTGAAACGAGCGCAAGCACGGTCGGATCGGCTAGTACGGGGTCATTTTTTAGGAAAACGAATCGAGACGGATATGGTGCTCCGGCCGCCAATATCTCAGCGAGCAAGTCTTTTACAACATCCAACTGCGTCTCCAGCCCCGCGAAGAAAAGTGGTGCCTCACGCAAGTAGTCTGCCACCGCCGGAACTAATTTCCGCCAATAGGATTTGCGGCGGTGGAGATCAGCAGTTCCGAACGCCAAAGCATGTTCCTGACGAACGTCCTTTACGTTGCCAAGCAGTTTGAAAATCGGAAGCGTATTCTGCGGTGGAACGATCGTCGGGTGAGAAACAATTGTCGCCGTCTGTGAAGATGGAACACGGTCAAGACGATTGTGCAGAGCGTCCTCAAAGTGGAGATCGTTGGTAAGCGAAACTACGACACTCCACCGTCCAGCCGCCAGATGTTCGACGTTCGGTGAAGCGTGAATGCGTGTGAAGTAATCGCGTATCAAGTTCTCAACTGCCGGCACAGCGTTGAGGTGATCTCGCTTCAAGAAATCGACGGTGTCGCGAAAGTTGGCGTACTGAGGCGGGATTTCGATTGGGGCTATCGCGGATGCAATTTGGCGGCTCAATTCAGATGCTGCTGCTGTATGGCAAGTAGCAGAAGTCCCGACAACCAACCCTGGATGCTGGTAGGTAAGTCTGAGGCATTCGTCAAGAGACAGTGTCTTCATCGTCGTTGCATTCTTCCTGGAATTGATCGACCGAATACTCTCGAATCTCGCTGGACGCTGTAATCGCACCTACGATGTCGTTGAACTCGCGATGGACGCGCTTGGTGCTTGTTGCCATCGAGATGTGAGCGCTAAGTTCGTTGAAGAAGCACGCAACTGCCAAACTCCCAAGTTCAAAAGCGCGAACGCGATAACGTCCTTCGTCAATCGCAGACAAGAGAAGAAATAGGCGATCGTAAGACGCAATACAGTGAGGAAGTTGCTCGGCGCGAAAAAGATTGTCCTTTAGGTTGACCTTGCTGACCGCCTTTCCAAGAGACTTCAAAGCGGACTCAAGAGACCGAGATTTCGGCACTGCCGCGAATAGAACTCCTCGCCATCTTCGCTCTCCTCTTGGTTCGTACGTGCACAAGGTCCGGACCGTGGCTGCTTGGGCCGCGATCGCTTCAACGAGTTTTCCTTGGGAATAGGTAGTTTTGGATTCGATCAGGGCTAGGACGTTCGAGGGCGGAGTTATCACCAAGCCGCCCTCATTGAAGAACGGCGGATGAATCGCCGGATCGCTGACAAGGATGTCGTTTTCAGGAGAGCAGGGAATCTCGTCGTCGGGTGGTTTTACAAATCCTCGACAGATTGAGAGGTTCGGTGGCAACAGACGCTGAAGAACCTCCCGTACGAGGCTCTCTTTGTGATGGCCGTCGGAAAGCCAATGAGCATCGCCGATTAAGTGGCGAACGCGGTCAGCCCGGGAGATCAACTCCGAGGACCACGAGCCTAGATACTTCCCTACTTCTGGCTTCACATCTCTGCCCTCGGTGCGACGGCCCAGCCGGGCCGGTGCCAGCAGTGAACAAAGAGACACTGGCGAAGACTACATCAACCAGGGGGAGAATTCAACGGGCGGCGGTAAGCGGAAAAAACCGGTTCGCGCACGAGATTCAGGAAATTAGGCGACTACCGAGATCGTCGGCTAGTTGCCGCAAGTTGTGCAGGATGCGACAACGAGTCTCATTTGGCACGTCGTACCGGAAGACATCCGGCTGATGATTCCTCTTGGTGTAAATGCCCGTCATGGTTCAACGCTCCCCTTCGCCACGCCCCGAATCTTTTCCAAGTAAAGCTCCATGCCGTGGTCACGTACCCACGTAGAATTGCCCTTGTAGATCGGTGTTCCATCAGGAGAGCGCTCGACCTGCGCCTCGGCCCGCAGTTCGGCTTGTAACTGCTCGAATTCCCGATCTGAGAGAGGTTTTGGCTCATCGACATTTGCCTTCGGCGGCCCGTCTCCCGTCGCACCATACGCCAATCGCTTCGGCTTAGATCGCTTGACCCCGCTTTCCGTGAACCAGACCAGGGAACCGCAGTGTGAGAAGTGTGGCGGCACTCGTGCCACGATGTCGTTGCCATTCACATAATGAGCGAATCGTCCAAGCAACGCCGAATCGAGATGCTTAGCAAGTTGCGGCTTGGCAACCATCGGCTGGCCGAAGGTAATGACCCCATCGACTCCGAGCTTCTCGTTCTCGATCAAGTCGTAGGCACAGACAACGGCGAGTGCGCCTCCAAGGCTGTGTCCGGTGATCCAAAGATGCTTTGGTTTGGCAGCGTTGACGAGCTTTACTATTTGCGGTTTCAAAGGCTGATAGGCATTATAGAACCCCTTGTGAATCGGTCCCTTCGGCGTCTGCATCGAACCAACGGCCAAGTTGACGATCCAGTCCACATCGTTATCAGTTCCTCGGATGACGATCACAGTCACGTCATCAGCCGATGCCACATACCCGATCATAGAACCATCCACGACAGGCATTACCTGCTTGAATCCCAACTCCCGAAAGGCGGGATCGACATCGACGGGCGGTAGATAGGAAGCCTCGCTCATCGAGGCAAGTAATTCTGCGACCGGCCAATCCGCATACGCTTCTGAATCCCAGGGCGTTCGCAGCGGTTCGAGTGGGCCTGCAACGGGCGGTTTCGGTTCGGGCCGGTCACCTTCATCAACGGTGTCTTCCCGGCCCGGCGATGAGCAGGCGATGTAGACGCCGTAGCCGACGATGCCTAGAACCGCTGCGATTAGCACGAAAAGTGTGGTTCGGGTCATTTCGTACTCCTAGCGAGTTGATTCGCACGAAGTTCACAAGCTGTTCAATTGAGCAACACATTGAGCTTCTTGAACGCCGCCTCGAAGCGGTCTAGTGAAGCCGCTGAGACGGACTTCCTGAGCGTGGCGATATTCTCCGTAAAGTATCGAGCGGGCCGGAAGTGATTGAACCTCGCCGTTCCCTTTAACGGATGCGCTGCTAGGAACTCTTCGAGCCTTACCAGAATTCGAGGGCTTCCCGTCTTTACGTCCGACTCTTTCAGTTTTTTCGAGAGGTCGTTTGCGTACTCATCGTTGACGAGTTTCAAATAGAAGCCCGCATCGAACATATCCTCGATGTCAGCTTCGGCATTCCCGGTGAACTCAGCGAACGTCAGGACGTGGCTCTTCTGGAGCAGCTTGCGTTTATAGAGGTTTTCAATGGATTGCTGATCCTTTCGCTGCAAGTCGATCAGAGTAGCAATGGTCAACCCCTTTTGCGCACCCAACAATGCAGCAAAGGTCGGAACCTTCTCGGAGCCGCCTACTGGCGTAATCGTCCAGCGTTTATCGAGTCCTTCTCGTCCTAGTTCCTCTAATAGGCCAGTGATCGCCTGGATGTAAAGCAAGTCCGAAACGCCCTCGACCACAAGGCAGTTGGGGCCGACGAATAGCGATTGGGCGATGTCGTAGCCAAGCGCCCCCTGGAGTGGGAACAGACTCCCTTCACTTGCTTCAAGGACTTCTTTGAATACTTTCGTACCAGCGTCCTCAACCGGCAGAGGCTCGTTGATGTCGATGCTCTTGTCTTCCACGATCCGCACCCGGTCGAAATTATGGGCATCGACCATGAACGGCGAGTGAGTTGTGTATATCACCTGATTGTGGCCCTTGAGTTCAGCCTCGATGTAGCGGAGTAGGTCGCCTTGGGCCTTGGCGTGAAGGAATAGTCCCGGTTCATCGAGGAGTAGAATCAGCGGTTCCTTCCGCCGCTTCTGCTGACCGAACCAAGCGAGAAACGAAAAGAACCAGAGGAAGCCCTTCGACCGGCTGCCAAGTTGGGTGCTGACTTGGTGAACCGTGTCGTGGACACGACCCCACAAATTCGTGCCGTTTTGCATTTCGCTCGGATCGCCAGGGCGTCCCGGTCGAACGTCTACCTTGACTGTCAGATGCTTGTTCTGCGACCAGTATTTCAGGAGTTGTCGGGACAGATGGTTTGATGCACCTTCCAGGCTGTTGTTGAGTTCTTCGGTACGCTGTGAACCGAGCAATTGATCCATGTTGAGCCGGGCAAGCTCGATCAGACCGAGCATCGGTCGGTCTGAGTCCTTTAGAGAACCATTCGTCTGGCGTTCCTTCAACTTCTCGATGTTTACATGGCCCTCCATCTGATAATACTCATCGAAATAGAGGAACTTAGGCCATGCTGCTTTCAGATGATGATTCCAGATGTGGATGCCAAGGTTGTTCTGGTGAATTGCCGTCAGCTTCCCCTTGAGCTTCTTCGCCGCTTCGGACTCAGCCAGGGTGTCAGCCTCATGGATGGCCCTCGTCTTGGCGTCCGGGTCTGCGATTGTTTCCGCCGCTGTCTTTGCGGCGGTGTGCTGTACATGCCGCTCCTCTCCATCGCTATCAAGAAAGGTCTTGAGCGCCACCAAATCTGGGCACTCGACGGCTTTGGCAGCGACTTCCGGGGGCAGGCTATAGTGCTTGACCAGCCCTTTGACGGCTACGGCTTCGTCGGTTTCGATTTCCACATAAACCTGATTCTCGTAGCCCTTCGACACGACAATCGTCGAGTTCGGAAGCACTCCCTTTCCGAAGATTGCTTCGACGGCAGCTACCTCGGTATCCGCCAAAATGTATTCCGCCCTTACCACGATGGCAGGATCAGTCTCCTCGTTCTCTAGCTGCTGCCGATACTCCTCGACTTCCGAGCGAGGGTATTCGTCGGTCACATCGAACTTGGCGTGTTCCGGGACGACCGGGTTCAACTTGTAGAGTGCCTGGAGGATTGCCGTCTTGCCGGATTCGTTCTTGCCGACGAGACAAGTCACGTCCCCAACTTCGATGGCAGTGGAGTTTCGCACCGACTTGAAGTCATGGACCTCAAACTTGTTGAGCTTCATGGCTCGGCCCTCGTAAAGTCCCGATGTTCCCTGGATTACGACATACGCTATAGTTCGCAAAACAAGAAGTCAAGACGACGGGCGATTGAAAACGCACGGGCGCTGTCATAGACTGTCTTCCCAGGTGAATTTGGCGAACGGATCGGGGCAACCCGACAAGGAGCATGATGTGTCGAGCGTAGGTGAGCGGATAAAGGAGAGGCGTCTGGAAATAGGCTGGACGCAGGACCAACTCTGCACCAAAGCCGGTTTGTCCAAGAGCTTCTTGTCGGAACTGGAGAACGGAAAACGCAGTGTCAGTGCAGTCAACCTGCTCGACATCGCTCGTGCATTGAACGTCTCCCTGGATTTCTTGATGACCGGCAAGGCCAGCAAAGAGACTCAAAGTGAAGTGGCGATTCCGGCTTCGCTGGCAGCGTTCGCCGCCGAAGAAGGTCTGTCACTCAGACAGACGCTTATGCTGCTGGATATGCAAAAACAGATCGTGGCCCACCGCACCGCCAAGAAGAAGGACGGTCTTGAGGCGGTGGATTGGCAGAAGTTTTACGAGGGAGTGAAAGAGTTCCTGGAGAACGGATGACTCGTTGGGAACATGCAACCGAAATCAGCGACCTCGCCGGACAACTCGGCGTCGGGGGCGCTGCGCCCGTGGACCGCATTCTCGACCACTGCCGTCGCCGGATCGACGGCTGGGTGGCCGAGGCGGGCGGCGTCACGGACATCGACGCCCTTGAAGCTCTCGTCACCCGCCGTCTTCAATTGGTCTTCGAGGAGATCAGGGCGGACGAGGACTTTGACCGGCTGACGCAGGTGTACGCACGAGAGAAGCGGGAGTTTGTCTTCGCCACGATGCGGTCGAAGTTCGATGAGGCCGAAAACCCGACCTTCGGTGCGCTCATCATGCGGCGGAATGCAGGAGCAAATTCGCCGGATCGGTATGTCGCCGTCATCGACTGCCGGGGCAACAAACTGGCCCGCCGCTTCTTCACCCGCTGGCATGAGATCGCCCATCGGCTGACTACCCATGCCGATGGCGGCGACACGGAGCCGGGCTATCGCTCGGAACACGATCCCATCGAACGGATGATGGACGAGATCGCCGGTCACGTTGGCTTTTATGGGCCACTCTTCGACCCCGTATTCCGGCAGGCAAGCGAGGGCAAGCCGCTCCTGACCTTCGGCACAGTCGAGTCGATCATCCGTGACGCCTTCCCTGCCGCCAGCTTCCAAGCCACACTGTTCGCCTGCGCTCGTCGAGTGACGACGCCAGTGGTCTATCTCGAAGCGGCTTTGAACCACAAGAAGGAAGTGAAGCGGAAGATGGCAACAAAGAGCCTGTTCGATGTAGAGCCGCCACCCGGCGAACTGCGGGCTGTGAAAGTAATTCCGAACAAGGCGGCGCAGGACGAAGGGTTCACGATCCCGACCAACATGCGGGTTCCGGCTGGGACGGTGATTCATCGCCTATTCGACGCCGAGGTTCAAGCGAGCGAGAGTGCCAGTGAAGACTTGAACCAGTGGGAGTCGAAGGGGAAGTCGCTCGAAGCTCGTGCCGTAATGGTCGAAGGCCGTAAGGTCGCTGACCGGGTGTTCGCAATTATGCAGCCGGTGGAGATGAAGCGGGCGAGGAAGCAATCGACGCTAACGCCCTTGTTTTCCAAATGACTTTGGACGAAACGCAGCAGCAACCGGCTGCTGCCGACCTGACGTACCCAGGAGTGGCTCATGTTCGACAAGATCAAAAGCGAGATCACACAGGACTTCTACGTTCAGAACTTTCCAAACGACGGCCAGCGATTTGTTGCGTGGTATCTCCGCAACATTCATCTGAGAGACATGAATGAGGCCAAGGCCGATGTCACCGATGGTGCGGACGACAAGCAGATCGACGCCATTTTCGTTGATGACGACAACTCGACGGTGTACATCGTCCAAGGGAAGTTCGTCGGGTCAGACAGCATCGACGCCGAACCGTTGCGGGAAGTTCTCTCGTCGTGGATTCAGTTGAAGGACATTGTGCGCCTACAGGAGACTGCCAACAACAAATTGAAGCAGCGACTTGCCGAAGTTGCTCTGGCCCTCGACAACGACTACGACGTGGCCTTCGAGTTGATAACGACCGGCACGCTGACGCCAGCGGCAAGGAACGACTTAGCGACCTTCCAGGCTCAACTCGCCAGGGCCGACGACTTTCCGGCCTCAATCCACGTTGTCGATGAAGAAGAGTTGAAGCGACGGTACGAGTTGGCGCTGGACCGAGAGAACCCGCTGCTCAGTCATTCAATTCAACTCCAGCAGGGTAAGTATCTGTCGATGGAGCTTGGCGGAACGAGGGTCGCCCTCGTCGCCTTGCCACTCAAGGACTGCCTCGCCTTTCCGGGGATCAAGGACGGCACGCTGTTCCAGAAGAACGTGCGGCAATCCCTTGGACTCAACAACGCCGTGAACAAGGGGATCAAGCACACGATCTACAACGTGAGTCAGGACTTCTTCTTCTCCCACAACGGAATCACCGCCATCTGCAACCAAATGGAGTTGAGCGACGGCGGGCTGCTCAAGGTCAAGGGCGTGAGCGTGGTCAACGGCTGCCAATCTCTGAACACGATCCTATCGTGCAGCGAAAAGGTGAAGACCCTCGACAACGCTTTCGTGATGTTTCGCTTCTACGAGATTCCCCAGCGAGATCGTGCTGATCGCATCAGCATTTCGACGAATTCGCAAAGCCCTGTGAAACCGAGAGACTTGCGAAGCAACGACAAGCGAGTTTTGGCCCTCAAGAAACTGTACGACCAGAAGTATCCACGAGGGTATTTGATTACGAAGCGGGGCGAGGCTGCTGCTGCTGACAAAGACAAATCCCTGGTGGTGGACCTTGCTGATCTCGGCAAGTACCTCATCAGTTGGCACTCGCAGCGGCCCAACATCGCCTACAGCGAAACCAAGCTCTTCGACAAATACTTCGAGCAGTTATTCAAGCGAGACTACAAGCCAGAGAACATTCACGCCCTGTCGTACTGGATGAACCAAGTCGGAAAGCGGTGGGGAAAGGATAATCCTCTGGGCCTCAACGAGTCTCTGCTCGCTATGCGTGCTTACGCACCGTTCCATCACTTTTACGCTGTTTCACTTTGCTTTTGCGTTGCGAACAAGATGGCCGAGGGCGTACCGAATCCCGTCGTCACTCTTGAGAAGGCACAAGCCAGTGGCATCGTGGATCAAGTCGTGGATATGGCAGGAACGTGCCTCAACACGGCACTCGAAGCCGCTGCGAACGAGCCGCTTCCGGCCAATCGTGTTTTCAGCCCGCAAAACTGGATCAAGACCAAGAACTGCTTGGCAGGCATCCGTGCGGCGATGCAGCAATACTTCACGATGTTGCCGTCGATGCCGGGAGGCAAAGACTTGAGCCAGAAGCTCAAGGCGGCTCTGACAATGGATGCTGGTCAATTCGAGGCACGCTGGGCTGCGGACTGAGATAAATGATGAATGCTTCAACATCGACATTGCCCGAACAAGGCCAGATGGTTAGCGTCCGGTCACGCAACTGGATGGTCACGGATGTGTCCACCAGCAGCTTGCCACCGGAACGCCTGAAAACCGGCATTGAGTCGCCGCAACATCTGCTCAGCCTTTCGTCGGTCGAAGACGATGGCTTGGGCGAAGAACTGAATGTCATTTGGGAGCTTGAGCCTGGGGCCAGAGTCGTCGAGAAAGTTGCTCTCCCCGATCCCACTGGCTTTGATCCGCCTGACCAACTCGACGCATTTCTTGATGCGGTGCGCTGGGGCGCTTCATCATCGGCTGACGTGCGGACCATCCAGGCCCCATTTCGATCCGGCATCGACATCGAGGACTACCAGCTTGATCCCGTGGTGCGGGCGATTCAGATGCCACGGGTCAATCTCTTGGTGGCCGATGATGTGGGCCTTGGCAAGACAATCGAAGCGGGCATGGTGGCGCTTGAACTCATCATTCGTCACCGCACTCGCAAGATTCTGATCGTCTGCCCCGCCTCGCTCCAGGTGCAGTGGCAGGAGCAGATGCGGGACAAGTTCGGCCTCGACTTCCGAATCGTGAATTCAACGATGATGGGATTGCTACGCCGCAGTCGAGGCATCCACGTCAATCCGTGGAACCATTTCCCCCGACTCATTACGAGCATCGACTTCCTCAAGCGAGAGCGTCCACTGCGGCTATTCAGGGAACTTCTGCCCGGCCCAGACGAGCCAGCTTTTCCACGCAAGTTTGATCTGATGATTCTGGACGAGGCTCATAACTGCGCCCCATCGGGCGTGGGACGGTACGCCACGGATTCAATGCGGACCCACGCACTTCGTCTGCTCGTGCCGCACTTTGAACACAAATTATTCCTCACGGCCACGCCGCATAACGGCTACCCGGAGAGCTTTTCGGCATTGCTCGAACTTCTCGACAACCAACGGTTCGCCCGCAGCACGCCCCCTGACCGCAAGCAACTCAATGCCGTCATGATCCGGCGCATGAAGTCCGAATTGCCGCCGAAGTGGGATGGATCGCCACGATTTCCAAAACGAGTGCTGGCCCCAATCGAAGTTCCCTACACTGATGAAGAACGAGGCATCCACACTGCACTACGAGAGTATGCCGAATCGAGGGCCAAAAGGGCGCAGGATAACACTGAGAAGCTGGCGACGGAGTTCGTTCTCAAGACGCTCAAAAAGCGACTGTTCTCTAGCCCTGCTGCGTTCCTTGCCACGCTCGATTCGCACGAGAATTCCCTGCGACAAGCCAAGCGAAGAAAGACCATTCGCAAGCCGTCGATTGGAATCTTGAAGCAAGAACTCGACCGCATTGATGAAGACTACGCCGACGATACCGAGTACGACGATGCAACGACCGACGCCGTGGATGCCGCCTCGCTGCTGTTCAGCGAACCCTCTGCGAGCGAACTAGCTCTCTTGAAGCAGATGCGGTCGTGGGCGGAAAAGGCATCGGGTCAACTCGACTCGAAGGTTAAGTGTCTGATCGACTGGCTGAACACGCATATTCGCCCGAACAAGAAGTGGCGCAACGAGCGGGTCATCCTCTTCACCGAGTATCGGGCCACCCAGAACTGGCTCAGGGAAGTCCTGGCCCAGCACGGCTTCACCAAAGACGACCGGCTCTTGACGATGTACGGCGGCATGGACCTGGAGGAACGGGAGGATGTCAAAGCCGCCTTTCAGTCGGGTCCGAATGAAAGCAATGTTCGCATCCTGCTTGCCACGGACGCCGCAGCGGAAGGCTTGAACCTCCAGAATCACTGCTACCGCCTCATCCACTACGAAATTCCTTGGAACCCGAACAGGCTTGAGCAACGCAACGGGCGTATCGACCGTCACGGGCAGAAGGGGTTTGTTGCGCCCAATGGTGAGCGTCAAGTCTTCGTCTATCACTTCGTTGGCGAAGGCTACAAGAAGCGCCAACAATCCGACTTCTCAAGCCGAGCAGCCGACCTCGATGCCGACCTGGAATTCCTGATGCGTGTGGCGCAGAAGGTAGAGACGATCCGAGAAGACCTGGGAAGCTATGGCACGGTGCTGGCTGATGATGTCGAGCAGGCGATGCTTGGCCGAGGCTACACGATGCCGGGCGTCAGTCGGGCCGACACTAAAGTCGAACCAGTCCGCAAGATGCTCAAATTCGAGCGGGACTTGGCGAAGCAAATCGGAGAACTCCTCGAACAGTATCGGGAAACCCAACGGGAGCTTCGACTGTCCCCCGAAAATATCCGTAAGGTGGTTGAGGTCGGTCTGGCTTTGGCCGAGCAACCAGCATTGGTTCCGATTAAGCACCCGTCAGGCAAGCCGGTTTTCACGCTTCCCGCTTTGAGACACAGTTGGGCGGCATGTGCCGAGGGCCTGGAGCATCCCCACACCAAGGATATTCGCCCGATCACGTTCGACCACGCCGCTGCTGATGGCCGGGACGACATCGTGCTGGTTCATCTGAATCACCGGCTCGTCCAAATGAGTCTGCGACTTCTGCGTGCGGAAGTTTGGTCAGTGAAAGGCCGCAAGCGATTGCACCGCATCACGGCTCGGCTCGTACCAGATCACGTTCTTAATGCCCCTGCGGTCGTTGCCCATGCTCGGCTTGTGGTGATCGGCGGCGACAGCCATCGGTTGCACGAAGAGATCATTACGGCGGGCGGGATGCTCAAGGAAGGCCGGTTCTCCAGGCTCAACATCTCCGAGTTAGACAAGCTGCTGGGCGCTGCGACGAGCGACGAAGCCTTTGAGCCGATGCAAAAGCACTTGCTCGAACTTTGGGACAAGTTTGCCCCGGCGCTAGCGCAATCGCTTGAGGCCCGCATGAAGGATCGAACATCCGGCCTCCAAAAAAAGCTGGCCGAGAGAGCCGACAAAGAAGCCACCGACATCACGGCCATTTTGCTCGAACTCAAGAAGGCCATCGACACTGAACTAAACGACCCGGAATACAAGCAACTCTCGTTGTTCGATGATCTCGAAAAGGATCAGTTCGAGCGAAACAAGGACTTCTTGCGAGACAGGTCGAAGTCGATCCCCGGTGAGATCGAAAGAGAAACGGCGGCGATCAAGTCACGTTATGCCGATCCGCAGCCCCGGATGTTTCCCGTGGCGGTGACTTTCCTCGTACCTGAAAAAATGAGGAAGGGGTAAAACCATGCGGATTCGACGCCTTGAACTCACGAACTTCCGAACCTTCGGCCATGCTGTCTTCGAGGATATTCCCGATACGGTCCTCCTCGTCTCGCCGAACGGTCGAGGAAAGTCTTCGGTACTGGAGGCTATAGCGGGTGCGAAAGACCTGGTTGCGCCTTACCACCAAGACAACTATCAGTTCAACGAAACGTGGCAAGGTAGGGGCGTTCCCGTTTGGCCCACGCATCTTCCTGACCCGGTAAAGATTGGGGAGCGGAAGGCCGAATTGCGAATCGAGATAGAGGCGACAGGATCAGACTGCGATTATCTCCGTGCAGCAAACATCACAAACACAATAGGTGCTGCACAGTTCGTAATCGAAGACGGAAGGCGCATTACGTCACAGCAAGTCGATGACACCATCAAGCGATTGTGCCAATTCCACAGCCTTTCGGATGGAGTCGGCTTTGTTGATTACATTCGATCAATTCGCTTTTACATGAGAAGAGACATTGGCAACTTCTCGTCGGAGATGGGCGACTCGCATTTTCGTCAGAGTCTAGGCGATTTTCATCGACAAGTGACAGACCAACAGAAGTTTGGTGGTTTCAAGAGCTTCGTTGTCAGTTCGCAACTCCATGACTTCTCGCATCAGCAGGCCACCGGCCAGCAGCTTGACTCACTCGAAGTGTTTCGGAAGGTGTTCGATCACTTTTTTTCCCCGAAAAAATTCCTGGGTTTCCGAAGTTCCGGGGCAAGTGGGCAAGGCCAAATCGTTGTCGATTCCCCATTTGGGAGCCATGACACAGACGCACTTAGCGATGGCGAGAAGGAAGTTCTCCACATCCTCGCCTACCTCTTTCGGCTGCGACGATTAAGCAACGTCGTGCTTTGGGACACACCGGAGCTTCATCTAAACGCTGCGCTTGAATCACGCCTGTTCGATGCAATTCGTCGGGTAGCTCCCAATAATCAGTATTGGATCGCCACGCACAGCCTCGAATTCATCAATGCAGCGCCGCTCGATTCTGTCTTCGTGTTGCGACAGGATGGCAACTCGGCTGTTGTTGAACGGGCATCTGGAGAAGAACGCAAAGCGAGGGTCCGCATCTATCGTGAGATGGGGGCGCAGGTTGGACTCCAACTTGTCTCGGCGGTCGTCGTGTTTGTGGAAGGTAAAGAGGCGAATTCCGACAAGCGATTACTTGATCGACTCGTTGCTTCCTCAGTCCCAGGTGTGAACTTCGTCGCCGGTGGATCGTGCGAGAGCATCCTGTCTGCCGGGACACGAGCGAATGAACTGCTTTCCGAGGCGTGTGCAAACGGAGACTTCTTTGCCATTGTTGATCGAGACTATCGAAGTGATGACGAGATCACAGAATTGGGGAAAAAGTACAAAGGACGACTGTTCGTGTGGAACGTCCACGAAATCGAGAACATTTTCCTGAATCCCGACATCTTGTTCCAAACTCTGACGTTTCTCGACCATCTCGACAAGAATGCAACACCGACATCGCTTGAAGCCGATCTGAAACAGGTAGCAACTGGCCTCACTGATTGGATAGCCGCCGATTGGGTTGCATGGGAGTTCGACAAGGCTTTTCAACCACCATCTCGCAGGATTGGGGGTGATGATCCAAAGGGGTCGCTCCAAAAGTACACGGCGACCCTCAAGGAAAAGGTTGTTGAAGCGACAGAAGTGAAGAACGTCGAAGATCGCTTCGATAAGAAACGACTCCTTATCGAGCAAATAATTCAAGATGGTTCCTGGTTGGCACGACTCCCTGGAAAACAACTTCTTCGGAAGTTCTTGGAGCGTTTCCCGACACTTCGACCAGATGACTACCTGCGTGCTGCCGCAAGCGTAATTCGAGAACGTGACATCAAAGTAGGGGAATTCGTTCGACTTCGGGACACTTTACTGCAATTGCCCGGAGCTAAAGCGAAGTAGAAGTCAGGATTGTCTATGTCCATCACTCGCCACCACAACGATTGGCTTTCACTCGTGCCGAACTCAGGCCCGTTCCTGAGTTTGCCGGTGTTGTCGTCGGCGTTTCCGCAGGGGCTTGATGCCCATGATGCAGACCATGCTCGGCGGCTGCGCATGGCGTTCGATGAATGGGATGACAACCAGTTGGGCAACAGGCCCGATCCAGGTATTCATCGGGCGTGGATCAAGTTCGTGCTGGGGGAGACGCTGGGTTACGAGGAACTGCTGGCCGAGGGACAAGCCATCCCGACGACGCTCAAGAGTGAAATTGCAGAATACGGAGAGACGCTACGGCCTGATTGGATTGTGAATGATCCAGCCACAAAGAAAGCACGGCTGATCGTGCAAGTCTTCCCTCGGTCGCAGTCGCTCACGAAGCCCGTGGCATCGTCTCGATGGAAGACCTCGCCCGATACCCGCATGATGCAATTGTTGCACGACACGGGCATTCGGCTCGGCATCGTGACCAACGGCGATCACTGGATGCTGGTGAATGCCCCGAAGAATGAAACGACCGGCTATGCCTCTTGGTATGCAAACCTGTGGCTGGAGGAGCCGGTCACGCAGCGAGCCTTCCGCACACTTTTGGGAGCCGACCGACTTTTCAGCGTACCGGAAAACGAAACGCTCGAAGCCCTGCTCGACAAAAGTGCCAACGACCAGCAGGAAGTCACTGACCAACTCGGTTATCAAGTACGCAAGGCCGTCGAGGTCTTGATCCAGGCGCTCGACAAAGCCGATCAGGAACATGGGCGAAAACTCCTGGCCGACGTGGAGGAGAAGATTCTCTACGAATCGGCCCTCACTGTGATGATGCGGCTGGTGTTCTTGTTCTGCGCCGAAGAGCGGGAACTGCTTCTTCTGGGAGATGATCTGTACGACAAGAATTACGCCGTCAGCACGTTGCGAGAACAACTGCGGGTCACGGCGGATCAGTTCGGTGAAGAAATCCTTGGCCTGAGATATGACGCCTGGACTCGACTGCTAACAAGTTTTCGAGCCGTGTATGCCGGGGCCAAGCACGACCGGCTCAAGCTCCCGGCCTATGGCGGTAGCCTGTTCAACCCCGACCGCTTCCCGTTCCTTGAAGGTCGCAAGCTCGGCACAAGTTGGAAGAACACCGAAGCCACGCCGCTGCCGGTCAACAACCGGACGGTGTTGCATCTGCTTGAAGCGTTGCAGGTGTTGCAGACTAAAGTCGGCCAAAGCATCGAAGCCCGCAAGATTAGTTTCCGGGCACTCGACATCGAACAAATCGGCCATGTCTACGAGGGCCTGCTCGATCACACCGCCAGGCGGGCCACCGAGCCGGTGCTGGGTTTGGCGGGGACAAGAGACAAGGAACCGGAAATCGCCTTGGCCGAACTGGAGAAGATAGCAGTCAAGGGCGAGAAAGAACTGCTCAAGTTCCTCAAAGACAATTCAGGTCGGTCGGAATCCGCAATCAAGAAGGCGTTGAATGCCGAACTCGACGACCACCTTGCCAGCCGGTTCCGCACCGCCTGCCAAGACTCAGACCTTTGGAAACGAGTAAAGCCGTTTGCTGGTTTGGTTCGGCATGATGACATGGACTATCCGGTGGTCATTACCAAGGGAAGTGTCTTCGTCACCAGTGGAACCGACCGCCGTTCCAGCGGCACGCACTACACGCCTAAGAGCCTGACCGAACCCATCGTGCAGTACACGCTGGAACCTCTGGTCTACGTTGGCCCTGCCGAAGGTTTACCAAAGGAAGAGTGGAAACTGCGGTCGGCCAAGGAACTGTTGGCCCTCAAGATTTGCGATATGGCTTGTGGATCGGGCGCTTTCTTGGTCCAAGCCTGTCGGTACATGGCGGCACGCCTGCTCGAAGCCTGGGATGCCATCGAGCGGGCAAATCCGAGTACGGTTCGCATTCTGCCCGATGGAGAACTATCGGATGCTCATCTTGCAGAGCAACCGATTCCCCTCGATCCCGATGAGCGGCAAACCTATGCCCTGCGGATCGTGGCTCAGCGCTGCTTGTACGGCGTGGACATCAATCCGTTGGCGGCGGAAATGGCGAAGCTCTCGCTCTGGCTGCTGACACTCGCCAAGGACAAACCGTTTGAGTTTCTGGATCACGCAATCCGTTGCGGCGATTCGCTGGTCGGCATCCATAACACCGAGCAACTTCGGAAATTCAACCTTGATGGCAAAGGGGAAGACAACCGGCTGTTTCTCCAATTCCTCGACAAGCAAATCAAAGAGGCGATTGCCCTACGCCGTCAGATCACCGAGATACAGGCCAACACGGTCGAAGATGTCGAAGCACAGGATCGGATGCTGCGTGAGGCGAACGAGAAGATCGACCGGCTCAAGTGTGCCGCCGACATGCTGATCTCTGCCGAGTTCGTTCCAGGCTCTACTGCGGACAAGCGAGCCGCCAGGGACGATGCGGCGATCAAAGTCGCCGTTCATTTCAACGATAGCGATCTGGTGACGTTTCGCAGGGAAACGCAGAAGGCGATTGGCGGTCAGGGGACATTCCACTGGCCGCTGGAATTCCCAGAAGTCATGGTCGAGCGGGACGGGTTCGACGCTGTAATCGGAAATCCACCCTTCGTTGGTGGTCGCCGCATTCGCAGTACGTCGGGCGGAACGTACCTCGATTTTCTTACGACATCGCTATTCAGCGGAAGCAGTGGAAACGCAGACCTCTGTGCTTTCTTCTTTCGTCGTGGTCATCAGCTTCTCAGGGAACATGGCGGATTTGGCCTCCTTGCCACAAACACGATCTCGCAGGGCGACACGAGGTCAAGTGGGCTTGAACGGCTGGAACAATCTGGATGCTCGATCTTTCGAGCAATTCAAAGCCGCCCTTGGCCCGGTGCGGCTAACTTGGAAGTCGCTCATGTTTGGGTTCGACGGGGACATTGGTATGGGGCGTTCTACTTAGATGACTCTCCTGCCAACGGCATCACGTCCTACTTGACGCAGCCGGGGAGTATAAGCGGCACACCGTTCCGCCTTAAAGCAAACGAAAGCAAGTCGTTTCAAGGAACGATAGTTTTGGGGATGGGATTCGTCCTTGATCCAGAGGACGCCCAACGCCTCATAAATCGGTAACTGTTCACGCCCCGGTGAGTGATGGGGCAGGTTGATGGTCGAGGTGGGCGTTGATGGCGGTGGTGACGAAGGCGAAGACATTGATGGATCGTTGGCGGCAGGTTTCGACGACGGTC
>Ga0182737_1000556_pt1 | contig 50759 bp, 55 predicted proteins | sample eDN5th30CBELigOP_FD_128878 | JGI IMG/M metagenome (GOLD analysis project Ga0182737, IMG submission 128878) | Enriched Organic Plus compost microbial communities from Emeryville, California, USA - eDNA 5th pass 30_C BE-Lig OP (version 2) (version 2) ...
ACGAACTCGCCGTCGTCCGGCGAGCCGCGGAAGACGACCTCGTCGAAGGACACCGGCCAGCCCGAGTACTCCATGCCGGTGTCGTACTGGTCGGAGAAGAAGAACGGCAGCAGCTCGTAGGGCCGGTCGGCGCCGGCCGCGTTCCGCCCGGCGGCGAGGCCCTGCTCGAGCGCGTTCGCCCAGTGCTCGATGCGCAGCCGCCGGCCGAGGACCGGGTGCTGCGCGTTCGCGATGTCGCCGGCGACGAGCACGTCCGGGTGGCTCGTCGCCAGCCGCTCGTCGGCGAGGACCCCGTGGTCGACCGCGAGGCCCGCCGCCTCGGCGAGCCCGGTCGACGGGTCCGCGCCGATGCCGAGCACGACCGTGTCGACCTCGACGAGGCTGCCGTCGGAGAGCCGCAGGCCCGTGACGTGATCCCCGCCCTCGATCGCTGTCGCGTCGAGGCCGAGTCGCAGGTCGACACCGTGCTCGCGGTGGATCCGGCTGAAGAACGCGCCGATCTCGCGCCCGAGCACCCGCTCGAGGAGCTCGGCGCCCCGGCCGACGAGCGTCACCTCGGCGCCGCGCTGCCGCGCGCTCGCCGCGGTCTCGGCGCCGATCCAGCTCGAGCCGACGATCGCGAGCCGCGCGCCGGGTCGCAGCCGCTCGCGGAGCGCGAGCGAGTCGCTCATGGTGCGCACGGTGAACACCTCCGGCAGGTCCGCGCCCGGCAGCTCCGGCCGGCGGGCGGCGGAGCCCGTCGCGAGCACGAGCTTCGAGAACGGGACGGTGCGCCCGCCCTCGGTCGTCACGATGTGCGCGTCCGGGTCGATCGACGCGGCGCGCACGCCGAGCCGGAGCTCGACCCCGTGCTCCGCGTCCCAGCCGTCGGGGTGCACGAACGCCGCCTCCGGCCCGTCGCCGCCCTGCAGCAGCCCCTTCGTCAGCGGCGGGCGCTCGTAGGGGAGGTACGGCTCGGCGCCGATCAGGGTGATCGGTCCCTCCCAGCCCGCCTCGCGCGCGCCTTCGGCCGCCTTCGCGCCCGCGAGCCCGCCGCCGACGATGACGATCCCGTCCGACTCGGTCATGAGGTGTGCTCCTCTCGCCCCGCAGGAGCAACGCTACGACGTCCGCCTCCGAAGCGACACGGGGGCGCCGGGGTTCGGCTCGCGCGACGGGAGGCGATAGCGTGAACGCAGGGGGAGCGGGCGCACCGCTCGATGGCAGGGGGACCCGCATGCACGACGAATCCGCGTCCGCTTCGACCCCCGCGCCGGCGCACCGCCCGTCGATCGTCGGCGGGCTGCTGCCGTTCATCGGCGTCATCCTGTTCCTGATCATGACCGTCGTCCAGTTCGCCGGGGGCGCGGGCGAGGGCTGGGGCCCGGCGCTCGTCCTCAACGCGGTCGTCTACATGATCGGCATCGCCGGCATCGGCGCCGGGATCGCGCATCTCTTCTTCGGCCGTCGGATCTCCCGCACGATCGGCTTCGCGACGAACCCCTACGAGTTGGAGGTCGGGTTCGCCGACCTCGCCATCGGCGTCGCCGCCGTGCTCGCCGGCGGCTTCTCGCCGGACTACTGGTTCGCGGTCATCCTGGTCAGCGCGATCTTCCGCGTCGGCTGCGGCATCGGTCACATCCGCTCGATGGTGCGGGACCGCAACTTCGCGGTGAACAACACGGCGATCCTGTTCATCGACTTCGTCGTGCCGATCTTCGTCGTCATCGCGTTCGCGCTCTGGGCGCGCTGACGCGCCGGCGCGCGCGTGTCAAGCCCAGCGCGGCGACCTCGCCCCGGAGCTAGCGTCGGGCGCACCGAGCGAAGGAGCAGGCCATGGCACAGGATCGCGACCCACGCGTGCGGGGCGAGGACATCCCGGACCTCGTCGAGTCCCCGGAGGACGCCGAGGTGAGTGCGGCGGACGCCGAGGGCACGCTGGACGTCGAGCAGCCGGACGCGAGCTGAGCGGCGCCCGCACGGCCCCCGCCCGCACGTGGTAGACTCGATGACCGCGACGCGGGGTGGAGCAGTTCGGTAGCTCGCTGGGCTCATAACCCAGAGGTCGTCAGTTCAAATCTGGCCCCCGCAACGACAGAGGCCCGGAGTCCCTAAGGGATTCCGGGCCTCAGCATTTTGATCTGGCCCGGAGTTCCGGAGCACCGTCCTCCTGTCGGCTCACCGATGTCGGCGGTGCCCCATACCGTCGCGATATGCAGGTCCGAGCCGAGACGGTCAGAGTGCTGATCACCGTGAAGGCGTCGCCGCAGCCTTCCAAGACGTACGGCGACACTGTCTGCGTCGCGGGCATTCGCGTGGATGGTGGTCGTGCGGACTGGATTCGACTGTATCCGCTGCCGTTTCGGTGGATGGGGGTCGAGCAGCAGTTCAGGAAGTTCGATCTCATCGATCTCGAGGTGCGACGCGCGACCAAGGACACTCGGCCGGAGAGCTACCGGCCCGACGTCGACACGATCAAGGTCGTCAAACACCTTGATGACTGGAAGGACCGACAGCCGGTCATGAGCAAGATCGCGAGGACGTCGACATGTGTGCTGAGCGCCGAGGCATCGCGCCATCACGGCGCTCCCTCGCTCGGAATGGTGACGGTCCGGTCGCTCGAGCGGGTGAGGATCGAGCCTTTCGGAGGGTGGTCGGAGGCACAGCAAGGGCGCATCGCCGCCGCGGCGGACCTCACGCCACTCGCGCTATTCGGCGACCTCGGCAAGACCCCGCCCGAGCTCAGAGCTCCCCGGTTCATCGTCAGATACGAGTACCACTGCACGGCAGACAACTGTTCAGGGCACGTCGGTCAGGTGCTGGACTGGGAGCTCACAGCGCTTCAGGGCCGGCATCATCGCGACCCCGACCACGTCGTCAAGGCCGCGATCGAGGAGAAGTTCCACCGGCAGATGTTCGCAGCGGGAAAGCGGACCTCGTTCTTCATGGGGAACTTCGAGGACGCCCGCAAACGCGGCAGCTTCAGCGTGCTCGGTATCTATTACCCGCCCGAAGGCGTTGCGAGCAGCGTCAGGCTGTTCGATCTAGACGGCGAGGAATGAGCGCTGGGATTCGCGAACGGCATCCATGACCTGCTGACGGTGGCAATGCATCTCGTTTGCCTCGTAGCAGAGCACTGCCACCGCATACTGCCGGACCAGGTCTGCGAGGTCGCGGACTGCCGCCGCGCCATCACCCTCATCGAGGCGCGCCCGGAAGCGCTCGCGGACAGTCCTGCCCTCCGCTGACGTCGCGTCGCCGTAGGCGGCACGGTTGTCCTTCGGATTTCCGAGTCGCGGGTCGTGGACATAATGCAGACCGGCCGCCTCCAGCGCGTTGGCGAGCGCTCGCTTCGAGTAGCCGACTTTCCGGGAGATCGCGTTCAAACGGACGTCGACGACCATCTCGATCCCCTCGGCCACGAGTCGCTCGACAAATCGTTCGAGGGGGAGCCCTTCATAGCCGATGCCGATCATTCGGTGGTCCTTCCGGTCTGAGCGGGTCCGCGCCCGAAGCGCACGAACCCGGCAGGTTGTCGAGCAGGTGAGGGCGTCGGCGCGAGCGACGAACTCTCGCCCGCAAGTGGCGCATCGATGCACGCTGCCACGGCGACGCAGCCGCTCGTGGCGGACATCACGAGCGAGCGTCGCCAGCGCCTCATCCGATCGCGCGCTCAGAAGCATGGAACGAATATAAGTGTTACATCATCGGCGCGGAAGCCTGGCCCCGCAACCGACGACGAAGGCCCCTCCCATTCGGGAGGGGCCTTCATCCACGATGGGTCGCTACGCCGGGACCGGTTTGCGGAGGATCTTCTCCATCGCCTTGCCCTTCGCGAGCTCGTCGACGAGCTTGTCGAGGTAGCGGATGCGCTGCGTGAGCGGATCCTCGATCTCCTCGACGCGGATGCCGCAGACGACGCCGGTGATCTGCGAGGCGGCGGGATTGAGGCGCGCCTCGGCGAAGAGGTCGCGGAATGTCGTCCCGTCCTCGAGATGGCGCCGCAGCGTCGCGTCGTCGAAGCCGGTGAGCCACTCGATGATCTCGTCGAGCTCCGCCTGGGTGCGGCCCTTCCGCTCCACCTTGGCGAGGTAGAGCGGGTACACGGCGGAGAACGCCATCTTGAACACGCGCTCCATGCCGCCATGGTAGACGCCGCCAGGCCGGCGTCCGGGGTCCGCTGGCTAGACTCCCCGGGGGAGGACCGCTTGAACCAGCCGCTCAAGGCGACCGTCGTGACCGCCGGGGTCGTGGTGCTCATCGCGCTGGTCGTGCTGATCGTCGTGCTCGCGACGCAGCGGCAGGCTCCGCCGGCCGGCGATGCGGCGCCCGCGCCCGAGCTGATCCGATCCGACTCGCACGTCCTGGACCAGGGCGGGGACGGCGCGGTGACGGTCGTCGAGTTCCTCGACTTCGAGTGCGAGGTGTGCGGCGCGTTCTACCCGGTCGTCGAGGACCTCCGGGAGCGATTCCGAGGCGACATCACCTACGTGCTGCGCTACTTCCCGATCCCCTCGCACTTCAACTCGATGAACGCGGCGATCGCGGCCGAGGCCGCCGCTCGGCAGGGCCGGCTCGAGGACATGTACCGGCGCCTGTTCGAGAGCCAGGCGGAGTGGGGCGAGCAGGGGGAGTCCCGCGCGGACGTCTTCCGCGGCTTCGCCGTCGAGCTCGGGCTGGACATGGCCCGGTACGACGCCGACGTCGCGGACCCGGCGACCCGCGCGCGGGTGGAGCAGGACTTCGAGGACGGACGGGCGCTCGGCGTCGACGGCACGCCGACGTTCTTCGTCGACGGGGCGCGGCTCGAGCTGCGGCGTTTCACGGATGTCGCGGACGCGGTGGAGCGCGCGCTGGCGGGGGCGGCGCGATGAGCCGCGCGAACGCGCCGGTCGAGTATCAGCGCAACGCCCTCGCGCCCGGTCTGCTCGGGGCCGTCGTGCTGGTGATCGCGCCGTTCCTGCTCGGCGGGGACTGGGGCGCGGTCGTGCTCTACGCCGTCTCGATCCTCGCGCTCATCATCGCCTGGTTCGCGGTGCAGGCGCGGCAGTGGTGGTGGCTCGCGGCGCTGCTGCCGATCGCCGTGCTGTGGAATCCGGTGCTCCCGCTGCCGTTCAGCGGTCCCGTCTGGCTCGGCGTGCAGGTGCTCGCGGCGGGCGTGTTCGTCGTCGCCGGGCTGCTGATCAAGACGCGGCGGGAGCAGACATGACCGCCAGCGCCCTGACCCGACTGCTCGGCGTCGAGCGCCCCATCGTGCTCGCCCCGTTCGGCGGCGTCTCGTCGGTCGAGCTGACGGCGACCGTCAGCGGGCTCGGCGGGCTCGGCTCGTACGGGCTCTACGGCTACGCCGCGGAGCGCATCGAGCGGGCCCTCGCGGAGCTGCGTGCGGCGACCGACCGGCCGTTCGCGGTGAACCTCTGGCTGCCGACGGGGGACGAGGTCGAGCCGGGCGACGTCGACCTGGGCCCGGCATCGGCGGTCGTCGCGCCGTTCTTCGCGGAGCTGGGCCTGCCGGTGCCCGCGCCGCCGGCCGCGTTCCTGCCGGACTTCGCGGAGCAGGCCAGGGCGGTGCTCGACGCGCGGCCCGTGGCGCTCAGCCTCGTGTTCGGGACGCCGCCGGGCTGGCTCGTCGAGGCCGCGCGCGTCGCGGGCGTCCGGCTCCTCGGCACCGCGACGACCGTCGAGGAGGCGATCGCCCTCGAGCGCGCCGGCGTCGACGCGATCGTCGCGACCGGCGCCGAGGCGGGCGGCCATCGGGTCTCGTTCCTCGCGCCCGCCGAGCGGTCCCTGGTCGGGACGCTCGCCCTGGTGCCGCAGGTCGTCGACGCCGTGCGCCTCCCCGTCATCGCCGCCGGCGGGATCGCCGACCGTCGCGGGGTCGCCGCCGCCTTCGCGCTCGGCGCCGCCGGCGTCCAGGTCGGCACCGCGTTCCTGCGCACCCGCCAGTCGGCCGCGCCGGAGTCCCACCGGGCGGCGATCGCCGGCGCCGGTGCCGCGGACACCGTGTTGACCCGGGCGATGAGCGGCCGCCTCGCGCGCGGCATCCCGAACCGGGCCCTCGGGACGATCGAGGACGGCGGCGCGATCGCGCCGTTCCCCGCGCAGAACTGGTTCACCGGGCAGTTCCGCGCCGAGGCTTCCCAGCGGGATCGCGGCGAGCTGCTCTCGCTCTGGGCCGGTCAGGCCGCGGCGCTCGCGCGTCGCGAGGACGCCGGCGAGGTCTTCGCCGAGCTCGCCGCCGGCCTCCCCGACTGAGCGTCGCTCGACCGGCGGCTGCGGCGAAGCACGGACGTCTCTCGTCAGGGCCCTTCGACTCGCTGCGCTCGCTCAGGGACCGGGGGCGCAGCGATACGTCCTACCGGAGCTCGACGAGGGCGGTGCCGTCGTCGTCCGGCAGCGCGTCGGCGACCGCCATGACCTCGTATCCGGTCAGCGAGACGGCGGCGCCGATGCTGGTGAGGAACGCGGTGTCGGCGGCGTCGCGGCCGGTGGCGATGCGGACGAGGGCCCCCCGGGGCGCCAGGCCCGTCGCGTCGACGACGCGCCAGGACCCGTCGACGAGCGCCTCGGCGACGGCGTGGAAGTCCATCGGTTCGAGCCCGGGCGCGTAGACGGAGACCACCCGGGCGGGCACGTCGCGGGCGCGCAGCAGCGCGACGACGAGGTGCGCGAAGTCGCGGCAGACACCCCGCCGGCCGAGCAGGGTGGCGATCGCGCCGTCGGTCGGCAGGCTCGAGCCGAGCACATAGTCGAGCCGCGAGCCGACCCAGCCGCGCACGGCCGCCAGCAGTTCGGCGCCCTGGAGGCCGGCGAACTCGGCGTCCGCGGTCGGCGCGAGCGCGTCCGACTCGCAGTACCGGCTCGGCCGCAGGTACTCGATCCCGTCGAGCGGCTCGGTCGTCGGCGCGTCCAGCGCGCCCTCGACGCTCGCCGCGTACTCGACCCGCACCGGTCCCGGGGCGACGTCGACGAGGTGGAGCCGTCCGCCGTGGCGATCGGGCAGCTCGCGCACTTCGAGCGGGATGCCGTCCTGCGTCGCCTCGAGCCGCTCGGTCACCCCCGGACCCTTCGCGACCGCGATGGCGAGGGCGAGGCGCGCAGGACCGTCGGCGTCCAGGTCGAGCCTCGCGCGCACGTCGCGCCGACGCGGCGCGGTCACGTCCGTCGGACGGGCTCGTCGAGGCGCGGGGTCCACTGCACGTCACCGAGACTAGCCACGGGCGAGCCGCCCGGCCAGGGCCACCGCGTCGTGCGGGGCGTGGCCGTGGGCGTCGTTGTCGAAGTAGGCGTAGACATCCCTCGGGCGCCCGTCCGGATCCCCCCTCGCCCAGCCGTCGATCCGCGCGGCCCACTCGTCGAGCTCGGCCGCCGAGTACCCGCTCGTGTACAGCACCTCGGCGCCGTGCAGCCGCACGTAGCCGAAGTCGGCGGTGAGCGCCTCGAAGCGCGGCCAGCGCCCGGCGGTGTCGGCGAGGACGAGCGCGACGCCGTGCCCGCGCAGCAGCCCGGGCAGGGCCGGGTCGTCGAACGTCGGCGAGCGGGGCTCGAGCGCGTGACGGATCGGCGCGTCCCGCTCGATCTCGAGCCAGGCGCGCCCGTCGAGCCGGTGGTCGTGCCGCCGGGCGATCGCGAGCGCCTCGCCGGTCGAGCGCGGCAGCAGTCGGAGGAAGGCGTCGAGCTGCTCGGCGTCGAAGGCGAGGCGCTCGGGCAGCTGCCACAGGATCGGGCCGAGCTGTCCGCCGAGCGCGAGGACGCCGGAGGCGAGGAAGTTCGCGAGCGCGGTCTCGGCGTCGCGCAGGCGCAGCATGTGCGTGATGAACCGCGGCCCCTTGACCGCGAAGACGAAGCCCTCCGGCACCGCCTCCCGCCAGCGCCGGAAGCGCTCGGGGCGCTGCAGCGAGTAGAAGGTGCCGTTGATCTCGACCGTCGGCAGCTGCGCGGCGAGGTGCTCGAGCTCGCGTCGCTGCGGGAGGCCCCGCGGGTAGAAGTCGCCGCGCCAGCCCGCGTAGCGCCAGCCGGAGGTGCCGACGAGGATGCGACCGCGTGTGGCCATGCCACCGTGCTACCCCACGGGGCTGGGAGGCCGGCCGGGGGCGGGCCGGCCTCCCAGCCGGCGTCAGGCGGCGACGGCCTGCGCGCGGACGCCCTCGAGCGCCTTCGACCACGCGACGAGCTGGTCGAGCAGCGTGTCGAGGAAGCCGAGCTGGTGGTCGCCCGGCCGGAAGACGCTGAAGTTCTCGAACTCGGTCAGCATCGAGAGGGTGAGCGTCTGGCGGACGGTCGCGACCTGCAGCTCGGCGAGGACGAGTCGCAGGTGCTCGATCGCGCGGGCGCCGCCGACCCCGCCGTAGCCGACGAAGGCGGCCGCCTTGTTCGCCCACTCCTGGTTCAGGTAGTCGATCGCGTTCTTCAGCACGCCGCTCGTCGAGTGGTTGTACTCGGGCGTCACGAAGACGTAGCCGTCGAACTCGCCGATCTTCGCCGCCCACCGCTTGGTGTGCTCGCCCTCGTACTGGCCCATCGCCGCCGGCAGCGCCTCGTCGAGGTGCGGCAGCGGGTAGTCGACGAGGTCGATGAGCTCGAACTCGGCGTCGTCGCGCTTCGCGGCGTGCTCGAGGACCCAGTCGGCGACCTGCTTGCCGTTGCGGCCCGGGCGGGTGCTGCCGAGGATGATCGCGATCTTCGTCATGCGGTGTGCTCCTTGTGGTGTGGTCTGCATGGTCGGGAATCGGCGCGGGTGGCGGCCGGTTACCCAGAGTGCGTAACGGCTCGGATGCCCGAATAATCCCGCCGGCGCTCCCGCACTTCGAAGTGCCTCACGAACACCGAGGGACGTATCTGCGAATGACGCTGCAACTGGATCCGATCGACCGGAGCGCGGTCACCGCGTTCGCCTCCTGCGACGAGGAGGACGCGAGCGCCCGCGCGCTCGTCCGCGACCTCCTCGAGCGGGTCGGCGACAAGTGGACGCTGCTCGTGATCCGCGGGCTCGCCGACGGCCCGGTGCGGTTCACCTCGCTCCAGGACGCGGTGACCGGGATCTCCCACCGGATGCTCACCCGGACGCTGCGCGCGCTCGAGCGCGACGGCATGGTCGCCCGGACCGTCTACGCGGAGGTGCCGCCGCGCGTCGAGTACGAGCTCACCCGGCTCGGTGCGACGCTGCTCGAGCCGGTGATGGCGATGGTCGAGTGGGTCGACCGGCACCGGGCCGAGGTCGAGGCGAACCGGGCGGCGTTCGACGGCTGAGCGCCGCTGCGCGATCCGCGCGGCTGCGGGACAATGGGGGCATGAGCGACGCGCCGAAGCTGCTCTCGGGCGGCAACCCCCAGATCCCGAAGGGCGACGGGCCGGGACCCGTCGGCGACTACATCGCCGCGATGCCCGAGTGGAAGCGGCCGATCGGCGAGCGCATCCACGCGCTCGTCCTCGACGCGGTCCCGGACGCCCGGATGGGGGTGCGCTGGAACCAGCCGTTCTACGGCGCGGACGCCGAGACCTGGTTTATGTCGTTCCGCTGCTTCACCAACTACGTGCAGCTCGCGTTCTTCCGGGGCAGCTCGCTCGATCCGGAGCCGCCGAAGGCGTCGAAGCATCCCGAGGTGCGCTACCTCGACATCCGGCCCGACGACGAGATCGACGAGGCGCGCGTCCGCTCCTGGATCGAGCAGGCGAGCCGGCTGCCCGGCGAGCGGATGTGACGCGGGCGGCGCCGGCGCCGCTCAGAGCGCGAAGCGCACGGTCGTCGCGACGACCTCGTCGGTGAGCATCGGCGGGACGTGCGTGTCCGCGTACTCCGCGTACTTCGTGCGATAGGCCTCGTCGATCTCCGCGCGGCGCTCCCCGGCGACCGGCTCGACGCCGACCTCGTGCTCGACGCCGTCGAGCCGGAGCGTCGTCGTGCGGCCCCCCGTCGCGTCCCGGTACCAGCCGCCGTCATCGCCCTTGAACGATCGCGCGTAGAGCTCGCCGTCGACCGGCACGACCCAGATCGGGACGAAACGGCTCGTCCCCTCGGCCGTCGTCGTCGCGACCTCGACCTCCTCCGCGGCGGCGAGCCGCGCGGCCAGCCCCGACTCGCCTCCGACACCGCTGTCCGTCATGCGGCCGAGTGTGCGCCGCGGACCTGGATCGCCGCTGAGTTCCGGCGCTAACGTCGTCGCATGGCGACGTTCGTGCTCGTGCATGGCGCGATGCACGGCGGCTGGGCGTGGACGCCGGTCGCGCGGCGGCTGCGCGCGGCCGGGCACGACGCCTTCGCGCCGACCCTCAGCGGACAGGGCGAGCGCCGGGGCGCGCTGACGCCGGAGGTCGGCGTCGAGACCCACGTCCTCGACGTGCTCGAGCTGCTGCGCTTCGAGGGGCTGCGGGACGTCGTGCTCGTCCTGCACTCCTACGCCGGGGTGCTCGCCGGGCCGATCGCGGAGCGGGCGGAGGGCGCGCTCGGGGCGGTCGTGCTCGCGGGGGCCTTCGTCGCGGCGCCGGGGGAGTCGCTCGCGGACGTCGAGCCGCCCGAGCTCGCCGCGCGCTATGCGGAGCTCGCCGCGCGCGGCGACGGCTGGCGGGTGCCCGCCTCGGACGCCTTCCTCGACCAGTGGGGCGTCACCGATCCGGGTCTCCGCGCCTTCGTCGGCCCCCGCCTCACCGACTTCCCGTACCGCGCCGTCGTCGAGCCGGTCGCGTTCGACCCCTCCGCGCTCCGCGCGCTGCCGCGGTTCGTCATCGAGCACACCGCACCGCCGCTCGCCTCGCTGCGGCGATCGACCGACCGCGCGGTCGCGGACGGCGCGACCCGGCTCGAGATCGCGGCGGGCCACGACTTCATGCTCGCGGCGCCCGAGGCGACCGCGGAGCTCGTGCTGTCGGTCGCCGCCGCCCGCCGATAGGCTCGCGTCGTGACGCCGCTCCTGCCGCACGGGCTGCTCCGCTGGGCGCTCATCGTCGTCGGCGCCTTCAACGCCCTCTCCGCGATCGGTGGCGGGATCGGGCTGCTCACGCCCGGCTCGATGGGCATCCCGCTGTGGATCATCGACGGCTCGGTGTTCCCCGACTTCACCTGGCCGGCGATCCTGCTCATCGTCGTGATCGGCGGCACGCAGGCGCTCGCCGTGATCGCGGAGCTCCGCCGTGCCCGTCTCGCGACGCTCTGGACCGCGTTCGCCGGCTTCGCGATGGTCGTCTTCATCTTCGTCGAGCTCGCCATCATGGGCGGCTTCTCGCCGCTGCACGGCATCTACTTCGTCACCGGACTGCTGCAGCTCGCGCTCGTGCTCGCCCTGCTCGACGTGCTGCCGGGCCTCGTCCGTCCGCCGCGCGCGAGGTAGCCGCGGATCGCCGGACGCAGGATCTCGAACCGCGTCTCCCACTGCGGGCGGCATTTCCTCTAGACTCGAAGCCTCGGCGCTGTAACTGTACGTGTCGATCTTCACCTCATGACACGTAAGGAACGCATCATGGCAACTGGAACCGTCAAGTGGTTCAACGCCGAAAAGGGTTTCGGCTTCATCGCGCCGGACGACGGCACCGCCGACGTCTTCGCGCACTTCAGCGCCATCTCGGGCAACGGCTACCGCAGCCTCGACGAGGGCCAGAAGGTGGAGTACGAGGTCACGCAGGGCCAGAAGGGCCCGCAGGCCGCGAACATCACGAAGATCTGAGTCCGCTCGGACCTCGCGTCGCCCGGCTCGTCACGACCTGACGAGCCGGGCGATCGCCTTTGAGGCCTCCGCGAGCTTCGCATCCATCTCCGCGCCGCCGGAGGCGACGGCGTCCGCGACGCAGTGCCGGAGGTGGTCGTCGAGCAGCCCGACGGCGACGCTCTCGAGCGCGCTCGTCAGCGCCGAGATCTGCGTCAGGATGTCGATGCAGTACTGCTCCTCGTCGACCATGCGGGAGATGCCGCGGGCCTGGCCCTCGATGCGCCTCAGGCGCTGCAGGTAGCGCGCCTTGTCGGTGATGTAGCCGTGGTGGTGCGCGGCGTGGTCGTCCTGTCCCGTGGTCATCGGACGTCCTTTCCGGGGGTCAGGTCGAGGCGGTGCAGCAGCTGCGCGTTGAGGGCGACGACGATCGTCGACAGCGACATCAGGATCGCGCCGATCGACATCGGCAGCGTGAAGCCGATGGGGGCGAGGACGCCGGCGGCGAGCGGCACCGAGACGAGGTTGTAGCCCGCGGCCCACCAGAGGTTCTGCCGCATCTTCCGGTAGGAGGCCTCGGAGAGCTCGATCGCGGACAGCACGGCGCGGGGATCGGAGCTCGCGAGCACGACGCCGGCCGAGGCGATCGCGACGTCGGTGCCGGCGCCGATCGCGATGCCGACGTCCGCCTGCGCGAGCGCGGGCGCGTCGTTCACCCCGTCGCCGACCATGGCGACCTCACGGCCCTCCGCCTGGAGCTCCCGGACCTTCGCGGCCTTGTCCTCGGGGCGGACGCCGGCGAACACCCGCTCGATGCCGAGGGCGCCGGCGACGGCGCGGGCGACCGGCTCGGCGTCGCCGGTGATCATCACGACGTCCCGCCCGCGGGCGCGCAGCGCCTCGACCGTCGCGCGCGACTCAGGTCGGATGGCATCGGCGAGCCGGAGCGCGCCGAGCACGGCGCCCTCGCGGACGACGTGCAGGACCGTCGCGCCCTCGGCGTGCCACGCGGCGGCCTCGGGCAGCTCGGCGAGGCCCTCCTCGGCGAGCAGGCGCGGCCCGCCGACGCGGACCCGCCGGCCGTCGACGCTCGCCGTGACGCCGACGGCGGGGGAGGACGCGAACGCGGCCGCGGCGGGCACCGCGAGGCGGCGCTCGCGGGCGAGCGCGACGACGGCCCGGGCGAGCGGGTGCTCTGAGTCGGACTCCGCGGCGGCGGCGAGGGCGAGGACCTCGTCCTCGGTGCCGGCGCCCGGCGCGAGGGCGATCCCGGTCAGCGCGGGCTCGCCGGCCGTGAGCGTCCCCGTCTTGTCGAACAGCACGGTGTCGACGACCCGCATGCGCTCGAGCGCGAGCCGGTCCTTGACGAGGATGCCGGCGCGAGCGGCGCGCTCCGTCGCGATCGCGACGACGAGCGGGATCGCGAGCCCGAGCGCGTGCGGGCAGGCGATGACGAGCACCGTGATGGCGCGGACGACGCCGTCGTCCGGGAGGCCGACGAGCGCCCAGACGAGGAGGGTGATCGCGGCGGCGCCGAGCGCGAACCAGAACAGCCAGGCCGCCGCCCGGTCGGCGATCCGCTGCGCGCGGGACGGGCTCGCCTGCGCCTCCGCGACGAGTCGCTGGATGCCGGCGAGCGCGGTGTCCGCGCCGACCGCCGCGACCTCGACCCGGATCGCCGAGTCGGTCGCGATCGTGCCGGCGACGACGCGGTCGCCCTCGCCGCGGCGCACCGGCCTCGACTCGCCGGTGATCATCGACTCGTCGACGGCCGCCTCGCCGGCCACGACGCGGCCGTCCGCCGGCACCCGACCGCCTGGCCGGACGATCACGACCTGCCCGACGCGGAGCTCCGCGGGGCTGACGGTGATCGTGTGCTCGCCGTGGTGCACCACCTCGGCCTCGTCCGGGAGCAGCGCGGCGAGCGAGTCGAGCGCGGACGAGGTCTGCGCGACGGCGCGCATCTCCAGCCAGTGGCCGAGCAGCATGATGACGACGAGGAGGGCGAGCTCCCACCAGAACTCGAGCTCGTGGTCGAGCAGGCGGAGGGTCGCACCCCAGGAGGCGAGGAACGCGACGGTGATCGCGAGCGCGATGAGCAGCATCATGCCGGGCCGCCGCGCGCGGAGCTCCGCGACGGCGCCGCTCAGGAACGGCGTGCCGCCCCAGGCGAAGATCACGGTGCCGAGGACGGGCGAGACCCACGCGGCCCAGGGCTGATCCGGCAGCGGGTAGCCGAGCAGCTCGGCGAAGCCGGGCGAGCACGCGATGACGGGCACCGCGACGGCCAGCATGATCCAGAACAGCCGGCGGAATTGGGCGACGTGGTCGCCGTGGCCGGCGTGGCCCATGTGGTCGGCGTGGCCGGCGTGATCGATGTGTCCCGTGTGGTCTGCATGTCCCGTGTGGTCCGAGTGCCCGGCGTGATCTGCATGCTCCGCGTGGTCCGAGTGCCCGGCGTGGTCCGAGTGGTCGCCGTGGTCCGCGTGCGTCGCATGGTTCGCGTGCTCGGCGTGGTCGGCGTGCTGCTCGTGGTCGTGCGCCGGGTGGGCGCCGTGGTCGTGCGCGCCGTGGTCGTGGCCGTGCGCCGTCGGAGGGCCGTCGGGTGCGGGCAGCGTCCGCGCGATCGCGGCGTAGCGCGCCGGGTCCGCGTCGAAGGCGGGCAGGCAGGCGGGGCAGCAGAACCAGTGGCGCTCGCCCTCGAAGTCGCGGAACAGCCCCGCAGCCTCGGCCTCGGCGGTGTCGACGACCTGCTCGGTCATCACCGGGCAGTGGACGAGCGCCGGCCGCGGCGCGTGCTGAGTGTGGTTCATGCCGTCCTCCTACGATACCCCGGTAGGGTATTCGCACGCTCGACGGGACGCAAGTGCGGGCGACCGGGCGTCCGGGGCGGATGTCGGTGGTCGGCGGTTGAATCGGTGCATGGACCACCGCATCGTCGCCTTCGGGCCGGAGCGCCGCGCCGATCTCGACGCGTATCGCGACGCGCTCGACGAGCTGGTGACGGTGCAGGCGGAGATCGACCGGCTACAGGCCGAGCGGGCACGACGGCTGGCCCGCGTGCAGGAGGCGGGGCTGCGGGTGCATCGCGACGCCGATGATGCGACGGGCAAGGCGCTCGAGCTCGCGCACCGTTCGCTGCGCCTGGAGGTCGCGATGAGCCTGCGCGCCTCGGAATACTCGGTCGGCGCGATGCTCGGCGAGGCGCAGACGCTGGTCGAGCGGTTGCCGGCCACGCTCGCGGCGGTCGAGGGCGGGCGCATGACGTACCGCGCGGCGAGCGTCATCGCGGGCGAGGCGCTCCGGGTGGACGCCGAGCGGTGCGCGGACTTCGACGAGGCGGCCGTGCGGCTCGCCGCCTCGGTCGCGCCCTCGCGGCTGCGCGCCCGACTGCGGGTGCTGCGGGAGCGGATCGCGGCCCGGCCGGCGGTCGAGCGCCACGAGGAGGCGCGCGCCGCGCGGCGCGTGGTCGTCGAGGACGACGAGGACGGCATGTCCTGGCTGCACGCCTATCTCCCCTCCGTCGAGGCGCACGCGATCGATCACCGGCTCCGGGCGGTCGCCCACGCTGTGGAGGACCTCGACGCGGACGAGGGCGTCCGGGACGGGCGCACGCTGGCGCAGCGTCGCGCCGATCTCCTGGTCGAGCTCGTCGCGGCCGACTTCATCCCCGCCGGAGGCTCGGCGGCGGCGGACGCGGAGCGGGAGCGCCGCTTCGCCCGCGGCCAGGACCTCGGACGGTTCAACCGGGTGCGGGCGCAGGTCGTGGTCACGGTGCCGGTGCAGACGCTGCTCGACGCCGACATCCCGGGCGTCGACCCCGCCGCCGTCGAGCCGCCGATGCTCGACGGGATCGTGCCCATCGACCCCGCCACCGCGCGAGAGCTCGCCGCCAACGCCCCGAGCCTGTACCGGCTGCTCGTCGATCCGCACACCGGGGCCCGACTCGACCTGGGTCGCGAGCGGTATCAGGTGAGCACCGGCCTGCGGCTCTGGCTGCGGCTGCGGGACGGAACCTGCCGGGCGCCGGGCTGCGGCCGGCCGGCGCAGGGCTGCGACCTCGACCACACGATCGACTGGCAGTACGGGGGCGCCACCCGCGCGGACAACCTCGCGCACCTGTGTCGCGGGCACCACACGCTCAAGCACCAGACGCGCACCCGGATCGAGCAGCATCCCGACGGGACGATCACCTGGCGCACCCCGACCGGGCGCGAGTACTCGACGCGCCCGAGCGCGCGGGCTCAGTAGCGCTTGCCGCCCGCGCGGATCGTCTCGATGACGGCCATGATCGCCCCGACGGTGCCGACGGCGGCCAGCACCCAGAACGTGACGAGGACGATGGCATCGGGCGTCAGATCCATGCGCTCAGCCTAGCCTGCGGGAGAGCACCGGGCGGGCTGGCGTGGGCCGGGCGACCTCCGTGAAGCCGTTCGCGAGGAAGGCGCTCGCCGGGCCGTGGTACAGCGTGTTGTTCGACACGGTGCTGACCGTCGTGTCGACCGGGTACGCTTCGACCGCGGTCGCCCCCTGCGAGCGCGCGAGGTCGACCGCCGCGGCGACGAGCTCGCGGACCAGCCCGATCCCGCGGTGCTCGCGGCGCACCTGCAGGCAGGTGATCGCCCAGACCCGCTCGTCGTCCATCGGCGCGGGGCTCGCCCGCGAGATCCGGCCGCGGCGCAGCCGGGTCTGCTCCACCCGCGGCGCGACCCGCGCCCAGCCCGCCGCGGCGCCGTCGACATAGGCGAGGACGCCGCGCGGCGGCCCGGCGGCGATCTCGCGCTCGAGCGCCTCGCGCCGGTCCGCCGTGCGCATCGCATCCCACTCGCGCGAGGCGGTGTGGAACCACCGGCACCAGCACGAGCCGCCGTCGCCGCCGCCCGTCATCGCGGCGACGACATCGTCCCAGCGGCCCGGCGTCGCGGGTGCGGTGGTGACCTCCGGCATCGTGCGGCGCCCGTCAGACTCCCGCGAGCGCGGGTTGGAACGGCGGCGTCACGCCGTCGGCGTACACGGGCGCCGGCAGTCGCGTCTCGGTCGCGCCGCCCTGGATCGCGCGGATCGCGTCGACGATGGCATCGATGTTCTCCGGGACCGGCAGCCCGCAGGCGTGCAGCTCCGACTCGAGCTCGAGCGTGAGCCGGCTCTTGCCCGCCTCGACCGCCTGCGCCGTGGTGCCGTCGCCGGGCGCGGTCGTCGCGTTCCGGATGTCGGAGACCTCGGGGCAGACGTGGTAGACGCCGCCGCCCTCCACCCAGAACACGCGGTCCTGCCCGAGGAGCTGGACGACCGTCGACCGCTCGGCCGTGTAGCGCTCCACCGAGGGCGGGTCGAAGTCGATGCCGAGGACGACGGCGACCGCCGCCACGACGACGCCGACCGTGCCGGCGAGCGCCTTCTGGCCCGCCGACATGTCCTTGTTCGTGAAGATCAGGACGACGAGCGGCAGGAACGCGACGACCGTCACGATCGCGCCGAGCTGGTTCTGCAGGAAGAAGCGGACCGCGTCCCGCTTCGACGCGGGATCGAGGCGGTTCGCCCGCTTCCACAGCACGGAGCCGCCGACCGCGAGCACGCCGATCACGACGATGAGGACGATCAGGACGATGAGCGCCCACTGCGGGAAGACGTCCTCCGTCGCGACGAGCACGCCGGTCGCCTCGTCGTGCACGATCTCGCTCGGCTCGCGCTGGCGGAGCAGCCAGAAGATCCCCACCGCCTCGCCCGCGATGGCGAGGACCCACAGCACCCACGCGATGATGCGCAGCGTCGTCGCTCGTCGCCTCGCCTCGGGCGTCGGCTTCCAGGTGGCGTCGTCGGGCATCGGAATCCTCCGGATCCATTCGGGTGAATGAACTGTAACGACTGCCCGGCCGTCCCGGTAGGGGCCTGGGGAGCAGGTATCCTGTCCGCGGGCGCGAGACACCATCCCATCGCGCTCGACCGGGCGGTCGATGGCGTGGGGGCACATCGACCGCCCGACCTCCGCCTCGGGGCGGAGCGAGGGATGACTTGCCGCCGGACGTCGGTTAGGGTCGAGTTGCGGGTCGCGGCCCGCATGCCGTGATCTTGGGGGTCACAGGATGTTTGCAGGGGGCACGAGCGAGGTCCGGGAGCGCCCGGACACGGTCGGCTGGCGCAGCGTCGCCACGGCGATGCACTCGATGCGCCAGCTCCCTATGCCCATGCTCCTGACCGTCGTGATGCAGGACTGCGAGCCGCTCTGGGTGGACTTCAGCACGAGCCGCTACTACTGGGAGCGCTCCCTCCTCGCGATGCCGGAGATGCCGGGCGGCGTGACCGTGTACTCGCAGCCGCTCGAGGTCGGCAACCCGCCGTACCCCTGGGTCCCCTGGCGCGCGATGGACCCGCTGCTCTGGCAGATCGGGCGGTTCGCCTTCGGCGGCGAGCGCGCGACGTGGATGCGCCCCGGCGACCGCTACGCGCTGCAGCGCTGGCCGAACCTCACCGAGATCCCGCACACCGCCGACGAGATCCGGATGATCGCGACGCTCGCGAACGGCTACCTCACCGCGCAGGAGCTCGCGCTGCTCACCGGGCAGGACGAGCCGACCGCGCAGCAGGTGCTCAACCGGCTGAGCCTGATGGGCGCGGTCAAGCCCGCGGCCGGCCCGCTCGCGCCCCCGTCGATCGTCACGCAGGCGCAGGGCCAGCCGCAGCGGCTCGCCCTCGAGTCGACGCCGGCCTCGAGCTTCGGGCTCTTCAACCGGCTGCGCGACCGGCTCGGCGGGCGCTGAGGTGCGCGAGCACGTCGTCCTCGTGGTCGGCGCCCCGGGCGCGGGCACGACGACCGCGATCAACGTCGTGAGCGAGCTCGCGCGCACCGAGGACCCGTCGGACGACCTCGACTACGGCGAGATCGCGCTCGGCCCGGAGGAGAGGCTGCGGCTGTACGGCGCCCCCGGCGGCAAGCGCTTCGACTTCATGTGGTCGATCCTGCGGCAGCGCGCGGTCGGCCTCGTCGTGCTCGTGCGCAACGACGGCCCGGACCCGGTCGCCGAGCTCGAGGGGGCGCTCGAGGAGTATCGCGGGGTGCGCGAACGCGGCGCCGTCGTCATCGGCATCACGCACAGCGACGACGTCCCGTCGCCGACCCCCGCCGACTACGAGCGCGTCGTCGCCGCGATCGCGCCCGAGGCGCCCGCGCCCGTCTTCACGCTCGACCCGCGCCGCCGGGACCAGCTGGTGACGATGCTCTCGGTGCTCGCCGCGAACGTCGACAGCCGGGCGATGTTCCTCGGTCGCTGAGTTATCCACAGCACATCGCCGTTCGCGCGCGCTGAGCGCCGAGGCCTGTGGATCGTTCGCGGCACGCCGCTCGACCGCTCCGTACCGTGCCCGGCATGTCGTTCGCTCGCCCTGCCGCTCCCACCGTCGCCCAGATCGCCGTCCGTCTCGTCGCCGGCGTCGCCGCCGCCCTCGCCCTGATCGTCGCCGCGCTCGTGATCCCGGCTCGCCCGGCGCTCGCCGCCGACGTCGGCCCCGGATGGCAGGCGGAGGAGAACGGCGGGCTCGGCTTCCTCGGCGCCTTCGTGGCGGGCGGCCGCAACGTCTACTGCCTCGAGCCCTCGCGGGACGCGCCGGTCGACGAGTCGACGCCGCTCGGCTACGGCGGCTGGGGGAGCGCCGCACCCGACGACCTCGCGCGGGCGAGCTGGGCGATCGCGACGACCGGGCAGTCGGCCGATCGGCGCGACACCGCCGCCGTCGCGATGTACGTCTGGTCGCTGCTCGCGCCGGTCGAGTATGCCGCGCACGGCATGCCGGGCGACGAGTGGTACGCGCGGTACGTGCCGGACGCGGAGGACCGGGCCGGCGTGCTCGCCCGGCTGGCCCGGCTCCGGCTCGAGGGCGCCGCGATCCGCGCCGTGCCCGGCTCGGGCGCGGGCGCCATCGAGCTCTCCATCGACCCCGTCGACGAGTACCTCGGCACGGTCGCCGTCTCCGGCCTGTCGCCGGCGGGCGCGGTCGGCACGCTCGTGATCGAGCACGCCGCGTTCGACGCCACCGGCAGTGCGACGATCGCGGGCGTCGGGAACGGCGCGGTGCTGCCGATCACCGCGATCCCGCCGGACGGCGCGACGCCGTACCGCGTCGCCGTCGACGGCTCCTTCGCCGTCTCCGGCTGGTCCGCCGAGCTCTCGCTGTGGGCGACGCCGGGCGCCCAGACCCTCGCGGACGCGGGGCGCCGGGTCGACCTCGTGTTCCCGTTGCGCGGTGCCGACCCGCGGGAGCGCAGCGTGCTGTTCCAGCCCGTCGTCACGACCGTCGCGCAGGAGCGCGTCGAGCCGGGCGCGCGGTTCCGGGACACGCTCCGGTTCGCGCTCGCGCCCGACGAGCGGGGGCGGGTCAACCGCTGGTTCCGCGATCCCTCGGGTGCGCACCTGCCGATCACGGCCTCGTGCCGCGTCTACGGCCCCTTCGCCCGGCGCCCCGCGACGATGCCGAGCCCGCCGCCCGGCGCGCCGCTGGCGAGCTCCTTCGTCGTCACGACCGGACGGGACGGTCCGGGCGTCGACTACCCGGTCGACTCCGAGCAGCGGCTCGACGCGGTCGGGTGGTACACCACGCAATGCTCGATCGACGCGGGCTCCCAGCCGGCGTCGAGCCGGCCCTTCCTCCCGCCGGGCTATCGCTTCGAGGACGCGTTCGGGGTCGGGTCCGAGACGGCGGCCGTGCCGTTCCTCGCGAGCCTCGGCACCGCGTTCACCGAGCGCACCGGCGCGCCCGGCGAGGCGATGGTCGACGTCGTCACGGTCGGCATCGCCGAGGGGCCGTGGCTCGCGGGCGAGGACGGCGAGCCTCGGCCGATCGAGCTCGAGGGACGGTTCACGGCCGTCCGCGAGCGGCCGACGCGCGCCGCCGCCGCGCCGGAGGAGGCCGAGCTCGTCGCCGTGCGGCGGCTGACGGCCCCGGGACCGGGCGAGTACCGTGCCGCGCCGGTCGAGATGCCCGACGACGGCCGCTGGCTCGTCGCGCAGTGGTGCGTCCTCGAGTCGACGGTCGTGCGCGCGGGCTGCGACGACTGGGGCGTGCCGGCGGAGACGGTCGCGCCGGTCGCACCGCCATCGCCGCCGCCATCGGCACCCCCGGCACCGGCGCTCGCGGCCACCGGCGACGGCGGGCTCGGCCTCGCGGCCGGCGCGGGGCTCGCGGCGGTGGTCGTCGGATCGGTCGCGCTGCTGCGGCTCGCGGGGCTCAGCCGGCGCGGCCGTCCGCCGAGGCGTCCCGCGCCGCCGGCTCGAGGGCCGCGTCGACGGCCCGGATCGGCATGACGCGATGCTCCTCGGTCGCGCTCGGATCGACGCCGTGGACGGCCGCGAGGGCCGCCTCGAACTCCGCGATGGCGCCGCGCGCCGCGGCGTCGCGCGCCCGCTGGGACGGCGCGTGGAGGAACACTCCGGCGAGGTGCCGGAGCGCCTCGGCCGCGAACGCCGCCTCCTCCGGGGTGCGGGCACGGCCGCGCGCGCGCTCGATCTCAGCGTCGAGCGCGTCGAAGATGCGGCGGCGCAGCGCCACGATCGCGGGCGCGGCGAGCTGCTCCGCGGTGTGCTTGCCGGCCGCGTGCTGCACGATCTCGCGGGCGGCGAGCTCGGGCGCGAGCTCCGGGAGGTTCGCGTGCATCGCGATGAGCTGGAGGTCGAGGAGCTCGATCCCGGGGAGCTCCGCCACCGCCGCCTCGACGTTGCGCGGCATGCCGAGATCGATGACGAGCCGTCGGGCGCCGTCGCGCGGCACGTCCTCCGGGGAGATGGTGTAGGCCCGGGTGCAGGTGATGACCACCTCGGCGCTCGAGATCGCCGTGGCGAGGTCCCGGCGGGCCGTGACGCGATACTTCGTCGCGAAGGCGTCGGCGCGGCCCGTCTTCGAGTACACGGCGATGTCGACGACGCCGAGCCCGCGGAGGTTCGCGATCGTCGTCGCCGCGTAGTTGCCGGTGCCGACGACGAGCACCCGCGCGGCCCGCCAGTCGGTCACCCGATGGCCGGCGAGATCGAGCGCGAACTGCACGAGCGAGCGGCCCTGGCGTCCGAGCTCGGTCGCCCTGCGGACCTGACGCGAGACGTTCGAGGCGCGCTGGAACGCGCGATCGATCGCCGGGGTCGTCGCGCCGGCGACCCGCGCCGCGTCGTAGGCCCGGCGCACCTGCCCGGCGATCTCGTCCTCGCCGACCGCGAGCGACTCGAGCCCCGAGGTCACCGAGAACAGGTGGTGCAGCGCCTCCGTGCCCTCGGCGACCATCACGTTCGGGCGGAAGGCCTCGACGGGCAGCCCCGACGCGTCGGCGAGCCGGTGGACGACGCGCTCCGTCGCGGGCGCTTCGCCGCCGGCCTCGACGTCGAGGTAGGCCTCGACGCGATTGCAGGTCGAGAGCAGCACGGCCCCCGTCGCGTCGTCCCCGAGGAGCTCGCGCGCGCCCGTCTCCGCCGTCGCCGCCGAGAGCCGGTCGAGCAGATCGAATCCCGCCGTCCGGTGGGACACGGACACGCAGATGAGCACGCGTCCATGGTAGGAGCGCGGCCTGAGCGCCGATAGCAAGGGCACCCTCACCGCCGCCGCGATCCGCGAGCCGCCGCGGGTCGAGGGCACACGCCAGGCGGGCCACGCTACGTCCGCTCCCGGGACGAGTCAACCCCGGGGACGGAGCCGCGGCCCGCGCCTACCTTCGCTCCCACCGCCCACTTCTCCAGGGCGGCACCGAGGAGGCGGTCGGTGTGATGCGTGCGGCACGATGGCTCGTCGGCGTCGCGGCGGCGGCGTCCGTGGCGACGCTCTCTGGATGCGCCGTCGGGATCGGGGCGAGCGGCGATCCGGCGGTCGACTACGATCCGGACGCCCAGCTCAGCGGCACCCTCGAGGTGATGGGCTTCTCCGGCGTCGACGAGGTCGCCACCGCCCGGATGGAGCTCGCCGAGTCGGCGCTCGGCGACGTCGACGTCCGGCTCAGCGAGGGCGAGCTGGACCTCCAGCAGTTCCTCTCGGCGGCGGCCTCCGGGCAGCCACCGGACCTCGTCTACGCGAGCCGGGACCAGATCGGCTCCCTCGCGGCGCGCGGCGCCATCGTCCCGCTCGAGGCGTGCATCGACGGGGAGGGCATCGACACCGGCATGTTCGTGCCCGCCGCGCTCGCGCAGGTGACCCTCGACGGCGCCGTCTACGGGATCCCCGAGTTCAACACCGTGCAGCTGACCATGGCGAACGCCTCGCTCCTCGACGCGGCGGGGCTGAGCATCGAGGATGTCGACGGGTCGAGCTGGGAGGCGATGAGCGCGGCGAACACCGCGCTCGCGGTGACCGGTCCGTCGGGGCTCTCCGTCATCGGCGTCGACAGCAAGCTCCCCGAGTTCCTGCCGCTGTGGGCGAAGGCGAACGGCGCCGACCTGATCTCCGCCGACGGTCGCACGGCGCAGCTCGACGATCCCCGCGTCGTCGAGGCGCTGGAATGGGCGGCGTCGATCTATGCCGACCAGGGCGGCTTCGGCGCGGTGAAGGCGTTCCGCGATGCCGCCGACTTCTTCGGCGCGGGCAACCAGTTCGCCTCGGGCACGCTCGGCGCGATGCCGATGGAGCAGTGGTACGTCAACGTCCTGAACGAGGTCTCGCCCGACGCGCCGATGGCGTTCGACACGGTGCGGGACCGCGACGGCGCGACGCTCGCGTACTCGACCGGCTCGGCCTGGGCGATCCCGGCGGGCGCCGAGCACGCCGCGGCCGCGTGCCGCTGGGCGCGCGTCATGACCTCGCTCGACGCGTGGCAGGCCGCCGCCGAGGCCCGCGTCGAGGCGCGCTCGGCCGAGGGCAAGCCGTTCACCGGCATCCTCACCGGCAACGCCGATGCCGACGCGCTCGTCCGCGAGCTGGTGACGCCCGGCGGCGAGCCGTGGGACTCCGCGGTCGACGCGATGTACGAGGCGAACGAGCACGCCTTCTCGCTCCCGGCCAATCCCGCCGACGCCGAGTTCGAGAGCGCCATGCAGGACGCGGTGAACGCGGTCCTCGAGGGCCGCGCGAGCCCGCAGGACGCGCTCGCGCAGGCGCAGGCCACCGCACAGGCGGCGCTCGACAGCGCCTGGGCCGAGATCGGGGAACGGGGCTGAGGTGGCCGCCGCCGCGAGGATGCGACGGCGGGAGGCGGTCGCCGGACTGCTGTTCCTCAGCCCGTGGCTCATCGGCTTCTGCGTCTTCACCGCGTGGCCGCTGCTCTACAGCGGGTACCTGTCGCTGACCCAGTACGACGTCATCAACGACGCGCGCTTCGTCGGCCTCGACAACTACGCGGCGCTCGCGGCCGATCCCAAGGTCGGCGTCGCGCTCGGGAACACCTTCCTGTTCACCCTGATGCAGGTGCCGCTCCACGTGCTGGTGGCGCTCGGCCTCGCCCTCGCGCTCGAGCGCGCCGGCCGCGCCACCGGCTTCTTCCGCACGGTGCTGCTGCTGCCGAAGCTCACGCCGCCGGTCGCCGTTGGCGTGCTCTTCCTGCTCCTGTTCAACGGGCAGAGCGGCCTGATCAACGCGATCCTCGGCTCGCTCGGGATCCGCGGTCCCGCGTGGACGACGGACCCCGCCTGGGTCAAGCCGGGGCTGGTCCTGATGAGCCTGCTCATGGTCGGCGCCTCCGTCGTCATCCTGCTCGCGGCGCTGCACGGCGTCCCGGAGGAGCTGTACGAGTCGGCGCGCGTCGACGGCGCTGGCTTCTGGCGGCGCACGTTCCACGTCGCGCTGCCGATGATCAGCCCCGCGCTGCTGTTCGTCACCGTCGTCTCGACGATCGGCGCGCTGCAGACCTTCGACGAGGCGTACACGGCGTTCTTCGGCGCGGGCGTGGACGACTACGGCAACGACGCCGCCCTGTTCTACGTCATCTACCTGTTCCGCCAGGCCTTCGAGTTCCTGCACATGGGCTACGCCTCCGCCCTGGCCTGGGTGCTCTTCGCGATCATCCTCGTCATCACCGCGGTCCAGCTGCTCGTCTCCCGCCGGGTCGTCCACTACGAGGGGGCGACGCCGCGATGACCCGGGTGCTGTCCGACGCGGACCCGGAGCTCCGGGAGCCGCACCCGAGCGGTCCGATCGAGCTGGCCGCGCCGGGTCCGAGGCGTCCGCGCGCGCCGAGGCGCCGACGATGGTCCTGGCGCCGGCTGCCGCTGTACGCGTTCCTCGCGCTCGCCGCCATCGCGTTCGCCTACCCGCTGATCTGGCTGGTGAGCGCCTCGCTGAAGCCGCGCGGCGAGGTCTTCGACAACCGGCTCATCCCCCAGACGCTCACCTTCGACAACTACCTGCAGGTGTGGACGCAGGCGCCCGTCGCGATCTGGCTGCTCAACACCGTCATCGTGACGGTGCTCGCGGCGAGCGCGGTGACGCTCTCGAGCGCGATGGTCGCCTGGGGCTTCGCACACTTCCGCTTCCCGTTCCGGGGCGCGCTGTTCGGGCTCGTGCTCGCGACCATGATGCTGCCGGCGGCCGTGACGATGATCCCGACGTTCCTGATCTGGAACTCGCTCGGCCTGGTCGGGACGCTCGTGCCGATGTGGGCGCACAACCTCTTCGGCAGCGCGTTCTACATCTTCCTGATCCGGCAGTTCCTGCTCGCCCTGCCGCGCGACTGGTTCGACGCCGCCCGCATCGACGGCGCCTCGCAGTGGACCGTTTTCTGGCGGATCGGGCTGCCGCTCATCCGGCCGGCCCTGGTGGTGACGTTCATCTTCGAGGTGCAGGCGGTGTGGACGGACCTCATGCGCTCGCTCATCTACCTCCGCGGCTCGAGCACCTTCACGCTGCCACGCGGCCTCAAGTCGCTCGTCGACGCGTTCGGCTTCGGCGGCGAGTGGCACTGGGAGACGATCGTCACCGCGAGCGTCATCGCGACCGTCCCCATCGTCGTCCTCTTCCTCATCGCGCAGCGCCACTTCGTGCGCGGCATCTCCGGTGGAGGACTCAGGTAGCGGGACGAGCATACGTCCCGATGCACTTCGAGAGAAGGGAAACGCACATGGCACGCAACGACTTCGGCATGCACGTCGTCCGGGATGACACCGAGGAGATCCCCGTCATCCCGGCGGCGGACGCCGAGCTGCGCGACTTCGGCGAGGTCGGCGAGGCGGAGCCGCTCCCCGACGAGGACGTCGAGGCGGAGGAGCACGTCGCCTTCGAGGACCACGACTTCGGGACGCCCGACGCGGCCCAGCCGGAGACCCAGGGCGAGGAGCCGCTCGTCGCGGCGATCGGCGATGACGGACAGGGCGATCTCGCGCCCGAGGACCTGGCGTCGGACGACGCGGGCGGCGCCGCCGACGAGGAGGAGTAGTAGGACTCAGGGCTCGAGGACGACCTTGACGCAGCCGTCCCGCTTGTCGCGGAACGTCTCGTACATCTCGGGCGCGCGGTCGAGCGGGACGCGATGCGTCACCAGGTCCTCCGTGCCGAGCGGGTCCGCCGGGTCCTCGACGAGGGGGAGCAGCTCGTTCGTCCAGCGCTGGACGTTGCACTGACCCATCCGCAGCGTGACCTGCTTGTCGAAGAGCCGGAGCATCGGCATCGGGTCCGCGACGCCCGCGTAGACGCCGCTCAGCGAGATCGTCCCGCCGCGCCGGACGAGATCGATCGCGAGGTGCAGGGCGCCGAGGCGGTCGATGCCCGCGGTCTTCGCGAGCGCCTCGCCGACGCCCGCCGGCAGCATCCCGGCCATCCGCTGGGCGAAGCCGATGACGGGCGAGCCGTGCGCCTCCATCCCGACCGCGTCGACCACCGCGTCGGGACCCTCGCCGCCGCTGCGGTCGAGGAGCACGGGCAGCGTGTCCTCGTCGAGGTCGAGTGCGGGGATCCCGTGGCGCTGCGCCATCCGCCGACGCTCCGGCACGGGATCCACCGCGATGACGTCGTGCCCTCGCCATCCGGCCACCCGGGCGGCGAACTGCCCGACCGGCCCGAGTCCGAGCACGACGACGCTGCCGCCCGGCGGGATGCGAGCGTAGTCGACGCCCTGCCACGCGGTCGGCAGGATGTCGCTGAGGAAGAGATAGCGGTCGTCCGGCAGCGCGCCGCCGACCCGGATCGCGTTCGCGTCGGCCCGCAGGACGCGCAGTCGCTCGGCCTGGCCGCCCGGCACGCCGCCGTACATGTGCGTGTAGCCGTAGAGCGCCGCGCCGGCGTCCTGCTCGCGCTGCCGCGTCGCCGCGCACTGCGTCTGCAGCCCCGCCCGGCAGAACGCGCACTCGCCGCAGGCGATGACGAACGGCACCACCACCCGGTCGCCCGGCGCGACGGTCCGCACCTCGGCGCCGACCTCCTCGACGACGCCCATCGCCTCGTGACCGAGGATGTCCCCCCGGCGCAGGAACGGACCGAGCACGTCGAGCAGGTGCAGGTCGGACCCGCAGATGGCCGTCGAGGTGACGCGGACGATCGCGTCGCCCGGGTCCAGGATCGTCGGCTCGGCGACATCGTCGACCTCGACGTGCATCGCCGAGTGCCAGGTGAGCGCGCGCATGGATCATGCCTACCCATCGCGGGTCGCCGGGCGCAGGGGCTTGACAGACCGTGCGGGCCTCCCCGCCCCGCGTCAACCCCCTGGGCGCTCAGCTTGCCCGCCCGTAGCGTCGAGGGATGGCAGACAGCGCGGTGGTCGTCGTCGGCGCGGGGCTCTCGGGCCTCGCCGCCGCGATCGAGCTCGCCGAGTCGGGGCACCGCGTCGTGGTGCTCGAGCGCGGCGCGGTCGTCGGCGGGCGGACGGCCGACTGGGTCGAGGACGGCATGCGGGTCGAGAGCGGCCTGCACCGCTATCTCGGGTTCTACACGGAGTTCCCGCGGCTCATCCGGCGCGCGGGCCTGCGGCTCGACGACCTCGTGGTGTGGCAGGACGAGATCGAGATCCGCACGCCCGACGGCGGGTCGTCCGCGGTCTTCGGGGTCTCCATGGTCCACCGTCCGCTCGAGACGATCGCCTCGGCGCTCGGCAACGACGAGTTCCTTCCGATGGGTCAGAAGCTCGCCCTCGGGCGGATGCTCGCCGCGGGCGCCGCGAGCTACGTCTCGCACCCGGGGGAGCTCGACCGGCGCACCGTCGCCGAGCTCGCGGCCGAGCACGGCGTCGACGAGACGACGATCTTCCGCATCCTGCGGCCGCTCACCGAGGGCCTGTTCTTCGTCCCGCCGGAGGAGTACTCCGCCTACGACTTCCTCGGCCTCATCGTCCCGTACTGGAAGTCGGCGGTCGCCGCGCGGGTCGGCGCCTTCGCGGGCGGGATGACCGAGGCGCTCGCGGGGCCGCTCGCCGAGCACGTCCGCTCGCTCGGCGGCGAGGTGCGCACGGGCGAGGCGGTCGAGGCGCTGCTCGTCAAGGGCGGTGCGGTCGTCGGCGTCGCGACCGCCGCGGGGGTGCATCGCGCCGACGCCGTCGTGCTCGCGACCGGCATCGGCGAGGCGCAGGCGCTGCTCTCCGCGGCGTTCGGCGGCGCGGACTGGCTCGACGGCGTGCTCGCGCTGCGGACCACGCCCTCCGTGACGCTCCAGTTCGAGCTCTCCGCCCCGAGCCTGCCGGTCGACCGGGCGACATTCGGGCCGGGCACCCTCCTCGCCTCGTTCACCGAGCAGAGCCGCTCGACGTTCCGCGAGTCCGCGGGCCGGCTCTCGGTGATCGTCGCCTCGCCCGAGGCGCATCTCGCGACCCCGGTCGACGAGCTCGCCCGGCGCGTCGTCGCCGACGCCGCGCGGCTCGGCGTCGAGCTCGACGGCCTCGTGCGCGACGTGCGGAAGGTCGTCTTCCCCATGGACTTCTACTCGCTGCGGCCGGGGAGCGAGGCGCTCCGCCCGCCGCAGGCGACGCCGGTGCGCGGCCTCGCGCTGGCGGGCGACTACACGGCTCAGCCGTACCTCACCACGATGGAGGGCGCGGTCGAGTCGGGACTCAGGGCGGCGAACGCGGTGCAGGAGGTGCTCGGATGACGCGACGCGAGCGGGACGATCCGGACGGGCCGGAGATCGTGATCGACGAGGAGACCTCGGAGCCGAACGACCCGGACGGCCTCATGAACGACCAGGAGATGCCGACGGCGGACGGCGAGGTGGTCCGCGGCGGCGCGGAGGCGGTGGAGGAGTAGCGTCCAGCCGACGTGCGGGAGAATCATGGGGTGAGCCCCACCGCGTCCCCGCTCGTGCGCGCCCTGCGGGGCGAGCGGCCGGAGCGGACGCCGGTCTGGTTCATGCGGCAGGCCGGGCGCAGCCTCCCCGAGTACCGCGCCTCGCGTGCGGGCACCGACATGCTCGAGGCCTGCCTGACGCCGGAGCTGGCGAGCGAGCTCACGCTGCAGCCGGTGCGCCGGCACGGCGTGGACGCCGGCATCTTCTTCAGCGACATCGTCATCCCGCTGCGGCTCGCGGGCGTCGAGGTGGAGATCGTGCCGGGCCGCGGGCCGGTGCTCACGGAGCCGATCCGCTCCGCCTCCGATGTCCTCGGCTTGCGGCCGATCGATCCCGCCGCGCTCGCGCCGATCCGGGAGGCGGTCGCGATGACCGTCGCCGAGCTCGGCCCCACGCCGCTCATCGGCTTCGCCGGCGCCCCCTACACGCTCGCCTCCTACCTCGTCGAGGGCGGGCCCTCGCGGGAGCAGCTGCGCACCCGCGCCATGATGTACCGCGATCCGAACGCCTGGGCGGGCCTGCTCAACTGGTGCGCCGACGTGACCGGCGAGTTCCTGCTGGCCCAGGTCGAGGCGGGCGCCTCGGCCGCGCAGCTCTTCGACTCCTGGGTGGGCTCGCTCAGCCGGAACGACTACTTCAAGCGGGCGCTGCCGCACACCCAGCGCGCGCTGTCCCACCTGCGCGGCACCGACGTCCCGATCATCCACTTCGGCGTCGGCTCGGGCGAGGTGCTCGACCTGATGGCGCGGGCCGGCGTCGACGCCGTCGGCGTCGACTGGCGCATCCCGCTCGACGAGGCGGCGCGCCGGGTCGGACCGGACACCACGCTGCAGGGGAACATCGACCCGGCGCTGCTCGCCGCTCCCTGGCGGATCCTCGAGGCGCACGTCCAGGACGTGCTCGAGCGCGGCCGGGCCGCGCGCGCCCACGTCGTCAACCTCGGCCACGGCGTCCCGCCCGACACCGATCCCGACGTGCTCACCCGGATCGTCGAGCTCGTGCACGGATGACCGCCCCCGTCACGGTCGTCGGCGCCGGCATCGCCGGCCTCGTCGTCGCCCGCGACCTCGCGCGGGCCGGCGTGCCGGTGACGGTGCTCGAGGCCGGCGACCGGGTCGGCGGGCAGCTCGCGGCCGTCACCGTCGGGGGCGTCGAGGTCGACGCGGCGGCGGAGTCGTTCGCGACCCGCTCGGACGCCGTCGCCGGGCTCGCGGCGGAGCTCGGCCTCGAGACCGTCGCGCCGCTCGACGCCCCGGCGTGGCTGATCGGCGCCGACGGGCGTGCCGCCCCGCTGCCCGCGGCGAGCCTCCTCGGCATCCCCGCGCAGCCCTTCGCCGCCGACGTCCTCGGGACGATCGGCGCCGCGGGCGCCTGGCGCGCCCAGCTCGACAAGCTCGCGCCGATGCTCCGGCCCGGCAAGCACCGCTCGCTCGGGGCACTGGTCCGCCGCCGGATGGGCCGCCGCGTCCTGGAGCGCCTCGTCGCGCCCGTCGTCCGCGGCGTGCACTCGACGACGCCAGAGGCGCTGCCGATCGAGACCGCCTCGCCGGGGCTGCGCGCGGCGCTCGCCCGGACCGGCTCGCTCGCGGCCGCCGTCGCCGATCTCCGCGCCTCGGCCCCCGCGGGATCCCTCGTCGGCGGCATCGCGGGCGGGATGCACCGGCTCGCGAGGCGCCTCGCCGAGGACGCGGCGGCGCACGGCGCGGAGCTCCGTCTCGGCGCGCGCGTCGCCTCGCTCGACGGGCTGCCCGGCCGGGTCGTCGTCGCCGCCCCCGGCCTCGCGAGCGCCCCGGCGCGCCAGCGCACGATCACCGTCGCGCTCGCCGCGGTGGCGTCGACGGCGCTCGACGCCGCCCCGCGCGGCACCGGCGCGCTCGTCGCCGAGGGCGCGCCCGGCATCGCGGCGCGGGCGCTCACCCACTCGAGCGCCAAGTGGTCCTGGCTCCGCGACGCCCTCCCGCCCGGGCGGCATCTCGTGCGGCTCTCGTACGATGGGGTCCCGGAGGACCCGGCCGGCCGCGTGCTCGCCGACCTCCGCGCGATCACCGGCGCGGACGACGCCCGGCTCGAGGACCTCGCGGTCCGAGGCTGGACCCGGACGCTCGCGGCCGAGCCGGTCGCCGCGGACGGGCCGATCGTCGTCGGAGAGGCGGGGTCGAGCACCGGCCTCGCGACGATCGTGCCGGCGGCCAGGGCGCTCGCGGCAGCACTCGCGGACAGAGGAGAACCATGACCGAACCCACCGCCGACCGCCTCGGCTACACCCTGTTCGCGGTCTATCGACGTCCCGCGCTCGTCATCGACGGTGCGGACGCCCACAGCGGGCGGCGCTCGGCGACGTCCCTCGCCTCGCGGGTGGCGACCTTCGAGGCGCTCGGCACGACGCTCCGCGGCGTCTACGACGTCTCCGGGCTGCGCGCCGACGCGGACCTGCTGTTCTGGCTCCACGCCGAGGCGCCCGACCCGCTGCAGGAGGCCGTGCGGCGCATCCGCGACTCGCGCGAGATCGCCCCGCTCGAGCCGCGCTGGAACGCCATGGGCGTGCATCGCGAGGCGGAGTTCGCGAAGGACCACTCGCCGGCGTTCATGCGCGGCCTGCCGCCGAAGCGCTACCTCACCGTCTACCCCTTCGTCCGCTCCTACGACTGGTACCTGCTGCCGGAGGCGGAGCGCGGCGCGATGCTCCGCGAGCACGGCACGCTCGGCCGGGAGTTCCCGCAGGTGCTCGCGAACACGGTCGCCTCCTTCGCCCTCGGTGACTACGAGTGGCTGCTGCCGCTCGAGTCGGACGAGCTGATCGACCTCGTCGACATGATGCGGCGGCTGCGCTACTCGGAGGCGCGCCGCCACGTGCGCGAGGAGATCCCGTTCTTCACCGGCCGCCGGATCGAGGTCGACGAGGTCGCCGGGCTGGTCGCGGAATGACCGTCATCGGGGCCTCGCCGGCCGCGGCGGCGGCCGCGGAGTCCGGCTTCGTCGAGACGCCCGTCGCCTACGACGCGATCCTGCTCGCGGGCTTCGGCGGACCGGAGGGCCAGGAGGACGTCATCCCGTTCCTGCGCAACGTGACGCGCGGCCGCGGCATCCCCGACGAGCGGCTCGAGGAGGTCGCGCACCACTACCGGCACTTCGGCGGGGTGAGCCCGATCAACGCGCAGAACCGGGCGCTCAAGGCCGCGCTCGAGGCGGAGCTCGCCGCGCGCGGCATCGAGCTGCCGGTATACTGGGGCAACCGCAACTGGGCGCCCTACCTCGAGGACGCCGTGCGGGAGGCCGCCGCGGCCGGCGACACGCGCCTGCTCGCCGTGGCGACGAGCGCGTACGCCTCCTTCTCCTCCTGCCGCCAGTACCGCGAGGACTTCGCCCGCGTGCTCGCGGCCACCGCCCTCGAGGGCGCCGTCACGATCGACAAGGTGCGCCAGTTCTTCGACCACCCGGGCTTCGTCGCGCCCTTCGTCGAGGGCGTGGGCGAGGCGGTGCGCGGCTTCGTCGAGCAGGGCTTCGCGCCGATCGAGATCTCCGTGCTCTTCTCGACGCACTCCGTCCCCACCTCCGACGCGGAGCGCTCGGGGCCGCGGGACCGGGACTTCGGGCCCGGCGGCGCCTACGCCGCCCAGCACGAGGCGGTCGCCGCATACGTCATGGAGCGCCTCGCCGAGACGATCGAGGGCGGCCGCGACATCGAGTGGGACCTCGTCTACCAGTCGCGCTCGGGCCCGCCGACGCAGCCCTGGCTCGAGCCGGACATCAACGACGCGATGCGGGAGCTGCCGGGCCGCGGCAGGCGCGCCGTCGCGATCGTGCCGCTCGGCTTCATGTCCGACCACATGGAGGTGCTCTGGGACCTCGACACGGAGGCGCTCGAGACCGCGGCGGAGCTCGGCCTCGCCGCCGTGCGGACCCCGACGCCCGGCGTCGACCCGGCGTTCGTCGCCGGTCTCGTCGACCTCGTCGAGGAGCGGCTCCGCGGCACGCCGCGCGGCGACCGCCCGCACCTGACCGAGCTGGGGCCGTGGTTCGACGTCTGCCGACCCGCCTGCTGCGAGAACATCCGGGCCGGATTCAAGCCGGCGGCGGCAGGATTGGTGCCGTGACAGCGCTCCGGATCGGCACCCGCGCCTCCGCCCTCGCCACCGCGCAGGCGTCGCAGGTGGCCGCGCGCCTCGGCGAGCACGAGCTCGTGACGATCTCGAGCGAGGGCGACCGCGACCGCACCTCGCCGCTCGAGTCGATCGGCGGCACCGGCGTCTTCGTCTCGAACCTCCGCGAGGCGCTGCTGCGCGGCGAGGTCGACGCCGTCGTCCACTCGGCCAAGGACCTGCCGACGGCGCCCGCCGAGGGCATCGAGCTCGCCGCCGTGCCGACGCGCGCCGACGCGCGGGACGCGCTCGTGACCCCCGGCGGCCTCGCGCTCGCGGCGCTGCCCGAGGGCGCCCACGTCGGCACCGGCTCCCCGCGCCGCCAGGCGCAGCTCCTCGCCGCCCGCCCCGATCTCGAGGTCGTCGCGATCCGGGGGAACATCGACACGCGGCTCGGCCGGCTCGCGGACGGCGACCCCGAGCGCCGCCTCGATGCCGTCGTCCTCGCCGTCGCCGGCCTGAGCCGGCTCGGCCGGGAGGAGCGCCACGTCGCGCTCGAGCTCGCCGACTGGCCGACCGCCCCCGCGCAGGGCGCGCTCGCGATCGAGATCCGCGCCGACGCGCCGGACGAGGTCCGCCGCCGGGTCGCGAGGCTCGAGCACCGCCCGACGCGCCTCGCGGCGAGCGCGGAGCGCGGTGTCCTCGCCCGGCTCGAGGCCGGCTGCGCGGCGCCGATCGGCGCGCACGCGATGCTCGAGGACGGGCTGCTGTTCCTCACCGCGACCGTCTACGCGCTCGACGGCACCGCCTCCCTCACCGCCTCGCACGCCGGCTACCCGGAGGACTCGGCCGACCCGGCCGCCGAGCTCGCCGAGCGGGTCGCCGCCGAGCTCCTCGAGCGCGGCGCGGCCGGCCTCGCGCCCCTCGGCACCGCCGCGAAGGGCAGCACCCCGTGACCGCCCTCCGGGGCTGGCGGGTGCTCATCCCGCGCGGCGGCGCCTGGGGCGAGGAGCTCGCCGAGGGCCTGCGGCGCGTCGGCGCCGAGCCGGTCGTCGCCCCGCTCATCGCGTTCGCCCCGCCGCCCGACGACGACGCGCTCGCCGCGGCCGTCGTCGCGCTCGCGGCCGGGGAGTTCGACTGGCTCGTCGTCACCAGCGCGACGACCGTCGAGGCGCTCGCCCGGCACGGCGCGGTGGTGCCGAGCGGCACCCGCGTCGCCGTGGTCGGCGAGCACACCGGTCGCGCCACGCGCGAGGCGGGCCTGCCCGTCGACTTCACGCCGGCCGAGGCCTCGGCGAAGGGCCTCGTCGCGGCCTGGCCGGGCGCGCCCGGCGATCGCGTCCTCCTGCCGCAGTCCGAGCTCGCCGACGCGACGCTCACCGAGGGGCTCGGCGCGCTCGGCGCCGAGGTCGCGCAGGTCACCGCGTACCGGACCGTGCCGGTCGCACCCGAGCCGGGCATCGCCGAGGCGGTCGCGCACGGCGGCTTCGACGCGATCCTGGTCACGGCGGGCAGCGTCGCGGCGCGGATCGCCGACGCCTTCCCGGAGGTCGCCGGGCGGACGGTGCTCGTCGCGATCGGTCCGCGCACGGCGGGCGAGGCCGCCGCCGCCGGCCTGAACGTGCACGCCGTCGCCGAGGGACGCAGCGGCGAGGCGATGATCGAGGCGCTCGAGGCGATCGCCGGACAGCGGGGCGAGGCATGACCGGGTTCCCCGGCGTCCGGCCGCGCCGGCTGCGCGCGACGCCGGCCTGGCGGCGGCTGGCCGCCGAGACGCGGCTGCATCCCGCCGAGCTCATCCTGCCGATGTTCGTCCGCGAGGGCGCGAGCGAGCCGGTCCCGATCTCCTCGATGCCCGGCGTCGTCCAGCACTCGCTCGACTCGCTGCGTCGCGCGCTCGCCGAGGCCGCGGAGCGCGGCATCGGGGGCGTCATGCTGTTCGGCGTGCCCGAGGCGAAGGACGCGATCGGCTCGGGCGCGGACGCGGAGGACGGCATCCTCAACGTCGCCACGCGCGCGGCGGCGGCCGAGGTCGGCGACGCGCTCGTCGTGCAGACCGACCTCTGCCTCGACGAGTTCACCGATCACGGGCACTGCGGCGTGCTCGCCGCCGACGGCACCGTCGACAACGACGCGAGCCTCGAGCGCTACCGCTCGATGGCGCTCGCCCAGGCGGCGGCGGGCTCGCAGCTGCTCGGGCTGAGCGGCATGATGGACGGCCAGGTCGCCGCGGTGCGCGATGCGCTCGACGCCGCCGGCCGCCAGGACGTCGCGATCCTCGGCTACTCGGCGAAGTACGCCTCGGCGTTCTACGGGCCGTTCCGCGAGGCCGTTGCCTCGACGCTCACCGGCGACCGGAAGTCCTATCAGCAGGATCCCGCGAACCGCCGCGAGGGCCGCCGCGAGGCCGAGCTCGACCTCGCCGAGGGCGCCGACGTCGTCATGGTCAAGCCCGCGACGATGTACCTCGACGTCCTCGCCGACGTCGCCGCGCTGTCCAGCGTCCCCGTCTGGGCGTACCACATCAGCGGCGAGTACTCGATGCTCGAGGCGGCCGCCGCGAACGGCTGGATCGACCGCGACCGCGCGGTCGTCGAGACGCTGCTGTCGATCCGGCGGGCCGGGGCGGACGCGATCCTCACCTACTACGCGGTCGAGGTCGCCGGCTGGCTGCGCGAGGGGCGACTGGGATGAACCGGAACGCGACCGAGTTCGACCGCGCGCGGGCGGTCATCCCCGGCGGGGTCAACTCGCCGGTGCGCGCGTTCCGCTCCGTCGGCGGCACGCCGCGCTTCCTGACCAGCGCGCACGGCCCGCTCGTCGTCGACGTCGAGGGCCGGGAGTACGTCGACCTCGTCGGCTCCTGGGGTCCCGCGCTGCTCGGGCACGCGCATCCGGATGTCGTCGCCGCGGTGCGGGAGGCCGCCGGCCACGGGCTGTCCTTCGGCGCCTCGACGCCGGGGGAGACGGATCTCGCGGAGCTGATCCGCGCCCGCACGACGACGGACGGCTGGGCGATGCTCGACCAGATCCGGCTCGTCTCGACGGGCACCGAGGCGACGATGACGGCGATCCGGCTCGCCCGCGGCGCGACCGGCCGGGACCTCGTCGTCAAGTTCGCCGGCCACTACCACGGGCACTCCGACGGACTCCTCGCCGAGTCCGGCTCGGGCGTCGCGACGCTCGGGCTCCCCGGCTCGGCCGGCGTCCCCGCGGACGTCGCCGCGCTGACGCTCGTGCTCCCGTACAACGACCTCGACGCCGTCCGCGCCGCCTTCGAGGCGCATCCGGGCCGGATCGCCGCGGTCATCGCGGAGGCGGCCGGAGCGAACGCCGGCGTGCTGCTCCCCGAGCCCGGCTTCGACCGGGCGCTGCTCGAGCTCGCGCACGAGCACGGCGCGCTGCTCATCCTCGACGAGGTGCTCACCGGCTTCCGCGTCGGGCCCGCCGGCTGGTGGGGGCTCGAGATCACCGGCCGCGTGCCGGGGCCGGGCGGCTGGGTGCCGGACCTCGTCACCTTCGGCAAGGTGATCGGCGGGGGGCTCCCGCTCGCCGCGGTGGCCGGCCGCGCCGACGTGATGCAGCTGCTCGCCCCGAACGGGCCCGTCTACCAGGCGGGCACGCTGTCCGGGAACCCGCTCGCCGTCGCCGCGGGCCTCGCCCAGCTGCGCGCCGCCGACGCGCAGGTCTACGCCACCGTCGACCGGGCCGCGGCGCGGGTCTCGGGCGCGGTGGAGGCCGCCTTCGCCGAGGCCGGGGCGTCCGTCACCGTCTCGCGGGCCGGCAGCCTGTTCTCGATCGCGTTCCGCGACCCGGCGAGGGGGCCGATCCGCGACTACGACGACGCGCGCGACCAGGAGGCGTGGCGCTACGGGCCGTTCTTCGCCTCGATGCTCGAGCAGGGCGTCTCGCTGCCCCCGAGCGTCTTCGAGGCGTGGTTCCTCTCGGCGGCGCACACCGACGCCGAGCTCTCGCGGATCGAGGCGGCGCTGCCGGCGGCCGTGCGCGCGGCCGTCGCGGCATCCGCTCCCTAAGTTCGGCGGGGAACGCCGGGTTCCGCGGGCGTTCGGCCCTCGAATCCCCGCAGTACGGCGGAGTCCCCGCAGCACGCGGGCGGATAGGCTCGGACCCATGCCAGCGATCGTCGCCGTGGCGCAGTTCGCGCCGGGCCCGGACAAGGCCGAGAACCTCGCGACGATCCGCCGGCTCGGCACCGAGGCGGTCGCTCGGGGCGCCGGGCTCGTCGTCTTCCCCGAGTACTCGCAGTTCTTCGACCGCGAGCCGGGCCCGAGCTGGCCGCCCATGGCGGAGCCGCTCGACGGGCCCTTCGTGACCGCGCTCGCCGCGCTGGCCGACGAGCTCGGCGCCACCATCGTCGCGGGCCTCGTCGAGCGCGCGGATGCGCCCGACCGGGTGCGCAACGCCGTCGTCGCCGTCGCGCCGGGGCGCGGGCTCGTCGCGAGCTACCGCAAGCTGCACCTCTACGACGCGTTCGGCGGCCGCGAGTCCGACTGGGTCGAGCCGGGGGAGATCACGGCGCCGGAGCTCTTCGACTGGGAGGACCTGCGGGTCGGCCTGCAGACCTGCTACGACATCCGCTTCCCCGAGGTCACCAGGCGCATCGTCGATGCGGGCGCGGATCTCGTGCTCGTCCCGGCGGAGTGGGTCCGCGGGCCGCTCAAGGAGGCGCACTGGCGCACGCTCGTCACGGCCCGCGCCCTGGAGAACACGATCTACCTCGCCGCCGCCGACCACACCCCGCCCGTCGGGGTCGGCACCTCGCTGATCGTCGACCCGATGGGCGTCGCGCTCGCCGCGCTCGGCGAGGCTCCTGGCGTCGCGACCGCCCCGGTCGACCCCGCCCGGATCGCCGAGTCGCGCCGCGTCAACCCCGCCCTGCGCCTCCGCCGGTTCGCGGTCGTCGCTCCGGATGTTCCCCCGGTGGGCGAGTAGCCCCGGGGCTCAGCCGCCGAGCCGGGAGAACGCCCCGGCGACCGTGAAGACCACAGCGCCCGCGCAGGCGATCCAGACCGGGCGGCGGCGGCTCGCGTCCGGCTTCGGCGCGACGAGTCCGAGCGCGAGGAGCACGGCCGCGGTCAGCAGGTAGGCGTAGACGGGCAGGGGGCCGAACGCCGGCGGCGCCGCGAGCCAGAAGCCGAACCCCGCGATGCCGACGGCCAGGACCGCGATCGCCCTCGCGTTCTGCCCGTCCCGGCGGACCGCGATGAGCCCGAGCGCCGCGAGGCCGAGCGAGAGCCAGGCGAGCGCGAGCTGGGCGACGAGCAGCACCTCCGCCGACCAGGCGAAGATCGCGACGACGGCCACGACCGCCCCGACGACGCCGACGAGGAGCGGGGCCCGCTCGACCCAGGGGGCACGGTCCGGCTCGTCACCGTCCGGCTCCGGTGCGCTCGGCCCGCTCATCGCAGCGCCCCGAGGCGGGCGACCGCCTCCTCGATCACGGGCACGCGCTTGCAGTAGGCGAAGCGGAGCAGCGAGCCGTACTCGCCGCGGTGCGCCTCGGAGACGAGCGCCGAGACGGGGACGCCGACGACGCCCGCGATCTCCGGCAGGCGCCGTGCGAGCGCCGTCGCGTCCGGCTCGCCGATCGCCGCCGTGTCGGCGACGACGAAGTAGCCCGCCGAGGGCCGGTAGACCGTGAAGCCGGCGGCCGCGAGCCCCGCCGAGAGCAGGTCGCGCTTCTCCTGCAGCACGCGCGCGATGCCGTGGAAGACCTCGTCCGGCAGCCCGAGCCCGGCCGCGATCGCCGGCTGGAAGGGGCCGGCGTTCACGAAGGTCAGGAACTGCTTGACGGCGGTGACCGCCCGCACGAGGGGCGCCGGCCCGACCGCCCAGCCGACCTTCCAGCCGGTGACCGAGAACGTCTTGCCGCCGCTCGAGATCGTCAGCGTGCGCTCCCGCCCACCCGGCAGCGAGGCGATCGGGATGTGCCGGCCCTCGAAGACGAGGTGCTCGTAGACCTCGTCGGTGACGACGATCGCGTCGTGGCGCTCCGCGAGCTCGACGACGCGCTCGAGCACCTCCCGCGGCCACACGGCGCCGGTCGGGTTGTGCGGCGAGTTGACGAGGATGACGCGGGTGCGGTCGGTCACCGCCGCCGCGAGCTCGTCCGGGTCGGGCACGAAGCCGGGCGCGCGGACGGGCACCGTGACGAGCCGCGCGCCGGCGAGGGCGGTGACCGCCGCGTAGGAGTCGTAGTACGGCTCGGCGACGACCACCTCGTCGTCGGGGCCGTCGGTGAGGGCGAGGATCGCCGCCGCGATCGCCTCGGTCGCGCCGGCCGTGACGAGCACCCCCGTCTCCGGATCGACGGCCACGCCGTACCAGTGCTCCTGGTGCGCCGCGATCGCCTCGCGCAGCTCCCGGACGCCGATCCCGGGCGGGTACTGGTTCCAGCCCGAGTCGATCGCCGCGTGCGCGGCGTCGAGGACCTCGATCGGGCCGTCCTCGTCGGGGAAGCCCTGGCCGAGGTTGATCGCGCCGGTGCGGGCGGCGAGCGCCGACATCTCGGCGAAGACGGTGAGCCTCGGCGCGCCGGCGGCGTCGAGCAGGCCGGCGCCACGCGCGGTGCGGCGCCAGGCGCCGGGGACGTCGTCGTGCACGCGTCGAGCCTAGGGCGCCGACGGGCATAAGGAACCCACGGCGAGGGCATAGGAAAGGCCAAGACGCGGTTCCTACGCTGAGACCATGAACGACAGCGAGCACGTCACCCCCGAGCCCGGCGAGAGCGCGCCGCCTCCGCCCCCGGCCCCGCAGCCGGTCCGCGTCGTGGTGCCGCCGTCGGCGCCGCCGCGCCGCCGCGGCTGGGTGCCCGTCGTCGGCGGTCTCGTCGCGGGCGCCGTGTTCGGCGGGGCGGCCGGACTCGGCGGGGGATTCCTCGTCGCGCGCAGCATGGGCGGCTCGGAGAGCCCGACCGGGCCCGCGTCCCCGCAGACCATCACCGTCAACGACACCGACAGCGTCAACGCGGTCTCGGCGGTCGCCGCGAGCGCGATCGACTCGGTCGTGACGATCTCCGTCAACGACCAGAGCGTCGGCAGCGGCACCGGCTCGGGCGTCGTCATCGACGCCGACGGGCACATCGTCACGAACACGCACGTGGTCACCCTCGGCGGCGCGACCGCCGAGCCGAGCATCCGCGTCACGACGAGCGCCGGCCGGGTCTACGACGCGAAGCTCGTCGGCACCGACCCGCTGATGGACCTCGCCGTCATCCAGGTGACGGGCGCCTCGGAGCTCGTGCCGATCGAGTTCGCCGACTCCGCCGATCTCAACGTCGGCGACGTGACCATCGCGATCGGCGCGCCCCTCGGCTACGCGGGGACGGTGACGAGCGGCATCATCAGCGCGATCGACCGCAGCATCCAGGTCGCCTCGAGCGCGGCGCCCGAGGACTCGGAGCCCGCCCCCGAGGATGGCGGCAACCCGTTCGACTACTTCCGCTTCGACCTGCCCGGCGTCCAGACGGCGCAGCCGAAGGGGACCATCCAGATCCCCGTCATCCAGACGGACACCGCGATCAACCCCGGCAACTCCGGGGGCGCGCTCCTGGACGCGACGGGCCGGCTCATCGGCATCAACGTCGCGATCGCGAGCACCGGGTCGGGCGGGAACGTCGGCGTCGGCTTCGCGATCCCCTCGAACACCGTCCAGCGGATCGCGTCCGAGCTCATCGCGAACGGCACGGCGACGCACGGGCTCCTCGGGGTCACCGTCGTCGACGTCGCGCAGGACGCGGACCAGGCGGACGCCGGCATCGTCGGCGCGAGCGTGCAGAGCGTCGTCGACGGCAGCGGCGCGGCGGAGGCCGGCATCCGGAAGGGCGACATCATCGTCTCCTTCGGCGGCGTGCCGATCACCTCGAAGAACGACCTCACCGCGCAGGTGCGCACGCACGGGATCGGCGACACGGCCGAGGTCGTGTACGTCCGCGACGGGCAGTCGCACACGGTCCAGGTGCAGCTCGGCGACCTCGACGACTACCAGGCGTGACGGGTGAGGCCGGGTCTGTGCGCGCGGCGGCGGGACGTGGACACCGCCGCCGCGCAAGCGGTTCGACGCTACTCGCTCGCCCACGGCCGGAAGCCCGGAACGGGTGGGTCGTTGCCAAAACGTGACCGGTTAGACTGCGGGGGATGAGCGACGAGTCGGCACCGGACCCGTCGGCCCAGGAGCCGGCTCCGCGGACGTCGGGGGCACGTCCGAGGACGGCCTCGACGCGATCGACCGCGTCCAGGGCCACCGGGTCGCGGACCGCGAAGCCGGCGCCGAAGACCGCGAAGCCGGCGGACGAGGAGCGGCCGACCAAGAAGCCGGCCCGGCCCGCCGCCTCGGGCGCGGCGAAGGCCGCCGCCAAGTCGACGACGGGCCGCACCCCGCGGACGACGACCACCAGGACGTCCACGCCGCGTGCCGCCTCGTCGAAGACGCCCGCGAAGCCGGCGGCGACGCGCAAGCCCGCCGCGGAGGCGAAGGCGCTCGTGACCAAGGCGCTGACGGGCCCGACGCCGGTCGCCGCTCCGACGCCGGTGGTCCAGGAGACCCCGGCCCCCGCGATCTCGCTCGAGCCCGTGCTCACGCTGGAGTCCCTGAGCAAGCGGTTCGGCGACCACCTCGCGGTCGACGACGTCACGCTCTCCCTCGACCCCGGCACGTTCACCGGCATCGTCGGGCCGAACGGGGCCGGCAAGACGACGACCCTCTCGATGATCACCGGGCTGCTGCGCCCGACGAGCGGCCGCGTCCTCGTCGCCGGCGTCGACGTCTGGCGGCATCCGCAGCGCGCGAAGAAGCAGCTCGGCGTGCTGCCGGACCGGCTGCACACCTTCGACCGGCTCACCGGCGGGCAGCTGCTGTACTACACCGCCATCCTGCACGGGCTCGACCGGCGCACCGCCCGGCGGCGCACCGAGGAGCTCGCCGAGGCGTTCAAGGTCGAGCACGCGATGGGGCGGCTCGTGACCGACTACTCCTCGGGCATGCTCAAGAAGATCGCGCTCGCGGCCGCGCTCATCCACGCGCCGAGGCTCCTCGTCCTCGACGAGCCGTTCGAGTCGGTCGACCCGGTCTCCGCGATGACCGTCGCGCAGATCCTCCGCGACTTCGCCGCCGGCGGCGGCACCGTGCTCATGTCGAGCCACTCGATGGAGCTCGTGCAGCGCATCTGCGACCACGTCGCGGTCATCGTGGACGGCCGGCTCATCGCCGGCGGGACCGTCGACGAGGTCCGCGGCGACCGCAGCCTCCAGGAGCGCTTCGTCGACCTGGCGGGCGCCGACTCGGAATCGATCGCGGATCTCACATGGTTGCATCGCTTCTCCGGCTGAGGCTGCTCTCCCTCGGCAACCGCATCGCGCGGCCGCGCTCCGCGGCGGAGGGCGTCGCCGTCGCGCTCGCCGGCATCGCCGTCGTCCTCGTCCTCGTCGCGCTCGGCGGCTTCGCGGCGGCCGTCGGCGAGGCGACGCCCGAGCTCCGCGGCACGGCGTTCGTCGTGCTCGGCTCCGCAGTGGTCGCCGGCTTCTGGCTGCTGCCGTTCGCGTTCCGCGTCGACGACGGCATGCCGCCGCGCGCGTTCGCCTCCTTCGAGCTGCCGCCGGGCCGCCTCGCCGCCGGCCTCGCCCTGACGCGGCTGCTCAGCATCCCGGTGCTGCTGCTCGTCGTGCTGCTCGTCGTCCAGGCCGGCTCCTGGCGGGCGGAGGGCGCCGCGGCGGTCTGGACCGCGATCGCCGCCGACGTCGTCATCCTCGCGCTCTGCGTGCTCGGCTCGCAGGTGGCATCCTCGATCGCCGGACGCACCATCGTGTGGCGCAACCTCGCGGGCGTGCTCGCCCTCGCCGCGGTCGCCGTCGCGGCGCCGCTCGCGGCGGTGCTCGGCACGATCGACTGGTCCGCGGCGGGCGTGACCTATCTGCGTCGGGCCGCGGCGGTCCTCGAGTGGACCCCGTTCGGCGTCGCCTGGGGCGCGCCGGCGGCCGCGGCCGCGGGCGACCCCGGGGGCGCGTGGGGGCGCATCGGGCTCGGGCTGGCGATCGCGCTCGTGCTCGCCGCGATCTGGGCCTGGATCGTGCGCCGGTCCGGGCGGACGCTGCCGCGCGCCGAGATGGTCCAGCGATTCACCGGTCTCGGCATCTTCGAGGCCGCCCCGCCCGTCCCTGGCGGCGTCGTCGCCGCCCGCAGCGTCGTCTACTGGATGCGCGACTCGCGCTACGCCGTCCCGCTGCTCATCCTGCCCCTGGTCCCGATCGTCATCGCGCTCGCGTTCTGGCTCGCCGGCATCCCGGACGGCGTCGTCGCCTGGCTCTGCGTGCCGCTCATGACGCTGCTCATCGGCTGGTCCGTGCACAACGACATCGCGGCCGACGGCACGGCGTTCTGGCTGCACGTCGTCACCGGCATCGGCGGCCGGGCCGATCGCTGGGGACGGATCGTCCCGCTGCTGCTCATCGGCGGCGCGGTCGTCGTCCTCGGCTCCCTCATCACCGTCTGGATCCTCGGCGAGCCCGCGATCCTGCTGCCGCTGGCGGCGCTGAGCACCTGCACGCTGCTCGTCGCGCTCGGCGTCGGCAGCGTCGCGTCCGCCGTGTGGCCGTACCCGACCGTCGCACCCGGCGACGGGCCGTTCGCGCAGCCGCAGGCGATGCTCGGCGGCGAGCCGGCCAAGCAGACCCTCTCCATCGTCCTCACCGTGCTGCTCTGCGCGCCCGCCGTCGCCGTGGTGCTCGCGGGGCTCCTCGTCGACCCGGCGCTGCTCGGCGTCGCGGTGTGGGTGGCGTTCGGCTCCGGCGTGCTGGTGCTGGTCGGGGGGATCGAGATCGGCGCGCTCGTCGTCTCACGGCGCGCGCCGGAGATCCTCGCCTTCACCCAGCAGAACTAGACCCCCGGCTGGCTAGACTCCCAGGCATGACGACGGAGCACACCGGCGGCGGGACGGACGTCATCGACCGCGAGCTCGAGCAGCTGCTGAACGGCGAGCTGACCGAGGACGGCGACCACGACCGGTTCTCGCACTACGCGCCGAAGGACAAGATCGTCGAGTCGGCCGTGACCGGCAAGCCCATCCGGGCGCTCTGCGGCAAGCTCTGGGTGCCGTCGCGCGACCCGGAGAGGTTCCCGGTCTGCCCGGAGTGCAAGCAGATCTACGAGAAGCTCCGCGCCTGACCGCTGTCGTCTTCGGGCGCTCGGACCTTCAGACGAACACCGTGGGGATCGCCGGCTCGCCGCGGCTGAGCCGCAGCGCGTCGAGCGGGAGCTCCGCGATCGCGGCGCGGTGGTGCCGGCGCGCCGCGGCGACGCCGCTCGCGCCGAGGTGCTCCGCGACGAAGGCGCCGTCCTCGATGTACGTCGTGTCCAGTCGCCGGCCGGGGATGTCGCCGGCGGGCTCGTCGACGAACACGGTCTCCTCGACCGCGACGCCGCCCTCGGTCCGGCGCACCGGGATCTTGCGGCCGCCGACGGTCGCCTTGCCCGTCGAGGTCTTCGCGACGGACACCCACTCGCCGTCCTCGCCCTGCCGCGCGACGAGCTTGAAGACCATGCCCGCGGCGGGATGGCCCGAGCCGGTCACGACCGCCGTGCCGACGCCGTAGGAGTCGACCGGCGCGCCGCGCAGCGCCGCGATCGCGAACTCGTCGAGGTCGTTCGTGACGGTGATGCGGGTGCCGGTCGCGCCGAGGCCGTCGAGCTGCTCGCGGACCTGCGCGACGACGACCGGAAGGTCGCCCGAGTCGATGCGCACCGCGCCGAGGCCCGTGCCCGCGACCCGCACCGCCGTCTCGACGCCCTGCGCGAGGTCGTAGGTGTCGACGAGGAGCGTGGTGCCCGGGCCGAGCGCGGCGACCTGCGCCTCGAACGCGGCCTCCTCCGAGTCGTGGAGCAGCGTGAAGGAGTGCGCCGCCGTCCCCATCGTCGGGATGCCCCAGCCGCGCCCCGCCTCGAGGTTCGAGGTCGCGGCGAAGCCGGCGATGAACGCGGCCCGCGCCGCGGCGACGGCGCTCGACTCCCCGGTGCGCCGGGAGCCCATCTCGGCGAGGGGCCGTCCGTCCGCCGCGTTCACCATCCGGCTCGCCGCCGAGGCGACGGAGGAGTCGTGGTTGAGGACGGAGAGGATGAGCGTCTCGAGGATGACCGCGTCCGCGAAGGTGCCGTCGACCCGCAGGATCGGGGAGCCGGGGAAGTAGAGCTCGCCCTCCCGGTAGCCGGTGATCGTGCCGCGGAAGCGGTAGTCGGCGAGCCAGTCGAGCGTCTCGGGCCGCACGACCGCCTGCTCGCGCAGCCAGGCGAGCTCCGCGTCGCCGAAGCGGAACTCGCCGATGAGCGCCATCAGCCGGCCGGTGCCCGCGACGACGCCGTAGCGCCGGCCGGCAGGCAGGTGCCGGGCGAAGACCTCGAAGACGCTCGCGCGCTCGTGGACGCCCGAGCCCATCGCGGCGTCGAGCATGGTGAGCTCGTAGCGGTCGGTCAGCAGGGCGGTGGACTCCATAGTGCCGACCATAATGGAGCGATGAGCGACGCGCCGATCGGAGTCTTCGACTCCGGCGTCGGGGGGCTCACCGTCGCGCGCGCGATCATCGACCAGCTCCCGCACGAGCGCATCCTCTACGTCGGCGACACGGCGAACGGGCCCTACGGTCCCCGGCCGATCGCCGAGGTGCGCGAGCTCGCCCTCGGCGTGCTCGACGACATGGTCGCGACGGGCGTCAAGGCGATCGTCATCGCGTGCAACACCGCCTCGGCCGCGATGCTGCGGGACGCGCGGGAGCGCTTCACCCTCGCGGCCGGCATCCCCGTCATCGAGGTCATCCAGCCCGCCGTCCGGGCCGCGGTGCGGCGGACCCGCAGCGGCCGCATCGGCGTCATCGGGACCGTCGGGACCGTCAACTCGCTCGCCTACGAGGACGCCTTCGCGGCGGCGAGCGACCTCGAGATCGTCACTCGCGCCTGCCCGCGCTTCGTCGAGTTCGTCGAGGCGGGCGTGACGACCGGCCCCGAGCTGCTCGCGGTCGCGGAGGCGTATCTCGCGCCGCTGCGCGAGGCGGCGATCGACACGCTCGTGCTCGGCTGCACCCACTACCCGCTCATCGCGGGCGCGATCCAGTACGTGCTGCCCGAGGCGACGCTCATCTCGAGCGCCGAGGAGACGGCGTTCGATGTCTACCGCACCCTCGTGCGGCTCGGCCTCGAGCGCACCGATCCGACTCCGCCGCGCCACCACTTCGAGGCGACGGGCGACGACGAGGCCGGCTTCAAGCGCCTCGCCCAGCGATTCCTCGGCCCGGAGATCGTCCGGGTCGAGCCCTTCACGTCCACCGTCCCGATCCAGATCGACACCGGTGGTTGAGGAGGCGCGCAGCGCCGTCTCGAAACCTTTAGGTTGAGGAGGCGCGCAGCGCCGTCTCGAAACCACCCCCGAGGAGACTCCGATGACCCAGCCCCAGACCGCCGCACGGATCGACGGACGCGAGCCGGCGCAGCTGCGACCGGTGACGATCGAACGCGGCTGGAGCGAGCAGGCGGAGGGCTCGGCGCTCATCTCCTTCGGCCGGACGCGGGTGCTGTGCACCGCGAGCTTCACCGCCGGCGTCCCGCGCTGGCTGATCGGCAAGGGCAGCGGCTGGGTCACCGCCGAGTACGCGATGCTGCCGCGCGCGACGAACGAGCGCAGCGACCGCGAGTCGATCAAGGGACGGGTCGGCGGGCGCACCCACGAGATCTCCCGGCTCATCGGCCGGGCGCTGCGCGCCGTGATCGACATGAAGGCGCTCGGCGAGAACACGATCGTCATCGACTGCGACGTGCTGCAGGCGGACGGCGGCACCCGCACCGCCGCGATCACGGGCGCCTACGTCGCGCTCGCGGACGCGCTGGCCTGGGGGAAGGCGAAGGGGCACCTCCCGAAGTCGGCGGAGCCGCTCATCGACTCGGTCGCGGCGGTGAGCGTCGGGATCGTCGACGGCGTCCCGCTGCTGGACCTCGAGTACCGGGAGGACTCCCGAGCCGAGACGGATATGAACGTGGTCGTGACCGGCCGCGGCCTCTTCGTCGAGGTGCAGGGCACGGCGGAGGGCGCGCCGTTCGACAAGCGCGAGCTCGACGCGCTGCTCGAGCTCGCCCTCGGCGGCACGGCGGAGCTCACCCGCCTGCAGCGGGAGGCGCTGGCATGACTTCGGTCCCTGAGCGAGCGGAGCGAGTCGAAGGGCGCCGCCTCGTCCTCGCGACGCACAACGCCCACAAGCTCGAGGAGCTCGCCGCGATCCTCGGGCCGGCGATCGGCGACTTCGAGCTCGTCCCCACCGACGGCCCGGACCCGGTGGAGGACGGCGCGACGTTCGCCGAGAACGCCCTCATCAAGGCGCGCGCGGCGGTCGCGCACAGCGGGCTCCCGGCGCTCGCCGACGACTCCGGCCTCGCGGTCGACGCGCTCGGCGGCGCGCCCGGCATCCACTCCAAGCGCTACGCGGGCACCGGCGTCGACGCCGACAACACGGCGCTGCTGCTGCGCACGCTCGAGGGCGTGGCGGACCGGCGCGCCCGATTCGTCTGCGCGGCGGCCTTCGTCGCGCCGGACGGCACGGAGGCCGTGGAGGTCGCCGAATGGCCAGGGGAGATCCTGCTCGAGCCGGTCGGCTCGAACGGCTTCGGCTACGACCCGGTGTTCCGGCCCGAAGGGCTCGAGGTCAGCCTCGCGCAGCTCTCGGCCGAGGAGAAGAACGCGGTGTCCCACCGGACCATGGCGTTCCGCGCGATCATGCCGGCAGTCGCAGCATGGTCTGCAGCAGGCGCCTGAACGTCGCGCGGTCCTCGGGGTCCATGTCCCCGACCAGCTCCTCCTCGATGGCGAGCGCGACGGGACGCAGCCGGTCGATCTCTCGGTAGCCCGCGGGCGTCACCTCGAGCTCGAAGCGCCGCCGGTCGATGAGCGACCCGGTGCGCGTGATGAGGCCGTTGGCCTCCAGTCGTCGGACCAGATCCGCGATGGTCGACCGGTCGAGGTCGAGCTCGTCGCCGAGCTCGCGCTGGCTGGAGCGAGGCCTCCGCGCGATGACGCACAGCGCGGCGAACTGCACGTTCGTCACATCGGGGGAGTGCGACTGCCAGGCCGCGACGTGGCGCTGCTCGGCCCTCCGGATGAGGTGGCCCGTGTACCGGATCGGCTCGGGGTATTCGGTCATGGCGGCTCCGCGGGGACTGGAGGGACGGCGCGGCCATGGTAACCGGCGTGCTAAGTTTTCGGTGTGACGAAAACGTCGCCGAGGCAGGGACGGCTCGGCGCCGTGCTCCTGCTCGGCCCGGCGTTCGTCGCCGCGATCGCCTACGTCGACCCCGGCAACGTCGCCGCGAACCTGACCGCCGGCGCCCGCTACGGCGACCTGCTGCTCTGGGTGCTCGTCCTCGCGAACGCGATCGCCGTCCTCGTCCAGTACTCCTCGGCGAAGCTCGGCCTGGTCACCGGCCAGAGCCTGTCCGAGTACCTCGGGGACCGGCTCGCGACCTGGCCGCGGCGCCTCTACTGGCTGCAGGCGGAGCTCGTCGCGGCGGCCACCGACGTCGCCGAGGTCATCGGCGGCGCGATCGCCCTGCACCTGCTGTTCGGCCTGCCGCTGTGGCTCGGCGGGATCGTCGTCGGCGCGGTCGCGATCGCGCTGCTGGCCGTCCAGTCGCGCCGCGGCCAGCGGGCGTTCGAGTTCACCATCATCGGCCTGCTCGCGGTCATCGTCGTCGGCTTCGTCTTCGGCCTCGTCGTCTCCGGCTTCGACGGCGGCGAGGCGCTCGCCGGGCTCGTCCCGCGCTTCGAGGACACCGACTCGGTGCTGCTCGCGACGAGCATGCTCGGGGCGACCGTCATGCCGCACGCCATCTACCTGCACAGCGCCCTCGCGCGCGACCGGCACGGGCACGTGACGGAGCCGGGGCGGCTGCGCCGACTGCTGCGCGCGACGAAGGCGGACGTGCTCGCCGCGCTCGTCGTCGCGGGCGCCGTCAACATCGCGATGCTGCTGCTCGCCTCGAGCGCCCTGCGCGGGGTCGAGGGCACCGACACCATCGAGGGCGCGCACGACGCGATCGCCGCGGCGCTGGGGCCCGGCGTCGCCGTGATCTTCGCGATCGGGCTGCTTGCCTCCGGCCTCGCCAGCAGCTCCGTCGGGACCTATGCGGGCCAGTCCATCATCGGCGGGCTGCTCAAGGTCAACGTCCCGGTCGCCGCCCGGCGCCTCATCACCCTGGTGCCGGCGGTCGTGCTGCTCACGGTCGGCATCGACCCCACCTGGGCGCTCGTGCTCTCCCAGGTGGTCCTCTCGTTCGGCATCCCCTTCGCGCTCATCCCGCTCGTGCACGCGACCGGCTCGGTCCGCGTCATGGGCCGCTGGGTCCACCCCGCGTGGCTGCGCGTGCTCGGCTGGCTCGCCGTCGCGATCATCACCGCCCTGAACGCCCTCCTCATCGTCCTCGTCATCACCGCCTGACCCCCTTCCCTTTTCAGGACCACAGGGGATCCGAGGCCGTATACGACCCTGGACCCGCTGTGGTCCTGAAAACGGAGCAGCTCAGACGGGGATCCGGAGCCAGGCGTCGCCGCGGGTGCGGAGGGCGAGCGGGACGAGCCGGGCGAGCATCGACAGCACCGACCAGGCGAGCTGGATCCACAGCACCGCCCAGAGGGGCGAGAGCTCGGCGAACGCGATCCAGAGCAGCGCGGGCCCGGTCGCCGCGAGGTTGACGAGGCCCGCGAGGGCGAGGAACCGCGCGTCCCCGGCGCCGATGAGCACGCCGTCGAGCGCGTAGACCGCGCCGCCGATCGGAATGCCGATCGCCACGACGACGAGCGCGGGCCGCACGATCGCCTGGAGCGCGGGGTCCGAGGTGAACGCCGCGGCGATCGGCCCGCAGAGCGTCGCGACGATCGCGCCGAGCACCACCCCGGCGGCGACCGAGAGCAGCACGAGCCGGCGGAACACCTCGCGCGCGCCGGTGGGCGAGCCCCGCCCGAGCTCCGCCCCGATCATCGACTGCCCGGCGATCGCGAGCGCGTCGAGCGCGAAGGCGAGGATGTTCAGCACCGCGGCCGCGACGCCGACCGCGGCGATCGCCTCGGTGCCGTGCGGGATCGCCGCGAGCGTCATGCCGACGAGCAGGATCCGCATCCACAGCGTGCGGAGGAAGAGCCACGCGCTCAGCCGCACCGCGCGCAGCACCCCGTCGCGTCGGGGGAGCAGCCCGGCGCCCTGCCGGCGGGCGTGTCTCACCACGATCGCCATGGCCGCCACCGCCATGCCCCACTGCGCGATGTCGGTCCCGATCGCCGAGCCGAGCAGTCCGAGGCCGAGCGGGTAGATGAGCAGGGCGTTCAGGATCGCGTTCGCCGCGAAGCCCGCGACCGAGATGACGAGCGGGGTCCGGGTGTCCTGGAGTCCGCGGAAGAGCCCCGTCGCGGCGAGCACGACGAGCATCGCGGGCACGCCGGCCATCGCGACCGCGAGATAGCCGGCCACCCCGGCGGTCACGGCCGGCTCGGTGCCGAACCAGCCGGCGATCGTGCCCGAGAGCGGCACGACCGCGGCGACGAGCGCCGCGCAGAAAGCGACAGTCCAGATTGTCCGCTTCTTGCCGGACGGCTCATCCGTTACCATATCGATTAAGAGCAGCAGCGAAATGGAGATACGCGCGAAGGCGCCGGACAACCATTGGTAGATCGATAAGAAATCTACATGTTGGATATACCTTCCGATCTTTACGAGCCGCCACTCTTCATAAGCCGGGTACCGAAGCCTTGCCGCTTCCACAGGTCCGAACTCGGCGATCGCCCCGGTCACTGGCCCGAAAATAAGCATGATCAAAAACAAACCGATCAGAAGCAGCCCCCACAGCGGTATCTTCTTGTTTAATTCAT
>Ga0182737_1000557_pt1 | contig 50668 bp, 57 predicted proteins | sample eDN5th30CBELigOP_FD_128878 | JGI IMG/M metagenome (GOLD analysis project Ga0182737, IMG submission 128878) | Enriched Organic Plus compost microbial communities from Emeryville, California, USA - eDNA 5th pass 30_C BE-Lig OP (version 2) (version 2) ...
GTGGAACGCGGGCGACAGCGTTGTGCTGGAAGCCAACGAGAAGTACTGGGGCGCGGCGCCGAAGCTGCGGCGCATCATCGTCCGCCATGTGGCCGAGGCCGGCACCCAGCGTCTGCTGCTGGAAAAGGGCGATATCGACATCGCGCGCAACCTGACGCCCGAGGATCTGCAGGCGCTGGAGAAGGTCGAGGGCATCAGGCTTGCCCGCACCCTGACGCCATCGATCTTCTATTGGGGCTTCAACAACGCCAATCCGATCTTCGCCAACGAGAAGGTGCGCCTGGCGATGCGCTACCTGATCGACTATGACGGCCTGGCCAAGACCGTGATGGCCTATAACGGCATACCGCGTGCGAGCCTTGTCCAGCTCGGCGCCTTCGGTGCGCTCGACGAGAAGGAAGGGCAGCCCTTCCGCCTGGACCTGGAGAAGGCCAAGGCCCTGCTGACCGAAGCGGGCTATCCTAACGGGTTCGAGACGAGCATGTTCATCGGCAGCCATGCCTACGCGGCGCCGATCGCGCAGCACATCCAGCAGAACGCGGCGAAGGTGGGGGTGCGCATCCGGCTGGAGCAGATGGCCAACGCGCAGCTCTTCGCCCGCCATCGCGGCCGCGATTTCGAAAGCGCGCTGCTCGGCTGGCAGACCAGTCTGCCGGATGCGCACGGCAACGCCTCGCGGCACATGGCCAACCCCGATAACCGGCCGGAAGCCAAGCTGACGCAATACCTGTCCTGGCGGCAGTCCTTCTATTCCGAGGACGTGAACCGCAGGGTGGAAGCCGCGCTGATGGAGCGTGACGAGGCGAAGCGGCGGGAGATGTACTACCAGCTTCAGCGCGACATGATGCAGAGCGGCCCCTCCGCCGTGCTGTTCCAGACCATCCAGGTCGCGGCGATGGGCAAGCAGGTGCGCGACTGGAAGTGGAACGGCCTGTCCACGTACTATGCCCTGGCCGCGAAGTAAGCGCCTTTCGGCATGAGTGGCACGGCCATCGCGCCCCGGCGGCCCGGGGGAACTTCCCCGGGCCTGCCGCCATGGCTCCGCAGCACGCTCCGGCTGCTGGTCTCCGTCTCCGTCACGCTGTTCGGGCTGATGGCCCTGACCTTCTTCATCGGCAGGATGCTGCCGCTGGATCCCGTGGCGGCCATCCTCGGCGACAACGCGACGCAGGAAGCCTACGAGCAGATGCAGGCCCAGCTCGGCCTCGACCAGCCGATCTGGGTGCAGTTCATCCGCTATGTCGGCAGCATCGTCCGCCTTGATTTCGGCACATCGCTGACCACCGGCAAGGCGGTGGCGGATGATATCGCCCGGGTGTTCCCCGCCACGATCGAGCTGGCTACGGTGGGAATCCTGATCGGCACCGGACTGGGTATCCCGCTGGGCGTGCTGGCGGCCGCCTATCGCGACACGCTGATCGACTATTTCGTCCGCATCTTCGGGCTCATCGGCTATTCCACGCCGAATTTCTGGCTGGGCCTGATGGGGCTGGTGCTGTTCTACGCCACGCTCGGCTGGGTCGAAGGGCCGGGCCGCATCAACACCGCCTTCGAATGGGATGTCGAGCCGGTGACCGACCTGCTGCTGATCGACACGGCGATGGCCGGGCAGTGGGAGATCTTCCGCGATGTCCTGGGCCATATCATCCTGCCGGCCTCGATCCTCGGCTTTGGCGCGATGGCTTATATCAGCCGCATGACGCGCAGCTTCATGCTCGAGCAGCTCGCGCAGGAATACGTGGTGGCGGCGCGGGTCAAGGGCCTGTCCTGGATGCGCACGGTATGGGGGCATGCCTTCCGCAACGTGGCGGTGCAGGTCATCACCGTGGTCGCGTTGGCCTATGCGTTCCTGCTGGAAGGCGCGGTGCTGACCGAGACGGTCTTCGCCTGGCCCGGCTTCGGCCGCTATCTGACGAACGCGCTGCTCGTGGGTGACATGAACGTCGTGGTGGCCTGCACGCTGCTGGTCGGCCTGATCTTCGTCGGGCTGAACCTGATCAGCGATCTGCTCTACCGCATCCTCGATCCGCGGACGCAGTGACATGAGCGGGATCCAGACCATTCAGGAGACTGGCCGCCAGGGCGGATCCCTGCGGAAGTGGCTCAGCGCGCCGGTCCCCGATTCTCCGTTCCAGGCGCGCATGCAGGCGCTGTGGCTCGCCTGGCTGCGGCTGCGGGGCAACCCGCCGGCGCTGGCCGGGGCGGTGATGCTGGTGCTGCTGATCCTGGTCGCGATCTTCGCGCCCCTGATCGCCACGCACGACATCTTCGCGCAGGACCTGATGACGCGGCTGCAGCCGCCTTCGGCGCAACATTGGCTCGGCACCGATGATCTGGGGCGGGACGTGTTCAGCCGCGTCGTCTACGGCTCGCGCATCACGCTCTACATCGCCTTCCTCGCCGCGCTGATCGCCGGCCCCGTCGGCCTGCTTGTCGGGACCACGGCCGGCTATATCGGCGGCTGGACCGACACGATCCTGATGCGGCTGGTGGACATCTTCCTGTCCTTCCCCAGCCTGATCCTGGCGCTGGCCTTCGTCGCGGCGCTGGGGCCGGGGATCGAGAACGCGATCATCGCCATCTCGCTGGCGGCCTGGCCGCCGATCGCGCGTCTTGCGCGGGCGGAGACGCTGACCGTGCGGTCGTCGGACTACATCGCCGCCGTGCGTCTGCAGGGCGCCTCGCGGCTGCGCATCATCGTGCATCACGTCATGCCGATGTGCATCCCGTCGGTGATCGTGCGGATCACGCTGAACATGGCCTCGATCATCCTCACCGCCGCCGGTCTCGGCTTCCTCGGCCTCGGCGCGCAGCCGCCCAGCCCCGAATGGGGGGCGATGCTCTCCAGCGGCCGCCAGTTCGTGATGAACGCATGGTGGATCGCGGCCATCCCGGGCTGCGCCATCGTGTTCACCAGCCTCGCCTTCAACCTGTTCGGCGACGGGCTGCGCGATATGTTGGACCCGCGTCATGGCTGACCCGCTGCTGCGCTTGCGCGACCTGCGCGTTACCTTCCCGAGCCCGGTTGGCCCGGTCGAGGCCGTGCGCGGCGTCTCCTTCGATGTCGGGCGCGAGAAGCTCGGCATCGTCGGCGAAAGCGGCTCCGGCAAGTCCATGACCGGCCGTGCCCTGCTCAAGCTCGTGCCGAAGACCGCTTCGGTCAGCGCCGCGGAGATGAATTTCGCGGGCATCGACCTGCTGGCCGCCAGCGAGCGGCGGATGCGGACCATCCGGGGTGCGCGGATCTCCATGATCCTGCAGGATCCGAAATATTCGCTGAACCCGCTGATGCATGTGGGCGAGCAGATCGCGGAGACCTGTCGCCTCCACCAGCGCATCGGTCGCGCCCAGGCCAAGGCCCGGGCGCTCGCCATGCTGGAGGCGGTGCATATCCGCGAACCGGGGCGCGTCTATCGCCTGTATCCGCACGAGGTATCGGGCGGGATGGGCCAGCGTATCATGATCGCGATGATGCTGGTGACGGAGCCGGACCTGATCATCGCGGATGAACCGACCTCCGCCCTTGATGTCACCATCCGCCGGCAGGTCCTGTCGATCCTGGACGAGCTTGTCACCACCCGGGGCACCGGTCTGATCTTCATCAGCCACGACCTGAACCTCGTCGCCGAGTTCTGCGACCGGGTGCTGGTGATGTATGCGGGGCGGGTGGTCGAGGAGGTCCGGGCCGCCGAGCTGAACAAGGCGCGGCATCCCTATACCCAGGCCCTGCTGCGCAGCCTGCCGCGGCTGGATGCGCCGGTGGAGGTCCTGGCCGTGCCCACGCGCGATCCGGAATGGCGCGACGGTCCCACCTATCGCTTCGGGGAAGCGGCATGACCGCCCCGGCGCTGGAGGTGATCGGCCTCCACGTCACGTTCGGAACCGGAGCGCGGGCCAGCCGTGCTGTGTGCGACGCCTCGTTCCGTGTGGCCCCCGGGGAGGCGTTCGGCCTGATCGGCGAATCCGGATCGGGCAAGTCCACGGTGCTGCGCGCGCTGTCCGGCCTCAACATCGCCTATGAGGGCAGCATCCTGCTGCACGGGCGGGAACTGCCGCGCGTCCGTGACAAGGCCTTCTTCCGGCATACGCAGATGGTGTTCCAGGATCCCTACGGATCCCTGCATCCACGCAAGATGGTCAACCAGGTCCTGCTGGAGCCGCTCGCGATCCATGGCCTCGACCGCAGGCAGGAACGCGTGGACGCGGTGTTGGAAGCGGTCGGGCTTGGGCCGGCTTTCCGCTTCCGCTATCCGCACCAGCTTTCCGGCGGGCAGCGCCAGCGCGTCGCCATCGCCCGCTGCCTGATCCTGGAGCCGGAGATCCTGCTGCTGGACGAACCGACCAGCGCGCTGGACGTATCCGTGCAGGCGGAGATCCTGAACCTGCTGCACCGGCTGCGGACCGAACGCGGCCTGACCTATGTGATGGTCAGCCACGACCTGGCCGTGGTGGCGCATATCTGCGACCGCCTGGCCATCATGAACCGCGGCGAGATCGTGGAGGAACTGAGCGTCGCGGCACTGCGCGCCGGCACGGCGACACAGCCATACAGCCGCACGTTGCTGGAAGCGAGCATCGGCTATCGCCCCGTGATCGTCGATGAGGCCGGTGCGGCATAAGCCCCCCGGCCGCGCCCAAGGAGAGGACAACCAAGTGCCAGAGAATTCCCTGCGGCTTGCCCTGACCGGCGACAGCATCCTGATGCGCCGCCTGAACAGCCGGACCGATCCCGTGGTGCAGCCTCTGTTCGACCTGATCCGCGGCGCGGATATCGGTTTCACCAATCTCGAAGTACTGCCCAACGACCATCGCGGCGATCCGGCGCAGGAAAGCGGCGGATCGCATTTCGCGGCACCGTCCTGGGTGGTGGACGAGCTGGTGGAGGCTGGCTTCCACCTGTTCGCCGCGGCCACCAACCACGCGCTGGACTACAGCATCTCCGGCCTGCTGGCGGCGATCGAGACGCTGGAGGATCGCGGTGTCGCTTTCGCGGGGGTGGGCCGCAACCTCGAACGCGCGCGGATGCCGGTCTATCACACGCATCCCAAGGCGACCGTCGCCATGCTGTCCTGCGCCTCGACCTTCGCCAAGGGCCAGCAGGCCGGCGCGCAGACGGCCGATCTGCCGGGCCGGCCCGGGCTGAACCCGCTGCGCTACGACACGGTGCATGAGATCACGGCCGAGCAGATGGCCACGCTGCGCCAGATGGCCGACCAGTTGGGATTGGAGAAGCAGCGGCAAGCGAGGATCCAGCTCGGTTTCGGCTTCCCGCCCGATGATCCGGCGATTTTCCCCCTGGGCGAGATGAACTTCCGCGAGGCTTCTCGCACCGCGCTGCGCACCAGCGCGAGGAAGAAGGACGTGGACGGCATCATCCGCTGGCTGCACGAGACCAAGCCGGTCTCCGACCTTTCCCTGGTCAGCGTGCATGCGCATGAGCAGGGCACCAACGCGCAGGGCGAAACCGACAAGGAAGTCCCCGCCGAGTTCCTGCCGGTCTTCTGTCGGCGCATGATCGACGAAGGCGCGGACCTTGTGGTCGGTCACGGGCCGCACCTGCTGCGCGGCATGGAAATCTACAAGGGCCGGCCGATCTTCTACAGCCTGGGCAACTTCATCGGCCAGAATGAGCTTGTCGCGCGGCTGCCGAGCGATTCCTACGAGCGGTTCCGCGTCGATCCGAACACGACTCCGGTCCTGGCCTATCGCCAGCGCACGGATCACGACCGCAAGGGATTCCCGTCCGATTCCCGTTTCTGGGAATCCGTCGTGCCGATCTGCCGGTTCGAAGGCAACCGCCTTGCCGGCATCGATATCCACCCTGTCAGCCTTGGCCTGGGCGAGGCGGCCCACAGCCGCGGGCGCCCGCGATTGGCCGAAGGCCGGCACGCGCAGGATATCCTGGGACGATTCGCGACCCTGTCCGCTTCCTTCGGAACCGAACTGGATATCCGCGACGGGATCGCCAAGGTGATTCTGCCCGGGGGGCGGTCGGCCTGACATAGGCCGCGGTTCTCCGCGACCGGATACGGAGCCTGATCAGCCCGCCCCGCACGCCGCCAGCGGTTTCAACCTGACTTTCAGAAGCCGTAGAGGCGTGCGGGATTGTCCACGAGGATCTTGCGCAGCGCCGCCCCTTCGGCCCATCGCGCCAGCCGGTTCAGCGCATGGCCGTCATCCACCGGCCGGAACGGTTCGATCCCCGCGCCCCGGAACACGCCGGGCCGGCCGCCGGGATGCGGCCAGTCCGAGCCCCACAGCATCCGGTCCGGATTGGCGTCGATCAGCGCGCGGGCCACCACCGCCATGTCCGAGGCGTCGGCCTCCCGTGCGTTGCGATGGGCGGCCGACAGCTTCACGTAGACCTTTCCGTTGGCGACGAGATCGAGCAGCTTCTGGAAGCGCGGATCGCCGGACTCCACGTCCTGCGCGGTGGCGCGGCCGAAATGGTCCACCACAAGGTTTGTCGGCAGGCGGCGGATCACATCGGCCAGCCCCGCCAGCACCGTGAGGTTGGTATAGGTCTGAACGTGCCAGCCGTAGCGTGCGGCGATGCCGGCCGCCGCCTCCATGGCGGCCTGCGCCGCGGAAAGATCACTCTCCCCGCGTGATTCGAGATTCACCCGAAGCCCGCGCACGCCGGCATCGTTGAGCTGTTCCAGCTCGGCCTCACCCACGTCCGGGGCCACGACCGCGACGGCCCGCGCATGTCGGCCGAGGAAACGCGTGGCGAAGACGGTGCAGCCATTGTCCGTGCCGTACGGGCTGGGTTGCACGATCACCACGCGGTCCATGCGCAGCAGTGCCTGGTGCCGTTCCAGGTCTTCCACCAGGGCGGGCCCCGGCGTGTAAAGCCGCTCCGGCGCGAAGGGGAAGCGGTCCACCGGGCCGAAGACGTGCACGTGGCAGTCACAGGCCTGGGCCGGCACCGGGAAATCCGGCACGCTGTGCGTCACGTCGAGCAGGGGGGTACCGTCAAGGGCGCTGCCGTCCGCAAGCGTCATGGGATCGTGATCTCCCGGATCTGGTTGGCCTTCTGGGTCGCGGCACCGAGCAGGAAGGCGAGGTCGGTGCCGGTGGAGACGTAGCGCGCGCCCAGCCCCACCATCTCCGCAACCTGTTGCGGGCGCGAGGAGAGGCCGCCGACGCCGACATGCTTGCCGTGCCGGCGGCATGCCGCGATCGTGCGGACAAAAGCGTCCCGCACGCGCGGATGGTCGAACTGGCCGGGGATGCCCATGTCGGCCATCAGGTCGTTGGTGCCCATCAGCACCATGTCAACGCCTTCCACCGCCGCGATCTCCTCGGCGTGGTCCAGGGCAGCCTGGCTCTCGAACTGCACCACCACCATGGTGGCCTCGTTCATCGCGGCGAAGGCCTCGGTGGTGGGGAAGGAGCGGAAGTGCAGATGCGGCAGACCGGCCGAGAAGCCGCGTTCGCCGAGCGGCGGGAACTTCGCGGCCGCGACCACGGCACGGGCCTCCTCGGCCGAATGGACATGCGGGGCGATCACGCCCAGCGCGCCGCCGTCGAGCGCGCGGGAGATGTAGTCCGGCGTATTGGTGGGGACCCGGACGAAGGGAACGACCCCAACCTCCAGCGCCATCATGCAGATCTGGCCCGTGGTATCGAGGCCGAAGCTCGAATGCTCGACATCGACATAGATCGAGTCGAAACCCGCCGTGCGCGCGATGCGGGCGATCTCCACCTGGCGCACCAGCCGCACGGTCATGGAGGCGACGACCTCATCCCGCGCCAGCTTTTCCTTCACCCGGTTGCGCAGGATCTCGCCCAGGGATTGCGACACGTCCGACCTCGAAAACGATGCACCGGATGCACTCTCCAGCGAAGGAACATAAGTTCCCAATCAATTCCTTGACGTATTTTATAAGTGATTTTTATGCTTCTCGTATCGTCATGATGAATCTCCGCCAGATGGAGGTGTTCCACGCCGTCATGCGCTCCGGGTCGGTGAGCGGTGCGGCGCGCATGCTGAACGTGACGCAGCCGGCGGTCAGCTCCATCCTCCAGCACTGCGAAAGCCAGCTGAAGATGAAGCTCTTCGTGCGCGTCGCGGGGCGGCTGCAGCCGACGCCGGAGGCGAATGCGATCTTCCCGGATGTCGCCGCGATCTTCGGCCGGCTCGATGCCATAAGGCGGCTGACCAAGGACCTGGTCGGCGGGCGGCTTGGCACGCTGTCGGTCGCGGCCGCTTTTCCCATCGCCAACGGCATCATGGCGCGGGCTGCGGCCGCATTCCTTGACCAGCAGCCGCATGTGCGCATCGCGCTGCAATCGCTCACCTCGCGCCAGGTGCTTGATCGCGTCGTCAATCGCGAGGTGGAGCTGGGCGCCGCCTATGAGCTTGCCGTCACGCCGGAGGTGCAGGCCGAGACCCTGGCCACGGCCAACGTGGCCTGTATCCTGCCGGAAGATCACCCGCTGGCGCTTCGGCCCTCCATCCTGCTGCGTGACCTGGAGCCGTATCCGCTGCTCACCTATCGTGCGGATTCGCAGCTCTGGGTCGGCATCGACCGCGCTTTCAGCCGGGCTGGAATCGTACCGAACATCGCGGTCCGCTTCGGCATGTCGCTGACCGGCATGATGCTGGCGCGCTTCGGCGCGGGTATCGCGCTGGTCGAACCGTTCCTGCTGGAGGACATGCGCATCCCCGGCCTGGTCGCCCGCCCGCTGACACCGCCGGTCGAACTGCGCACGGTACTGATCCGCCACCGCTCGGCGCCGCGGTCCGACGTGATGGAGGCGTTCATCGCGCAGCTGCGGCAGACCGCCGCGGCATCCCCCTGACCGCATTGACCCGAGGGAGGATGCGATCGACGCGATGAAGCTGCGGCACATGGAGGTGTTCCACGCCATCATGCGCACCGGATCCGTCACCGCCGCGGCGCGTATCCTCAATGTCACGCAGCCCGCGGTCAGCACCATGCTGAAGAACTGCGAGCAGCAGCTTGGCCTCAAGCTGTTCGAGCGTATCGGCGGCCGCCTGCACCCGACGCTGGAGGCCGAGGCGATCTTCCCCGATGTCTCGGCCATCTTCGCCCGCCTGGACGATGTCGCACGCCTGACCCAGGACATGGTCGGCGGCCGCTTCGGCACACTGACCATCGGTGCCTCCATGGCCATCGCCAACGGGCAGATCGCCAAGGCCGTCGCGACCTTCATCTCCAACCGCCCGCATGTGCGGGTGGAGCTGATCCCCCTGACCTCGCCCCGCGTGATCGAGGCGGTGGTGAATGGCGAGGCGGAGATCGGCGTCGCCTTCGCCCCGGTCACCAATCCGACCCTGGAGACGGAGATCCTGCTCCGCTCCGAGTTGAGCTGTGCGCTGCGCGAGGACCATCCCCTGGCGGCGCAGTCGGTGATCGATGCGGCGGACCTCGCCGCCTATCCCGTCATCTCCTACCTGCCGCAGGCCATGCTGCGCCCAGTGGTTGAAGGCGTGCTGACGGATACGGGGATCACCCCGTCCCTGTCGGTACAGGTCAACCAGTCCCTGCTCGGCATCATGATCGCCAGATGGAGCCGGTCCGTCGCGCTGGTCGAACCCTATCTGCTCAACACCATACAGATCCCGGAAGTGGCGGTGCGCCCGCTGCGTCCGGCCACGCCGCTCACCATGCTGCTGGTGCGGCAGAAGGCGGCCCCGATGTCGAAGGTCGCCGTGCAATTCATCGCGCATCTCAAGCGCATGATCGCCGCCACGGCCGGGCATCATCCAGGTTTATAGCTGAGGGCTGTCTTCTTATTGGACATTTATGTCCAGGCTTTTGACAGTCCATGTCATGCCGGCAAGAAGCAACAAGGGGGAGGAGCCATTGCCCGCACTGCAACTGGCCGTGCCGCATGGCGGCGCGGCGCCATCGGTGCCGTATCAGACCGGGACGAGCGCGGCTGCCGGGCAGCATGCGCCCTTGCCATCGTCGCCGCTGCTCGCGGTCCGTAATCTCACGCTGCAGTACAAGACGCCGGATCATCTGGTCACAGCGACCTACCGGGTGGATTTCGATGTGCTCCGCTCCGACAGGTTCATCCTTCTGGGGCCGTCGGGCTGCGGCAAATCGACCATCCTGAAGGCGGTGGGTGGATATCATCCGCCGACGGAGGGCGAGATCCGCCTCAAGGGCGAGCGGGTCCAGCGCCCGGGGCCCGACCGGATGATGGTGTTCCAGGAATTCGACCAGCTCCTGCCCTGGAAGACGGTGCGGCAGAACGTCGCCTTCCCGCTGATCGCGACCGGGAAGCTCAGCCGCAAGGCCGCCGACGAGAAGGCGATGGACTACCTGCACAAGGTCAACCTGACCAAGTTCGCCGACAGCTTCCCCCACATGCTGTCGGGCGGCATGAAGCAGCGCGTGGCGATCGCGCGCGGCATGGCGATGGAACCCGACATCCTGCTGATGGACGAGCCCTTCGCGGCACTCGACGCGCTGACCCGCCGCCGCATGCAGGACGAACTGCTGGCCCTGTGGGAGGAGACGCGTTTCACCGTGCTGTTCGTCACCCATTCCATTCCCGAGGCCATCAAGATCGGCAGCCGCATCCTGCTGCTGTCGCCGCATCCCGGTCAGGTGAAGGCCGAGCTGAACAGCCTGGAGGAAGGCAAGGCCAGCGCCGCGGAGATCGACGCCCTGGCCCATACCATCCACGACATGCTGTTCGCCGACCGTGTCGAGGAGACGGACCGTGTCTGACATCGCCCTTCGTCCGGAAATCCGGCGCGTCCCGCTGGGTTCCGAGCAGTTCGGCATCGTCGAGCAGCCGCTGACCTTCTTCGAGCAGCTCTACAACCGCACCTGGCTGCGCAAGCTGGTGCTGCTGGTGCTGCTGGCCGTGATCTGGGAGGTCTATGGGCGCTGGCTGGACAACCCGCTGCTGTTCCCGACCTTCAGCGATACGATGCGTGCGCTGATCGACGGGGTGTTGAGCGGCGTCATCCTGCGCCGGGCGCTGTCGTCCATCGAAGTGCTGCTGATGGGCTACGCGGCAGGCATCGTGCTGGCCACGCTGCTGACCATGGCGGCCATACGCTCCCGCCTGGGAACCGACTTCCTCGCGACGATGACGGCGATGTTCAACCCGCTGCCGGCCATCGCATTGCTGCCGCTGTCGCTGATCTGGTTCGGCCTGGGCAATGGCAGCCTGGTCTTCGTGCTGGTGCATTCGGTGCTGTGGGCGGTGGCGCTCAACACCCATGCCGGGTTCCGCAGCGTCTCCACCACCATGCGGATGGTCGGGCGCAACTACGGGCTGGGCGGGCTGCGATTCGTTACGCAGATCCTGATCCCCGCCGCCTTTCCCAGCATCCTGGCGGGGCTCAAGATCGGCTGGGCCTTTGCCTGGCGCACGCTGATCGCGGCGGAACTGGTCTTCGGCGTCTCCTCCGGCTCGGGTGGCCTCGGCTGGTTCATCTTCGAGAGCAAGAACCAGCTCAACATCCCCGACGTATTCGCCGGGTTGCTGACGATCATCCTGATCGGCCTGTGCGTGGAGAACCTGATCTTCCGAATCGTGGAGCAGCGCACGGTCCAGCGCTGGGGCATGCAGATCTGACCGGGACTACTTGTATTTCCTGTTGGTCAGGTCGTGCAGTTCCACGCCGCGGTCGATGTCCTGCTTGCGGCGGGTATCGGCCTCGTCGATCCGCCGCGCTTCCTTCAGGACCGCTGCGGCGTGGACGAAGGGGATGAAGACGATGCCGGCATCGTCCGCCACCACGAGGTCGCCGGCGGCCACCGAGACGCCGGCGACGCGGACGCGGCCGTTGATCTCCACCGTCTCCAGTCGCCACTTGCCGGTCACCGGCGTCACGCCGCGGGCCCAGATCGGGAAGCCGAGCGTGCGAGAGGCATCGGGGTCGCGGTAGGCCCCATCGATCACGGCACCGGCGCAGCCCTGCCGATGTGCCATGGTGGCCGACTGGCCGCCCATGTTGGAGACGCCGGGCACGCCCTCGATCACGATGACATCGCCCGGTTCGGCGAGGTTGTAGGCCTCCGTCTCGCCCATCCGGTTCCTGCCTTCGCGCGCGGCCAGGTGATCGGTCTGTTGCAGCTCGACATTGCGGACCGTCAGGGCCTGTCCGACCATGCGCTGGCCGGGGCTGACCGGCGGCAGGACGGTTGCCGGGATGGCGCCCGCCAGGCCCAGGTTGTCCATGCTGTCGGAAACGGTGCCGGTCAGGTCGATCAGCTGCGCGAACCCGTCGATCACCTCTCGCGGCAGGCGGTCGATCGCCATACGGCGCACGGCATCGGGCGGCACCTTCCCAAGCAGTTGCTTTTGCGTCGGCGGGACGGCGGATTTCGCGTGCGACATCGACATTTTCCTGGACAAAGGAGGTCAGTTGCCCGGCAGATCGTGGGCAATGGGGAAGAAAAACTGCTTCCAGTCCTCGGGCAGCGGCGACTGGAGCTGGCCGGTCTTCTTCATGTGCCGTGCGATCATCATGGTGCCGAGCGGCGTGATCTCCCATCCCGTGCTCGGCTCGCGGATGATGTCGATGACCTGCTGGAGGGAGAGCGTGCCGCCGGGGTTGGCTGCGAGGTAGATCTCCGCCGCGCGCTTCGGATCGCCGTTGATCAGGTCCACAGCCTGCTGCAATGCCGCGCGCAGCACCTTCATGAGTGTTGGATTGGCGGCGTAGAAGGCTTCGGTGGCGTAGATGATGCCGTTCGATACGGGCTGGCCGACCACGTCCTCGGTCCGCAGCACGGCATGGATGCGGGGATCGGCCGCCTCGATCTGCGCGAAGGGCGGCGAGGCGAAATGCGCGGTGATCTCGGTGTTCGACAGCAGTGCCGCCACCGCATCGGGATGCGCGCGCGAGACGGTGAGCGGATCGAGCCGCCGCATCCCCTCCGGGCCGAACGCCTTCTCCGCCGCCATCTGCAGGAACATGGCCGGGGTCGAGGAGCCGACCGCGGGCACCGCGATCCGGTCCTTGTCGGTAAAGTCGGCGACTGTCCGCACGTTCGGGTTGTTGGTGGCCAGCACGAAGGACATGTGGCCGTAGCCGAACAGTGCTCGCACCAGCTTGCCGCGGCTTTTGTCCCAGAGATTGAGAAAGGAGGTGGACCCGGTGAAGGCGAGGTCGAGATTGCCGGAAAGGATGGCATCGTTGAGCTGCGGCCCGCCCGCCGTGCGGGTCCAGACCGTCTCTACCTCGCCCAGCCCCTGCTTCCTGGCCTCCGCCTCGACCATCTTCTCCCGCTGCATGACCGTGGGGATGAGGTAGGTCAGGCCATACTGGATGCCGAGCCGCAGCCGGCCCGTCTCGGCGAAGGCCTGGCTGGCGGCAAGGTTTGCCACGAGCGCCGCGATGATCACGCGGGTGGTTCGTCCCATCGTGTCCTCCCTGGCACAAGGCATCCGCATGCCGGCCCGCACTGCGGTGCGCACGTGGCGTCTGCCTGTTTCCTCCGACGTCCTTGTTCTTGCGTGGGCCCGGCCCACGGCGATGACGTTAGGAGTGCCGGTTCCGGTGCAGAAATTAAAACCCTTGTCCCGTCCATAAGGGCGCTGAATGGCGGGGGGAGGATGTGCGGCGCGCCGTGTCGGCCGGGCTTTCCTATATGATCCGGCCCATACGCGCCGCCGGCTTTGTCCCTCCGCCCTGGAGCTGCGATGCGCACTGCCACATCTGGGGGCCTATCGACCGCTTCCCCTTCGCGTCACCGCGGCCCTATACGCCGCCGGAGCGTGACAAGATCGCCGTGGCCGCGCTGCATGCGCGATTGGGCCTCGAACGCGCGGTCTTGGTGCAGCCGGTCGTCCATGGCACCGACAACCGGGCGATGGCCGCGGATCTGCTGGAACTGAAACCGGTCATTGACGGCCTGCCGGTGCCGTTCGTCATTGACCACATGGGACGGATCGATGCTGCGGCGGGGCTTGAGCAGCCACCTTTCGCACGTCTTCTGGCGCTCACCGCGCGGGAGAATTGCTGGGTGAAGCTGTCTGGGGCGGACCGGATATCGGCCGCCAGCGCACCGTTCCGCGATGCTGTCCCCTTCGCCCGCGCGCTGCTCGCAGCCGCGCCCGACAGGGTGCTGTGGGGCACGGACTTCCCCCATCCCTTGCCGCGCCACGCAGTGCAGGAGGACAGGGATCTGCTCGACCTGCTGCCGCTGCTCGGCGATGCCGTGCAACTGCGGAAGTTGTTGGTGGACAACCCCGCGCGACTCTACGGCTTCGACCCTTGCTGAGGTTGTGCGGATAAAGCCGGCTTATGGGCGGTGCAGGAGATAATATTGGCGCAAATGTCCTGCCGATCGCACCGTTGCCGTCAATTCGACAAGCGGAACGGGACGAAACGCGCCAGGCTTCGATGTCCGAGTGCCTGATCACAAGGCCCGGGCCGTCATTTCGCCACCTGCGGAATGACGGGGAGCCTTTGCGCCACCAGGGGGCGGCGATGAAGGTTTATATCCTCGACAAGTTTCATCCGGCCGGCATCGAGCTGATGCAGCAGCATGCCGATGTTGTGCTGTGGGACGATCCGAACGCGGCGGGATGGCATCGGGATGCGGATGCCATCATGGTGCGTATGCGTCCGCTGACAGCGGACGATTTCGCCAAGGCGAAGGGATTGAAGGTCGTCGCCAAGCAGGGCGTCGGCGTCAATACCATCGATCTCGACGCGGCGCGCCGGCACGGTGTCACGGTGTGCAACACGCCGGGGGTGAACAGTGAGGCCGTGGCGGAGATGGCCATGGCGCTGACCCTGGCCGTGGCCCGGCGGGTGGCCGATTTCACGGCGCGCATCCGTGCTGGCGAGGTCGTGGAGCGCGCCGATGCGCTCGGCATCGAGCTCTGGGGCCGCACGGTCGGTGTGGTCGGCATGGGAAATATCGGCACGCGCGTCGCCCGCAAGTGGCGCGGCGCGTTCGAGACACCGCTGCTCGCCTACGATCCTCTCGCCCCGGCCAATGCCTGGGGTGACATCCCGCATGAGCGTGTGGGTGCCCTGGATACGCTGCTGAGCCGCGCGGACGTAGTGACGCTGCACCTGCCGCTGACGCCGCAGACGCGCCACCTGATCGGTGCCGCGCAGCTGGGACTGATGAAGCGTGATGCCATCCTGATCAACGTGTCCCGCGGCGGGATCGTGGACGAGGATGCACTGTACGACGCGCTGCAGGCGGGGCGGATCTTCGGCGCCGGACTCGACGTATTCGAGGTCGAGCCGCCGACCACCGCCAACCGGCTGGTGTCGCTGCCCAACCTGGTGGCAACGCCGCATGCGGCGGGCTCCACCGCCGATACCCAGGCGCGCAGCTCGCGGCTTGTCGCGGAGCAGTTGCTGGACGTGATGGCCGGCAAGGAGCCGCTCAGCCGCGTCGCCTGACATCGCCGCCCGGATCACTCACGTTTCCGACCAAGGAAGTACAGCATGTCCGCAGCCTCCCTCGTTATCCCGAACCCCGCGCGCGACCGCATGGCGGCGGGGGATATCGCCCTCGGCATGAATGTGCGGCTCGGCCACAACGGCGACATCGTCCGCATCGCCAGGGCGACCGGACACGATTTTATCTTCATCGACATGCAGCATTCGATGTTCACCACAGAGACGGTCGGGCATATGGCGCAGGTCGCGCTCGGCTGCGGTGTCGCCCCGATGGTGCGTGTGCGTACGCCGCGCGATCCCAACGTTCCGCTGCTACTGGACAACGGGGTGACCGGCATCATCTTTCCGGATGTCGAAACTGCCGAAGATGCACGCGCCGCGGTCAACGCGGCAAAGTTCGCGCCGGTCGGGCACCGTTCCGTCTGCGGTGGCTATCCCTATTTCAACTTCGCCTCCACACCGCTGTCTGAGGCGATCCCCGCGATGAACGCGGCAACGCTCGTGGTGTGCATGATCGAGACCCGCAAGGGCCTGGAGAATGTCGAGGAGATCGCCGCCGTTGACGGCGTCGATGTCATCCATGTGGGCAGCAACGACCTGCTGACCTCCATGGGCAAGCCGGGCCGTTTCGGCGATCCGGAGATCATGGCGGCGATCGAACGTGTGATTGACGTGGCGGCCGCCCATGGCCGCTACTCCGGCTTCGGTGGGGACCGCAATATCGACCGACAGGTCCAGCTCATCCGTCGTGGCGCACGCTTCCTGACCACGCAGACCGATATGGGCTTCCTGATGGCGGAAGCGAACCGCGTGACCGGCAGCCTGCGCACCGCCCTGGCGGCCAAGGCCGCCTGAGCCGGAGACGCCGCCATGTATGCCGCTCCGCCCGTCATCGAGACCCAGGTCTTTGCCCGCGTACCCGATCATCTCCGCCGCAGGGAGAATGCAGTTGTCCGCGGCGGTCATGCCCGCGACTGCTTCCTGGAAGGCCCCTCCTTCGATCGCGAAGGCAATCTCTACTGCGTGGACATCCCTTATGGCCGCATCTTCCGCGTGTCGCCCGACGGCACGTTCGACGTGGTCTGCACCTATGACGGCCAGCCGAACGGGCTGAAGATCCACAAGGACGGCCGCATCTTCGTCGCCGACAACAAGAACGGAATCATGCTGCTCGATCCCCGGTCGGGGGAGATCCGGCCCTTCCTGGATATGGGGCTGCACGAACGATTCCGTGGCCCTAACGATCTGATCTTCGCCAGCAACGGCGATCTGTACTTCACCGATCAGGGGCAGACCGGGCTGCAGAACCCCGCGGGCTGCCTGTATCGCCTGCGTGCCGACGGGCAGCTCGACCGGCTGCTGGACAACGTGCCGAGCCCGAACGGTCTGGTGCTCGATGCCAGCGAACAGACGCTGTATCTGGCCGTGACGCGGGCCAACGCCGTCTGGCGCGTGCCGCTGAATCTCACCGGCAATTTCATGCCGTCCCGCGTCGGTGTCTTCATCCAGATGTCGGGCGGAACGGGTCCGGACGGCATGGCCATCGCCGCGGATGGCAGCCTGGCCGTCGCGCATGTGGGCATGGGCACGGTCTGGCTGTTCAGCAAGCTGGGCGAGCCGATCGGCCGTATCCGCTCCTGCGCCGGTCTGCTGACGACGAATGTCGCCTTCGGCGGTCCGGACGGACGGACGCTCTACATAACCGAGTCGGAGACCGGTCACATCCTGCGGGCCGAGCTGCCGGTGGAAGGACAACGCCTCTACTCGCACGCGTGAAGCCGGGCGGGAGAGGGAATTTGGGGAGGGCAACGTGACCAGGCGTCTGCGCAACATGGCTCGTGCGGTGCTTTGCGCCGCCTTCGTCGCCCTCGGAGGTCCGGTTCGGGCGGAAGTGGCGGAACTGCGGATCGGCGGTCAGCCCGGCCTTCCGTATCTGCCGTATCGCATCATGGAGCATTTCAAGCTGGTCGAGAAACACGCCGTCGCGGCGAATCTCGGCGAGCTGAAGGTGACCTGGGTGACGCGTGCCGGGCCGGCCGAACTGATCGACGCGCTGCTCAGCGGGCGGCTTGACATGATCGGTGCGGGCGTTCCCAGCCTGGTGACGTTGTACGACAAGACGGCAGGGACCAGCCGGGAAGTGAAGGCGCTGTGGGCCATGCAGTCCATGCCCTTCTACCTGGTCACCAACAACCCCGCGGTCCGATCGCTGCGGGACTTCACCGCGCGGGACAAGATCGCTGTCCCCTCGGTGAAGGTGTCGAGCCAGGCGCTGATGCTCCAGATGGCTGTGGCTCAGGTATGGGGAGCAGAAAACTATACGAAGCTCGACTCGCTCACCATCTCGCGCAGCCATCCGGACGCGGCCACGGCGCTGATGAGCGGCAGCGGCGAAATCACCGCACATGTCGCTTCCTCGCCCTACTACTATTATGAACTTGCGGACCCGAAGATCCACAAGGTGCTGACCTCCTATGACGTGACGGGTGGCGAGCACACGAACGGCACGTTGCTGGCGACCACCGCGTTCTACAACGCGAACCCGAACGTCGTGGCGGCGATGCGGGCGGCGGAGGAGGAGGCGAACGCCTTCATCAAGGCGCACCCGCGCGAGGCCGCCGAGATCTACATGGCGGCATCGAGCGAGAGGACGCACTCGCTCGACGAAGTGACCAAGATGGTCGCCGATTCCGAGGTGAACTACACCATCACGCCCCTGAACATCATGAAGATCGCGAGCTTCATGTATCGGACCGGCTCGTACCGGAACCAGGCGCGGCGTTGGCAGGATCTGTTCCACGCCTCGGCCGAAGGCCTTCCCGGGAGCTGAGTCGGCCCGGCCGGGACCAGTACAACAAGGGGAGAATGTCCATGATCCATCTGGATCGGCGCACGGCCATAACGGCCGGCGCGGCGGCGCTGGGCACCGCCATCATGCACGCCCCGGCGCGGGCGGAGGTGCAGGAGGTGCGCATCGGCCGACAGCCCGGCCTGCCTTTCCTGCCGCTGATGGTCATGGAGCACTTCAAGCTGGTGGAGAAGCATGCTGCGGAGGCTGGCATTCCAGGTCTGAAGGCAGCCTATGTGACGCTTGCGGGGCCGAGTCAGCTCAATGACGCCATGCTGGGCGGCCGGCTCGATCTGTACGGCAATGGCCTGCCTTCGGTCCTGACCCTATGGGACCGTACCGTGGGCACGCCGCGCGAGGTCAAGGGGCTGTGGTCTCTGCAATGGATGCCGCTCTACCTCGTCACGCGTAACCCGGCGGTGCGGTCGATCCGGGATTTTACCGATCAGGACAAGATCGCCGTGCCGGCGGTGAAGGTTTCGGTGCATGCGATCATCCTGGAGATGGCCGCCGCCAAGGAATGGGGGCAGGAGAACTACGCGAAACTCGATCCGCTCACGATCAATCGCGCCCATCCGGACGCGACGGCGGCGCTGATCAGCAACAGCGGCGACATCAGCACGCATTTCGCCTCATCGCCCTACTATTACTATGAGCTGGCGACACCCGGCATCCATAAAGTCCTTACCTCGTATGACGTGCTGGGCCGGAGCCATACCAACGGTGCGATGCTGGCAATGGCGAGTTTCGTCAAGGCGAACCCGGCGGTGATCCGCGTCGTGCGGGCCGCGCAGGAGGAGGCGAACGCCTACATCAAGGAGAATCCGCGCAGTGCGGCGGAAATCTACCTCGCCATGAACAACGACAAGAGCACTGTCGATGCCGTGGAGAAGATGATCGCCGATCCGGAGGTCAACTATACGACGGTGCCGTCCGGCGTCATGGCCTTCGCAAGTTTCATGCACAGGATCGGGGCAATCAGGCATGAGGCCAAGGCATGGACCGACGTGTTCCACGACACTGTGTCCGGCCTGCCCGGCAACTGAGCCATCGTCTGCGCGGCGGCCAGCAGGACGAACAGACCCCGGGGCACACCGCCGCGCTGCCCAGGGGGCAAGAATGGGAGGATGGCATGCCATCGATGCGATTGAGCCGCCGTTCCGCCGTCGCGGCGCTGGGCCTGGCATTGGCCGGGCGAGCGCACGCCGATGCCAGCAAGGTGACCATCGGCATCCAGTACGGCCTCACCTATCTCGTCTTCATGGTGATGCAGCACGAGCGGCTGCTGGAGGACGAGGCCCAGAAGGCCGGTCTGGGCAATGTCGAAGTCAACTGGATCCGGACGGCCGGTGGGCCCCAGCTCAATGACGGGCTGTTGTCGGGCAATATCGATCTGGCCTGCACGGGGGCCATCTCGTTCCTGAACCTGTGGGACAAGAGCCGCGGCAAGCTGGTACGGGCCATGTTCGGCTACGGCCATATGCCGTTCACGCTGGTGACGCGCAGGTCTGGGATCAAGTCCGTTGCCGACTTCACCGACAAGGACCGGATCGCGCTGCCTGCAGTCGGCTCTTCGACGCAGGCAGTTTATCTGCAGATGGCTGCAGAGAAGGTCTGGGGGGCGGAAGGCATGCGGCGCCTCGATCCGCTCACCGTATCACGGTCGCACCCGGACGGCATGGCGGCACTGCTCGGCAATACCGAGATCACCGCGCATTTTACCGCGCCGCCCTATGCCGACTACGAGCTTGCCGCGCCGGACATCCAGAAGGTGCTTGAGACCGAGGATGTGGTCGGCCAACCCGTCTCCAACGGGCTCGTCTATGCGACGGAGCGGTTTTATGCCGCCAATCCGAAGCTGCTTCCGGCCCTCCGCAGCGCCATGCAGCGGTCCGTGGATCTGATCTCGGCCGATAAGCAGCGCGCGGCAGATATCTACAAGACGCTCAATCCAGGCGACAGGATCGATGTGGAGACGCTGATCTCCATCATCGGCGGCCCCAAGGTTGGATGGGAGATTACGCCGCTGGGTACCATGGTCATCGCGCAGCATCTCAAGAAGCTCGGCCAGATCCAGTCAACGCTGCCCGAGGACTGGAAGCAGTTCTTCTTCCCCATCGCCCACGACCTGCCGGGCAACTGAGCAAGGCCTTTCGCGCCGCGCATTCTTCGATGGCATGGCGGCGCAGCTTCTCTGTCGAGGCAGTGATCATAAGCGGCCATTATGCGGTGCGCCGGAAAGATGATTGGACCCTGATGATGCCTTCATGAAGGCTGACGGCATCTGAAGCGATTACGGAAGTAATCGCAACGTCGAACCGTAGAAGCCGCGGCTCCGCCTGTTCATCCACTGGAGCTTCGCGGCAGAGTGGGAGGTCCCTTCATGGGAGCACGCAAGTCAATACGCATCGGGGCGGGCGCCGGCACGTCGGATGATCGCATGGTGCCAGCGCTGGAGATGGCCGAGCGCGGCGACCTCGACTACCTCGTCTTCGAATGTCTCGCGGAGAGGACGGTGGCGCGTGAGAACCTGGCCCGCACGAAGGATCCGGATGCGGGCTACACGCCCTCGCTACACGAACGGCTGCGCCTGGTCCTGCCCGCCTGCATGCAGCAGAAGGTCCGCATCGTCAGCAACATGGGGGCGGCCAATCCGCTCGGTGGCGCGCGCGCGGCGCGGCGGGAGGCGCGCGAGCTTGGCCTTGGTGACGTGCCGGTGGCGGTGGTGCTGGGTGACGATGTCACCTCGGTGGTCCGCCACCATCCGGAGCTGACCATCCTTGAGACGGGGGAGCCGCTGGAGGCGATCATGCCGAAGATCGCTTCGGCCAATGCCTACCTCGGGGCTGATGTCATCTGCGAGGCGCTGAACACCGGTGCGCCGATCGTGCTGACCGGCCGTGTCGCCGACCCGTCGCTGTTCATCGCGCCCATGCTGCACGAGTTCGGCTGGTCGTATGAAGACTACAGCCTGCTGGCCCAGGGCACCGCGACCGGCCATTTGCTGGAATGCACCGCGTCCGTGAGCGGCGGCTGCTTCGGCTGGCCCGGCAAGAAGGAAGTGCCCGACCTCGCCCGCCTGGGCTACCCGATCGGCGTGGTCAGCGATGATGGCTCGGTCATCATCACCAAGACGCCGGGCTCCGGCGGACGGGTGGATGTGATGACCTGCACCGAGCAGCTCATCTACGAGATGCACGATCCAACGGCCTATATCACGCCGGACTGCGTGCTCGACATCACCGGACTCAGTCTCACGCAGGCGGGGCCGGATCAGGTGCGCGTCGCAGGCGCGCAGGCGCGGCCGCGCACCGATACGCTGAAGGTCACCATTGGCTATGCCGAAGGCTATATCGGTGAGGGAGAGGTTTCGTATGGCGGGATCGATGCCGTGGCGCGCGCCAAGTGGGCGGCGGAGGTGGTGCAGGAGAGACTGCGCCTGCGTGGCTTCACCTATGAGGATTTCCGCGTCGATCTGATCGGCATGTCCAGCCTGCACGGGGATCCGGACAGCCGGCCCGAGCCGTACGAGGTGCGCCTGCGTCTCGCCGGACGCACCGACAATCGCAAGGCGGCGCACGCCATCGGCTTCGAGACGCGCGCCATGCATATCAATGGCCCCGGCGGCGCCGGCGGCGCGTGCGAACCGCGCGTGCGCGACGTGCTGGCGGTGAAATCCGTCCTGCTGCCAAGGCGCTTCGTCAATCCGCAGATCGCGGTGGAGGGTGAACTGTGAGCGTGCGCGTCTATGACCTTGCCCATTCGCGTGCCGGCGACAAGGGCAACACCTCCAACATCTCGGTCATCTGCTACGATGCGAAGGATTGGGACTTCCTGTGCCGTGAGCTGACATCGGAGCGCGTGCTGCATGCCTTCCGCCATATCGCCAAGGGACCGGTTCGGCGCTATGAGATCCCGAACCTGAAGGCCCTGAACTTCGTCATCGACAATGCACTGGGCGGTGGTGTGACCCGTTCCCTGGCACAGGATATCCATGGCAAGAGCCTGAGCAACGTGATGCTGGGTATCGAGTTGCCGGACCCGCCACGGGCGGGCGCGTGAGCATGTCGTTGCAACGCCCCCCGCGGATCATGCTGATCCATGCCCTGCGGGAGGCGGTGCAGCCTGTCCACGATGCCTTCGCCGCGGCCTGGCCCGAGGCGAAAGCCTACGATCTTCTGGACACCTCGCTGTCGGACGACCTGTCGGCCGATGGCGGCCTGACGGAGCGGATGATCGCACGTTTCCGGACCCTCGGCCGCTATGCGGCCGATGCCGGTTCGGCGGCCGGCGGTACGGATGCCATCCTGTTCACCTGCTCCGCCTTCGGCCCGGCCATCGAGGCGGTGAAAGCGGATCTCGGCATTCCCGTGCTGAAGCCGAACGAGGCAGCCTTCGCCGAGGCGTTGCGGCTTGGCCCGAAGATCGCGCTGGTGGTCAGCTTCCAGCCGGCCCTGGCCCTCATGGCGGCGGAACTGCGTGCCATGGCGCAGGAGGCCGGGCGCGACCTGAGGCTGGAGGTGCAGGTCGTGCCGGATGCACTTGCGGCGCTGAAGGCCGGGGACGGCGATCGGCATGATGCGCTGATCGCCGGTGCCGTTCGCGCGCTGCCCTCCGTCGATGCGGTGGTGCTGGGCCATTTTTCGATGGCGCGCGCCGCGGCGCAGGTTGCCGCGACGACGGCTGCGCCGGTGCTCACGACCCCCACCAGTGCGGTCTCGCTGCTGCGTCGTCTGCTGACGGCACCGCCGTCATCCACAGGACCTTCCCGGGAGCATGCCCATGCCTGAAGCCGCCGCCCGATCGGCCGCCCTCCTGCGTCCATCGGAAATCACGGCACGCGCCAGAGGGGGTGGGGCCAGGACCATTCCGCTTGTGACCCGCAAGACCGGTGTCATCGGCTTCATCAACGGCATCACCATCTTCGAGCCGAGCGCGTCGATCCCGCTGCACAGTCACAATTGCGACGAGAGCGTGATGCTGCTCGAAGGTCATGCCATCGCGGAGATCGACGGCCAGCGCTTCGAGGTCGAGCCGGGGGATACCACCTTCATCCCCGCCAACCTGCCGCACCGGTTCATCAACCGTTCCGATACCGAGGGGATGAAGATCCTGTGGATCTATGGTGCGGTGGATGCGACGCGGACCATCATCGAGACCGGCGACACCCGTACCATCGACGAGGAACACCAGGCCGCTCCTGCCTAGAGGGCATGTCCCGTTCTGCCGGAACTGTGCCTTGCGTCCCGGTCACCACCTCACGCGCCCAACGGCAAGCAAGAGAACAAATAGCAAACCAGCCAACGCCAGCATAAGTGCGGCGACGGCACCTTCCTCATAGGTGCCTCGGGCTGCCTCCGCGTAGAGTGCGGTCGCAAGGGTTTCGACGTTCAATGGACGCAGAAGCAGCGTGGCGGGCAATTCCTTCATCGCGTCGAGGAAAGTCAGCAGCGCCGCGGCCGAGAGCGACGGCAACAGCAAAGGCAGATGAACCCGCCAAAGCAGATGCCGTTCAGAGGAGCCCATGGACTGGGCAGACCAGTCCACTTCCTTCCGGATGCGTGCATAGCCGGCGTCCAGCCCGCCGGCCGGAATGGCCAGGAAGCGGATAACGTAGGCTGCCACCACGGCGGCCATGCTGCCGGAGAGAGCCACAGGCGCCCAACCGGTTGTGAGGTCATCCAGCCGGCCAAAGGCAATAATCAGACCGACCGCCGCGACACCACCCGGCAGGGCATAGCCCAGCGTGCCCATCTTCAGCAGCGCGGTACCCGGCCCAGGCTTCCGATCCTGCCGCGCACCATAGGCCAGGGGCAGCGCCAGCATCAGCGCCAGCATCGTCGCCAGGACGCTCAGCCGCGCGCTGTTGCCCAACCATGCGGCAAGGTCCGGTGGAAGACCGAATTCGGAGATGCGCTGGCTTGCCGCCCAGACCAGATAGGCCACCGGGACAACAAAGCCGAGGAGCGTCGGCAGCGCGCAGGCGAGCATGGCCGCAAGGCCGCCCAGCCGTGTGAGGGGGCGAGGCTCCAGCGTGGCGGGATTGCTGACGGCGTGGGTCCCGTGCTCGCGGCCCCAGTGCTCCAGCGCGATCACAGCCGCCACGAGGACCAGCAACGCAAGTGCGATCTGCGCAGCGCCCGGCAGGGAGGAACGGGTGATCCAGGTCACATAGACAGAGACGGTCAGGGTACGCACACCGAGGATCTCGGCGGCGCCGACATCATTCAGGGTTTCCATCAGTGCGAGAGCACCGCCCGCGGCGATGGCCGGGCGCGCCATCGGCAGGCCGACACGCCAGAACAGCAGCCAGCCACTGGCGCCGGTGGATTGGCCTGCGCGCAGGATGTCGGCGCCCTGGGTGCGAAAGGCGACACGCGCCACGAGATAGACGTACGGGAAGAGCACCATCCCCATCACCATCGCGCAACCGCCTAGGGAGCGGATCTCCGGCAAAGGGATGGCACGCGGGTCCGTTACTCCCAAGGCTTGCCGGATCGCCATCTGTACCGGCCCGGCCGGATGCATGACATCCAGCCAGGCATACGCGGCAACATAGCCAGGCAGTGCCAGAGGCAGCACCAAGGCGGCGGACAGGAGATGCCGACAGGGGAAACGGTAACACGTGACCAGCCAAGCGGTGCCGCTGCCGACCAGCACCACGAGCGCGCCCACACTGGCGAGCAGCAGCACGGTTTCCAGCAACGCGTGCGGCAGGACGTAATGCAGCAGATGCGGCCAGAGATCGCCGGATCCTGCTGCTGCGGCGCCGATCAGGGCCAGGATAGGCAGTGCCACCAGCGCCACGGCGGCGCCGGCGGCGAGCCGCATCCACATCGACCAGGCTGCTTAGCGATCGAAGCCCACTTCATCGACGATGCGGCTGGCGCGGCTGCGCTGGGCCGCGATCTCCGGCAACGGGGTGGTGCCGACACGCAGGGTGCCAAAGCCCGCGACGATCGGTGAGAGCGGCGCGTCTGCCCGTACCGGGTTTTCGAAATTCACCTCGGCGTAGAGCGACTGAGCTTCGGGCGACGCCAGGAACTCGAGCAGCCTTATTGCTTCTGCACGGTTCGGAGCATGGCGGGCGACAACTGCGCCGGAGATGTTCACGGCCGCACCTTTGGCCGGCAGCACAACACGCACAGCCTGCCCCCAGCGACGCTGCTCGTCGCCACCGCGGCCGGTCAGCATCAGGCCGACATAGTATGTGTTCGCCACACCAACGTCGCAGACGCCGGCCATGATATCCCGTGCGACTTCGCGATCGCCGCCGGCAGCGCGCCGGGCCAGGTTGGCCTTCAGACCGGTCAGATAGTCACGTAGCCAGGACTCCCCGTTCTGCAGAAGCAGTGCGGAGAAAAGCGCCGTGTTATATGGGTGTTGACCGGAACGAATGCAGACACGTCCCCGGAAGCGTGGATCGGCGAGATCCTCGTAGGTCAGCTTCGCGGCCTCGTCCGGGGGAATCCGATCGCGCGAGACATAGATGGCGCGGGCGCGGGTCGAGAGTGCGAACCAGCGGCCATCCGGCGCACGGAGATTTGCCGGGATCGCCGCCTCAAGCATGGGTGATTGGACCGGCTGGGAAAGATCCCTGTCCACCAGTTCCATCAGGTTGCCAATGTCGACGACCATGGCGACATCAGCGGCGGAGCGGCTGCCCTCCGCCGCTATGCGCTCAGCCAAGCCACCCCGAACGAAGACCGTGTTGACCGTCGTCCCGGTCTGCTCCGTGAAGCGTTCCAGCAGGGGGCGGATCAGGTTCGGTTCGCGGGTGGTGTACAGATTGACCTCAGCCGCATGCGCGGAAACCCCGCCGAGGGTCAAGCATAAGGCGCCCATGGCGATGATAGTTCGCTTCATCTGATCCCCGCACATTCCAGATATGATGAACATTTTGTAATGTGATGAAAATGCGAGTCAATCACGTTTTCCCAAGGATATTCCGTTCGCCAGAGCAGTCATCACCGCCTGGGCGGAAAGCGCGCAGTCGACTGCACGCTGGAAGAGTTAGAGACGGTGAGCAGACGCACGATCGCGCCCCCCTGACATCAGGATAGAGCGCCCACGTGGCGCCCTATCCTGGCGGAGGGATGCTTCAGGAACCCTGGCGAACCGCTTCGCTGTTCGTCTGGATGCTGTCGGATGCGACCGGCTTCGTTCCCTGAGCCGCTGCGGCAGCGGGACGTCCCGAGAAAGCTGGCTCGACCTTGATCTCACGCCAGTCTCCGGTCCCGTTATAGCCTTCGCCCTCGGCGAAGGCTGCGCCCGCAAAGCCGAGGGCCAGGATGGTGACGAGGGCAATCTTACTCATGGCAGTTCTCCGTGCATACAGGTTGATGCAGACATCGATCGATTGGTCGCCGGCAGTCGTGCCGACGCACGGAAACTGGACAGATCGCGCGACTTGCAGATGTCAGTTGGGTGCCGTTGCGCTACGACCGCAACGCCAAGCCGGCGAGGCGCGATCGCACTCTAGCGTTGAGTAAGCAGTAGGCGAGCGACGTGTAGGCGGTGTCCTCGCGCGGATGTCAGGCAGGAACAGCCGGCCTCGCACAGCATCGGCGCAACGCCGTCGCCAGCTCATCCGAAGCCAGCGGCCAACCGATGCAGTCAAAGCCGGCGACGGGTGTACCGGCCGCGATAATGATCGGCAGGGCAGGTGCCGCACGGCGCACCTTCCTGGCGAGTTCCACACTGCCCTCCGGCAGCAGCGCGGCGTCAAAGCGATGGGGCGCCGCACGCAATGCGGCGAGCGCTGAGGTGGCGCCAGCGAAGCTCTGTGGCTCATAGCCGAGGGCGGCGAGCAGTTCCTCTTCGCGACGCAGCCGGTCATCGTCGTGTAGCAGCAGCACCATCTCGCCCTCGCCGCGCGGCATCTCGCGCCGCGCGGCCTCCGCCGCGATGGCGCGAGGCAGCCACACTTCGAAGCAGCTTCCCTGCCCCGGGGTGCTCCGCACCGCGATGCCGCCGCCGTGTGCCAGCACGATCTCTCCCACCGTCGCGAGGCCGAGACCGTGGCCGGCCAGGCGCGTGGTGAAGAAGGGCTCGAAGATGCGGCTGAGCGTGGTCGCGTCCATGCCCGGCCCAGTGTCGCGCACCCGGATGAGGAGGTAGTGGTCGGGCCGCAGCTCGCCGAGCCGCAGCACGAGCTTTGCGCGCAGGATGTGCACCTCGACCTCGAGCGCCACCTCGCCTGGTCCATCCATCGCCTGCGCGGCGTTGCGGCAGAGGTTCACGACCACCTGCTGCAGCCGCGTCGCATCACCCCACACCATGGCGCTCTCTGGAGAGGATCCGACGGTCAACCGCACATCAGGGGGGAGCATGGCGCGCAGCACCGCCTCCGTCTCGGTGAGCAGGGCGCCAACCTCCACCTCGCCGTGCGGCGGTGGCTGCCGTCCGCCAAATGCGAGGATGTCGGATGCCAGGTCGCGAGCGCGTTCCGCGGCGCGGCGGATATCTGCGAGCCGCGCGCTGGAGGGCTCGGCCTGCGCCATTTCGGCAAAGCCCAGGATGGCGCCGATGATGTTGTTGAAGTTGTGCGCGATGCCGCTGGCGAAGGTGCCGAGCATCTGCATCTGCCGCGACTGTGCCTCGCGCGCGGCGAGCCGCGTCCGCTCCGCCTCCAGGCAGCTCCGCGTAACAAGGTTGAGGACCGCGTCGAGCGCGAGGCCCAGCGAGGCGAACTCCTGTTCCGACGGCAGGCGGCCGGCGCGGGTAACGTCGCAGCCGAGCAGGGCGGCGACGCCATCCTCCGTCCGGCGGACCGCCGCTAGCCAAGCGTGCAGCTCGCCCGGCATGTCGCGCAGCTCGGGGTGTCCAGGCGGCAGGCGAAGCGTGCCTTGCGGCGAGGGTGGATGGCGGTTGGCCAGTGCAAGCACGGCCTCCGTCCAGCCTTGCGGCGGCGCGGCGCCGTCGTCCGCCCAGAAATGCGCGGAGGGTGCTTGGCCGGCGATCACCAAGTATGCGCGCTGCGCGCCGAGGCGCCGGGCGATCTCCTCCAGCGCATTGCCGACGCCGGTCTCCACCTCGCCCGGACTGGTGCCGATCAATCGGGCCGAGAGGCGGGCCAGCATGTGCTCGAAGGCGGCGTGGCGCCGCATCGCGCGAGAGCGGGCACGCAGCCGCATGCCCAGCAGCAGCAGGCCGCCCAGCAGCAGCACCGCGCTGGCATAGAGCAGCAGCCGGTAGCGCCGCGCGGCCGCCTCTGCCGCCTCGCGCCGGGCCTGTACCTCGGCGGCGACCGTCTCCCGGCCCGGCCCGCTCGCATTGGTCAGGAGGTCGCGGAGCAATCCGTCCACGCGCGGCAACAAGTCGTGAAGCAGCCAGCCATGCGCGAGCAGGGCCGCTGTCGGCTCGATCTCGCTCTCCGGAACGGCCTGCCGGTGCAGATCGGCGAGGCCACGCCGCACCTCCTCCAGCACCGGAGCCGAGGTGTCGAGCGTCAGGTGCAGGATCGCCGAGCCGAGACGGCCGGCTTCCGCCACGGGCACGCCGCCGCCGGGCGGGGCGGAGAGACGGGCCGTCAGGCGGCCAAACTGCGCCAGCGAGTTCTGCAGCAGCGCATTATCGCTCTTGCTTGCTTCGACCAGCACCTCCTGCCGCGCGCGCCACTCTTCCAGCCGGTCCACCTGATCCGGTGCCGCGAACTCGCGCAGCCGCGCGATCGCGGTCTCGAGCTGGTGCCCGGCGCGGACCAGCGGATCGTAGTCACGCAGCAGTCCCGCGCGGCCGGAGAGCAGGTCGCGCCGGATCGCGGCATCTGCCAGCTCGATCTCGTCCAGTAACTGCATGGCCGTGTCGAATGGCCGTCCATCCACGGCGAAGCCGCGCAGAAGCAGCCAGGTGAGCAAGAGCAGTGCCGCCGCCACGCCGGAGGTGACGCCGGCCTTCATGGCGGCGGAGCGAGCGGCGTGCCGCGGTAGCTGCCGGTCAGCGTGTGCAGGAACGCGACGATAGAGGCGATCTGCCCATCGTCCAGCACGAGGTTGAGCTGGGCTAGCCCCATGCCGCGCACCGCCTCCTCCAGCGTGGCCGCGCTGCCGTCGTGAAAATAGGGCGCGGTCACGGCGACGTTGCGCAGGCTCGGCACGCGCAGAATCTGCGGCTCCGGCGTCGCCAGCGGGTGAAAGATTCCATGTCGCTGGAAGAGATTGCCACCGACATTCGTACCCTGGTGGCAGGCCACGCAGCCGATGCCGCGAAACAGCGCGTAGCCCGCAGTTTCCTCGGGCGTGATCGCCCCGGCGTCGCCGGCAAGCCATCTGTCGAAGCGGCTGCCCGGTGTGAGAAGGCTGCGCTGGAAGGTGGCGAGTGCATCCAGAAGCGCCTCCTTATCCGGAGGGCGGCGATAGGCATCGCGGAACGCGGCGACGATGGACGGGTCGGCCGCAAGGCGCTCCAACACTATGTCGGGGCTTGATCCCATGATGGCGGGGTCACGCAGCAGGGCTTCGGCCTGCGCTTCCAGGCTGCGCGCGCCGCCTTCCCAGCCGAGGCGGAAGTTGAGCGCCGCGTTGAAGACGGTGGCCGTGTTCAGCGGCAACTTCAGCCCATCCAAGCCGATATCGCGCCGATTTCCGGTGGCGCCGTTGGTCCGCAGGTCGTGGCAGGAGGCGCAGGAGCGAGAGCCGTCACCGGATAGGCGAGGATCGGTGAAGAGTCGCTCGCCCAGCGTGCGCCGGCGCTCATCTACCACCGGCGATGGCAATATGCCGATCGGATGCTGCCAGTCCGCCGCCTCGGTCGCGCTGGGACCGGGGGGCATCGCACCCTCGTCCATCAGATTGAACAGGAGCGGGGAACCGGCGAGCAGCAGCAGCGCGAGGAGCGGAACGGCAAATGCGCTGCCACGCGAGGGCACCGATCCAGCCGGCCGCATCACGCATCAAACTCGTTCGACGGTCACATCGAAGACGTAGCCGACGCCGCGCTCGGTGCGGATCATGCTGGCGGCGCGATCGGCATCGAGCTTGCGCCGCAACCGCAACACCTGCACGTCGATGCTGCGATCGAAAACGTCCTCGTGCATGCGCGTCGCCTGCAGCAGGTGTTCGCGCGAGAGGACCCGCCCGGGCGCGTCGAGGAAAGCACAGAGCAGCGCGAACTCTCCCTTGGTGATACGTACTTCCGAACCGCTAGGAGCGGTCAGGCGTCGCAGGCGGCGGTCCAGCATCCAACCCTCGAATCGGTGCCGCATCGCCTCGCGGCGCGGCCTTGGATGCGCCGCCTGGCGGCGCAGCACCGCGCGGATTCGTGCCAACAGCTCACGTGGGCTGAAGGGCTTGGTGATGTAATCATCAGCCCCGAGTTCCAGGCCGATCACCCTGTCCACCTCGTCCCGCCGCTCGCCGGTGACGATGATGACGGGGAGATCGGAACGAGCACGGATCTCGCGCAGCAGATCGAGCCCGCTTTGCGCGCCGAGGCGCAGGTCGAGCAGCACCAGCGCCAGATCGTCGCGCGCGAGTTGGCGCTCCAGCTCCTGTCCTTCGAAGATGCCTGTCGCGCGTAGGCCGTTGTCGAGCAGAAAGTCCACGATCATGCGGCGCATATCGGGGTCGTCGTCCACGACAAGGATCCTTGGCGACCAGGACGCTGGTCCAAAGCCGGCGGGCTGGTCTTGAAAAGTCTGCAACATCGTCTCTGTTCCAAGCGGATCTGTGCTCTGGTCGTCGCCGGCGGCGTCGGGGTTTGAACAAGCCAACGAGGCGTACGTGCCTATCGCTCTGGAGCGACTGCGCCGCAGGAGCGTGTCAAGCATCCCGGCGGAGCCCATCAGGACGGCAGTCAGCGCCGAGAGAGCCCAGCGCTGACTGCCTTGGGACTGGTGTTGTCCGGTCAGTGCGCGGCGCGCGAGACTTCTCGCGCTGCCTCGTCGATCACGCCTGCCACCACCTTCGGCTGTGTCATGAAGACCGCATGGCTGGCCGGGACCTCGGTGACCTTTGCCCTGACGCGGCTCGCCATGTGCCGAAGCATGCGGAGGTCGAAGGCCTTATCGTCGGTGGCGATCACCGCCCAGCTCGGCTTGGTCCGCCAGGCGGCCTGGGTTAACTTCGTGCCGAACGCCGACATGGCGATCGGCACCTGCGAGTCCCGCAAGAACGCCGCGTCTGCGTCGCTAGCGTCGGCAGCGAAGCCGGCCTTGAAGTTCTCTGCCTTTACGAAGCCGAATCCATCGCCGTGCGTGTCGATGACGAACTCGGGCGGCGTGATGAAGCCTGCATACTGCTGCGCGGTCGTCTCGCCTGCGTCGGGCGAGAGGGCGGAGACATAGACGAGGCCGGCCACCTTCGGATGGACGCCCGCTTCGGTGATGACGGTACCGCCCCAGCTGTGGCCAACCAGGATGGCGGGCCCGTCCTGGCGGTCAAGGATGCGGCGGGTGGCGGCAACATCGTCAGCCAGCGACGTGAGCGGATTCTGAACGATGCTGACGCGGTAGCCCTTACCGATAAGTTCGTCATAGACGCCACGCCAGCCAGAGCCGTCGGCGAAGGCGCCATGCACGAGCACGACATTCCTGACGGGCTGGGTCCGGGCGGCCTGGCTGTCTGGCTGTGCCTGGGCGGAGCTGACAATGGTGGCGGCGGCCGCAGAAGCGACGAGATCACGACGAGTGGCGGACATGGCGAGGGTTCCTTTCTGAGCGAGTGAAAGTCGGGCGGTCAGCGACAGCGCATTCAGGCGCGTATGAAGGCGAGGAGGTCCGGGTTCACCACGTCCGCATGCGTCGTGCACATGCCGTGCGAAAGCCTCTCGTAGACCTTGAGGGTCCCCTTCTTCAGAAGCTTTGCCGACAGCAGTGCGGAGTTGGCGATCGGCACGATCTGGTCGTCGTCGCCGTGCATCACCAGCGTGGGCACGTCGATGGCCTTCAGGTCCTCGGTGAAATCGGTTTCCGAGAATGCCTTGATCCCGTCGAAATGTGCCTTGGCGCCGCCCATCATGCCCTGGCGCCACCAGTTGTGGATGACGCCCTGCGAGGCCTGCGTGCCCGGCCGGTTGAAGCCGTAGAAGGGGCCGCTGGCGACATCGAGGTAGAACTGCGGGCGGTTCGCGGCGAGCTGCTGGCGGAAGCCGTCGAACACCTCGAGCGGCAGGCCCCCGGGATTCCCCTCCGTCCTCACCATGATCGGCGGCACGGCACCGATCAGGACGAGCTTCGCCACGCGGCCTTGTTCCTGACCATGCCGGGCGACATAGCGCAATGCCTCGCCGCCGCCGGTGGAGTGGCCGATATGGACCGCGTTCCTCAGGTCGAGATGCGCTACCACCGCGGCGATGTCGGCGGCGTAGTGGTCCATGTCGTGCCCCTCGCCGGCCTGGCTGGAGCGACCATGGCCGCGCCGGTCATGCGCGATGACGCGATAGCCCTGGCCCAGGAAATAGAGCATCTGCGCGTCCCAATCATCGGCGCTCAGCGGCCAGCCGTGATGGAAGACAAGAGGCTGGGCATCCCTGGGTCCCCAGTCCTTGTAGAAGATCTGCGTGCCGTCCTGAGTGGCGATCATGCTCATCGTCCTGAGTCCTTCGGGATGGGTTGAGGGGCGGATTCCGGAAGCGATCTGCGCCGTCGTTCCGCGCGGCAGGCCCGCCGTAGCGGCGGCCGAAGCCAGGCCAAGCCTGCGAAGAAAGCCCCGCCGGTCGGCAAGGATGTCCACGGTCGCATCTCCCAATCCTGGCTCGCCCGCCACCGGGCGACGGCCGTGGCGAATGTCACGCACCAGAGGGGCAGAGTCCTGGTCGTGCCGCCTAAAACATCCGAATTTTCCGAGCGTGGGGATGCATGCGCGTGGTGCGTCTGGCCGGCCGTATCAGGGCTCGTCCAGGTCGGCGGGTACGATGCGGAGCTCGACATTGCCACGCACCATCCTGCAGCAGGGGCAGGACTCGCGGGCCGCATGCAACAGGCGCTCCGCTGTCTCGAATGGAAGCAAGGGAAGATGGCAGCGCAGTTCGATTGCAATGGTGTAGCAGCCATCGTCGCCATGCCCGAGGCTGACGAGCGCCAACACCCGGAGCGGCTCGAGCACGCACCCGATCTGCCGCGCCTCGAGGTCGAGGGCGCTGCCGAAGCTTGCGCCAAAGGCTGCGGCCAGGAACTGCTCTGGATTGGCGCCGGCGTCGCGGCCTCCGAACTCCAGAGGAAAGGCAAGCGTGAGGGACGGCGTGCCGCCGAGCCCCGTTGCCTGGCCGTCTCGGCCCCCCTTAACCTCGGCGGCGGCCGTGTAGAGAGCTTCCAAGTCTCACCTCGCCACTGCGCCCGTCCTAGAGGTTGGGTCGGCCGGGCCCGCCGCGTGTAGTCTCCCTTCCGGCCGGATGATGGCGACCGCCGCGTGGCGGGGCCGAACTAAGAAATGCAAAATTTTCCAAATGGAGGGGAATAGCCATAGCCGAGACCGCGAAAGCCTTCGCCTTCGGGCCCTTCCGCCTAGTCCCGGACCGCCGCATCCTTGCTGGCGAGGGCAGGGAGGTGCCGATCCGCGGGCGCGCCTTCGACCTGCTCCTCGCCCTGGTGGAGCGGCGGGACCGCGTCGTCTCCAAGGACGAATTGATGAAGCTGGTCTGGCCCGGCCGCGTCGTTGAGGAGGGTAACCTTACCGTCCATGTCGCCGGCCTGCGCAAGCTTCTCGGCAGCGGCATCATCGCGACCCTGTCCGGGCGAGGGTACCGCTTCGTCGCGCCCGTGACCGAGATTCCGGCAGAAGATGGATGGCAGCCCCCGTCCGCGCCCTCCCTCCTGCCGTTAGCGCAAGTGGAGATCCCAGATCCGGTGGGCGCAGGGCCCTGGCCGCCTGACCTGCCCCGTCCGCTGACGAAGCTCATCGGCCGCGACGACGACCTCGACCACGTGGAGGCATGCCTCCGCGAAGCACGCCTCGTCACGGTCGTGGGGGCCGGCGGCGTGGGCAAGACACGGCTCGCCCTTGCGGCGGCCGACCGCATCCGGCGCTCCCGCGCGGACGGCGCGTGGTTCGCCGATCTCGGCCCGGTGGAGGAATCTCGCCTCGTCGCGGCGACGATCGCATCCGCCCTTGGTGTCGATGTCGGTGGTGGTGACGCGCTCCGCGTCGTGGTCGCCGCGTTGGCTGCGAGGCGCGGGCTGCTGGTGCTCGACGGCTGCGAGCACCTGCTGCGTGCCGCCGCCGATACCACCGAGGCGATCCTGCGAAGCTGCCCCGGCATCGTGATCCTGGCAACCAGCCGCGAACCGCTCCGCGCCGAGGGCGAGCGGCTGCACCGGCTGCAGCCTCTGGGGGCGGCGACACCTGATGTCGCCATCACCGCCGAGCGGCTGGCGGAGTACCCCGCCAGCGAGCTCTTCGTCGAGCGCTCCCGCGCGGCGCTCGGCGTGTTCGAGCCCAGCGATGCCGACGCAGGCGAGATCGTGAGGATCTGCCGGTGGCTGGACGGCATCCCGCTCGCCATCGAACTTGCCGCCCCGACGCTGCAAGCCATGACCTTGGTGGAGCTTCGCGAGAGGCTGGAACGGCATTTCGAGCTGCTCACCGCCGGGCGGCGGACCGCACTGGCGCGGCAGCAGACCCTCAGGGCTACGATCGGCTGGAGCCTCGACCTGCTGGAGCCGCTGGAGCGCGCACTTCTGCTGCGGCTGTCCGTCTTCACCGGCACCTGGACGGCAGGTTCCGCCGCCTCTGTGGCGGGCTGCGCTGCCGGGGAGGACGCGGTCTGCGGCCTGATCGCGTCACTGGTGGACAAGTCCCTGGTCCAGGCTGATCTGGCAGGGGTGCAGGCACGCTACCGGTTGCTGGACTCGACACGCTACTACGCCGCCGAGCGCCTCTCCGCGTCCGACCTTGCCGAGGCGCGACGCAGCCTGCTGCGATGGTTGGTGAAGGCCTACGAACGGGCCGAGGCGGATTGGCCGTTCATGCCCGATGAGGACTGGTTCGCGATCTACGCGCCCGAGATCGAGAATCTGCGGGCGGGCCTGGCCTGGGCCTTCGGGCCGGATGGCGACGAGCGCCTTGGCGTCGAACTGGCGAGCCTGACCGAGCATGTCTGGGCCGAACTCTCCCTGACGGGCGAGTTGCAGGACTGGTTCGAGCTGGCGATCTCCAGGATCGACGAGGCCACCCCGCCCGAGGTCGCGGGCCGGTTGTGGCTTGGTCGCTGCGGGTGGGTCGCCCCCAGGGGCGCCCGGGCGCTGGACGCCGCCTGCCGGGCGGTTGCGCTGTTCCGTGCCGCCGGTAGCCGGATCGATCTCGGGCGTGCGCTATGGCGCCAGGCTTGGCAGCACATCCTCGCCGGCAATCTCGCCGCTGCCGGGCCCTTGCTCGATGAGGCCGAAGACCTGCTGCGCGGCGGGAAGGCGAGCAAGGCCCTCGTCTCCTGCCTTAGGGCCCGGGCCGTCTTCCGGCTGCGCGGCGACCAGCCTGCCGAAGCGCGCGCGAGCCTAGAGGAGGCGCTCTCCATCGCCCGGCGCCTCTGCAGCCCGCGCGACATTGCCCTGACGCTGGGGAGCATGGCGGAGTTCCACTGCGCTGCGGGCCGGATGGAAGAGGCCATCGCGGTCGCGCAGGAGGCGCTGGCCTCACTCGGGCCGGTGCAGGCGCGCTCCGCCTGGGTGCAGCATATCGCCGGGGCCGTGGCATCCTATTGGCTGGCGGAGGGTGACATCGCCCGTGCGCGCCCGATCATCGCGGAAAGGCTGACAGCAGCGCGGCTCATGGGGCTCCCGCACGAAGTGGCCGCCAATCTTGAAAGGCTGGCGCTGATCGCGGCGGCGGAGGGTAGCCTTGCGACGGCAGGGCGGCTCTTCGGCTATGTCCAGTCCTATCACGCACAGCGGGGCGTGCTGCGCAGCTTCGGCTCGCAGGCTGTCCATGATCGGCTGCTGGCGGTGCTGCGCCAGCGATTCAGCCCGGAAGAGCTGGATCAGATGGTGGCGCGCGGAACCGGCATTGGCGAGGAGGAAATCGTGGCGGAGGCCTTCGCCATCGCGTCGCGGTCATGATGCGGCACGCCGATGTGCTTCTGCGCGGGGGGCATGCCGGCCGACGGTGCGGTTCGGCAGAATTGCGGAAAGAACAAGGACGCACGGAACTGTAAGGCACGCACCATTCGGTAAGCGTGATTCCCCAGCATCCGCGGGCGAGCGTTCACCGCGCGACACGTTTCCGCCGTAGCCAAAGCGGCAGCTTCGGACATCCGCCTGCGACGCCCGGCGGCGATGCCTCCGCTGCGCTCCCCGAGGGCGCAGCACACGGAGGTTTCCTCATGCACATCCCGCACCGCAGGTCGTGGAGAGCCATGCCCGACCTGGCTTCACCGACCCACGACGGCCGGCACGCCGCAGGGCCGCTGTGCCTGGCACGTCGGCTCTGGCACTGGGCGCTTCGATGGCATCGCATACGCACTGCGGAGGCGGAGCTCGCCTCGATGAGCGATCGAATGCTGGCCGATATCGGCGTATCGCGGTGCGAGGTGGCGCGGCGCGTGCGCCATGGCAGGGGCGAGTGACCGACATGCAGCCGACAACATCCGTTCCGGCTTTCCCTGAGCGCCAGTACCTCATCGACGTGGACGGTTCGCCCCTGCATGTCCTGGACGCTGGCATCGGCGACGTGGTGCTGCTGGGCCACAGCTATCTCTGGAACGGCGAGATGTGGCGACCGCAAATCGAGGTGCTGGCGCGACACCACCGTGTCGTCGTTCCGGATCTCTGGGGTCACGGCGGCTCTGGGCGACTTCCGGAGACCACGCATGATATGGGCGGCCTCGCGCGCCAGTACCTCGCGCTTATGGATGCGCTGGGCATCGAGCGCTTCGCTGTGTGCGGCCTTTCGGTCGGCGGCATATGGGCATTCGAGCTGGCCTGCCTTGCACCGCACCGTGTGCGGGCGCTGGCGCTGCTCGACTGCTTCATTGGCGCGGAGCCGGAGCCGGCGAGGCGCCGCTTCTTCAGCATGCTCGACGCGGTGGCCAACACGGGTACGGTGCCGATGCCCGTGCTGGACACGGTGGTCCCGATGTTCTTCGCGCCTGACATCGCGTCGCACCGCCCGGATCTGCCAGCCGGCTTCCGTGCTGCGCTGCTGGGCTGGCCGCGCGACCGGCTTTTGGACAGCGTCGTACCTCTTGGCCGCATGATCTTCGGGCGCCGCGATGCTATGGGCGACGCACCCTCGCTTCGCATGCCGCGCATCGTGCTGCATGGCGTGGCAGACATGCCGCGTAGCACGGATGAGGCAGAACGCATGGCCGGGGCGCTCGCCTGCCCGGTGGTTCTGCTGCCGGGCGTCGGCCACATCGCATCGCTGGAGGCGCCAGAGCTGGTAGCGGATCATCTGCTCGGATTTCTGCGGCAGGCGAAGTTCGACGCCTCGACTTGAGATAAGGCCCGCCCAGCGGCAGTTGCGCGCGCCACTACCGCCGTCGGATCAGGCAGCGTGCAGGTCGACCCGGCCTCGAGGTGGGCCGCCGGCGTAGGCCTCGCGCTGACGGCAGCGGGTTCCGGGCATCAGTGACGAATGCAACCGTATCCCCGGTGCTGCGAAACCGGCCGGCAACACGGGACTCGCACAAGTCATGGCCAGCGCCCGGTCCCGGCGACCCGCCGCGCCTGTAGCGGACGGTCCGCTGCATCGCGGCGTCGCAGCAGGAACAGCCCAGGGCGAACGATGTAGAGCGATACAAGAAGGAAATTCAGGACATGAGCCATGTTGCTTCTTCCGAAGGCCGCGATTTCTTCATGCGGGCACGTGACAACCAGGCACGGCTGACAGCCGTCCTGAAGCCCCAATACGACTTCGTCGTCTGCGGCGCCGGCGCCTCCGGCTCGGTGCTCGCCCGACGACTGGCGGAGAATCCGGAGGTGGAGGTGCTTCTCCTCGAGGCGGGGGGCAGCGACGAGGCGGAATCCGTGCTCAACCCTTCCCTGTGGCCTACCAATCTGGGCAGTGAGCGGGACTGGGGCTTCCAGGCGGAGCCGAACCCCCATCTGAATGGGCGGCAACTCTCGCTGTCGATGGGCAAGGGGCTCGGCGGCGGATCGAGCGTCAACGTGATGGTGTGGGCGCGAGGACACCGCAGCGATTGGGACTTCTTCGCTTCCGAAGCGGGCGATCCAGCGTGGGGCTACGATAATGTCCTCAATATCTACCGCCGGATTGAGAACTGGCAGGGAGGGCCCGATCCGCAGTTCCGGGGAACCGGTGGACCGATATGGGTGCAGCCCGCGCACGATCCAAGTCCGATCGCACTCGCGATGCTCGACGCCGCGGGCGAAATCGGCGTCCCCGCGTTCGATCATCCGAACGGCCGCATGATGGAAGGCCAGGGCGGTGTCGCCATCAGCGACATGCTGGTCCGCGACGGCCGCCGCCATTCGCTCTATCGCGCTTATGTCCGCCCCTGGCTCGATCGCCCCAATCTGACAGTGCTGACCGGCGCCCTCGTGCGTCGCGTGGTGTTCGACGGCCGGCGGGCAACTGGTGTGGAATTCGTTCGTGACAGGCAAGTCACGGTGGTCGGCGCCCATTGCGAGGTCGTGCTGTCGCTGGGCGCGATCCAGACGCCGAAAGTGCTGATGCATTCGGGCATCGGCGATCGCGCGGAACTGGCACGTGTCGGCATCCCGGTGTTGCAGCATCTGCCCGGCGTCGGCCGGAACTTCCAGGACCATGTCTCGTTCGGCTGCACCTGGGAATACGCCGAGCCCATCGCTCCGCGGAACAGCGGCAGCGAGGCCACGATGTACTGGAAGAGCCGGCCCGAGCTCGACGCGCCGGACCTGCTGTTCTGCCAGGTCGAGTTCCCCGTCCCGAGCGAGCGGACGGCGACGCGCGGTGTGCCGGCGCATGGGTGGACGATGTTCGCGGGGCTCGCACATCCCGTCAGCCGCGGCAGCCTGCGCCTGCAGAGCGCGCATCCCTCGGTGCCTTTCGCAATCGATGCGAACTTCCTGTCCGAGCCGGCGGACATGACGACGGCGAAGGTCTGCGTCGAGCTCTGCCGCGCGCTCGGCAACGCGCAGGCGTTCCGTTCCTTCGTGCGCGGTGAAGCCATGCCGGGCGCGCTGAAGGGCGAGGGGCTCGAGCTCTACATCCGCGACGCAGCAGTTACCTACTGGCACCAGAGCTGCACGGCGAAGATGGGGCAAGACGAGATGTCGGTCGTGAACGCCGCGCTCAAAGTCCATGGCGTGGATGCTCTGCGGGTGGCGGACGCCTCGATTATGCCGCGGGTAACGACCGGAAACACTCAGGCGCCTTGCACGATCATCGGCGAGCGGGCTGCGGAGATGATCCGGCAGGCGCACGGCCTGTAGCCGCCGGTCAGCGTGCCGGGCCCCTGGGCATCGGGTCCCAACGAAAGCGCCGGCGCGGCGACCATCGTGCTGCGCCGGCATCGCCGTGTTCCCGTATCAAAAGGACTTCGCACATGGGTCTCACTCAGGAATCAGAGCCAGACCACTTCGTTATCACATCACACGGCAAGCTCCTTGTGGAGGATACCGGCGGGCCGGGCGTCCCGCTTCTGCTGATCCACGGAAACTCGTCATGTCGCCAAGTCTTCGCACGCCAGATCCGAAGTGACCTCGCGGCGAAATGCCGTCTCATCACCTTCGACTTACCGGGCCATGGCCGGTCCGACGATGCGGGCGATCCCGTCCGCACCTACTCGCTGCCGGGCCTTGCCGATTGCACGGTCGAACTGCTGGCGTGCCTCGGGGTCAGTGACGCCGTCGTGCTGGGTTGGTCACTCGGCGGCCACATCGGCATCGAGATGCTGTCCCGCTTCCCGGGGATGAAGGGACTGGTCCTCACGGGCGCCCCTCCCATTCGGCGAGGCTGCTTTGCAGAAGGTTTCGCCGGTGCGCCGGCTGACGGATTGGCGGGACGACGCCACCTGTCCGAGGTGGAAGTGGACAGCTTCGCCCGGCTCATGTTCGGTGCGCCGGTCAAGCCCTTCCTGCGCGACGCGATCAGCCGTGCGGATGGCCGCTGCCGCCAACGGCTCTTCGAAGCGACGCGAGCGAGGCTTGGCGTCGATCAGCGCCTCGCTGTCGAAGGCAGCGTTCTTCCGATCGCCGTGGTCAACGGTGCGGCGGATCCCCTGATCAGGCTCGACTATCTGGAGAGCGTCGCCTACCGCAAGCTGTGGGACGGGCGGTGTCATCGACTTGCCGGGGCAGGCCACGCGGCATTCTGGCACGCCGCCGACGCCTTCAACGCCCTTCTGGGCCGCTTCCTCGACGATCTCGAGGGCGAGGCCGCGATCTCGCCCGGCGGGTCATCGCCCAAGGATCGTTCATAGAACCGGACCGCGGTTCCACGCCGCCGACCGGGCCTTCCGGCGATGCTCCAAGGCTGGGGCCGTTGCTGATGGGGCCTGGTCTCACCAAGCTGTAGCCGGTGCCCGCTACACCGTCGGGATAGTTCCACCGTCTATGACATATTCCGCGCCGTGGATCGCCGATGCTCGGTCGGAGGCGAGGAAGGCAAACTTCCTCGGGCTTGGCCGGACGACCGAGCGGGATACCGCCAAGCGCCTCCGGAATACGCTGGCGGGCGGCCGCCTCTGTGCCGCTGCTGCTGGACGCGAGCCGCTGCACCATCGCCTCCGCGGCTTCCGTGTAGATCCAGCCCGGTGAGACGACATTTGCGCGTACACTCTTTGCCCCCAACTTCCTTCGAGAGTGCCTTGCTGTAGGTCGTCAACGCGGCTTTCGCGGTGGCGGATGGGACGCCACGTGGATCACCACTCCTGAGCGGCTTGCGATCATCTGCGGCAGGAGCAGCCGGTCAAGCTGGACTGCTGCCATCAGGTCAGGTCGATCTCGGCGCGCCAATGATTCTCCGTCGGGGCGGTAAAGCCGCCGCCTGGGACATGCACGATCACGTCCACGCCGCCGAGACGCTGAGGCGTGCCATAGATTTTTGCCGAAGACTCCGAGGCTCTAGATACGCCAATTATTACAGGGGCAACGTTCTCCCGAGGTCCTGAAATCGAGGCACAGCGAATTCGGTTCATAGCCAGCCGTAACATCAGGCTGGAACCCATTCGCTATGTCTCGCATCTTCGACCAGTTCCTGCGTAGCCGTGCCGTCGCCGCCATCGCTCGGGTCCTTCTTACTTTTCCATTCTGGGCAAGTGGGTTGGCGAAGCTGATCGACTTTCAGGGCGGAGTCGCCGAGATGGCGCATTTCGACCTCGAGCCGGCCGAGGTGTTCAACATCGCGACGATCATCGTGCAACTCAGCGGCTCGCTTCTCATCATCCAGAACCGTTACGCTTGGTTTGGGGCGGGAGCCCTTGGCGTCTTCACCGTGCTCACCATCCCGGTCGTTCATCATTTCTGGAGCATGACAGAGGAGCCATTCCGCGCCATCGCACTCCACACTGCGGCAGAGCATACCGGGATGATCGGCGGACTGATTTCCGTTTCAATCCTGGCCGCCCATCGGAACGCCGAGAGGGCAGCGTCCGGACAGCAAGCCGTAGTTGGGTCCGGAGCGCGTTGAATTTTCAATCGAGCCTGTTTCCGGGGGTCGAGAACGAGACGTTGAGCCGGCCTTTGCGGTAATGACACGCTCGACGGTGGGGCGGAAGCCGACCGGCTGCTCGCGGACTTGGCGACGACACCGGCATCCTGGCTGTCGCAGGCGATGCAGGGCATAGCGCTCGTACATGGAAAGCATCCGCTACAACATCGGGATCTTCGCGCGCGAGCGGCGAGGCTCGAAGTAGGCCTGATGGACGAGACGGGTGTCGACACGCTGCCCTGCGATTTCGATCGGGAGATGGCGACAGTCCGCGACTGGCGTGCCCGGCACGACGACTATGTCGTCCCACCGCCGCGACCCAAGCCGGTAGGTTGATTCAAACCATCACGGTGCGTGCCGCTTCATGAGCTGCACCGCCAGCATCGCCGAGCCCAGGTCGAAGATGGCCGGTGAGATGTTCCTGGCCGGGATGCGCGCGGTGTTGTTGGACCATGCAGTGGCGTCGAGCTCGATGAAGCGCGTCGACGAGGCCTGCGCGGCCTGTGCGATGTCCCCCTGTCGCGCGCCGCGCCCGTTGACATCCAGCAGGCTGGTCTCGCCAGGCGCGAGGTTCGGCAGGTCCCAGGCGACCTCGGCGGCGAGCTCCCGCTGCCCGACCGGCAGGGCCGGGGTGCCGCCTTGGGCAGGTCGTAGAGGCGCAGCGCCTCAACCGTGATCTGCCCGTCGAAGCCGACGACGCCGATTTGCGCGAAGGCGTACGCTTGCGCCACGCCGATGCCGTAGAACCCCAGGAAACCTGCGGTTCACGGCGACACCGTGGGAGATAAACTGCGAGGTTGGGAAATCGGTTGGAGCGGGCGAAGGGATTCGAACCCTCGACCCCGACCTTGGCAAGGGCGGCGGTGCCGCCTGATAGTGAGTTGATATCTAGGCCGATTTGGCGGAGGCAGATGCGGACTGCACGCATTCTGTCGTTGCGTGCCACCAGGCCATGATCTCCTTTCGATACGCGTCCGGCATCCGCTTCGCATAGCGCTCGACCATCGAGACCTGGCCCCAGCCGCCGTCGTCGCGCAGCCGCTGAAGATCGCGATGCACGCAGTAGTGCCACGTGGCCCAGGTGTGGCGCAGGTCATGCGGCGTGATCGCGGGCGCCCACCATTTATGCTTCTCGGTCTCTCGCCACGCGCCCGGTAGGCCGGCTCCGCGCGCGGCCGTAGCCCAGGCACGCCGAATCTGGCCGCCGCTCTCTCCATCGTCTCGATAGCGCTTGGGCTGCACCATCTTGCCCTTGACGGCCCGAACGGGTGGCCGGAACACGTGGCCGGCACGATGCCCCAGCGCGCTCAGGGCCGCCACGGCGCGCGGCGGCAGATCGATGTGTCGCTCGGCGTTGTCGTGGCCGGCGCTTCCCTGCTTCTGCCACACCACAACGCGCTTGCCGCGGAGGTCAACCGACTGCCAGTCCAAGGCCAGCGCCTCGCCGAGGCGACACCCCGTGCACAGCAGGAACACCAACAGTGGGCGCAAGTGAGGGGCGGCGGACTGCACAAGAGCGGTGGCTTGCGCGGGGCGCAGGTAGTGCGCGGCCGTCCGCTGGATCTCCGGCTTCTCGAACGAAGGGCGATCGCACCACTTCCGGCGCGCAGCGTGCTCCATGATCGCCCGAAGCGGCGTCAGCACCGCCCGCAGCTTCGTGGCTGGACCGGCGCGCTCCGTCAGCAGCGCCTTGTATGCCTCGTCCAGCGCCTCCTGGTCGATGCGGGACAGGTGCTTGCCGGTGAAGTGCAGGAGCAGCTTGTCCACGTACTTCGCCGTCCGTGGCGTCGGCGGATGCGTCTCCAGGTAACTCCTTACGGCGGCATCGAACGTGACGACCGCGCGCGCTCCATAGACACTACGGTCCCAGAGTTCGGCCTCGCGCTTCGCCCGGTAGGCTTCCGCGCGGCCCGGCTGAGCAGTTCCCGTGCTTTCAAAAACTCGCGTTCCGCGGACGGTGCCGCGGACGTAGAGCATGTCTGTGCCCGGGCGGCGGACGACCTTGAGGGGCATGGGGCCATTGTCTCCAGCAGGCGGGCGAAATCGGCTTCGGTGAACATGATGCGCCGGCCGATGCGCCGATGGGTAGGGTGGCCCGCATACATGGGATGGGATGCCAGGTGCGCGAGCAACCATGTCCGCCCGCAACCGAGGCGGGCCATGGCGGCGGGGAGGTCGAAAAGCGCCGCGTCAGCCATCCCCACCTCCAGGCGGGACGATCCGATACCCGGCCGCCTCAAGCGCCGCGAGCGCAGCCTCCATGTCGCGCAGCAGCTTCGTTCGCACGCGCTGGCCCTTCGAGTCCCACGTCTGCGGCCTGTTGAGCCCGATCTCGGCCGGGCGGTCGGCGGCGGCGCGCGCCATGATGGCGATGGCGTCATCCATCGTCAGAACGGCAGAGGATCGCGCAGCGCATCTGCATCCAATCCCCGCTCCCTCGCGATCTCCGCAAGCTCATCATGCTGGCGGATGATATTGCGGCCCTCGGCGATCGAGGCGCGGATGCGCTCCGCCTCGCGCTCAAGATTGACCACGCCGGCCCGCAAATCATCCAGTGTCCGGATGAGTCGCGACCGCTCGTCGGCATGGCGCAGTTGGGCATCGACCTCCTGGCGGAGAGCCTCTGCCACGACCTCCCAGTCCTCCCCGTCCTCCACTTGCGCCTCTAGCTCGCACGCCTCGTGCCCGAACCGATTAGCATGCGAGACCAACTTGCGGATGCGGACGTGCGTGACCTTCATTGCATCACCTCCTGAGCAGCGGGATCGGCGTTGAGTTGCGCAGCGATCTGCTCCGCGACGTACCTCGACCAATGCAGGCTCTCGACGCGGGCTTCGACGCCGCGGCCGATCCGCTTGCCCGGATCGATCCGCATCACGGCGTAGGGTTCAGCACGCGGGTTGCTCAGCTCCGCGACCGCGAAGTAGATGCGCCTAGGTCGCGGCATCGTCCCGCTCCTGTCGCGGATCCGGCTCATACGGATAGGTGCTGATCGGTCCGTCACTCGGCTCGCCCGTTTCGAGATCGACCGCTGGCGACCCGCGCAGGCACTCGGCGTGGCACGTGCCCATCTCGATGTCGGTGGCGCAAACATCGCCGCGACGGAGAGGTTCGGAGCATACCGGGCATAGGTCAGGCTCCGGCGGCTGCGGGGAACTGGCACACAGACGCTCCCGAGCCTCGTGGAGGTATGGCTTCCGCCGCCACGCCGCCGCTTTAGACCATGCAGGCATGTCCCACTTCGGGGACTCCACCTTGAGATGCTCGCGATCGGCGTCCCACAGCAGACGCGCCTCACGAACGAGATCATCGCGGCTGATCATTGCGGGGCTTCCTCCGGCGGCTGCGGGGCGGCGGAGAGCGCAGCGCGCAATGCGGCCTCCATGGCCCTGTAGCTGGGCTGCAAGCCGAACGTATCAATCGCCGCCTGGACCATGGCCGGCGTCGGCTCTTGCCGCCTCAGTGCGCGGATGGTGTCTACTTCGAGTGCGAGTGCGAGTGCGAGTGCGAGTGCGCGGGCTTTGGCGGCCTCCCTATCCCGCTCCTCGATCAGGTGAGCCTGCACTTGTCGGGAAAACGCGCGTTCCGCAGCGAGGTCGCCGCCGCTGATCTCAGCCGGCGGCTTGAGGGAGCGGATGTCGTCTGCAGTTTCCTCCCAGTCCTGCATCCACTCTGCGCCATCGCCTGGGTATTCGGTTGCGCCTGTGGACGGGTCATATGACCCGTGAGCGTCGTGGTAACCGCTGGCCTTGCGGTCTAACACCTTCGCCGCCGCCTCGATCGCCGCCTGCCATGCTTGCAAGGGGGTCATGGGAAAACTCCCGCAGTTTCAGGACGCATGCCGCTAGACGCAGACAAAGGCCCCAAGGCGTCAGTGCATCGCCTACATTGATATGCTTCATGATCTGGCGTTGGCGGGTAACCGCTGAAGCGCATGGCCCATGAAGCCCCGGGTTCGCAGCGCATAAACCGCCCGCACGCTACGCACTTAGGCATATGCGTACACCGCCAGGTCATCCCTTCCTCCACCCCAGCTTGACCAGCGCGGCGATGGCGGCGTCGGCCAGAGGTCCATTGGCATTAAACGTGTGGAAATGCGTGAGCGGGGCAAGAGCCTGCTTCACCACCTCCCGCGCGTCTTGCGGGACGGCAGGAGCAGCGATTTCCTCGCCGTCGCTGCGGGCAAGGTGCCCTAGCTCGGATGCGCGGAGCTTCTCGCGGGCTTGCTGCATGTCCTCGAACAGGTCCGTCACGATCTCCGCCGGATCGTCGGCCGGAGACCAATCCGCGTAGGGGCTATTCTCTGCGCCCTTCACTGCTTCAATCGCGTCCATGAGGTTCCGGCCGACGATTGCCATGTCGGCATCGTCGGCGTCGGGCGGCACGCAGCGGGGACCGAGGGTGTACATCTTTACATAAGATGGGGCAGCGAAATCATTCCACATGTCGCTATGCCAAACCCCATCGTAGTATAGGGCAGGAAACCGGGCCCCAAACGGATTAATTAGCCACCAGCGCCCCTCCTCCGGCGGACGTCCGTCCCAGGTCATGCCGCCTGCCCCGTGAGGCCCAGGCGCTGGGCAGCTTCGTTCTCCGCATCCTCGACCTGCGTCGCAAAGCCGGGATACGCGTCACGCAGCCGGTCCATCAGCTTCTGCCGCTTCGGACTGCCGATCCACGCGTGGTAGTCGTCCTCGGTCTCGATCAGGCCGATCTGCGCGATCGTGGCGTTGGTGTATTCCAGCGGCGAGACGGGCTTGGGCTGCTCCTGCGGCTCCGCCGACAGCACGTGCTCGATCTCAGCGTTGGGATTGGGCCGGTAGTCGTCAACGCGTTCGGCCTGGACGCGGACGGGTTCGGCGGGGATATCCCGCGCTTCCTCGGCGCTGATCAGTCCCTTGAGCACGTCGGGAAAGGCATCGCGCAACGCGAAGCCTCGCGCGCGCATCTGCAACATGCGGCGGGGGTATTGGGTCCATGGCCCCTGCTTGCCGAGCAGGCCGGCCTTCTTCGCGTCCTCCATGGAGAACGAGGCGGTGACGATATCGCCGTTGACGCGTTCTGCCTTGCAGTAAGCGACATCACCATCCATCCATTCGGTGATGGACTTGCATACGTCGCTTGCGCGGCAGAGACCGATCATGGCATCGCCCCATACAGTCGGACGACCATTCACAACCGCGATATTCTGGATCGCCTGCATTGGCGCCAAGCCAAGCTCACTCCCCATCTGGACGGCCAGCATGATGTTCTCGGGCTTGCCCTGGTAGTCACGCGGAACAAGCGCGGAACGGGCAGCCATGTCGGCGAACTGTGCCAGCTCACCGAAGGATTGCGGTCGCAGCACCTGGCTGCGCAGTGCAACGGAAGTGCTCATGTTCTCATCATCCGAATTGAAGGGAGGCCGTTTGTCAGGCATGCACCCGGCACGTTCTCGCCGGCCTTGAGGGCCTCGGCGATGGCGGACTTGACCGGTGCGCGGCTTGTGACAACGAAGCGGTCCGGCAGCGCGTCCGCATCGATGATCTGCACGGATACGGACGAAGCGCCGATGCTGATGGTCATGTCCGGCAGCTCGACCTTGCGCTTGCCGAGCGCATCTAGCGCCGCGAGCAGAGCACCGCGCATCGTCTCGGCGCGGCGCTTGTAGCGGTCCTGCCGCTCGCGCATCGTGTCGATGCAGTCCTTCGCGACCTTGACCATCTGCTCGGCGTGGCGGGCGGCGCGTGCCATGCGGGCGATCAGCGCCTCGACATCCGCCGTCTCCTCGGCCAGCAGCGTGTCGATCTGGGCTTCGTCGTCCGCGAGTTCCGGGTCCTCGTCCAGGAGCCGGGCGCGGGCCGACATCAGCGCGGACATGGCCTGTTCGAGTGCGTATCCAGAGGGTGCCTTGTCGCTCATGCCAACTCCTCCCCGGTCGCGCAGTGGGCGGGGAGGAAGGGCCACTCGCGACTGCGCCGCACTCGTTCGTTGAGTAGGGAGCGGTACAGGCGCGACATGTGATGAAGCGCGGCTATCAGCTCGTCTCGATCCATGTCTTCAACTGGCTTTCCGCAGTACATGACAATTCGATCGCTATCGCTCACGCCGCACCTCCCGCGACCACGCGCGGCCGCAGCGGGATCACCTTCGCGCTCGGCGGGACGTGGACCACGGCTTCGCGTTGCAATGACGCCCATGCCTGGAACGTGTGGATCAGTGCGTCCATGTCCTCGAGCGAGGGGCGCTTCCCCAAGCTGCGATTGATCTGGAACTGCGCAATCATGAAGTCGATCTCCTCGGGCGGGATCATGCGACCCTCCACACCCGAACGCCCCCTTCGACGCGGCGAGTTGCGTATGCTCGCCCTGGGAATATTTTGCGAATGTAAGAGATGGAACTCCCAAGGTCGCTGGCTCGCTTGCCTTCGATGAAGGTAGAGTCCCCCACTTCCATCTCTTTGAATGGGTACTTCGAACGCTTGCTAACCCTAACCTTACGTGGCATCTTGATGCCCTTCTCGATCGCGTACTCACTCATGCCAGTGGCCTCCGTGATGCGAGGGTGAGAGCGACCAGCGCGCCGCCGATCAGCAGCAGCGCGGGCGGCTCGGGGATTGGCTGCTCGGCTGGCCGCTCCGCGGGCACGGAGATCGGCCAGCCCCCAGGCGCCCCCGCCAAGGAGCCTGGGACCGCCGCAACCAGCGACGGGAGCATTGGCGACAGCACCGGGCCAGACCCGATGCCGAAGGGAAGCGGCGCGCTCACCGTTGGGGGAGTGATCTCCGGTGGAGCGGCCGGTGCGACCGCGATGGTCGGCAACGTTGCAGCCGTGCAGCCCAGCGCAATGCCGGCGACGCGGCGCACGATGCGCGGCCGTGGTGCCAGGAGCGCCGCGGCCTGTTGCATGGTCAGGCGCGGGGGCGATGCCGATGCCACGCGGTGCACGCGGCGGAGACGCGGCCAGCAGCGGATTGCGTGGGCGATGGCGGCGGGGATCATGACCGCCCCTCCGCCTTGTCGATGGCTGCGCGGGCCAGCGCCTCGATGGTTTGCATGCACGTGATCGGGTGCGCCGCAAGGGTATCCGGCGCGCGCGTGAGTCCCTCGATCCGGCGAAGCGCTTCCAGCAACTCCGGCGCGGCGGCGATCAGGCGGGCGTTGGCGGCGCGTTCGCCGAATGCGATCTTGGCTGACCGAGATATCCGAGCGACGGGGATGTTGGCAGCCTTGATCGATATCTCGTGCGGGTCCCCGGTAAGGGGCGGCGGCCCCGAGATGCGCCACGGCCCCGGCGTGTGCTGCGCGGTCATCCCAGCAGCCCCCAGGCGCCGACCAGCACCGCGAGCAGGATCACCGCGCGGCCGGGCCAGGTCGCCAGCAGCCAGAGCAGGACATGCTCGAAAGCGGTGAGGTCGGACAGGTCGATCGGTTCGATCTGCTCCGGCGCGCGGTACCGCTCATTGATCCGCCGCGCGCGGTCGCGGTTCTCGCCGCGCAGATGCCAGACGGTGACGATGCCGAGCGCGACGACCGCGGCGACGCCGACGATCACGAACACGCCCCACGAGGGCAGGTTGGCTTCCATCGTGTCAGCCCCCCACCCGCAGCAGATCGTCCGCGCCGCGCGCCCAGCGGTGGCAGCGGTCGGCGACGGAACGGCGGTGCTCGTCCTCGCGGTCGGCGATCTCATCCGCGTCCGGGATCGCCGGGAGGTCCTCGAGCTTGTCCTGATAGGCGACCTCCTCGGCCCAACCGCGCTCGGCGTTGGAGCCGTGGGCGAAGAGGGCATCGAGCGCGGCCTGGTGCGCGGCCTGGGCCGCGAGGAGCGCGGCGAGGAGAGGTGTGCGGCGGGCGGCTGGGATGTGCATGGCGGCCTCCGTTGGTGGAGGGAGAAGTATCCCGAACGGATACCAACCGTCAATACAAAAGTATCCTGTCCGGATACCGCACTTCACTGGACGCAGACAGCGAGATCCAGACAGCGATAGGAGGAGCGCGGTCGGATCGCATCGCGCGATGGTTGCCTAATCGCCGCGCCAGTGCCTACGATTTGGTAGGGGATACGTGCGGGAGGGGAATGATGTCATGAACGTCGCAACCGCCGCCATCGTGGCGTTCGGAGTAAGCCATGTACTAATTCAGGATGCTCAGTTTCCTACTGTGCCGGATTATGATGTCGATAAATATTGCACGCTAGTCGCGTCCTCGATCGGACCAAGGTCGGAGATGATATATGGAGGATGCTTCGATCAGGAGCAGTTATCATATGATTCGTTGAAGAGAATTTGGAGCAACGTTCCTGTTCAGACCAGACGATATTGCGACAATGTTGCGCAATTCGGGGGTGGCGGAAGCTACATGATCCTCCGGGGGTGCATCGACATGGAAGAGAACGCGGCCACGCAGAATCAGCGACGCCAGTTTCGCCGATAACTCCGAGGCCGCCGTCCGGCACGAGAAGGGAGAACGCAATGAAAGCGGGTCAAACCATCGCCGTTTCGACGGTGCGCCAGAAGCGCGGGATCTTCGGCAAGCTCTGGATCCTGCTGTTCTGGCTGTGGAACGCCTTCTGCGCCTACGCGCTGATCGCCGGGGTGGCGAACGTGTCGCAGCGCTATTCCGGTCTCACCACCGATGCAGAGCGGGCCGGCGCGGTGGTCGGCACCGGGCTCGGGGTGGGGTTCATGCTCTCGATCTGGGTCATCGGCGTCGTCATCCTTGGCGCAATGGCGATGCTCACGCGGGGCAAGCAGGTCATTGTGACGAAGGCACCGGCGGGTCCGTGAGCCCCTCGTCGACGGTCTGGACGCAGATCGCCGCGGCGTGATTTTGAGGGGGGGGGGGGGAATGGTGGGGGGGGGGCAGATTGGGGCGGTTCCGGATTTTTGCCCGAGGGGGGGGGGGGCAGGAAACTTGCACGCCCCCGTGGAAGGGGCTCGCCGTTTCATGA